>Ga0265297_10000863_pt1 | contig 80562 bp, 109 predicted proteins | sample Munlanlwell13791_FD_192502 | JGI IMG/M metagenome (GOLD analysis project Ga0265297, IMG submission 192502) | Leachate microbial communities from a municipal landfill in Southern Ontario, Canada - Leachate well 137-91 | ecosystem: Engineered > Solid waste > Landfill > Unclassified | place...
CTAAGGTTTAGCCAGCCGCCGACTGAAGTAGGCAGGGTAATGCCCTTGAGGTCACAACCGCTAAGGTCTAGCCAGCCGCCGACTGAAGTAGGCAGGGTAATGCCCTTGAGGTCACAACCGCTAAGGTTTAAGGATGATTTAAAGATTAACCCTTTAGGTAAATTTCCTACTAGTAATCTGCGAGCCGATTCAACTTTAATTTTGTTGCCGTCAATAATGATACGTTCCCCACGAGTTTCGCAAAAGACAATATGTTTTCCTTTTTCAAGATAGCCGCCAGCCTCCGAGCCTTGCCCATGTAGACCACCACCACAAACAGGGCGAGAGTTAAAATCTGGTGCGATAGTCCATTGTCCTATTGGCTTCCACTTAAAGCCTTTAGCATTACTTGATGGTGATAAACCGCCGTCATTTTCACAGCGTATCATCCAGTTGCCCGTTTTGATTGCGTTCTGTATTGCCTTGTCAATTTGTACCTTGTTCATTTTATCCCCTTTCAATCAGCACGTTATTAGTGCTGTTAATCGCCCGTATTTTCTCTGGTTAAAAATCGCCTTTCTTTTAGCAATATTATATTTGGTTGCCCTAAAAGTTAGTTTACCATCTTTTATACCAGATAGTGCCTTAACCATGTTTTCTCTTAATAATTGTATTTGTGACATTTTAATTCCCTTCCTATACCCTCTTATATCCAATATTTATCGTGCCTTGTAATTCAGGCATATCAAGCGGAGTAAATATTACAGGATTAGTTATCGGCGGGTTAGGGTTATTGTTTACATCTTTACCGTTGTTCATACGGCGAGTTAAATAATCGTTGTTGGCTTTTACATAACCGTAGTCATCATTGGTATCATCAAGGTCTATATTCTTGCCAACGGGTAGCCGGATGGTTAACCATTTAGTCTCGTAACCAAGATATGCGAAAGCGATTGTTAAAATAATGATTGTTGCTATCATGTTAAACCTCTTTTATACTCAAGACTATATTATCTAATAACCTTATGCTTGAATTTATCCGGTATAACTATGCCCTTGAGGTCACACCCTCTAAGGTTTAAGGATGATTTAAAGATTCGTAACTATCCCTTCATAACCCGTAATCTTTCCAATTTTTTTCTTCAAGTGTTCTGATTCTCCATGCTTTAAATATACTGATTAAGTTAGTTATCAAATAATGAAACGGGTAATATTCGTGTTCATAATCATCTGCAAAACAACCACAACGAGGGCAATATAAATCCGTATCACCTGAATCACCACAATCAGTACCAACATCCTCACTTGAGCCTATCCAACCACATGCTTGACATTTACACTCGTACCATTCATCTGACTTTTTAACTATTTTCCCGAACATTTCTACCTCCTACGGGTTGTCATGGTATACTTACCTAAAGATTAACCCTTTAGGTAAATTTCCTACTAGTAATCTGCGAGCCGATTCAACTTTAATTTTGTTGCCGTCAATAATGATACGTTCCCCACGAGTTTCGCAAAAGACAATATGTTTTCCTTTTTCAAGATAGCCGCCAGCCTCCGAGCCTTGCCCATGTAGACCACCACCACAAACAGGGCGAGAGTTAAAATCTGGTGCGATAGTCCATTGTCCTATTGGCTTCCACTTAAAGCCTTTAGCATTACTTGATGGTGATAAACCGCCGTCATTTTCACAGCGTATCATCCAGTTGCCTGTTTTAATTGCGTTTACAATTGCTTTGTCTAGCTGTGCTTTATTCATTATACCCTCCAATATTTACTTTATGTTATTTTTTCGCTTGGCATTTCAACTTATTATTCAATGGTTAAGTCTTACATTCTTTAATTTAGACTATAAGTAAACTCGTTATCCTTTAACTTTTTAAGTGCTGATAATCCTACCCATTTATTATCATACCAAAGTAGGTATTTAAAATAACTGGCACTAATCGGGAATGATAATCCTTGCATTTATTTTAATCCTTTCGTTTGGCATTTTAAGCATATCCCTTTATAAGATAGGGTACGTTCTTTACAGTGTTTACAGTATATCCATTTGTCATTATGCACGGTTATACCTCTTTATAGTTTGTTATAAAGATTTATGGCAATTTTGACAACCTTGTGATATCCATTTTGTACAGGTATTCATTTTATCCCCTTTCGTTATTAAGATTTATAGTGCAGATAAACCACGTTTTTGAAGTTCTGAATAAAGTATATCCATCCAATCATCCCATGTAATAACAACCCACGAGTTACCTATATTTGTTCCCCATCCGTCCTGCCATACACGAGGTGTTTCTTTTTTTGCAACCTCCCAAACTGATAAAAGATTGCTGTCAGTCCATGAGCGCACACGATTAAGCGCAACATTGAAAGCCTTTGTTTCTAGTGATAAAGTATCCACATTATCCCCTTTCTAATTATTACTAAACTGATATTTTGTTAGTGCTTCCATTTGGGATAAGCTTTTACGCTTAACTAAGGTATTATCAAGGTATTTCATAAAGGCATAGTTTTCTCCGTGTATTATCCATACTGGCAAGTTAAATACTTCCATTATTTTATATTCCTTTCTCTATACGTGCTAGTCACCTAGTCACGCTTACTATTTTATAGGGTTATGCCTCTTATTACTCCCGATTGTTACCCATGAATATTTCAATATCACGGTATGTATATTTTATCCCTAGTGCTTTACATGTTGCCTGTATTGCCCTCCCATCCTTGTTAAAAGTTTTTGCTATAAAAGCCTTACGCATTTTACCTATTACTATAGGTACTTCTGATACAGGATAACAATATTCTGCCGGATACTTGGTTATGACTTCCGTTAATTTTTGCTCATAGATAGTCATAAACTTGTCAAAATTCGCTGTTGTTTCCATTGTTTCAATTCCTTTCTAATTTAATCCCCTCATAGGTGATTACCTTAATAACCACCTATCAAGAGATTAGCTTATAGAAAGCCACCGGGCGGGGGATAATTTTCAGCTTCAATGTTTTCGATACTGTTTGAGACATCTGGTTGGATAACTGACCCAATATCAACCTCATCACCGTTTACATCTGCAAAACCGTAGGAAATAGGTTCACGGTTTCCATCTTCCGTTATCCAACAGAGGTGAAGCCCCGATGGCTTTAGAGCCACGTTTATTAGCCTTATAGCCTTGTCCAACGGCTCAATCCCTGTAATTGGTCTGCAATTCTCACATAGTAAACCAAGCGGATAGACCGTCGGATTGTGTTCTGTTTCAAATTCGTTCTTACATTCAGCACAATTAGTTTTAAACATGTTACTTACTCTCCACTCTGAACATAAGTGTTCTGCCTGAATCCTTGTAAAGTGCCAGTACGCAAGGTAATAGTTTGAAGAGTACAAATTCTAGGGATAACCCTAGAAAGTTCCACGTAAAGCCGGTGTAATCGTTTCTCATTGTTTTATCTCCTATCGGGTAAATATTTACTATCTCGTAACATAAAGGACACTGATAATATTTAGGCCATTCAAAATTGAAGTTCTCCATTTCACTATGACATTCAGGGCATTTCATAGTTAGTTTACCTCGGAAATTTTAAGCCTTAAAAGTAAGTCCATAAGTTGCTCGTGAATTTGGGGGTGAAATAGGTATTCATCAAACACCCGTTTCACTTTCTCGTATCTCTCTGGTGACTTTTCTTTTAAGAGATTACGACCCCATTCTACTAGTTCTTTTTCTGCTTCGATTTTAGCGTCAGTGATGGCACTCCAGTTAAACTTTTTATCAACTTCGATTAGTGCCTGTATTGATTTTCCCTTGTCTTTTACATCGTAAGCGGGGCCGACTTCCTTGATATACTGCGGGTAGACGTTATCATAATGCGCTTTAGTTGATATGTAGTTGAGTTGTGCCGGTGACATTCCCATCGCCGTTCGTATTGCTTGTCTCATTTCTGTGTTATTCATCTTTCTTTTTCCTCCTGTTTATTTGTCTGACCTTATCAAGAGATTAACTATTGATTTTCTTTGCGGTTAATACACCATTCTAGGCGTGTACAGGAGTTATAACCTCTCCGATAATTACAATAGTAACTAAGATTCGTACATTTACCTGTGATTGGTCTTTTTACTGTTCCCCTTACTTTACGTGTCATTTGATTTTCCCCTTTCTAATTTAATCCCCTTTTATTTTATATCCTTAATAGATATTGAATAGACGTGTATTTATAATTGCTATCTAAAGTACTTTAATAACTCCAGCATACTCTAATGCTTTTAAGAGGTTTAACATTCGGTCTGCTTCTTGCGTGTAGTTCCATTTAAATTTAGGGTTGGAGTTTATTATGAAACTAGCTAAACTCTCTTCCGCAGAGTTTACTGCGGTATCATCCTTAAGGACTTTTGCTAGGGTCGTTACATCCATTATTACCCCTTTCCTACACGTCTATTAAGTATCCATTAAGTGTTTAGCAAATGATGACTAGACAAGGACTAATTCTATTTTTACTTAATTGCTTTGATAAAGTATCTATCGGCATGGTGGTTAGCTCCTTCATGCCGGTAAGCGATACAGGCGGCTATTGCTGAATCAACGGTAGAAAAAGATTCGGAACAACATCTGCCATCAACATAGGGATGATATTCGTACTTGCGGGTATTAATTTTGGATGTCCCTGCGTTCCCTTCAAAAACATGAGGGTGAGATTGAACAATAGCATAAGAGAAAAACTCATGGATTTTTATTACTTCACCCCACGTATAAGGTTTACCCTCTTTTAGTTCCTGTAAATTTGTAGTAGTATTCATTTATCCACTTTCCGCCCTTGCCTAGTAAACAGTTGCTAAACATTTTCATCTTATTTACCGGATAGTGCTAGATGGTGAGTTAGGAATTACAGAATTTTAACCGTAAATTACATCGCCATAAAGCGCACATTGTAACCATACATCGGCGGTTATGGCATCATCGTTTTCCGTTTGCCAGTCTGCAAAATGACTGGGATATTTTTTAGCCATAATGGATAACCCTTTTAAGCATTTTTTATAATCAAGTATTACGTGTGCTTTTTCAGGCTCTTCCAGGCTAGAAAAAACGATTGCCCCGCCGTTAAATGGCATCTGACAATGAGGAAATTCTAATTTGAGAGTATCGGCGGTTTTCCCTTCTGGATATATGTATTTTTCTATCATATACCAGTAGTTACTCCCGCCTTCAGTTGCATTAGTAAGTAAGTCCTCAATACGTTGGTCATTGACACTGATTCTAATTTTAGCCATTGTAAATACTCCATATTCTAACCTACTCACCACCTAGAATTATCCGGTAAACTTATAGACTATTTATATTGACGGATAGTGCCTAGATAGGAATTATTGATTATTGGTAAATAATTGATACGTCTTTTTCCTTGAAATATTCTGACAATTCCAATTCAGGAAAATAGACTAAAATTGGATAGTTACTATTTATATCTATTTCAAGTACATTCCCCATTTTGCACTGGAATAATGTAGGGTTATGAGAATCAGGTGAATAATTAATTCTAACGATATTCCCTTTTGATATAGTGTTCATTGATAATTCCTTTCCTAGTCCTATCTAGGAATTATCCGTCAATATGTTTCCGGTTTAACATAGAGCCTGCAACTTGCGGACTCAAATAACCTAGATTGTTAAGTACTCACATAATGGTATAGAGTAGTATCATATTAAATATAGTCCTATTGTATCCAAATTGCAACACCTGCACTATAAAGATTTCATAAATTTTTCATAAAGATTTCTATATATAATATGTAAGCACTTACTAGTTTTTAATACTGAAAAACGGCATGTATTTATCAGGTCTAAAAATAGCATGAGACACGCTATAATCAAAATTTGGCTTTCCGGCGAATAGCGTGTAACGTTCATTCAAAACTATACCTCCCCTAACATTTCGTTTAGTGTGGAAAAGCGGACGCCGTAATACTTAATTTCTCCCAGTGTAGTGAAGGGCGGTCGTACTTCCAATGACCTGTCAAAAACAGGGCGGTGAAATGTAGGCAAGTTAGAGTAAAGCAACTTTGCCCGTATCGCCTTGAACGAGTACCCCCTGCCTGTATGATTGGTTAGCTTCACAAGCCCTGCTATCGCCTCGGTATAGGCGTTGGTGATTGGATGCTCCCACCATGCGAATATCTCGGCTTTCCAGTTGCCCACAGCCGTTGTGAGAGGCTTAAAGGCGGGCTGTAGCTCGGTCGGGATGCTTGCCTTAAGGGTTTCATACCGCTCTATGGCTTCCTGCCTGTCCTTGACCATCCAGAGGTCACAGAAGTCCTCTTTGAACTGGTACGCCTTGCCAAGCATAGGGAACTGCCCTAACCATAGGTCAAGTATGAACTGGTCTTGTTCGTCAAGGTCGCTCCGGCGATGGAATAGGATATAGCGGTCACGCTTCAGTGTCCGGCGTTGACGCGCGGTAAGGTGTGCCCTGGTATCTTTTCTTACCGTGTCCATGCCCTGAATGGCTAACCGGATAACGTGAAAGCGGTCTATAACGACTGTGGCTTGCGGTAGAATGTCATTCACAGCGTCTTTATATGGCTGCCACATGTCCATAGCCACAAGCTGTATTCGCTGGCGGTCGGGGAGCTGGTGAAGGTAACGGCTAACCACGTCTTTAGTCCTCGATGTCAGCATATCAATGACGGTATTTTTCTCTACGTTGGTCAGTATGCACCTTGCTTTTCTCACAAGGTGGACTTCATCTATCCCCAACCATCGGGGTGTCTCAAACTTGACCTCGCTATCCAGCCTAGCCACTTCTAAACCGAACAAGCGCCGGACTGTCCGCTCATGGATTCCGGTATCATCGGCTACACTTACGAACGTGCGCTTCATGCTTTCCTTGCCGATATAGCCTAGTAACCGGAGCGTGGCTGCGTGGTTTTTGTCCATGTCCGGTAGTGGCTGGAAACTGGTTTTACCACAAGCTCGACAGTAATAACGTTGCCGATGCACAATTAGCCCAACACGCTTGTTGTGAATAGGCAAGTCCATAAATCGTTGCCTCTTGATACCATGCCGGTATAGTTCCCCCACTACTCCGCATCGGATACAGGCTTGAGGCTCCGGCGTATACTTCGCATGGATAGCGTAGTCATACTCGCTCTCTTTGACTTCCAGCAGTTCCCAATCTGGTAGATTCAGTATGTTCATGCTAATTCCTTTTCAGCAAATACGTTCTTTATCCTGCCAGCACATACGCACCTAGCAAATACGTTGTTCATGTTTATACGCTTATGCTCTAGGGGTGTTCGGGGTCACCCTGCCCCTGAATGTTTACCTCGGCTACCAGATAGTCAGTCGGGGCAGTGGATATCAAGCTCCAATCGCCCCCGTGTTTGTGCCAGATATGCTCTTTGATATCTTCCCAATCCTCTTGTGAGTGTGTCCACGTCTGCCCACAGCCTCGGCAGTAATGCCAGCAATGGAATATGCCTTGCTGGTCTGGATTGCGTAACGTGATTTTAGCCATTATCTGTCCCTCCGGTTTCGTATTCATCATCCCCGCAATTAGGGCAATATCGTATTCTCATCCCTTTGCCTCCCGCTTAGCTACTTGCCTTTTAGCCTCGTCTATTTGGTAAGGCTCTAGTTCAATCCAATGATTAGCTAATATCTTAAGGGCTTTAGTTTCATCTATCCCTAGTTGTAGTAATATCACCAAAAGACATTCTGTGCATATGTAAGAACAGTTATAAGACCCGCATATAGTACAATCTGCTCCGGTATCATTTACACTCATTGTCTATTACCTCTAGTCCATTATGAACTTTGTTTAGCAAGGTGTAATAGGTAGATTTCCACGGGTTATCCTGCCATAGTTCAGGGTGTTTAGCTTGTCTTTCGTGTTCTGATAGCAGTTTAGCTAGTGCCTCAACGTATTTCAAATCAACCCCCCTTTATAAAGCCCATTGGCACATTCTTTGATATAGTCCCTCGGTAATTCCCAAGTTATCCTATTAAATGGGTCATCAAATCGGCGAATCTTAACACAAGGGATATTACCGCCAATACCATCCACTGCTAGCATATGGTAACCATCCCTATCTTTACCAAGGTATAGCCCTGTAAATTGGCGAGTACCATACCTGCCATAACCAGTAGAGCCGATAACCTTTTCTCCAACACAAATACGATGTGTCATCGTGTCATCCTCACGGCTAGTATTTCAGCTCCACAAACTTTCATATTCTGCCAACGTTCATAATTAGGCTGATGTATAGCCTGCGGGTGATTGCACTCTTGACATCCAAATTCCGGCTGGTTTCCACCAAGAGAATTATATTGACACCGGCTACACTTTAAGTGATTGACAAACTGTTGGTCGGCAGGACAGGTGTCTAGAATACAAGTTAATTTCATTTTCTCGCCCCCTGTTTCAACACTATCTGCCTATTATTATACACACTACATGCCGAGATGTCAATATCCTAACCCTTGCATTTTCAAACATTCTATTCTATACTATTTGCCGAATAGCCAATTTTTACAATACAACCTAACCAGCCTTCTCTAATCACATAATCCAGTACTGTTCCCTCTCCAAAACCGTTAGTATTAGCTATAACTTTATCTCCAATTTTAGGCGGGAATTGTTCATTAGTCCACTTGCCTAATGGAGCAATACCGGATAGTACTAAATGTTGCTCACCAACAGCGAAAACTCCAACTTGTCTACCGTCTGGTAAAGTTTCAACATGATTAAGAGCTAACATATTACCCCTTTCTTACACGTCTATTAAGTATCCATTAAGTGTTTATTAAACTTATGCTTACAAGTTAGATTCTGGCGTGGTTTACATTTATTTTATACTGTTACTGGTGTTTTTTGTGTCAAAAAGTTAAATGCTTTTTGTGCTTGACTTGCCGCCGATATTATGAATTTTGAATCGTTTTTTAATACTTCCAACCATCCGTTAATATACGCTTGTGAGTTATTGGTAATTGTAGCCTCTAACCCACATTCAAAACACGCCATATTAGAGCCTATCTCTGCGACTAATTCCTCTTTTGCGTATTTATCACTCCCGTATCTTGTCATATCTATACGGTTTAAACGTGTCTCGTGTCCAGTCCAGTGTGTCAATTCGTGAAATGCTACATTATAAAATTCATTGACTTTTTTAAACTGGTTTAACGATGGTAAATTTATGATATCAAAAGTAGGACTATAACACGCTTCATCAGTTCCGTAGACAATGTTAGGGTTAAGGTTATTGAGAAGTGTTTCCGCTTTATCAACTGGTAGTAATTCCGATTTTTCAATGGTTACATATTTGTCAATTGGCGCATTAGTTTGCTCAATGTTAAAAACGTAATAATAACGTAGTAAGTGAAGCGTTTTTTCTGTTAATTCCTCTTCACCATTATCATTAGTACTTGACTTGGTAACAGATACGTTTTTAGTAAACACAACTAAATTACCTTTTGCTCCATCGTTAACCTTATAACCATTTTCAGTTATTTGTTTGAAGCTGGCAAAAAGCGGGTTAGTCCATTTGTTTGACATCATGTTCAAGTTTAGTAATAGCGTGTTTATACCAGTGTATTTATGGTTGGAAATAAAGTTTTTCAATGTTCCATTAGTAACCCAAGTTTTTTGCCATGCGATTTTACCGTGTTTTAACCCATCAATTACAAGATTGGTTACTATTTCGGGTACGTTCATTTATATTCCTTTTCCAACCACGCCAGAATCTAACTTGTAAGTATTCTATTAACCCTTGTAACCGGTAAACATTTATGTTATTTATATTGACGGATAGTGCCTAGATAGGAATTATGTTATTAACAACCCATTCTGCGCTCTGCACGTTCTTCTGCTAACATTGCGTGAAGTATTCTAGTTTCTTCAATATCCTCTTCATACATAGTACGAGCGATTATTTCTGCCTGTTCTTCTCTGATACCAATGGGAAGAGAAACTGGGCAATCTTTACCATGTTGGATATTGAAGCTAGGTTTAAAAGTCACATCATCGTCATAATCGTTATCGGGATGATACCAGTTACGTATAATAGTAACTGTGACTTTTTCTCCATCCTTGCAATAGTATGTATCTCTTATATCTGGCAAATTGAATCCATCATCATACATTGTTTGTAATTCCTTTCAGTCCTATCTAGGAATTATCCGTCAATATGTTTCCGGTTTAACATAGAGCCTGCAACTTGCGGACTCAAATAACCTAGATTGTTAAGTACTCACATAATGGTATAGAGTAGTATCATATTAAATATAGTCCTATTGTATCCAAATTGCAACACCTGCACTATAAAGATTTCATAAATTTTTCATAAAGATTTCTATATATAATATGTAAGCACTTACTAGTTTTTAATACTGAAAAACGGCATGTATTTATCAGGTCTAAAAATAGCATGAGACACGCTATAATCAAAATTTAAGGGGTTAAAATCTTTTTTTGGTACAATCTATCATAAAAACAATTTAACAACCTTATTTTTAAAAATCAAAGCTAAAATCTTACACGGTATAGTGTAGGGTATTCATAGTATTTATGTAAAGTGTCAGGGTGTCAAGGGGGAAAATATTAGAACTAAAATACTAATATTATGTTAATATTGCGTTTGGGAATTGTTAAAATATAAGGCGTGACGATATGTGACGATACGTGACGTTATTTAAGCGTATCGCCACGATTGACGGGGTATGACTGGATAACGCCGAGGTAACGACTACTAACGTCACACAATAGGGGATTAAATTTGAGGATTTAACCAAAATATTATCGTCAGGGTATATAGATAGGTAGACGACAGGGATAGAAATTAATTACTGTCAAGGTGTGGTCTGACGTTATTTTAATCAGTTAGGTATGAGTAACTTTATAGCCTTTTATTGGTTTATGGAGCTTGTAAGATAAGAGTATCGGCGAGCCACCTTTTTCTCCCCATCGCTGAAATGCCGTTGTGCCATACTTTTTTCTTATTTTCTCAACGCTACGTTTAGCCATTTTTCTCACCCCACTTTCTTTTACGAGACTACCTTAGTATAGCAAGGATAAGCCTGAATGTCAAGGTCTATCGTGAAAATATTCTTGAAAAACTACTTGACAAATAAGACATATATTGCTATAATACAGAAAGTGATATATAGCGTCACAGGAGTTAATGGTTATGTTAAAAAAGAAAAAAACAATGAAGTTAGGTTTATCGCAACAGGAATTTTTAATATCTGCTAGTTTAGATGATAGTCCTAAACATGGGTATGCAATATCAAAGGAAATTTCAGACCATACAAGCGGATTAGTAAAATTTAGTGCTAGTACGCTTTATGGGAATATAAAGAATATGCAAGATAGGGGGTTAATTAAACTAGAAGAAACTAAAGAGCAATCAGGTAGGTTGCAAAAAATATATGGGCTTACTGATTTAGGTAAAACTAATTATGTAAGTCAATCAAAGGTGTTAAAAATGTTTATGAGTAAAAATAAGAAAGGACAAAACAATGAATAAAAAGGTACAAGCGATATTAGTTCTAGACGAAAGCGGAAGCATGGGAGTAATAAAGGATAAAACAATATCTTGTGTTAATGAATATATCAACAGCCTATTGCCACAGGGAAAGATGTGTCACATTACCTTGGTAAAATTTCGCCAAGATGATATATCTTTTATTTGTGAAGATGTTCCAGTTAAGGATGTTCCTAAGTTAGATTACAATAGATATAAACCTAATGGGGGAACACCATTATTGGATGCGGTTGGTAAAACGATAAAAGCTACACAAGCACAGATTGATAAGGCTAAAGATAAACCAGATATTCTTTTTATTGTTATGACGGATGGTGAAGAAAATAGTTCAAGGGAGTACAATCAAAAACAAATAATAGATATGATAAGTGAAAAAGAAAAAGTTGGTTGGACTTTCGTTTATCTTGGAGCTAATCAGGATTCTTGGGCTTCAGCTTCAGGTATAGGCTATGCTTCTAGAGGTAATGTGCTAGATTTTGTAGCAAGTGATAATGGCATGGAAAAAGTAATGTCAAGAACTATCGGGGCTACAGCAAAATATTTTAGTGGTAGGAAGCAATTCTATGCTACTCATGCTTTAGCAGGGCATGATTTAGATAAAGTATCTTATAGTACAAAAACATTTTATGGTAAAAATAAAAAGGAAGGTGGAAAATATGGCAAATCCTAATCGGTCACTATGGAAAGTTTATGCGGTTGACCCTCGTAAGTCAGGCAAGGTACTTATGGATGGTAAATCTGTGGTTGCTATCACAGAAGGCGAGGCACAAATGAAATCAGGCGTTGGCGAGATAATAGCTAAAGAAGGACTAGACTTTGAACAGGTAGATATATACTGCGAGAAAATAGCCGAATTTATACGCCCACATAAGGATACTCAAAAAGTCGTCATTGCCAAAGATGAAGAAATTGACTAAAAATTAATACGGTTAGCATTTAAGCCCCTGAATCTAAAAGTTTGGGGGCTTTTTCTTTATGAAATCTTTATAATTGGTGGGATTGACAAATATGGATATTAACTATATAATGTGTGTAGGTGGAATAATCTAATGATTACATGGAGAAGCGTTTAATGACGAATCAACTTATCCAAAAGAAAAATAAGTCTCCGATTGTTAAACCAACTATTCAGATTAACTATGATGATACAACTTTACTGGAAAACAAGTTAGCTGAAGGTTTTTCAAAGTTAGATAATAAATCAGGCGAAAAAGCATTTAACAGTTTAAAATCAGAATATGATAGCCTTAAGTTAATCTTCAATAATTCTCCTATTGGTGATTCAATTATCAATATAGATAAAATCAATAAACTAACATCATCTCTTTACTTGCAAGGTTTAAAATTACTTAGTTCTTCATTAGAATATATCAGGCAACTTAGTACAGCGGATTATGTTTTAATGGAAACAGAACTTACCTGCCTTGAAGATGAATTAAAAACATGTAGCAATAATCTTAAATCTATCGTGCAGGAGCGTATAGAAAAGAACAAAAAATCATTACAGATAGTTAAAGGATACCGTGACAAGATTGATGAACTGCTATGCCAAGTAGGACTTTGTAAGGATGCTATTAAAGAAATAAGGTTGGAATTACCTGCGCTAATGGCACATAAACCTAAAGATGAATTTGATGACATTCTTAATGAGTTAAACTCTAGGATGAAATATGCACAAAGAGTTAAAGACGAATACGAGAAGCAAGGCTTATAAAGGAGAGATATGCACATCAATTTAAAGACATTAAAAACCATAGGTGTATTAGTTGGAATAGGTATTCTGATTTATTTGCTTTTCCACTTTTTCTGGCAGATAGTAGGATTAGTTATCTTGGGACTGGTTATATGGTTAATTGTTAAACAGATTAAAAAACAAAAGGTGTAAAATATGAATGAATTTAATATCTTAATCGTTGCCCCAACAGGATATGGTAAATCTAACTTGGCAGATGCCATAAGAAATGCTATATTTAAGGCAGATATTAATGCTCATATTCATGTAGACGACCATGATAGAGAGAAAAAAGATATGGGTGATGGGATTAACATATATAATATAGTAGTAAGACAGAAGGCGACAGAAGAAGATGCGGAAAAAGCTGATGTAGTAGTAAATATCAATAACAAAAAATTTATTAATAAATACCACGAAATAATATAAGAAGGAGGCTAACTATGGCACTGAAAATCGTTTATGAGGATGACAAGAAAATCACTACTTATTCCGTAGACCTTGCAAAAGGCAAAAAACTATTGCAAGATATGGAAAGCAAAGTAGAAAGTGCCGTCAACAAAGTCAGTGACTTTTTTGGTGGTACGGTTAAAAAAGAAACTCTAACTAAAGAACAAAAATAAAAAATAAAATAGGAGACATAGCTTTAATGGTTACTGAAGAAAAAAACGAAAAAACGGAAAAAACAGAAATGACTGATATCGTTTCTATGGAAATAGCAGAGGTCAACCCTGCTGTTAAGCCGAAAAATCTAACCGAGGCTCAAGCGGATAATATCAAGGAACAGGCTAAAAAAGCTGTAGATAATCTAGTAAAATCCGAAGGAGCTAATTCCTTGACTGTTGCTGACCAGATTACCAATATCGGTGTTCAAGACCAGAAAAAAGTTACATCTAGTATAGAACTTCTCCAAGAGAAAATGGGTAATGTTTTCTACGGGGAAAACAAAAATGCTGTAACGGAAAAAATAACTACCGATATTGGGACTCTCCAAACGGCACTTGCCAGAATAAATCCCAAAGATATCCAAAAAGAATCGCTTTACCGGATTCTGCGGTATGTACCTTTTATCGGTAATTGGGCTGTCCGTGTTCTCAAAGAATCGGCAAATCGTGGTATGGAAATCAAAGAGTTTGTAGAGCATCTTGATGAAACTATTAAACATGGCGAAAACATGCTACGTATGGATAATGCCCAATTAACAGCGATGTATGCGGAAATAGAAGAAAAACAGAAACTTATCGGCACGGATGCTTATTTCGCTGAAGTATTGATGGAAGAACTTGATAAAGTTACCAAAGATATGACCGATGAAAAGAAAAAGAATAGTCTTAAAAAGGTCTTATTCAAGGTAGCAACAAGGGCAAGCGATTTACGTATCATGGAAAATCTGCATGAGCAATTCTTTGTAAGTATTGCCATGACCAGAGATAACAATGATTATCTGATTGATGCCGGACGTAGATTAAGAACTGGTGCAGTACCTTTGGTGGCTATATCGTTTGCTATCTACAATGCTTTATCTAGACAGAAGAAAGTTTTGGAAGTAGCTAAGGCTACAAAAGAATTTTTGGGTAATCAGATGCTTACTAACGCTACGATGATTAACAACGCTGTAACGGATATAGGCGATATTGTAAAGCAACCGATGATTGCTATGGAGAAAATAGAAGCTGCTATTGCTCAACTGGAACAGGCTATTGATAAAACTAATCTTATCCAGACTGAAGGTATTGAACGTGCTAAAGAAACTATAACTAGAGTTACAGTTATGACTGAAGAAATCCGTAAGAAAGCTACGGAACTACCCGATACTGATGTTAAATCGCTTGAGGGTAGTAGTATCATTAATGGCGATTTTAAGTTGTTAGAGAATAAATAATGTTTTAGGTGTCCACTATATTATTGGAACTATCGGTAAGCGTAATCTTAACCGAGCCTAAAGAATATTTACAGGAGGTATGTTCTAATGAACTCTTATAAACTGTGAAAGTTATTTTAACATTTATAATTGCCGCAATATTTGTATATGTTGGTGCTAATATGTTGCCAGCAATTGGAGAAGCAACAAAAACAGTAGCCGAAAATCAAGAAGTAGGTAGTGGTGTTCAAGGTTTAGCTAGTGTACTTCCTTCAGTAATGATTATCTGTTTTGCAGCAACGATAATATTTGGTTTAGTAAAAATGATGAGTAATAATGGAAAAGAAAAGAGTAAATCCATTACAGTCAGACTTGTTAGAAACGCTAAAGATTTTGTAGTATCTATCAAAGAAGCATCTAATGGGTTAAGCCAGTATATCAATAATCTTGATGAACTTTTAAATATCAAAACTATAGAAGATTACAAGTTTGCTACTGAATATGGTTTAAATATGATAGGTAACAATCTTTTAATATGTGGTGGAGATACGATATGGGATTGGTATATCACGGAAAAACACCCTGATATGGATGTTTTTAAAGTAGTAGGTTTACACAAGAGAGATGCTTCTAAGAATGTTTTATACTTGCTTGGTAAAAACAGCGAAACCAACGCACCATTTCTTTATAAATTACCTGAACAATATATTGATAAAGAATGTATAAAGGAGTGCGTTAAAGAAACAGGTATTGAAAAAGAAATGGTTGCAGTTCCGGTTAATATTGAAAATAAAGAACAACGGTCAAAATCTTACATAGAAGATTCTAAACCATAAAAAGAGATATATGGAACAACAATTTATTGATTCTTTCCAACCAATAAATGAAGCTATCGGAATAAGTAGCAGTTTGATGTGGTTATTGGCGTTTTTTGCAGTGGCTATTATACAACTAACGGTTAGTTATAGAATTACTGGTAGTATAATTGTTCCCGTGATATTGAATATGTGTCTTTTTATCTTTGGCGTAGCATTAAAGTTAATACCTGCTTGGACAACAATAATAATCTTCATCGTATCTGTGATATATGTAAGTTATAGATTTTTTTCTAATAATGTTGAAAGTAACAAAAAATCTAAACGTATAGTAAAGACCAAAGTAACGACAAAACGAGAAAAACTGATTGAGCGACTTGAGGAGTATAGTCAACAGTTTGAACAATATCATAATAACTTGGATGAATTACTCGGAATAAAAACAAGGATTGTATTAGCAAGATGGGATAAAGGTATATTAGATGATAACAGCTTAGTTTTAAAAGATGGTGTTCTTGAAATTAGTAAATATTATGATTGGTATATTATTGATAAGCATCCAATACTAAATATATTTAAGATTGTAGGAATAGATAAGTCTGAAAATGACGATAATGTAGCGTATTTGTTGGGAGAAAAAGAAAATAAACCGTTCTTGAATAAATTGGATAGTAAGGATATAAATGATGGCAAAGATATCGTTGAGTTGTTAAAAGAATCAGATGAAAATAACGTAATGGGTTCGGTACTAGGTTTGTTATTTCTAGTTGTAGGGACTCATTTGTCGCCGTTTATAAATGAGTCAATAAAAGAAGTAGCAAAGAAATGAAAATATTAGGTTATCATATTCAAGATAATATAATCATCAATTCAGATGGTGAATATCGTAATAAAAGTCCCTATATTAGTTTCTTGATGGATAAAAAGCCTGATACAATAAGGATTTTTGGTAATCTTTATCAGTCTGTGTTAGATTTATCAAGATTATTGAATTGGGGGGATAATCTTTTAAAAGAATTGCTGGCAACCTCAAAGATAAAATTTACCCCATATAAAATAGCATATAAACAAGACAGTTTTTTAAGTATCAAGAGGTCTAATTATTTAAGTAAAATGAAATCAAAACTAACTTATTATGGAGATTTATCAAAATATATTATCTTAGATGCTGATACGCCATTGAAAAATGCTATATATGTCAAAGATTGCGGTCAACAGGTATATGATATGTTAGTAGAACTTGGCATGAATCCTATAAATTTAGTTAATCCATTTAAGCAGTATGTTAAAAATAAAATTTTAATAGAAGATTATCATTCGTTGGAATGGCATTTAGAAAAAATGGAACAAGAATATAATAAAGCATCTGATGTAAAGAAGTTGGTTATAAATCAGATAATGGAAGGTTTGAAAGGTGAAACATCAAAGTAAACGTTTTGGACTATACTATCTAACATTTCTTTTTCTGGTAACTTTAAGTATTATCGGGTTTTTCTTGACATTTGCCTTAAGTTGCCCTTATTATCTTATCCCTATAGGATTATTGATAATCTTTATTATTTTAGGTTTTAATAAAAAGGTTGATAAGTGGCTGAAAAGGTAGAGTATGAGAAATGATGAGTTAAAACACAAACGAGTGCAAGGTATACCTATAATCAAACATGGTGCGCCCCAGCCTGGAATAACCAAAAAGGAGTTTATGGATGTTTTGGCTAGGGCTGTTCCACCTGTTTCACACGAACCGGAATCTGATTCAGAAAGTTCGCAAACATAGGTGTCTCGCTCTTGCGATGATTATAGCGGAATGAATATTCGTTAACGTAGGATTGGAGATACTTAGGGGAAACATTATGATACACACCACCGATACCACGCTTAACGAGCGACCAGAAACCCTCAATGGTGTTCGTGTGAACGATGCCACGAGAATACTCGTGTATGGAATGATTCACTATTTGATGGTTATAACCGTTCTTGTTAAGCGGGTTGTATGCGCTCATTTCATCCGTGTAAACAGTGGTGTTAGGCTCTACGTTCTCTTTTACTTGGGGTATAATGGTTGCTTGGTCAGTATTAGGCACAACCACCGCTTTAACATCGCCCTTGCGTTCTACAGCCCCGAATACGGGCGTTTTGTCCGCCGTGCCACGACCTGTGAGGTTGGCACGTTTGGAATCGTGCATGTTGATTGCCTTACCACCCATGTATGTCTCATCAAGTTCTACTTCACCGGAAAGCATTTTATTCTCGCCCAAGAGGGTACGAATCTGTTTGAACATACGCCATGCTGTTTTATAGGTAACTCCAAGTTCACGTTGAAGCTGTTTAGCAGATATGCCACAGCGAGTAGAGGACATGAGGTATATAGCGTAAAACCAAGAGCGCAAAGAGGTCTCGGACTTATGGAATATGCTGTTAGCCGTTGGGGATACATGGCTTCTGCAAAACTTGCAGGTATATACTTTACGATTGGCTATTCTGTAATGTGTAGTTACCCTATCGCACTTCTGGCAGAATACGCCTTGCGGATAACGGAGTTTCAAGAGTATATCAAGGCACTCATTATCGGTAGGAAATTGCTTGTTAAATTCTTTGATTGTAAACTTTGTAGTAGTCATATTGCTCCTTTGGTTAATAAGTATGTTTAATTGTAGCATTAATAAATACGTGTTGTCAAGGTATAGAATGATATTAATTATAAAGATTATATAAAGAATAATGGAGGAAAATATGGTAAGAGAAAAGTTTGGTAATTATCCCCCCACTACACGTAAGGTGTATAATCCTCTTAATAAATTGGTTAGGAGGATTATAACATTTATGAAGAACTCTGTAATAGTATTACTAGTTGCTTCAATAGTAGGGTTAGGAATATACGTGCCAGAAGTAATAAGGGCTAATAGTATTAATATTACGAATATTATATTGATAATTGTTTTGTTGTTTATTGCCGTTATGTGTGGTGTTGTTTTAGGTAAAACAGACCGTGAAGAAAAACAAAAAGAAAAAGCAAGAAACGCTAAATTAGATGCAATTATTAGTAAGTTAGGTATAACTGATAAAGATATATAGTAATACTCAAATATAGAATTTTAAGGTGACAATAGCGGATTATAGAGTAAGTTGTGGCATTGGTATAAAAGTTTTACTGTTTCTTATCCGCATTGTAACATGGCGAAGGATATGGGGAGATGTTTTACCGATTGAATAGTTGGTCAATAGTGATGATTGTTGCCATGATAACTGTAGCGGTAACTAACAGTTCCATGTTGGTAACAATCAAGTAGGCGGTAGAAATAGCTATCAATACTTTCATTGGCTAATAGACCTCCGGCTAATATTCAAGAACAAGGTCAGCCAGTGAACAAGCCCCATATCCTCGCCTACCTTAGTACGGAGTTAAAAGATGAATGATATACCGATAGAATTATTTATAGCTACAGTGATAATAGGGTTATGTGCTTATTATTTTGTATATAAGTGGTATAAGACCAACAAACAACTTAAACAATGCCAAAAAGAATTAACGATGTTAAAATCTCAAAATGGTTTATCGTCAAATAGTTTCACCAAGCCCCATATTTCACCTAGTGATAAGACTACCACTAAAGTTGTTCCTAAGGGTGTTGGGAAAGACGTATAAATATAATAATCAAAGCTGATAGATAGAATAATATAAACGAAACAGATAAAAGTCATCGCACCTAATTATAGTACTAAAGCGTGCTGTTAAGGGATAATTACCTTTCATAAAGGGGGTTGCGGAAGTAAAAATGCAAACTAAGAAGTCTTTAATAATAATCTGTATTGTATTATTAGTAGTAATTACTGTTATAACCTCTCTATTTACGACTGGAACTATTAGTTTACAAGTCGGGCAGTTAGAAAACAAAATATCAGCGCATGAAGCAGTTTTAGTAAACGATATTACTAATGTAAAAGAATCAGACTTTCCTTTCTATGTATCTATCATGTATAGTACTACGAGCCAATCTTATACGCACCAGACTATACCAATAAAAATATCTAAAAATGGGGAGTTTGCGATAAAACTTATTGGATTAACACCAGATACTACATACTATTATTATGTTAGAGTCATAAGGTCAGATTTTATTGTATTCGGTAATGAGGAAAAAAGTTTTACTACGGCAAAGGAATAATTAAAAACTAACTTAATTTAAGAGTTGCAAAATAAATATTACTAATTTACTTGACAAAACAGTATCTTGACTTTATAATATACAGAAATGTACTTTATCTTGAAAAGTTATCGGGGGTCTGTTAATATTTGAAAGCAAGACGTTCAGCCAAACAAAAAGCGGCTACCAAGAAAATGATTGCTGCCGCAAAACGTGCAAATCTCAAAGGTGGGAAAAATAAGCACGGTAAGGGCTAAATACCCTTAAAAGCACTTTAACAATTGCATATTCCTTTTTTGTAAATCTGCTTACATTCAAGCAATATAGCAGAAATAATGGTCGGAGGTCTTTGAATGAATGCAGATGATTTTGGGTTGGCAAAACAGCCCCTTCATTCAGTGATGGATGAAGCAAACCCATCTAAACGGGGGAAACCTGAAATGGCAATCCCGTACTAAGCAGAAAGAGAACCAATCTTTCGGGCATGTGTAACGACTTTACGGTGGGTATCTGTTTACAAGATAGATAAAGAGAAAGTCTGCTCTGCAACAAATTAACATCCCTTAATCTTCAGACTAAGTTGCAGTTAACACAAAGGTTAATTTTCGCAGCCATCTTCGTATATGTGGGCGTGAACCTGGAGCCTGGTCTTAACCAGACCGTAGCTACTATCACGACTCCGACATATTCCAGTGGCGTTGCCGGACTCAACGGGGTAATCATGATTGTCTTTGCAGCCATAAGATATAAAATTGTGGCTTTGGGGAGTAATCTCCATTGTAAAACGCATCAAATTCGGGGAAGCCTAAACTCTTTTAAGAGCATGGTAATCGCCGAGCTAAGCAGGAAAGCTAATGCTTTCTGGGCATGTGGAGAGACTAGATGGTGCGCTTCCAATTTAAATTGGAAGATGGTATAGTCCGAACCTCATCTAAAGGTGAGTTGACATAACGGATAATCTTCGGAGTTGTCAAGCAAATGTCCGCCGCCGCCTAACAGAATACTTTCGCCTCAATAGAATTGGGGAGATACTTTAGAATTATTTTTGATATCTCCCCTTTTCTTGTGCCAAAATCTATTGACAAATAGACATAAGTATGATATATTATATATGGAGGGAAGATAAATGAAAGTAATGTTGATAAGAATAGATGAGAAAGACAAACAGTTATTGGAAATAGAGGCAAAAAAACTAGGTTTACCACTTACGGCTTATTGTCGCATGATATTATTAAAGAATTTACAGAAAGAGGATAAATAAATGAAAACAATTCAACTAACAGATAATCAATATAAAGATTTACTTTGGTTTAAGAATTTCATGACTACTAAATTACGTGTTATAACAAATCAAGAAGTGATAAAAGTAATAGATGATTATCATTTGAATAAAGGAAAAACAGAGGGTGAATTTAAAAGAATACCTAAAGGCACAGATAGTAAAATGGATTACGAGCCAGAATATACATTTGGTCATTGTATACATGATATTATTGAATCCGTAATGATAGAGCAGCAAACTGGGGAAGTAAATTATATTACTTAAAAGATATTAAATGGTGATAAGAAACGAATACGCTATCAATAAACAAAGGGAATCATTAAAGTTATTTTACCAAACAACTAAAGGTATTGCGTTTAAAAAACGATTAAGCGAACTTGCATCTAAAAATAAACCACATTTAGGGCATAATCATTCACCTGAAACTATAGAAAAAATGCGTATCGCTAAATTAGGTAAAAAGATGTCGTTAGAAACTAGACAAAAAATGAGTGAAGCACAAATGGGAGAAAAACACCACATGTTTGGTAAACATTGTAGTCAAGAGGTTAAAAATAGAGTTAGTGATGGTTTAAGACGTTTATACCAAACTGCTAAAGGTAAAAAGATAAGGGAAATAGTTGATAATGCTAATAAAGGCAATCATCATCATTTAGGTCATAAACATTCTGAAGAAGCATTAGAAAAAATGCGTAAGATAAAAACAGGTAAGGTGTTATCTGAAGAAACAAAAAATAAAATGCGTGAGTCACAAAAAGTTGTTTGGTCTAAGAGTATAGAATACAAAAACGAAAGAGTCGGTAATATAGTAAAAGGAAATAAAAATACTAAATACCCTAATAAAAAAGAAACCATAATATTAAATATGTTGCAGGAATTACAACCCGACACTCGGTATTTTATAGGTGGTGGAGATGGATTAAAAGTCGGTGGTAAAATACCAGATATTTATAATGGTAAAGATAAACTTATAGAGCATTATGGTTATCACTGGCATCACAATCATAATCCGCAAGACCGCATTGACTTATTCGCTAAATATGGTTTTAAAACTTTAATTATTCAAGAGATGGATTTGATTAAACATCCAGATAAAGTAAGGGAACAATTGATAGCGTTTATAAATAGTTAAAAAATAAGAGAAATAAACTTGTATTTTGGGGGAAAGCAATTTATAAAATACTAAAGGAAAGGGATATGACAAGAAAAATTCAAAGATTACTAGATAAAATAGCCAAGAGAGTTAAAGAGAATGAAAATAAACATGTCTGTGGTTCTCAAGGTTATGGATACGGATTAAATGATAGTTGCCCTGCATGTGAAAAACAAAATAAATATCATAAGATAATAAGGGTTGATGAAGATGTTAAAATGCCATCGTTATATGGTAGACATGGTATTAAAGAGAAACCAACGATAAGATAGATATAACGTCAAAATAAATATCTAAAACCCATTGACTTTTACCATTACATAGCATTATAATATAAGTAATTGAGGCGAACTATCGTACCGAAATGGTGCGTGTTCGCCTTTTTTATTAGTTAAAAATAGCAGGGAAAGATAAATGAATTGTCCGAAATGTGGTCATAAAGCTATAAAGAATGGTACTCGCCAGATACGACGTAAGGGAGTTAATGGTAAGAGGCAAAGTTATTTATGCACTTCTCCTAAATGCTGGTATCAGTGGGAAACAAGATAAGCAAGTTACCCATTATATATAGGGGGATAAAAAAATGGGTAGAACTAGTCAGGCAGTATTATAAATCTTCGCTCGGAATATAGCCGTTAGTTGACAAATATAGCCAGAGTGTCTAAGGTTAAAGAACATGAAAATGATACGCACAGTCAAGATAAATAGCCCGGTAAATAAGGGTAAACTTCAAGGGATACGCGAGTTTCTTGTAGAGTACCAAAACTGTGTTAATTACTTCATTGCGAGACTGTGGAGCGAACAACGTTTTCGCGGCTCATATCTGGATAAACCCTATATAGCTTCGGCGCGGAAACGATTTAATCTCACCGCCCGTTTAATCCAGTGCGCGGGGAAACAAGCGTTTGAAGTTGTTAAGTCACAGCGTAAAAAAGATACCAAACAATTTCCAAGATTCAAGACACTATCGGCTACACTGGATAGCCGTTTTTGGTCAATTACTGATAACGAAAACACCTTTAATTGGTTAAAACTACAGTCAGGTTTTACTTACTTAATCCCGTTTACCAAGTCTAAACTTTGGGATAAGTGGCTTGAAAAAGGATTTATACTCTCCAAATCTATGCGAGTTAGTATCAGAAAAGATAAACTAGAGCTAGAGTTTTTCTTTGAGCATGAATCACCGGAACTTAAACCCATTGGAAACACCGAGGGATTAGATTTAGGGTACGTTAATCTAGCAACATGTTCTGATGGGCAGATGGTCGGCATGAGATTAAATCAGTTTATCCGTACATTCCCCAAACGCAAAAAACATACACATAAGACTATAACAAACAAGGTTTATCAAGAGCTAAAATCCCTTGATTTAAGCAAGATTAACACACTTGTTTTAGAGAACCTTAAACGAGTAAAGCATAATACACGTGAGACGTTCTCACGAACACATAACAGGCGTTTATCTCATTGGCTATATGCCAAGGTGATTAGATGGTTGGAACAACGCTGTGAGGAACAGGGAATCCGCATAGAATACAAATCTCCCTGGAAAACTTCACAGAATTGTTCAGTCTGCCACAAATGGGATAAACGAAATCGTAACGGTGAAAGGTTTAAATGTGTAAACTGTGGGCATGAGGAACATGCGGACGTAATCGGCTCACAAAACCTCAAGTCGTTAGGATTGGCGGGAGTCTATAGTCTCCGTTTATTACCAACTCTTAATGGTGGGTGTCTATGAATGTCTACCATAAAGAGAACTATGAATGTAAATAAAGCTCATAAATTAGCAAGGTCTAAAGAACCTAGTTGGTTAAGGAGAAAAAGTTTATCGCAGATGTGGCGAGACTTAAAATGATATGGCTAAAAAGAAAAAGAAGGATGGGTTTCATAATTTGTTTGGTTTATTAAGTGAAAAGGATAAGAAATCACTTAAAAGAATAGCAGTAACAGGATTAACGAAAGGTAGGTGAGATAAAGTGAAAGACAAGAATCCTTGGGCAAATGTATCAAAAAAAGAACTGAAAGGCATGAAAAAGATTGCCATGACTGGTATGACTGGTGGTAAAGTCAAAAAACTCAAGTTGCCGAAGTAAAGTAATAAAGAATAAAATAATTAAGGGAGAAAGATAAAGTATGGCGAACAAAAAGATAACTTTTGGCGTAAGTTCAAGTGAAGTGAAACGAATGAGTAGAGATGTAAAAAGGGGTCTTACACAGTATAAGGGTAAGGATAAATTTGCCTTTAAATCTGTGGCAAATAGAAAACAGTGGTTTCCTAAAAATGGAAACAGCGGGTTGTAATATGGAGTGAAAAAATGGATTGGTTAAAACTTGATAAAGAAGCTGGACGTAAATTAAAAAAGTTGGAAAGCAAAGAAGGCAAAGTTGCGAAACGCCGACTTAAAGAGTTTACGTCCATAAGCCCTGCAAAGAAAAAGACCAAGTGGTATTACTAAGATGGGTAAGAATTGTTCATACTCATTTAGTGAATACCAAAAAGGTGTTAAAAAACGGCAAAAGTCAATACGAGATTTTGACCGCCGTGAAAAAATTGGTATGAAAAAACTAAAGAGGCTTTGGAGATAATGGGTAAAAAAGAACGTAAGAAATGTGGTGGTAATCGGCATAATGTAAAAAGGGAAAGACGGCACGAAAGAGCCTTGAAAGAAAAACGCCACGAATAAAGAGGTGAAAGTTTATGGGTTTTATGGACAGAAAATATTCAAAAGCTGAAAAACAACAACTTAAAAGTGCTAAACAATCGCTCAAGAGACAGAAGCAACGGGAAAAACGCCATGAAAGTTTAGAAAAACTCCACGCCAAAACAGAAATGTATAAGGCAAAAGGTTCATTTTATAAAGCCAAGCATGGGGCAAAACCACGCCCACTCTTTGATATTTCTATAGGGAAGAAGAAACAAGGTGGTAAAATCAAGCGTAGAAAAATTGGTTTATTATAAAGTAGGTGATATAATATGACTTACGCTTTACCAAGAAAAAAGAAATTTCCACTTAGGAATAAACAACAGGCTATATCGGCGGTAGCTTATGCCAAAAAGGGAGCAAAAGAAAGGACAATAACTCCCCAAGAACGTGATATCGTTTTAAGAAAAGTCCATGCTAAATATCCAAGTATTAACATAACTCCTATTAGAGGGAAAAAGTAGAGGATTATTATGGCCTTACCAGTTAATTTATTCGGTATTCCGATTAAACCTCCGCCTCCTACACCGCCTACACCGCCTACTACGCCTACGCCTGCACCTACTTATAGTCCAACACAGGTAGCTCAAAACATACAGCAGAAAGTACAACAAGCAGAAGCTACAGGTAAGACTTATGCGGAAGTAGCTAATGTTTCTCCTACACCGCCTACACCGCCCACTACGCCTACGCCTGCACCTACTTATAGTCCAACACAGGTAGCTCAAAACATACAGCAGAAAGTACAACAAGCAGAAGCTACAGGTAAGACTTATGCGGAAGTAGCTAATGTTTCTCCTACACCGCCTACACCGCCTACTACGCCTACGCCTGCACCTACTTATAGTCCAACACAGGTAGCTCAAAACATACAGCAGAAAGTACAACAAGTGGAAGTAGCTAATGTTAAGGTTGTTGAACCAAGTAATATTATATATGTTTTAAAAACAACCAATCCTGATAAATTTACAGTTCGTGTAGATAATGGGGATAATACCTACAAGCAAGTACAAATGAGCCGTCAAGAAATAATTGATGCTGGCGGGGAAATACCTGTTGTTGGCGAAGCGTGGAAAGAGATTAATAATCCGTTATCTAATAAAATGTTTTCTACCCCCAATGCTATTACAGAAACAGATATTAATAACGCTTATAAAGAACTTGGGTTAGAAATACCTGATTTTATATCAGCACCTCGCAATAAAAAGAACATGATTCTTGATGGTGATAATGCTGGTATGTTGGATGGTTTCTTTGATGAAGATGGTATAGCCTTGTATGAACATCCTGGGCAGTTTAGTAATGTAGAATCTGCTATAAAATATGAAAATACAATAAAAGACCCGATTGCTAAAGAAGCATGGGAAAATGCTTTTGTAGCTTATTGGGGTAAACTTCCTAGTGAAATAGTGTATACATTACCAAATGATAAGGAAAAAGCTATATCAGCTTTGGGTTATAAAAGTGTAGATGACCCTGAATTAGTTGCGTTATTAGAACGTTATAAGAGCAATCCAGAAGCCGAAGAATTTAAAACAGAAGCTAACGGTGGTACAATGTCTATTGCTAAAAAAACATTGTTATCATTCTTGGCTGATGTTCCTTACGATGCCGTCAAAGATTACCAGAGTAGTATTATTAGAGTTGGAACAGATATAACTTCAGGGACATTCTCACAAATGGTAGCCAGTGAATATGCCCGTAAGCATAATATGTCATTTGCTGATGTTTCTCAAATGATTCGTGATGCGGTTAATGGTAAAGAAAACGCTAACGTAAATAAATTGAGTGCTTCGGAAAAAGAAGCATTTAATAATTTAGTTACTCGTTGGAGTGCAGGTGCAGATTATATTACAAAGACTGAAGCAGATAATATAAAAGAATTAGACCCTGAAGGGTATGATTTATTACTCAAAAAAGGTTTAGATGCTTATCAATTAAGACAAGAAACGATTGCTAGTAGTTTTGAACCTTATGTACTCGCAACAGGCGCAGATGGTTCAAAACAATATGGTTTGATGAAGATGGTAGATGCTTATAACAAGAATGAGTTATCAAAAAAACAGATTGAGTTAATTTTAGGTAAAGATGCATTAGATAAAATATTAAAGATATCCGATGAAGTTAATAGCATTAAAAAAGATTTTGAATCACAAATAGTGGATACTCTGCCCCCAAATTTACAGGAGGATTATAGGAAAGGATTATCTAAGAATAATTTAGATGAGTTCCAAGAGAATTATCTTAGTTATATAACCAGCCAACAAGAAAGATACCAGAAATATCAAGATGCTGTTGATACTTTAACCGAATTAGGTTATAAGAAAATAATACCATCTTATAGTCCAACACAGGTAGCTCAAAACATACAGCAGAAAGTACAACAAGCAGAAGCTACAGGTAAGACTTATGCGGAAGTAGCTAATGTTTCTCCTACACCGCCTACACCGCATAATTTAGGTAATGCGCCTATATCAACTCAAGAACAAGCAACTCAATTTGTTGAAGGCGGTGTCGTTTACTATGATATCCCCTCTTATCTAAGAGATACCAAGACTAAAGATTATAAAGTTAATCCTGTATCTGTATTGGTTTTAGAAAATCTTTTTGGCGGGGATAAAGAAGCGGCAAAACCAATCATAGATTCAGCACAAAAGCAACTTGATTATTTATCAACTACTATAAACCATCTGCAAAATGATAAGTTAGATAATGCGCAAGTTGAAGCTCTAAGAAAAGCATTAATAGGAGTTGTAGGGCAACCTTTTAATGCAGATGAAGCATGGTTCTTAAATGCAGATGATTTAATGAAATTAAGGGCAGAAGCACCGGAATTACAAAGAGAATTAGATGATGCATTGGTTAAAACAAATGCAGAGCAATCATTAAAAGAGTTTTTAGGTAAATTATCGCAGGGTGATTTAGAAAAAGTTGCCGATATTTGGAGTTATGATGTAGAAAGATATAGCCCGTTTGCTCAAACAGTAACGGCTTATAATGAAGCAATAAATAAAACACCATTAGCTAAATGGGCAAAAATGCCAGTATACTTTACTCCAGTTGGTATGGGATTAGCTGCTACGGAATCTGTTGCCGGATTAGTTTCTCCATATACAATTTCTGATGAAGCTATAGTAAGACAAATTGATGATAACTATACTTATCTTAATTCAACGGATAAATTAGATGCTGAAGTAAATGATATTTTAGCAAAAGCGTTAAAAGATAACGATATTAAAGTTGATGAAGAAAATGCTTTACAAACCTACAAAAGCCTTGATGATTCTCAAAAAACAAAGGTTATAAAAGAATATACTCGTAATATGTTGGGATTAGACCCATCTGTTATGGATAAAATAATGACAGGTGCTATGGTTATAGCAGCAGCCATTGGTTTTAAAGGTCAAGTTTTAAACCCAATAGTTAGTAATATAATAAGTAAATACGGAATAAAAGCACCGGAATTTCTTAAGTCACTTAATAAACTCAGTGATTTGGGTTCAAGGGTACTCCATGTTCCGATTACAGGTTTATTCATAGCTGGCAGTGTTCCTACTATTACTAATCCAAAAGTAGCATTAGATGATAAGGTAATGGCTATTGTTTTTGATTTTATGATGTTGAGGGGATTAGGTGGTGGATTGATTGGGGCGACTAAAGTAGGGTTTAAAAGACCAACAACAGAAATTTCACCTAAAATACCAAGTATAGAAATGGCAGTTGACAAGGTAACAAGTAAAGTGGCAAGTCCTGAAGTATTAATAGATATAAGTTTAAGTGCTAGACGTTCTGCTAATCTACACGATATAAGTTATAATTTTGGTGAAGCAGTAGCTTATATGAAAAATATTCCAACTGCTACTGTCAAAGCATTATCATTGGCTATTTTAAATACTACAGAGACAATGAGTAGAGCAGGGCAGGTATTAAGACTTAATATGGCTAATATGACAGATGCCGTATTACGTAGTGTTTCCCAAACAATGTTGGAAGCATCTGAATCTTTAAATGCTTTATATACTGCTGTTAGAAATGGGACTATAACAGATGCTATGGCAAGAGAAATTTCCGGTAAATTATTACAAGCCAATGAATCTATAAATGATGTAATTAATTCTGTTAAAACTGGCATATCAGAAACTTATGATGCTACTTTAAAGGGATTATCAAAGTCATTATTAGATACATCGGAAAATATAAACAGTATCATAAAATCCATCAAGGAAACTGGTGGGAAATTAACCGATGAAGCATTAAGTAATATTTCTAAAGGGTTATTAGACGCTGAAGAATGGATTGGTAAAACATCAGAATTACTTAAAACAAAATATAGTGAATTAACCGATGAAGCAATTCGTAATTTATCGGAAGATTTACTTAATATCTCTGACAAGATAACGAGTGTAAAAGATTATATTGCCAAAGGTGAACTTACCGATGCTATGTTGCGTGGTTTATCCGAGCAATTATTAAAAGTATCGGATTCAAGTAATAGTGCATGGGAAGTAATTAAAACAAAGGTATCTGATGTAACAGATGCAACATTGCGTGGTGTTTCTGAAAAAATGCTGGAAACATCTGAATCGGTAGAAAATGCTATAAAGAGCGTTAAAGATACTGCTGGTAAATTTACGGATAATACTATTAAGGATTTATCTAAAGCATTACTTGATATCAGTGAGCTTGTAAATAAAACAATAGAAAATGTAAATACCAAGTATAATCAAGTATCAGATGCAATATTAAAAGATGTCTCCTTACGTTTATTGGAAATATCTAATAAATTAAATGAAATTTATCAATCAGTGATAGATGGTACTATTACGGATGCTATGTTGCGTGGTTTATCCGAGCAATTAATGAGCGTATCGGATTTTACAAATGGGGCTTTAAATACTTTAAAAACAAAATATGAAGCGATAACTGATAAATTATTACGTGATACATCAAAGCAATTACTTGAAGTATCTGATAATTTCAATAAGGTTATTACGGCGTTAAAGAAAGCACCATCGGATGCCAGAGATGGAATCTTACGCCAGATATCAGAACAGTCTTTAAAAGCTAATGAAGCGTTAACTAATACTGTAAATCATATAAAAAATGCGGTAGGTAATGCTAACGATGCTGTAATATTGAAGTTATCTCAAGGATTATTGGATGCTTCAGAATCACTAACCAAGATGTATGATTATATTGCCAAAGGTGAACTTACAGATGATATATTAAGGAATACATCAAAGCAACTAATGAAAGTCAGCGATACCATCAATCAGTCTAGAGAAGTAGTCAAGGCATTAGCTCAAGGTGTTTGGGAATATACTACAGAGATATTACCAGAAAATATAAAGGCTGGCATACGAAGTCCTTATTATAAGGCTATAGATACTTTATCATCTGATATATCTGAAATATCCAGTGGATTTAAAGATGCTATGTCTGGTAAGCCTAAAGCAGACCATTGGGTAAGATTTGCACAAGAACGTAATAGGGCATTAGAAGATAATATGGAAGCGGTAGCAGGGGTTACTACTCAACAAGCTAAAAAAGATTTAGAAGAAACACCTGAATATGATATAGATGAATCACGCTGGCAACTAACTGGTATTATACCTAAGACATATAGAGCGATAGAAGCACGTATCAGTCCGAGAACATCTGCCGGACATGTTTATGCTTTAACGGCAGATGTAGGACGTGAAAATATTCCTAAAGGAATGTCTCAACTTACTGCTAGACAGTTAACGCAGGATGTTGAACAAGCACAACTTACTTCCAAAATACCTGCAAATAGAGTTCGTGCGTTAGAAGGTACAGGATTACAAGAAGATGGAACTATTGAGGTTAATAAATTGCCTAATGGCACAATAGATGTTGTATTCAAAACTCGTGATGGTGATGTTTGGGGAAGGGTTTCAGGTATGCAAAGAGTGCTAGGAGATGTGCTTTACAATGGTACAGCTAATGGCAATGTGATATTGGCGCAGATACTTAAAAATGGAATAGAGAAAACTTATAAAACAGCAACACCACAAGAAAAGGTATTATTAGATAATTTAATGAAAAATGGTGCAGATGAAATAGCATTTAGTTATGACCCCAATGCTTATGATAGTGTGCTTAAAAAATTTATTAACAATCCTGAATATAAGGATATTCTTAAAAAAGTAAATGATAATGCTTATCATGAAGTAAGAGATTATTATGTTAATACAGCAGGGGAGAAAGTTCCAGTATCACGAGCATTTGAATGGGAAAGCCAGCAAATAGCTCAAGCGTTTACTGCCAGAGGGCATGGAGACCCAGTAGTTGCACCGATGGTATTTGCTACTAGAACAACACCTAAAGATTTTCTAGAAACCATGCCGGATAAACCATTGGATAATCGTGCTAATGCCATGAGAAAAGCATTTGAGGAAATGAATAAAAGTGGTTTATTAGATAAAGATAAAATATATAACATATTTAAAGTTTATCAAGGGCAAGTAGAATATGAACTTGTTAAACCATTAGGATTTGAAACATCTGTAGCCAAGCCAACATCTTATGCTGGTGGAGAAAATGCTTTATTCCCTAGTACATTTGTAACGAGTATGTTTGATTATCATGGACTTGGGCATCAAATAAGAACTGGTGATAAGATACCTATTATATGGATGACGACTAAAAATGCCAAAGAATCAGGGTTGGGTGTCCCGACCAGAGGGGAAATATATCTTGGTAAGATATTAGGTGATTTAACTTTAGCCAGACAGAGATTGCCTTGGAATTGGAGATTTAGGGAAGAAGATAAATATTCTGAAGATGATGTAACTGTTAATAATCCTTTAATGTCTGGAATAAAACAGATTACATTAAAAGCTCGCCCTGAAGATGCTGAAGCAGGGCGTGTTAGTGCAATCATAAGAGATAATAATGGTAGAGTATTACTTGTAAAGACTAAGGGTGGAAGTACTTATGATTTGCCTGGTGGTGGAGTTAATAAACGTGGTATCGGTGGAATAATAAAAGAACATCCTGATAATGCTATGAAAGCAGAAATATGGGAAGAACTTGGTTTAAATACTGATAAGTTAAATTATATAGGCACGATAGAAAGTAGATTTACTAATAAAAGTCCAAAAGAAAACTTTCGTATCTATGAAGCTGATGTTTCAGGTAAAATAAAAGATGCTGGTGTTGAAGTAGCAGATTATATTTGGTGGGATGGGAAAAAGGATGTTAAATTATCAGAATTTACCAAAGAAGCGTTACAAAGGGCAAGTGAACGTGCTACTGAAATAGATGAATTAGTAGCTAAAGATGTTTATACTAATATAGCTGATACATTGATGAAAAAATATGGTAAGTCTAAAGCACCTGATTGGGATAGTATTTACGAAAAAATTAGAAATAAGAATCATATAGTATTTGATTTAGATAAGACTTTGGTTGACAGTAACGGTAAATTATTGAAGGGGGCAAAAGAGTTTGTAGATAGACTTAAAAAAGAAGGCAAGCAAGTATCACTATGGACACATTCTACAAGTGAAAGAGCAAATCGTATATTAGATAGAGCAGGATTATCTAACTATTTTGATAATGTTGTTACTCGTGAGCAATATGAACCTACGGGTAAAAACCCCAATGCTTTTAAAGATATTAATAAAATAAAAGGTGATGTGCTTGTTGATGATAGATTTGAAGGGTTTATAAAAGAAGCCGATATAGTTAATGAAATAAAACAAAAAGTTGATAGTGGTGAAACACAAAAAGAAATAAACAATAATGAAAAACGCATAAATGAAATTCTTGAAGAACTGAATAAAACAACAGAACAAAAAAGAAAACAACAGTTAATGGAAGAACTTGACCAACTTAACATAGATAATATTATAACTAAAAAAGAAGCTGATATAGCCAAAGACATAGATAATATAAAACAGGAAGCAAAGGAAAAAGGTATCAATGAAGATGAATTAATACGTGATAAACTAATGGATAGAGTAATAGAGGATATTGACCCCTATAGGGATGCTCGCAGAGAATTACGCTATCGCAGAGAAAAATATCCAGAGCAAGAACTAATATTAGCAGAAAGAGATAGATTACCTATAGAGACTGATGAATCAAGGAAGTTGCTTGATTATGGCTTAGAAGATTATACAAAAAGTTCTGATGAAGATATGGAATCATTCGCCAAGTCTTTTGATGAAAGAGAACTTGGATTAAAAGAAAAAAGAGAAGAACCTGTTTTAAAAATAACCAAAGAAGAAGAACCAGTTACCACAGAGCCAGAGGAAGAAATAACACCAACAGAATTAGAAGAGGAAAAAATACCTCCACAAAAACCTGAAGAAGAAATTATACCACCGCCACCAGAGAAAGAAATTATACCACCGCCACCAGAGAAAGAAATTATACCACCGCCACCATTCAAAGGTTTTATTAAGGCGAGAGATAGTAGTGGTAAGGAAGTTGACCTTGAAATAAAACCTGGAAGTGTTGTTTGGATACAAGGTCGTCCAAAAGCTAAAGGTAGTGGTAATGCACCAATGTATAAAATTTCATTACCACCTTACACCGATGAAACCTTGTATACATCAAGGGAAAATCCCCCTGGCTATAAAGATATGGGATGGGAAGGTAAAGGAAGTGCTAGAGCATCTATTCAATGTTTTCCTAAAGGAACAAAGATACTTATTAGGCAAAAGAGACTAAATAATAATCAATATAACAGAAAAAGTAGTTACTCTTATGTTCCTAGTGATATGGCTATAGATAAAATAAAAATTGGTGATTATGCATTATCTTATAATGAAAAAACTGGTGAAAAGGAATTTAAAGAAATTAAGAATATTTTTAAAAGACAAACTGACAAATTTGTAAAGATATATCTTTTTAATGGTAATGAAATAATTTGTACACCTGAACATCCAATAGCAATTAATGTAAAAGGAAAGATAGAATGGATAGAAGCCAAAGAATTGCAAAATGGTTATGAGATATTACAATATCAATACTCAGGTTTATATATGAGATTAAGTCAGATACCTAATAAGGGTAAAACATTAGAGGAAATATATGGTGAAGAAAAAGGAAAGGAAATAAAAAGGAAAATATCGGAACATCACTCTAGGCACAATCTAGGACGTATCTTCAGTGAAGAACATAGAAGGCGGATTGGTGAAAAATCTCGTGGTAGACAATTTACCCTTGAATCACGTGCAAAAATGAGTCATAGCAATAAAATAAGATGGGATAAAGATAATGGTAAGGAAAGAAAAGAAAGAAGCGAGATTTTTAAAGCTAAGTGGAGGGACTTAAAATATTCTCAAGCAACATTACTTAAAATGGGTGTAAAGTTTAATAAACATGAACAGTTACTTTCATTAATACTAGACCATATATGCCCTAAAGAATTTAAATATAATGGCGATGGTAACTTAGGATTATCGTTTGATGGAATACATCCAGATTTTGTAAATGTGAATGGTAAGAAAAAAGTTATAGAAGTATTTGCCGAACATTGGAAAGTAGTAAAATATGGAAGTGTAGAAAATTATATAAAATTAAGGAGTGAAAGATTTAAAAATATAGGTTATCAGTCGTTATTTATAAAAAATAAAGAATTTAATGATTTAGAAACATTGCAACATAAAATTATGAATTTTGTCTATAATCCTAAAACAGAATTAGTAAAAGTAGTAAAGATAGAAACTATATATAAAGAATTACAAGATGTTTATAATTTAGAGGTACAAGATAATAATAATTATTTTGTATATGGGATATTAGTACATAATTGTGTTGGCGGGAATCCGCCTACTGATATAGAGAATCTTGACTTGGGGTTCGTGAAGATAAATATCCGATTCGCAAGTGGTGAACCTCTGATAGAGTTTGTCCAAGATGAAGATGCCAATGCTGGACAAAAATCTCAAACAATCGGCATGGGTAGAGGTCAAATACCTGTAGAAGATTGGCAGGAAGCAAAAGATAGAGGGGTAAAATATAAGGATTTTATTAAGCAGTATCGTAGTGGAACAAAATCAGCCCCACAATCTTTAATAGAAGAAATAGGAATAGCTGAAGAAAAACCTAGAGATAAAATGCAAGAACTTGCTAGACTTATTATTCAAGCGAGTGATGAAGAAAAACAGGCACAAGAAGAAGAAAGCCAAAGATTTTTAGAAGAAGCCAAAAAACCAGCTAAAAATTGGTGGGATGAACCTATGTATGAAAATATTGGTCAAACAAGTAATGCGAGATATTATAGGGGAAGAAGGATACCATCAGCTAATATAGAGGTAGATATTTAGTGAAAGAAATTACAAATAAAATATTAAGAGTGATAATCTCTACGTTTTTAGCGTTGGGGTTTGTTTTTATGTCACATACTCCCGTATTGGCAATATCAAATCCTGATACTATAGCGTTTGGTAGTAGTACCACATATTATAAGATATTTTATAATGTACTAGAAAATGATGATTGGCTTATTGTGGCAGAAGGATATGTGTATTATGCCGTTCCACCAACTGATTATTCGGCAAGTGAGGCTTTTACTTTTGAACTTCTTTCTGCTGATGGACTAACAACTTATGCTGCAACTCCATTACAATCTTACGGTGATAGACCTATAGGAATTTATCTTTCGGCTAACCAAACTGCTACATTAGGATTAACAATAGGTAGTGGCTATAAAGTGCGTATTATGGGCAACCCGCTTATATTTGCTTCACCGACAGGCAGTAGTGTTGATGCCACTTTAGGTTCTTCTAGTTATATAGACCAATTGTTAGGTGATGATGGAGGTATTCCTACAAGTAATCCTTTAAGAAATGGGATGATAACTGTAGCGCAGAATATGGAAGCAAATGATATTCCTATTGATTCCTATCTTGTTACAGTACAAGGTTATCAGTATTTATCGGTTGGCGGGGCTGATTTATTCTTAGAAGGGATACCTAGTTTGTCATTGATGTGTCCGATATTATTTTCTACTGGTATAGATGTTATAGAATCTGATGCTTCTGAATATACTGGTGCTTATGAACAAACTCTTAATCCATTACAAAAATGGGGTACTACGGTATCAAATGGATTAACTGCATTAGGCTCTTTTATGGGGATAAATCAAGCATTGGCTGGTAGTGTTGTATTATTCGTTATAGTTATTATGTTTGCTGTTTTTATTTATTCCAAAACAGAGAGTGGTATTACGGTATTGCTAATGGTTTCTGCAACGCCATTTTTAGGTGCATATTTAGGATTGATGCCGATGGCATTAGCTTTTATATTTGTTATTATTATAGTAACATTATTGGGGTACTTCTTTTTCTCCAGAGGTGCTTTATGAGTTTATTTAATAGATTCAAAAAGGCTTTTATAATAGCATTTATATTAACGATTTGTACTGCTGGCGTAGTATATGCTGCTTGGGAATATAAATATCCAACAATAATTACAGATAATTCATCTGTAACGAGAACTTATGTTCCTGTAGTATTGGGATGGAAAGGGCAAACATTTGTAGATGCTGGCAAGATAAATTCATCTGCTAATAATACTAATATGCAAATAGGCGGAACATCACTTAAATATATGATAGCTACGGATAATGTCGCTTGTGTGATTCCAAGTTTAGGGGGTAATGGACAGCAGACTGTTGATTTTTATACAGGATATTCACCTATACAAACATCATTTCCAATAGTTCTTGGTAATGATGGTTATGTTTCTATAAAAGATAATGTTGGAATAGAGTTAGGTTTAAATAGTACAAGCATCTTTAATGGTTATTTGGATACTACGGCTGCGGCATCCCGCTACGATGTGAAGAAACTTGGGGCATTTATAGCCGGAATAAGCACGACTACAGCAGGCACGGTTGAGGCATCGGTTTATAATGTTTGGCCTATTATTGCCGCATCTGGCACTAGTTCATCAGCTTCCGGCACTTCACATGCTGTTTCCGTAGGCTCGCCGACCGTGGGGGAACTCTCGGTAATATTTGCTAATTATTACAGTTTGGTCAATTCACCGACTATCACTTGGGCAAGCGACTATATTGAAATATTCCAAAAAACATCAAATGACGGTGCTGGTCATTATCAAACATCCGGCGCCGCTTACAAAGTAGCAACAGGTTCAGAAGGCGCAAGTGTGACTGTGACTACGAGTGTTGCGTCTACAGGTACTTATGGCTATTATCGCATTACAGCAGGTACTTATTCTACGTATATCACATCCGGCACGGCGGCAACTGGAAATTCAGTTAATCCTAACCCTCCGTCTTGCACATCAACCTATGTCAATGCTAATTGTCTCTATATCGCTGTTTCTGCCAGTACCTACAACGGAGTAACAACCCACTCCGTGTTGAGCTATCCTACAAATTATACTATCGGACAGATTACAGGACAGGTAGCCGGAAGTGGTGCCATAGGTATAGCTTCGTATTATCTGAATACCTCCAGTGCTGACCCTGGAACATTTGCACTTAGTGGGTCTAACCCTTGGATAGCTCAGACCATCTGTATCTACCCCGGCAAAGCAACTGCCAGCGCAACGGGCATTACGAGTGGCGAGATGAAACGGACGTATACCATATCACCAGCTACAACCGATGTCTCGGAAACTTTTGAGTGGGGGGCTGATGGAAACTCACTGGCGACTTCTGGCGGGTCTGTGACATGGACAGTGTCGGTAGCGGGTACGAGTAAGGCAGAGATTGATACGGCACAATATTATAGTGGGTCACGTTCTGCAAGATTTTATAGAGACGGCTCTAATAACCCAACGGCATATTTTTCTCAGTTTGTTTTGAGCTCATCACAATATGTGAGTTTTTATATTCGTAAGGACACAAATTCATACTATCAAATCGCACATGGGAATGGTTCTTATAGAGCAGTTGTCAGAATCACAGACGGCGAGGTAGTCTGTTACAGTGCTAGTGCAGTTAGCACAGGAATTTTGATAGCAGCCGATACTTGGTACAAGTTGGCTTTATCCAACTTTAATTGGACTTCTCATACATTTGACATATATATGAATGACTCTTTAATATATACTAACGCTACTATGGATGCATCGGCTTCTTCAAGCGGACAGGTAGTTATCAATAATTTAGCCGGCACCTCGGAACTTTGGGTTGACGATATTATGACTGGAACGAATCCGTCTGTAAATATCTATATAGATGACGTGCTTAAAGACACCGAATATTTAACGAGTGGTGTGCCGGACAATACACAGAATTACCAGATGTTAACAGATGCACCTTATACAGATAATGTAACCTTATCAGTTAATGGAACACAGCAATTATATTATTCACCTTCAGAAATGATAAAAGGAAAAACCTATTCTACGGGAAATGTATCATTAACAAATGGGGATGCAACTGTAACTGGTACTGGAACTACATGGGTGAGTTCAATGGCAGGTGGCATCTTTTATTCAACTGGTGGCGCAACGGACAATGTGACTTATGAAATAAGTAGTATTACAGATACAACTCATCTGGAATTAACAACTGTGTATGGCGGGACTACAAATAGTAGCCAAACTTATGCTATGTATGCTCGTATACCTGATGAAGAAGCAACTGGAGGGGATAATAGTGGAGCAGTGGTTTGGGGAAGTAATTCTAATGTAGTTATAAGCTACGGTGAAATGGTAAGTTATGCGAGTACCAGCGCAAGTACAAATGAAACATTGATAGGTTTTAATTCACCAGATTCGCCTTTGCCTTCTACTTGGTTTGCAAGTGGGGAAAATATAGAGAATCTACCATTTTATGATTCATTTATAGGGGTTTCAGCCAGTACTGGTCAACCTATTCAGACAATTTACTTTATTGCTATAATAGGTTTTGCTTTTGGAGCTTTTTTATTATTAACTATGTTTACTAGGTCAGCGTTATTAGGTGCAATCGGATTTAATGTTGTATTATTTATAGGTAGTAGTATGACGATAATACCGATGTGGATACCATTCGCGACTTTAATTGTTATGTTGGGCATAATGTATCTTTATAGGCAGGTGGCATATTAGTGGGTCTTAAAGCTGGATGGTTAGCGTTATTTATCTTTGTATGGATAATTGGTGCGTTCTTAGGTTCTACCTTTGAATACCAATCATCTTCAGGTGATGCTGGTTTAGCCTATACTACAGGTACGGCTACTTTTGTAACTGATAGCCGTTGGGTAACAAGTGGTGGTGGCGCAACTTGGAATACATCAATGGAAGATGGAAATATCAAAGCTAATGCTGATACATCATGGACAAAAATCAAGCATGTAGGCGGTGCTTATTTATATAGCGGTACTGGTATAGTAGATAATACCCCTTTAACCCTTGATGTTGGGGTAAACGGAATTACTGTAGACCATCTTGGATTATTATATATTGTAATTCCTGTTGGTAATACTGGAACGGCGGCAAGTAATGTTTGTACGGTAAATGGAAGCCCTGTAGCATTAGTGGCAGGAGTAAACGAAATTTCAACTTCAGGCGCAACTGGTTTAATTACGATAACTATTGTTGGTACAACGCAAATATATCTTTATTCACCCTATCTTGGGGCTGGTGGCGCAGGAGTGGATTATACAATGGCAGTAAGTCCTGGGTGGGCAGGTACGGGTAGTGGTGGGTACGACCAAAACCCTATCACTACATTGAATTATTTAATTAATCTCTCAAATGCTTTCCAAAAATTACCAGTATTGGGAAATATTCCATTACCTGTTCCTAATCCAGAATATTTTAAATCTGCTTTCAAAGTTGTAACATGGCAATGGTCATTTTTGAATGATTATGCTATGTTCTATTGGATATTCTGTGTTCCTTTTGTGGTTATGGGTGTGCTTAGTATGATATTATTAGTTTACGGGATAATCAGTGGAAACTTGGACATAGGTTGATGAAAGTTAGTTTAAAACAGCAAGAACAAGAATTAAGAAATCAGGCTAAGAAGCGTGGTTTAAAAATAAGATATACCCCACAACTTAAAAAAACACCTTATCGTGCAATGAATCCGATGGCATCAAAAGAACTAGGTATTAAGTGTGGTAAAAATATTATTGGTTATACGAAAAATTCAGCGAGAACTAAAAGACGTTTTGTTATGGATATGAGACATGAAATAATAGAATACGATACGATGAAAAAACGAAAGTTACATTATCCTAAAGCGCATAAAATAGCTAATAGAAAACAAAGAACTGTCGGATATATCTAAATATTGTGTTTGCGCAACAGGCTACTTGACAAATATATAGGTATATGTATATAATATAAGAAAATTAGTCGGCGGTCAGCGTAGAAACTAAATAAGGTGGGTTCATGAGTATACAAACTTTTATAGTATTGGTATGTATTCTTTTAATGGGGATGGCTTGGTATGCTAATACAAGTAAAAGGGATAAGATATTAATAAGGTACAGACGAAAAAACAAAACACTAATTACTAAATTTGTTAGTATGCACAAAAAAGACCCACAACACGTTATATTTGATAATCTTCAATTTGATATTATTCCTCATTGTATAGTCTTTCAACATTACAAAAACGGTTTTATTCACATGCTATTTCCAATTTTTGTTCCCACGCTAGATTTTACTTGGAACTCTCGGTATCCTTTAGACCCCAATACTTTAGAACCTGTTATTATCAGTCCTGAAGTTAGGGCGGTTATGGATAAAGAAGAATGGATGAAATCTATGGCAAAACATACCGCACCACCATCTACCACTAAAAAACAAACCGTATTTCAGCAGTATTTACCTTGGATACTTTGTGGTGTGGCAGTATTAGGTATTTTTTATCTTTATACACAAGTAGCTGAATTAAAATCTTGGGCGGAAGCTATGCAGAATAATTTTAATGCTATAGCCAAGTAGGAGTAAATAATGGCTGATAAAAATGAGTATGACGGTGAAGAAGAATTAGAGCTTGAAGAAGATAATCAGGAAGAATCAGAAGATGATGGGGTTCTTGATTATGATGAAGAAGCGCAAGTATTACCAGAACGCAAGATAAGTCTTGATGCAGTCCAAACTTCAAAAGAAGATGCTGGAGGTGAGGATGAAGAAGCATCGGTAAGGACTGATTTACAAGCTGGTATAAAAACAATAACGCCAAAATTTTCTAATAAGAGATTAAATGAAATACTACAGCCTATAATGCTATCAGATATTCCATCTGAACAATATATGGATTACGTTAATATGCTTTCGGTAATGTTTATGGAAGAATCTTATGATAATCCACAGGTAGATTTCATGTCTATATTGACATCAGTTAATGTAGCGGTCTCTCTTGGGCATCAAAAGAAACATGTGATAGATGTACTTGAAATGTTTGGTGCTGCCAGAGAGGATGAAATGGAAATGAAAAAATTAAGCCAGCAAATATTGGGGAGTTAAAGATTAGATGGTTGCACTTAAAAACCCTGAAGCACCAGCAAGTAAAAAGCAACTGCATAAATTGGGGGAGTTGCTTAATGTAGATACAAGCAATTTTAAATTAACAATGCAACAATCATGGGATTTGATTGAATCTTTAAGTTCTGCTTTGGGAGATAATACAGAATCTATTGAAGATTTAGAATCATTAGATAATGATAACGCTTTTAGCGAAGCACATGTTCAAATTGTAGAGGGAGACCAGCGTGGCGGTAAATCTGTCTATGCTGTTAAAACGATTAAAGAAGATTGGTTAAAAGATGCCGTAAGGATATTCTGCGAAAAAGAACTAGGCATGAAATGTGAAGTTATAATGTATTTTAGAAAAACTAGGTCAGCAAAAATAAAGATAACGTCATTTATTGAAACAAATACAGCACAATCAGATTTACAATATATAGGTAAAACTATTTATATCAAAATACCAGAAGATTATAAATTACATTCCCCCAAAAGGATATTCAGTAATATTTATATACTTGGTATCCCATTTTATTATATATCTTCATTCAGGGAAGCACTTAGGTTACTTAAAAAAGGTTTTATTAGAAATGGATGGTTGCTGTTGGATGAGGCGCATCGTGGCATGAGCGCAAGAAATGGTATGTCAAAAATGGGTAAAGAATTTGTAGGGGAAATATATCAGTTTGGTAAATCGTTATTAGATGTTATTATAATTACACATCATGCTATAATGATAGAATCATTAGCTAGACTTATTCCTACAAAAAGAGTATATTGTTCTTATAATAAGAGAACAAAGAAAGTAAGTTGCCAAATCAGGGAAAAAGGTATTGAGGGAACTTTAGTAAAAGAATTTTATGCACCTGATTGGTGGGATAGTTATTATACTAACCAAAAGATAAGAGCGTAGAATGAAAAAAAGAAATATTATTTTAATTGCAAGCCTTATTATAATATTGGTATTAACTGGTTGTGTAACAGAAAATCTTGAGCAAGATTTATATACACAGAATGTTTATCCGATTACAGGCAATACTTATAATGTAGGTAGTACAACATTACCTTATCTTAACGGGTATTTCACTGATTTGTATGTTGCAGATGATTTAGAAGTAACGAATGATGTAAACATCGGTGGAGGGTTGGATGTTGATGTAATTATAGGGCAGAATATACAAGTTACTGGTAAAGTAGAAGCTGATAGGTTAATTGGGGATGTTGAAGGATATTCTATTGATGTTGTACAAGTATCTGATTACAATATAGCGTTAAATGATACGTTATCTTTAGTTTTTCTTTTTATACCCGATGTTATAGTAGTTGATTATTCTGGTAGGGTACAGCATGATACTACACTAGAGGATGGGCATACTACTGGTCATTGTCAGGTGGATATTACTGGTATTAATACCATGACATGTAACAATAATTATACAGCATTATTTGATGATAATGGGGTTATTGGTTCTCAATATGGGCAAAATGATGTTGTAAATACAGTATTAATTTATGGTGGGAATGATGGAGTTGACGAATCATATATTTTGGGAGTGGGAACTTGGACTACGGCAACTAAAACATTAAAAATAACATTTAGCACAATTGCGAACACTAATGATGCAACAAATTATATTGAAATAATGGCAGTTGCTTACAGATAAGGAGAATAGTGCAATGACCTTTTGGATATTATTAGCTCTAGCAGGTTTTCTAACTTTTTTATCGGTAAGATACTTTAATTTCTGGTTATCCGCTTGTGGTGCATTAGCGTGGATATTGTTATGGTGGTATAACACACAATATCCCCCCACCAATATAGCAGTAAACTCGTTTGGACATCAAATATTATATTATTTATTCATAATGCTTGCCATAGGGACATTTTTTAATTGGGTAAGGAATAGGGATAGATTACCAAGCGGATATACAAGAACCGCAAAAGAACAGGCTGAATACGAAAGTGATTATAAGTCTGCTTCCAATGGTGAGATAGATGAAAGAATAGCTTATCATGATAAGGTTCAAAAAGCGTTAAGAACTGGAAAATATCATCGGAGATAACTAATGGAGAGTTATAAAATAACACCAAGGGGTAGAATGTATGCACAAAATATTTATGCCCCTAGAACTGCTGGATACAAAGTACTATGGTTACTTAATCATAGAGATGAATTAAGTAAAGACCAAATATATAAGGAAGTACCCGATGCTTCATGGCATACTTTAAGAAAATTAAGGAAATTAGGTGCTATACAGATTGTAGCAAGCACAACGGAGGTTGGCTATGGGAATATTGGACAGTCTAGTTGGTAAGAAAAAACAAACCACCGAAGAAATAGAGGCTGAAACAGAAAGGCTTGAAGCTGAAGATAGAAAAGCTGGATTTGAACTATCAATACAGCAAAAAAGATGGGCGGCACAGGAATTAAAATCTAGGGGAGTAAGTGCTAGAAGTTTTGGTAATACTAATGAAGATGGGACTTGGCAAAAGATAATCTCTTGGCTTCGCACACATTGAGGAGGTGATAAATATGCCTGCTAAAGCACAAGTGAGGATATTAAATAGTTTATAGAAAGAAGTTAATGACATTTATGCAGAGTATTTCAATTATCATACCTACATGTAATGAATCTGAAAATATTAAGACTCTTTTACAGGGAATATGGGATGTTTTAGTTCCATATAAACTTGAATTAAAATATGAAATTATTGTAGTAGATGATAGTGATGATAATACCGCAATAATAGCTAAATCTTTAGGTGCAAAAGTCGTTAAAGGACAACGTAAAGGATTAGGGCAAGCGATTATAGATGGGTTTGACGCTTCACGGAATGACGTTTGTTTATGTATGGATGCAGATGGAAGTCACGAACCTTTAGCGATACCTAGTTTACTCAAACCTATTTTAGAGCAAGGATATGATGTTGTAATAGGTAGTCGTTATGTAAAAAATGGTGATGTTAGTAAGTGGTCGCTTGGTCGCAGAATAAAATCAATAGTTGGCGTAAAACTTATGCAACTCGTTACCGGAGTAAAAGATTCAAACTCCGGTTTCTTTGCGTTTCGTAAAGAAGTAATCAAAGACGCTAAACTTAATGGTAAAACTTGGAAGATAATGCTTGAAGTGTTATTCAAAGGAAAGTGGATTAGTAAAGTTGAAGTTCCGATTAAATTTGGTGATAGGCTGTATGGCATAAGTAAACGTTCTACAAAGCAGGTAGTTAAAGATGCGCTTAATCTTATAAAACTTGTGGTGTATAGATATAGGCATTTCGTTAGTTTCGCTTTGGTTGGTGGTGTAGGAAATCTTTGGCATTTTGGATTGCTTTGGATATTAACAGAATATGCCGATGTTTATTATATGTGGTCTGCGGTTATTGCCGTATTAATTGCTGGAACTTCTAACTATATAATGAACCATTATATTACTTTTAAGAATGAAAAGAACAATAACCGCAATTTATTCTTTGGATGGTTAAAATACGAGTCTGGAAATGGAATAGGTGATTTATTACAGCTTGGTTTACTTTGGTTATTAACTGATAGTTTTGGTATCTGGTATATGGCAAGTACCGCAATCGCTACTGGTATTACATTGTTTTTTAAATTTACACTACTCAAGAAAATTGTATGGGGTAAAAAGAAAAAGAGTGCTAAAGATGCAGATTATGAATGGGTAGCGTTTTACAAGGGGCTTCCTTGGCAAAAACGGTGGAAACAACTATTGGCTAGAATAGTAAAAGAGTTCGCAGAATGGAAAGATGGCAACGCTGGTAATATATTAGAGGTCGGATGTGGTAGTTCACCTTCGGCGTTGCTTATAAATCATGATGACTATATAGGATTAGACCCCAATGGTGATAAGATAGAATACATGCAATCAAAGAACCTAAAAAATGTCCGTTACCATCAAGGGACGCTTGGAAATACAGTATTATCAGAAAAGTTTGATACTATCTTATTTGTGGAAGTAATAGAGCATTTGCCAAATAGAGATATGGCGATTTATAACTTATCAAAAATGTACGAATTATTGAATGATAATGGGAAGTTAATCATTGCCACACCTAACTTTGATGGGTTTATGGGTAAGGCAATGGACAATCTTTATGGGATATTCCAAAAAGGTGCATATAAGGATGAGCATCAATTAAAGTTTGGGTTACAGTCTCTTAAAGAGTTAGTAGAAAGTTGTGGATTTAAATATGTTAAGAGCAAGATACCGTCTGGTGCAGATATGATATGTCTTTTTGAAAAGCATTAAGGAGTAAAAGTATGCCAACGAGAGGAAAGTACCATCCCAAACCGAAAGCAGGTTATCAATCACTATTAAAAAGAGTATTTGGCGATGGTAAATTTGCAAAAAGTAAAAGGAAAAATAAATAAATGCAGATGCCAAAGTTTCATAGTAAGATATCACTTATAATAGGTGCTATATCCTCTTTTATTTTGGCATTTACAGGTTTATGGTGTGGAGTATATTTTAATTTAATAATAGGTTTGTACCAATTTATTGTAGGATTAGTATTGGGTATCCATTGTGTTGATATGATACGATACTATAAAAAACATCGTATAGTAAAAATAGAAAAAACAGATACACATAGGATTATTACTAAGGAGAGTGAAGAATGAATATAAATAAATTATTTAGTTATGATAAAACGCCATTGATATTTGATATTAAGTATAAAGTTATTTATTGTTGTTTATGGATTGTAGCGTTTGGATTCTTTGCTATATGTATTGTTGGTAGGCTGATTAATGAGACACCGATAGTAGTAATATTTGGTGTATTAACTTTGATATCATTGCTTATGAAAGATATTATAGTAATGAATAATTTGTCTAAACAGTTAAAAAGTAAAAATGAACAAAAATAAGTTTTCGTGTTTCTGGCACGCATTAAAAATAATTTGGCATGAAAGAATGTTTAAAGTATGGTTAATGATATGTTTAATAGGAATAGTTATAGGATTAATTGTAGGAATAGGCATGACACAGTTAGTGTTGCTTGTGGCTATTGCTTGTATGGGGTTAGCGTTGGAGGTTGCTAATACTGGTATAGAAAAAATGATGGATGTTATTAATCCACAGTATAGTGAAAAAGTAAAAATTGTAAAAGACTTGTACGGCGCAGTTCCAGCATTTGTTTATAGTGCTTATGTGATTAGTTGGTTGATATTAGTTGCGCCGAAAATTTTTGAGATGATGGTAAACTAAAATAGCTAGAAGAAATGAAATAAATAGTGGTCGTTCCACAATAGGAGTAAGTGATGTTAATTGTAATAGAATCTACTAATTCTGAAAAACCTATTAATTATATGGCAGATATAATAGAATATCAATCTTTAGTAAGACAAATATTAAAAAAGACAATCATTCCTTATAAAAGTTTATTAAAATTGATACGAGAATTATCATCTCATGATTTGATATGTGCATTTATTCCCTATCATATGAATAATATTTACAATGAGAAAATAATTAATTATGTTCAGGAAATGCACAAGTTATATAATAGTATGATATTGGTCATTCCAAATAGAGATGAATATATAAAATTATATGGAATGTCGGATATAAATATTAGAGGGATATCAAACTTTAAGAGTATTCTAAATTTATTATTAGATGTCAGAGAATTAAATGCAGGTAGGGAAACGTAAGGGGTAAATAATGAATTATATTAAAAATATTAGTTGTATCAAAATATTAGAAAATTTGTTATAAGGGATGATTCCAAAAATGAACTTAAAAGAAAAAGCAATCGCTACGGGAACAAACATGGTTATTAAAAAGATAGGATTAAACGGTTTTGTAAATGAGTACTCAAAAATGGGAGATAAATATGATGCAGAGGCAGGTAAGAAATATAAGTCTGCTGAAGAAGAAGTTGCGCATTTTGTAGAAATAGTACCTTTATTAAAACCTGTCGAAAAAACATTAGTTCAGTTAACTCGCAACTACCGTAGGGAAAAAGGATTGTTAGTATAAAATTACCTAATGTAAGGTAATTATAATTATTTATAAGGATTTTTTAAATGGGAAGATACAATAATCAACAACGTTCTATATTTATGATTACATACGCACGTTGGATAAAGGTATTATTGCATTTATTAATATTAGTTGATATTGGGATTCTATTATTCATATTTTATAAATTATTTGTATCTAATACTATAAATGGTAGTAATAGTGTGTTTTTAATTATAATATTGGTAGTATTATTAGTGTGGTTTATTTATGAATCAAAAAAGGTAATATATAAGTATTTATTTCCATCGTTTAAAATATCAGCACTTATATTAGTATCATTTGTATTATTATTGTCATTTGCGAAAATCTCTCCTTTTAGCGAATATAAAGACACAATATTTAATAAAATTAGTTCAATGAAATGTTCTCCAACTAAAGAAGTTTTACCTGATATTCCTTTTGGAACTTATGCTATGGATAAAATGTTGATGTTTGAAGAAAACATAACAATTAAATTAAATAGAGATTATACATATGAAATAAATTCAGAAGGTAAATTAGCTGGAGAAACATTTGGTAAAGAAAAAATAGTAGGTTATTATGAAACTACAAAAGATTATATTACATTTATAAATGATTTAGACCAAAGAAGGGTAACTTGTTCTTATAGGTATTCTGAAAAATTTGAATGTTTATATTTGTATATATCAGAACATAGCGAACCTCAAGCATATTATAAACAAGGAATTATAGATAATATATTAAATTAAGATAGGGGTTTTAATGATTACTTGGTTTAAAAAATATTGGATAGAATTATTGGTTTTTGGCGGTATTTTTGCTGTATTATTAAACAATTTGAGTCCAGAAATTACATGGATGAATACTGATAGTGATGGTGCGCATTATATATTAGCGGCGAAGTATTTAACAACTGCTCACCACATGAGCGCACCACTTTATCTGTTACTTGGTCATTTATTTCTTTATATTCCATTAGGTACTGAAGCATGGCGCATGGGATTAATGAGTGTACTTGGTTCGTTTGGATGTGCTATATTTATTTACTTAATAGTAAGACATTTAATTGAACATAATGTGCCTAATTTGGTAAATAAAGTAATATTACGTAGAAATAATCCAATAAATAAAGCACGATGGTATGCGTTAATTTCTGTAATAGTATTTGGTGGTTCTGCCCTTGTTATCAGCCAGTCTATTATTATTGAAACTTACATGTTATCTACCATGTGTGCAGTAGGTGGATATTACTTTGCGTTAAAAAAGCATTGGGCATGGGCTGGTGTTGTTGTAGGGTTGGGAATGGCTATTCACCCGTTCCTATCGTTTATATCATGGGCAGTTATGTTCTTTGCGTTCAAGGAAATGCGTCAATGGAAGCACTTTTTAATCACGGTAAGTTTCTTTGCGTTTTATTTGTATATTCCTATCGTAGCTCATGTAAATCCCAATAATGATATGTGGGGTAATGAAACATCTAAAGGTTTCTTTGGTGGAACGCTTGGAATGGTTATGATGTTGACTGGCGGTATTGCCATGTGGGATATGCCCAAACGCTTAATTGATACCGTACTTATTGTAGTTTATAGTGTTGGGTTAGGTATTATCCCTATGGTTTGGTATTTTATTAAGCAAAAAACTTGGCGTAGTTCATTACTATGGCTAACGCTTATTCCTATTGCCTATTTTGCGATTAACTTAGCTATGGAAACCTACGTGTATGGCGTGGTAACAATAGCATTTGGTTCTATAGTAGTAGGATTAGGGTTGAGCAAATTAAAATGGCGTTGGGCGATTGCCACATTAATAATTGCTATTGGATTACTTGGTTTTAATGCTAATTATTATGATATTGGACGAACACTTGACCCTGAAATGTCGGCAGAAAAGTTTTACCATGAGGAACTAGCTAAAATACCTGATGGCGATAAGTTTATGGGTGGTGGCTGGACTTGGGCAATGGTATATCTTTATAACCGTGAAGAAGGTAGAAATATCATACCTATATCTATAGATGCTTTAACTGATTCTGAAAATTATTGGCAAGTATTAGATAGAATGGGTATTAAATATTCCAAAGAGTTTACTAATCCAGATGAAGGTTTGATTTCAAGGCAAGGTAAAATAGCACAATCAATCGCAGAACTTAATGATGGTGTTTGGATTGCTAAAGAAACTAAGCCTGAAGTTTATCAATATTCTATTGAACCAGCCAAAGGTAATGAGGCTTATATTGGGCGTTGGATAAGGCAGGAAATAGAACCTGGAAATTGGCAATGGAAGCCGTCAAATCCAATAAAGTATATTTCTGGAGAACTTGAAGTAAAAGAATGGAATCATGTTCTTTGGAGTAGCACGAATGGATTTTATGTTATAGGATTAGGTGCTATAGGATGGTGCTTTATATGGGTATCTTGGAATTATATTAAACAGTGGAAAAAGAAAAAAGAGAATATTGATGAAGTTGTTAAACAATGATATTTGGAATAAAGATACAAACAGTCATTATGTGGTGTTCCTCGCACTTTGTTTTGGGTTTTGTGGCGGGGTTAGCGGTGTTCTTGTTGACCTTGACCATCTATTATATTTCGCAGGGTGGAAACCTATCCCGTATGAATGGATGGCTGGTAGACCATTACACATTACGATGGCTATTTTGGCTGGTTGTCTCGCTCTCTATAGTATTGCACGTCTTACAAGATTGGGGTCTAAATTGGTTTTAAAAAAATAGTGAGTAAACAATGAAGCAAATATTATCACATAAGACATTATTAACTATAATAGGGCTATTTTTATTTAGTCTTATTATAATTTTACCACCACTAATACATGGGTATGTTTATCCGAATATCGGGGATGATACTTCCGTTTATCTTGATAGGATAGAACTCATGGGCAAAGGTGAAGTTAGTGTACAATATACAGGCTATATGCTAATTGGTTATCCTATGCTATTTATGGAGAAATTATTACATTGGAGTATAGATACGCAATTTTTATGGATTAACTATCTTGTATTAATAATTGCGGGATTAGTATTGTTCTTTGTGTTCTCTAAACTTGTCAATAAGATTGCTGGAGTTATATCGCTTCTCACTGTTATATTCTGTTCGCAAGGTGTTATGTACCTATTCTATTATGGGCAAATATTTAATATCATAAATCTTACGATTGTATTACCGATACTACTATTATTCTGTGTAAATTACATAACGCAAGGGAAATGGTATAATCTTATTTTAACTATCTTGCTATCGGTGTTATTTAGTAGCTTTCATACTAATGGTATTTATCTGCCAGCTTTAGCAGGAATTGGTTTGGTTTTCTACCTTATATATTGTACTGTGAAAAAGGTAGAAATAAATAAAAGAATAGTTATAGTTTCTGGCACAATAACTGTTATTGCTATTGTGGCATTTATTGTATTAGTATTACTTCCAACTGCTACGGTTCTTAAAGAGTATGTAAAAAATCCATTGATTTCCTCTTTAAATAATATCGGTAAGGGAATGACAGTCCCTCTTTATAGTTGGGCAATATCCATACTTACGCCATTCATGTTGGGCATTATTGTTATATCCGCACTGTATTATAAAAATATAAAAGAAAAATTCAATAATAAGCATAAAATATTGTTTTATATTCTATTGATACTTACAGTTATATTGGTTATTGTATCATTCGGTAAAATATCACTAGACCCTTGGAGACAAGCGGTTGATTTGGTTATTATTATTTCCATGCTATTATCGGTATTGATGGGTATATTGTTATATAAACATAAATCTATCGTTTTAATAATACTTGTAGTTTTAATAATAAGTTTTGGGTCTGTTTTCCATATAAATTCGTGGTTTAAATATAATAGTGCCATGCGTGATATTGATTTTCAAGCTATTGAATATATGAAAGATTATAAGACATTTAGTTGCTCATCTAAAGTTGCTTTTTGGGTTTATGAGCGATATACCGATTGTAAACATAAAGATAACGATGGCGAAATTATTATTATGCGAAGTGAACCAATGACACCACGAAGCACTGAAGATAATATATGGTATCAAAAACATGGCTGGCAACCCACTGATGAGTATGAATTAGTTAAAGAGTTTAGTGATAATCAGGTAGAAATAGATATTTATGTTGTAAAAGAATATTTTAGATTTGAACGATTACAAAACCTATTATCAGATATGCAAGAATTTGGATTATTGAATGGTTCTCCAGAGTTATTAGGTAAATCCGGTTGGGTATGTCCTAACTGCGGAAAAAGATATATGGGATATGCTGATAATACCTGTATATTTACAGATAATCCACCTATGTTATTTTATCAGTGTAATGTGTGTGATTATAAGTATAAGTTTAAACCGATTGAAACTGGAAATTGGTATGACGCTGTGATGATGGAAGTAAAATGAAAGCAATTGCTATAATACCATGTTATCAAGAGGAACAAACAATAGCAGACTTGGTATTTAAGATGTATGAATTTGTTGGACAAACAATAGTGGTAGATGATAACTCAAGCGATAATACGGGTAAAATTGCACAGCAGGCTGGGGCTAAAGTTCTTAAAAAATTTGGCAAACGTGGTTTTGGTTCTGCTATGCGTGCTGGTATAGACGATGCTTTATCTGGTGATTGTGAAATAATAGTGACACTTGACGGAGATGGACAACATAATCCTAGTGAAGCATTTAAAGTAATTAAGCCGATAGAAGAAGGAATTGCGGATGTTGTTATTGGCTCACGTTTTTTAGAGAATAACACAAATATCCCCAAGTATCGCAAGTTTGGTATAAAAGTAATTACTGCTATATATAATATAGGAAGTAAGCAAAAATTAACTGATTCACAATGTTGTTTTAGAGCATATCGGCGTGATGTGTTAAGCAAGATGCCAATGAAAGAAAATGGATTTACATTTAGTACGGAGACTTTAATACGAGCTAGAGCTATGGGATATAAGATTATGGAAGTTCCCATTAGTGTGTTGTATCATAAACAGTTTTCTAAAAATTCAACACTCAACCCTATCATTCATGGTATTTCAGTAGCTATTAGAACTTTATTATTAAGATTTAAGATTGAACATTTATCTAAAATCTGATGTAAGTTATGATAGTATTACAAATAATAACGGCTATCTTAATCACATTATTACCTGGGTATTTATTATTAAGATTATTCAGGATAAAAAAGTTATCATCATTGGATAGTATTTTATATTTAGTTGGTTTAGGAATAATCTTTAATTTGATTGTAGGATTATTAGCAAACTTTGTTATTGGCTTTGATGTAATTCATGTAGTAGGGCTTTACATGCTTTTATTAGTCTTGTTAATATTTAGCGTTGTGTTTGCTGGCAATACTGTAGAAATAAAGTGGCAAGGCTGGAAACCGTTTATTATTCCATTTGGAGTTTTTATTGTTGCTTTGCTTATGCAATATCAAACTACTTTAATTTCATCCAGTTTAGTTGGTAGCGATATTCAATTGGAATATTTTTATTCAAACTGGACATTAACCGATTCTTTTTGGAATCCATCATTATCGTTTACTACGATGACAAGTGCATTGGGTGTAAATATATTATTACCATTTTATAATAGAATGACTGGAATGGATTTGATTTTAGTCTATAAAATAATAACTCCATTGATGTTTGCCGTATTACCATTGATTTTATATCGCATATTCAGATTGCAATTTGGTGAACTTATATCAATATTAGCTTGTGTATTTTTTATAACAATGCCGATGTATACAATGGATTTACCGCAGTTAATAAGGCAAGAGCAATCAGAGTTATTTTTTGTATTAGTTGTATTAGTAGTATTATCTGATGATTTATCAATATGGAATAAGATTATATTGGGCGGTTTATTCGGAATAGCTACGATTGTAATGCACTATGGGTTAGCCATTGGATTTATCGGATATATGTTTGGTGGTTTTATTATTACCTTTATTTTATTATTGTGGTGGCGTAAAAAAATAACAGATAAGAAACCTGTATGGCATAGGTTCGCATATTTAATCATAGCTGTAGTAGCCTTGGTATCATATATTGGGTATTACTCAAATGTCAATAATAAACTTTCTATGTGGGTTAGTTCTATACCATCAACTATTGTAGGACGTACTGTTAGTGAAGCTCAAGCTGGTGCAAGTAATAATCCAATGGATGCGATTATAGAAACGAGAGATTTATCAGGAGACAACTATACTGTAAGCGATATACCAAAAGACGCTTATATGAAAAATCAACTTGCATCAAATAATGAAGTTGAAGTGCCAGAGTTTCTAAAAAAGTTTCCGTTTCTTAATCCATTCTGGCGTGAGCCGTTAGTTCAAACAGCAATAGGATTAGACTTTGGCAGGGCTTCAATTTACGGGAAAGTATGGCGTATATTGCAATATATGATAGAACTTTGTCTTATGATAGGTTTCTTGGCAATCTTGTTTAAGCCACGCAAGGAAATGAAAATTGAATATATGGCGTTGGTGATAACGAGTTTCTTTATTATCGTTGGGCTTTATGTGTTGTCAACTTATTCTTATGGTATGGGTGTTGCGAGGATATGGCAGATTACCTTATTGTTTATGTCCCCATGTTTCGTTATTGGTGCAAGTATAATAGGTAAGTTGATTTGCAAGGTATTTAAAAAAGTCGTTAGTGAAAGCAAAATTGTATTAATTAGTACTTTGGTAATATTTATACCATATTTTATGTTTAATTCTGGTATCGTTTTTGAAGTTGCCAAACTGCAACCTAAAGGATTTATAGACGTTCCTTACTCATTATCATTAAGCGGTGAAAGGGTAGACCTTGCTGGATTTTTTGATAAAGATGATACATTAGCGGTTGATTGGTTAAAAGATAATATGGGTGATTTACCAGTTTATGCCGATGCAAACGGAGTAAAACTTTTAATACAGCGTATGGGTATCACAATGGATATGGATTTGGGAACAAGCCTTGCTGGAACAATCCGATTATTAGAAAAAATGAAAGCTGATGGACAAGGTTATATATTTTTACGCAAGATAAATGTTGATAGGCAAATGTTTACATTCCAAGGGGAATACGCTAGTCGTAGAAGTTATACATTTGATGAACTTGATATGATAATTAAAAAAATGGCAAACGGACAACTAGTTTATGATAATGGGGCAAGGATTTATAAGGTAGAATAAAAAAATATTGTGTAGGGTATTGCGTAAACGAAACATTCGTGATAATATATGGGTAGATAGGTATTAGTATAAAATGATGAAATTTAAAGAACTCACTAAATTTACAATAAGGCATTTTAAAACAGATAGTAAGTTAGCTTTTATTAGTAGGATGGTAAGATTTGGATTATTGAGTGTTCCAGTTATGATAGGTGAAATTAAAGTACATAAATATAGGAATGATGGCGCAGTTATTAAAAATGTCTGGGATAACAAGATGCTATTAAATCTTTCAGACAAAGGTATCAACACAGATTTGTGGCTTTCTGACAAAAGAGAGCCTTTGATTTGTACTAAATTTCGTCAGATGTTAAGAAATGGTATGGTTGTGTATGATATTGGGGCGAATATAGGTTATTATGCTTTACAGGAAGCAAGAATAGTTGGTAAAAGTGGATATGTTTATGCCATAGAACCTATTCCAGAAAATACACAAGCACTTTCGGTCAATATAAAGCTCAATAATTTTAATAATATTGAAATACATGGTATAGCTATTGGGGAAGAACCGCATGAAGGTAGGATAAATGTTTCTGGAATGAGCAATTTATCTACAATGTTAGATAAAAGCGGATACCGTGATTATGGCGATTCTATTCCAGTAAATGTAGAATCTGTTGATAGTTTTATGGTTGGTAAAAAACCACCAGATGTTATACGTATGGATACCGAGGGATATGAAACAAATATTATAAAAGGTATGGGTAAATTATTAGTTAGTGGTAGACCCCTCATTCTTTTTATTGAAATTCATTTTGATATGTTGAGACACAGTGTTATTCCCATGCTACAGACTTTAAAAAACTTTGGATTTAAGATTAAATGGGCTTCACATGAAACGCATCCGATAATCAATAATTCGTGGATTAAACCATTTGTTAATTTATGTGAAAAAGGTATGGGGGCAAGCGGGTATTTAAAAGTTAGTATAGATGATTTAATAGCACAAGAAAAGTTCCTAAGTGGACAGGTTGAAAATCTGGAAGTTATATTTGAGAGAAAATAATGTTAGTTATTAAAGTAGTTAGAATATGTTTGTATCCACTACGATTTATATTTGGTAGTGGTATAGGCAATATTCGTATATTAAAATGGTTATTTACTAATGTGGTTAATTTGATACCGCCAAGATTTATTGTTCTTGATGCCAATGGTTGCAAACTGGGGATGACTATAGGTAGAGGTCGTGGATTTGATAGTATGGCTTCAGGATTAGTATTTGGTAAAGGGTATGAGGTAGGTACGACTAAATTATTTCAGAAACTTGTGAAATCAGGAATGAACATTATAGATATTGGCGCACATATCGGATATTATACAGTGCTTGCTTCAAGGTTAGTTGGAGAAAATGGTAAGGTATGGGCGTTTGAGCCAGAACCACGTAATTTTTCAGAGCTTCGTAAAAATATTATTCTTAATCAATCAAATAACGTTTCGTATTATCGTATGGCAGTTGGTGATAAAATTAAAATGTCAGAACTTTACTATTCTACTAAATGGTCAGGTGAATGTAGCCTTGTTGAAATAAAACAGCGTCCTAAAGATAAGGTATCAGTAGAAGTTGTAACATTAGATGAAGCGTTGAAAGACCATCACGTAGATATAATTAAAATGGATGTTGATGGTGGAGAGATGATGGTTCTTGATGGGGCAAGAAAACTTATTGAGCAAAACAAAAATCTTATAATGTTTACTGAATGCTGGAAATATGGATTAGAAGGTGCTAATCATACAATTAAAGATTATTGGGATAAACTAAATGGTTTATTCAAGTATATTTATCAAATAGATGAGCATAATGCTTCTATAAAGTTATTAACACTTGAAAAACTCACAGACATACTTTCAAGGGTTGACGGAATAAATATTATTTGTTCAAAGAATAAATTATGAATATACCTGTAGGATTATTAAACAATAAACGACCCCATATCGTTAGACGCTTACTGATATTAAGTAGTCTATTAAAAGAGCATGATGAGGTATTAGATATAGGGTGTGGTGTTGGTAGTTATATCACAGACACATTAGGATACTTACCTATAAAAATAACAGCGATAGATTATGACGATAATAGTATTGAATATGCAAAGCGTCATAACCAACATAAAAATGTGGAATATATTGTGGCTTCTGGTGAAAGTTACCGCACGGAAAAGCAATTTGATGTTATTGTTTGCTCACATGTATTAAAGCATTGCTTATATCCCGAAGTATTACTTAAAAATATAAATAGATTATTAAAAGAAGATGGTAAGTTATTTTTGGCTATTCCTAATGGATATGGATGTTTTGAATTTGAGAACTTTGTTCCAAGACAGATAATGAAAACTAATATAGGTAAAAAAATAATTAATAAACTAATGAGCAATGTTAAAGATACATTGAACCATGAAAATCCGCACATACAGTTTTTTACACCGACTAAGATAGTAGATTTACTTATTTATTTAAAGTATAAAATATTAGATGAATATAATGAACAGATAATAGGTGGGGTAATTACGGATAGGACTATCTTAAAATTTCCATTTATGGAAAGGCTTAATTTATATTTAGGTGATAAATTGCCTTTTTGGATTTCTAATGGTTGGATATTAATATGTCGCAAGAGTTAAAGAAACAAATAAAAGAATTTTGGGATAAAGTACCTTGTGGTACTGGTGGTATTCCTTATCCTGAAGGAACAAAGGAATATTATGAAGCGATTGCACAGAATCGTTTTAAGAAAGAGTTTTATATCGCAGATTTTGTAGACTTTGAAAGATGGCGTGGTAAAAAAGTTTTAGAAATAGGTTGTGGGGCTGGAAGTGACCTTATAAAATTTGCGCAACATGGAGCAGATATTACGGGAATAGATTTATCATCTAAATCAATAGAACTTGCAAGTAAAAGATTAGAAGTTTATGGATTAAGTGGCAAAGCTATAGAGGCAGATGCAGAAACTTTACAATTTGAAGATAATACTTTTGACGCAATTTATTCTTGCGGAGTACTTCATCATACTCCAGATATTATAAAAGCAATCAGTGAGGTAAGGCGTGTTCTTAAACCAGATGGTGAAATACGCATTATGCTTTATCATAGACCATCAATTGTATGTTTACAGATGTGGATATTATTTGGTCTATTAAAGGGTAATCCGTTTAAGAGCATAGATGATATATTTTATAATAACCATGAAAGTGTTGGTACGAAAGTATTAACCGTAAGAGAAACGCATGAACTATTCAAAGATTTTAAAGACTTGGATATTAAAACGATTGTGACCATGCACGATATAAGATACGCACGTAATAGATATCTTCCAGCGTGGTTCATGAAACTTGTTCCGCATAGTTTGGGTTGGAATTTACTTATTAAGGGAAAGAAATGAACATAAAAGATAAATTATTTAAACAAACGAGCATAGGACAATGGTGGGGTAAATTTGGGCTTGCTGGTTCACAGATTGCCATATTTGTTTCTGGATATACTTTTATCATGGTATCGGTTGATGCTTATACTCCTATATCAGCGTTCTTTGAAAAAAGTGGGTATATACTTTCATTTTGGTTATATATAGGGGTTGTATTAATACCTATTATAGTAGCTTACTTTTTAGCATGGAAATTATTAGTACGAAGTTTCTTTAAACAGTGGGCTAATCAATTCTGGAAAGAAAGTGATGATGGTCTTAACAAGGTAATAAAACAAAATGCGGAAATTATAAAACGATTAGATAATTTGGAGAAGAAATGAATCTGCTATTCATTCACGAAGTAGATTATTTAGGTAAGGTAGTTTATGACTATCAACTACTTGTGGAAGCGATGTCTATGCGTGGTCATAAAGTATATGCGATAGATTATCCTAATATGAATTGCCATAATAAAAAACTGCCAAAAGAAGAAATTGTTAGTCGTGCCATCAAAGGTTCTGAAGTTCATTTAATCCATCCTTGGTTTATGAAAATTAAGGGTATAAATCGTATTACAGCGTTTGCTACACATTATTTAACTATTGAAAAAATTATAAAAGAGAAGAAAATAGATGCAATCGTATTATATTCAGTTCCTACCAATGGATTACAGGCATTATGGTTAGCATCAAAGTATGATATCCCTATTGTATTCAGGTCTTTAGATATTATTCATAAATTTGTTCCACGAATGTTATCAGGCATAACGAAAGATTTAGAAAGTACCATATATAAATATGTTGATAAAGTTCTTACGTTAACACCCAAACTTTCGGATTATGTTGTATCTTTAGGGGCTGATAAGGATAATATGGAAGTATTACCAATGACTGTTGATACACAATTATTTAATCTTGATGTTGATGGAAGTTGGGTAAGGAAAATGTTGGGTTATTCGGACAAAGATAAAATTATATTATTTATAGGAACGTTATATAAATTCAGTGGCTTAGAACGGTATTTATCAGCGTTTGATATGGTATTAGGTAATGTTCATAATGCTCAATTATTAATTGTTGGTGATGGAGAGCAAAAGCGAGAACTTGAAAGTTATATAAAGGCATTACATTTACATGATTATGTCAGAATGGTAGGATTTCAGCCTTATATTAATATGCCAGCGTATATTAATGCTTCGGATATCTGTATTTTACCGTTTGAAGAAAATGAAATAACCAAAGATATATTCCCTGGTAAAATCGCCCAATATCTTGCTTGCGGTAAGCCAGTGATAATGACACCACTTAAAGGTGTAAAATCTATGATAGATGGTGAAAGTCAAGGTGTTGTGTATTCAAAATATTTTGGTAGTGATACTACAAAGTTATTACTTGATAACGATAGAATAAAACAGTTAGGTAAAAATGGATTAGAATATGTAAAAGAGTATTGTGATAGCGATAAAATAGCAGGGCAACTGGAAAATATTTTAGATAGGATAAAATAATGACAAAAATTTGTTTGGTAAGCGGAACACGTCCAGAGGTTATAAAAATGTCCCCGATAATTAAAGAGTGCGAAGCGCAAAAGTTGGATTATTTTCTTCTACATACCGGACAACATTATTCACATAAAATGAGCGGTATTTTTTGGGAACAACTAGAATTGTCAAGTCCTGATTACAACTTAAATATAGGTAATGAATCTAATAATCAGAAACTTATTAAAATGATGCAAGGTATAGAATCAGTATTTGAAAAAGAGAAACCTGATGTAGTATTAGTAGAAGGTGATACAACTACTGTATTAGCTACATCATTAGCTTCTTATAATAAACATATTGCTTTAGGACACGTAGAAGCAGGTTTAAGATGTCATGATAACGCAATGCCAGAAGAAATCAATCGTATCATTGCTGACCATTGTGCTACATTATTATTTGCACCAACAAAATATGCCGAATTAAATTTAAAGAAAGATGAGTCATTCAAAAATATTTACCAAGTAGGAAATACGATAGCCGATGTTGTAAAACAATATATGCCACAAAAAACTAACTCCGTTCATTATTTACTGGCTACAATTCATAGGCAGGAAAACGTTGACAACGCACAAAGATTTGGAGAGATATTAAAAGGGTTAGATACGATTAGAAAAAACTTGAATATATCTATTTTATACCCTATACATCCACGTTCTAAAAAAATGATGGCACAATTCGGTTTACAGACTAATGTTAAGATTATAGAACCTGTTGATTATCTAAAAATGCTTGAACTTGAATATAATGCTGATTTAATATTAACAGATAGCGGTGGAGTTCAAGAAGAAGCCTGTATATTAAATGTTCCCTGTGTAACTATGAGGGATAATACAGAACGGCAAGAAACTGTAGAAATTGGTGCAAACATTATTTCAGGTGCAGATTCGGAATATATCTATGAATGTGCTAAAGTAATGTTAAACAAAAAGAAAGATTGGCAACATCCTTATGGGGATGGTAATACAGCAAAAAGAATAATTGATATTGTTAAGGAGAAATATGTCTAAAATATTAATCACTGGCTCATTAGGATTCGTGGGTAGTAATCTCACTCCAGAATTAAAAAAGCGTGGACATGAAGTATTAAGGACTGATTTAATGCACCATGAGGGGAAAGATTATATTCGTATGGATATAAATCAACCAGACCAAATAGAAAGAGTAATGTCGCAGTTTAAACCGGACTTCGTTTATAATCTTGCCGCCGAGTATGGTCGCTGGAATTGTGAAGATTATGATAATAATGCGATTATCACCAACTTACTTGGCACTCGTAATATGTTAAAAGCCCAAATGAAATATGGTTTTAAAATGATACATTTTTCAAGTGCAGAAGTTTATGGTGATTATCCTGATACAATGTATGAAGAAGTTATGGATAATTTACCTATTAGACAATTGAATGAATATGCCATTGATAAATGGCATAACGAACTGCAAATATTATCGTTTGCAGAAATGCACGGTAATCAATGCGTAAGAGTTAGACCTGGTTGTATGTATGGTATTTACGAATATTATCATCCATATAGAGGAGTAATTCCTAAGTTTATTTACCATGCTTTAAAGAATGAGCCTTATACTGTTTACTTAGGGCATACTAGAATACATGATTATATTGAGGATAGTTGCCGAACATACGCTAACATTGTAGATAATTTCAAAGCTGGAGAAGTATATAATGTTGGTGGTAAACCAGAATGGAATCATACAATTAAAGAACTTTCCGATTTCATACTTAAAACGGTAGGGTGTGATGATAGTAAGGTAATGTATAAAGAGTCAGAACCTTACACAACTGTCCATAAAACATTAGATTCAAGCAAAGCCATAAGAGATTTAGGGCATAATCCGTTAACTCCGATGGATATAGGTATTCCTAAAACCGTTAAATGGATGGAATCTATTTATGGGAGAAAATAAAATGAGATTAAGAATAAGGGATAAAGAACTACTATTCCTTAGTATATTCGGTTTCTTTGTTATATTTATAGTAACAGCTTTTACTTTATCATTTAAACCATCTCCAATAGATTTGCAAGGTAATGTTTATAACTATGGGGTATTTTTACTTAATCATCCTTGGGTAAGATATCTTATGATAGCATTTCAAAGTTTAATTTATATTGCTTTGGGAATGTGTGTAAAATATAGCTTTGTAAAAGAAAATAAGGAACGGAGTAAAAGTGATGGAGACAAAAGCATTTAATTATAGACAAGCGTTAAAAAATGGTGAAATTAAGATAGGTATATGGGGTTGTGGCTATATTGGATTCACTACGATGATAAACTTTGCAAAAGAGGGAGTTTATTCTATCGGATATGATACTAATCAAAATGTGATAGATAGTATTAAAGACGGTAAACTACATATCGTTAATCTTGATTATTGGATAGGGTATCATATTGAGAAACTTGTTAAGGATATGATAGTAGCTACATCAAACTGGAAAGAAATGTTGGATGATTTTACAAAAATACATTTTATCGCTGTTCCAACAGAGAAAGGTGGAGAACCTTGGTTTGAACCTTTACAAAATGTAATGGATAGGATGGCGAGTAAAAACAAATCTGATATTCCAGATATTATTATAATTGAAAGCACTTTAACACCTGGGATGTTTGATAAAATAGTATTAGGAACATTGTCCAATAATGGATGGGATATTGGTAAAGATATATTAGTAGGTATTGCGCCACGCAGAGATTGGTTTGATTCTCCAGATAAGAACCTTAAATCATTAAATCGTGTAATTGGTGGAACAACTTTAGAAACTACTGATTTAATGAGAGATGTTTTAAGTATCGTATGTGACAAACTAATATTATCGGATGCTTCTACAACTGAATTAGTTAAATCAGTAGAAAACACGATATTTGAGATATGTGCGGTATTCGCTTCGCAACTTGCCTATGCTTACCCCGATAGAAATATAAAAGAAGTATTAAGGCTTGCTTCTACGCATTGGCGTATACCATTATATTATCCAACTGTGGGGCGTGGTGGTTATTGTACCCCAGTTGCCCCGAAATATGTTAAAGATGGTGCGGAAAAACCAGACTTTTTAACATTAGTAGAAGATACGCTTATTTTTGATGAATACCAACCTAAATATATAGCTAAACAAATGGCAGAAAAAGTAAATGGTGGCAGTATAGGAATATTGGGATTGAGTTATAAACGGGACTTACGTGTTCATACACTATCACCATCATTACCTATTATAAAGGAACTCGTAAGTAATAATATAGACGTTAAAGTATTTGACCCGTATTATACGGCACTTGATATCTATCAGATTACTGGGGTTAAATCATTCAATTATCCTGAAGAACTTAATCAATTTGATGGTATTATTATTATTCCCCCACATAGGATATTCAGCCAAACACCAAAACGTATACTATTAGAAAACTTGAAACAAGGTGTTAAGATATTGGATAATGAAGGTATTTGGAGTGAACATAAAAGCTCATTCTTGGAAAAAGGTATTGATTATCACTATGTAGGTGATAAAGGATGGTGTCTGTAATATGATACCTAAGAAAATTATAGGAAAAATATTTAAATATGTTTAAATTACGGCGTAAAAATAAAAAAGGGCAAATAGGGTTAACAAAAGAGGAAATGCGAGATGCTGTTTATGATGGTATCCGATTAGCATCTGATACACAAAGTGAACTTGAAAAAGAACAAGAAGAAAAAAGAAAAAGGCTAGAATATTTCAATTCATTGTCTCCACGTTTGAAGAAGCGGTTAATAAGATTCTGGAAGGAGAAAGAAGGTCGAGATGGCAAAAAGTAAATATCAATTAAAAATCAAGGGTATGAAAGGCAAATTCAAGAATTTTAATAATAGCAAGACTAATCCAACGTGGCTAAGAACTCGCAGAAGTAAAAAGCGTGATATGTTGAGGGAACTATGGGTGTAGCCCAAGTATTATTTGAGGTAGAGGTTATTGTAGAAACTGGTAATAAAGAATACAAGCCTCTAAATTGGTATGGTAAAGCGGAATGGACTAGAACTAAAATCCGTAAGATGTATCATATTCCAGCACGTAATCAGAACCACGCATGGAAAAAAGCTCAAAAATATGGAACTCCTAAATCTTGTCATAAAATAGATGCTGTATCAGCATTATCTAATATAGAAAATATAAAACTAGACCAAGAGCCAATAATTAGTAAACTTAATCCGTATCTTAATGCAATTGCTATGGACGAACTCATATGGAAAAAGAAAAAATCTAAAAAACAACACAATAAAAGTAAAAAACCTATTGACAATATTGAATGAATATACTAATATGTATGTAGGTGGATAGGTAAATAGTATGGTAATGAAAAAGGAAACGAATAATATTTGTGATAAATGTGGTAGTTCTCATACTGTAAGGCATGGGACTAATACTACTATAAGTAAAGGTAAAAGACATCGCAGGAAGTGTCAGGATTGTGGACACACTTTTTATGAGGAGTAAAATTAATGAAATATCTATTCATCATAATACTAGGAATAATATTATTGGTTGGTGGAATAATATTGCTAACACCATTAGGAGAAAAAGTAGCTGATGTTTCTTATAGTGGGCAAGAAATATTTTATAATGAAGAAGATTATATAAGTTTTAAGCAAGATATTATCAAGTATGAAGTAAAAATAGATAAATTAAGGTAAGTATCCCTTGACATACAGTAAGAGGCTAGAATAAAATGGCAACGTGGACAAAGAAGATATTAGAGTGGACAGAAGGTAAAAAGGCTTTCCTGTCAGTGGTTTTTACTTGGCAATTACCAGAGGCATGGTCACGTTGTGTGTGGTATAAACAGCAAGGATATGATGTTAATGTCGGAGGTGTTGCCGTCTCTCTATTCCCTGATTATCTCAAAGGTGTGGCGAATGTAAATGGTATGAAAATAGATGCATTATCAAAGCACAATGACCAAGCTACAAGGTTTTCCACAGGTTGTATAAATGCATGTAATTTTTGCGCAGTACCAATTACCGAGGGTGATTTAAAACCAATCAAAGGCAAACCTCTCCCGATCGTTTGTGATAATAACCCGCTTGCATTACCGAGAAAGTATTTTGATTATATGATAGATATTCTAAAACCAGTCCATGGCGTTGACACAAATCAGGGTTTAGATTGCAGAATAATCAATCAATATCATGTAGACCGATTGCGTGAACTTGACTTAAAAATAGTTCGTTTTGCTTGGGATAATATCAATGAGGAAAAACATGTTATAGATGCGATTAATTTATGTCTTAATTCAGGTATCCCCAAAAGCAAGATTAGAGTTTACGTTCTTGTTGGCTACCATGATACGCCAGAGGATGCATTATATAGAATGCAGACGCTTAAAAACATGGGATTGGCAAAAAACAGTCCAATGAGATACCAGCCAATACGGGGTGATAAAGCATTAATAAAAGATAGTTACCTGGAAAATACTTGGACTGAATACGAAATGAAACGCTTTATGCATTATTGGTTTAGACAAGCATGGGTTAGTAAAATACCATATAACGAATGGAGGGGCTAAATGCAAAATAAGCAAAAACCAGAGAAGCCACTTAAAGAAGCGGAATTTGAGAGCCTACTGGACAAGGCATCCCAACCACTGGAGCAACCGCAAAAACCCGATTCAAAAGAAGCTGAAACATCGGAGTCTCCGACTTCCGGTGATTGTAACGAAAACCATACTCATTCAGATAGTCCTGAAGATATTTAGGAGATACAGCATGACGAGTACCATCAAGACCACGCTTAACGAGGCTCCAGAAGCCCTCAACCGTGTTCACATGGTTGTTACCAATGGCGTATTGCCCTTTGCAGTGATTAACAACCCCATGAGTGTATCCGAGCTTCTGAACATAGTTATAGCTGGCAAGTTCATCTGTATGGATAGTGTTTTCAGTGGTACGGGGGACGTGATTCCAGATGATAGGCATTATAGTACGTGCCTTAACGTCCTTAGTGACCGTAGTGCTGACTTGTCCTTGTTCCCGATGAATGAGACCTACAACGGGCGTTTTACCCTCTGCGCCTCGCCCTGGAGGGCCGGAGTGCTTTCCGCCGATGTATGTCTCGTCAACCTCTATATGACCGTTCATCTTACCGTGTTTTTCATCCATCAACTTGCGAATCATGGTGAACATTCTCCAAGCCGTCTTGTAAGTAACCCCTATTTCACGCTGAAGCTGTTTGGCACTTATCCCGCAGCGAGTGCTGGACATCAAAAACATAGCATGAAACCAGTAACGAAGTGGCGTGGGGGATTTGTGGAATATCGTTCCGGCTGTAGGCGATACTGCATGACCGCAAAACTCACAGGTGTAATCTTTTGCGCCAACCCGATGAAAGTGTTTGGTTATCTTCAGGCACTTAGGGCAGTAAACACCATCGGGATAACGACCCTTGAATATGCGTTCAAGGCAAGCATCATCGGTAGGATACTTCTCGTTAAAATCTTTGAGTGTGTATTTTGCGGTTTTCATTTTAGTCTCCCAAATTCAATCTCTAATAGGAGTATAGCACAAAATGTACTGTATGTCAAGGGATACTTACCTAAATTAAATACATTATCGTCATCACCTCCGATTATTGTAGAATTTGATGTTAGTCTCAAAGATAATGATATGATATTTCCTTATGGGGAAAGATATTCTAATAATTGGGCATTTGGTTTTGCGGTAGTAATGATAGGTTTTATGATACTGGCTATTCGGCAAGTAGTGAGGAAAGAGTAAATGGACAAACAAAATGATACTATGTGGAAGTTATTGGCATTTTAAAAAGGTAAAGGAGAATTAATGATGCAATACGTAGGTTGGGTATTAATAGGTTTAATCGTAGTAATTTTGGCATGGATTTCATTCGGTTCAAAAAAGAAAAGATGGTATAAAGTATACCTTGCAAATAATGATGTGATGCTTCTCCAAAGAGATTTAAAAGAACGTTGGTGGAGAACATCAGACCGTTATCTTAGGTTTGTTGATGAGTTTGGTAGGGAACATACTTTTCCGACTAATGGGCATGGATGGATATTATATTGGGTAGAAGTTCCTGATAAACAACTTGAACTAGCCAAAGAAGAAATAAAGCGGATTAAGGAAGAAAGAGCCAAAGAAAATGAATAAAATATCTTGGGGTGCGTTTGCCGTAAGCCACATGGGGGAAGTTAATGAGTTTAAATTAATGGCAGAGGCAATTTTACCAGTCATGACGGATGCAAGTGTTTCTCGTTCTGCTAAACGTAAAACATTGAGTGATATGGTAGACAATTTAAGTGAAGATACTTTCAAACATAAAGAAATAGCCGAACAGATAATGGAAATAATAAACATGAAAGAAGATGTATGCAAAGAATACGTTGATGCTGAAGCACAGGTTTGTGGCATACTATCTTGGATACCTAGAATGGAACAACATCGGACATTATTGAAAAATGAAGTTATCAAACATCGTAAACACTATGGATTAAATATATAGGAGTGATATAATAAAATGGTAAATCCTCGTGAAGAAAGAACCAATGAGCCAATTTCTAATGAACCAAAATCCACAGAACCTATGCTTCGTAAAGAACCACCTCGTCCTATTAGAGTAAAACGTAATTATGATGAGGATGAAGAAAATCCGATAGTAGATAGACCAAGAGGTTATGGTGGTAATGGCGGTAATGGCGGTAAGTTATCTATAATGCCATTTGCAATTGTTCTTGTCGTAGCGGTACTTCTATCTTATGCTTGGTTAGGTTTAGCCAATGGTGGAAAGTTTGTTACGCAAGAGAGTGATGCACTAAATTGGAGTGGGTTTGACGCTCGTGTTGATGGTAGGATAGATACGAAGTGGGGTTCATTCAGTGATAAAATAACTGCTATAGATGGTAGGGTAGCTACATCTGAAGTAAAAACAGCAGAAATAAATGATAATATTAGTGATATAAAATCTAGATTAACTGCGCTGGAAAATAATCCTAACAGTAATTTACAATCACAAATAAATGCCCTAACAACAGAAATAGTAAATATAAAATCTCAAATAGCAAATGTAGAAAATACCAATACTGCTATAGTAGCGGATATCGCCAATATAAAATCAAGATTAGAAAAATTAGAGGAAACAGTAAATACATCTTCGGGGGCTACAAGTGATGCACCTTTTACGGTAGAAACAAGAATAATAAATAAGAATATCTCTTTTGATGCGTCAACTAATGCAACGACATTGGGGTTTGGTGTAAAGGTTATTTTGGTAAATGGTTCAACAAGAGACTTGGAAGATATAGAACTATCTATTCCTGTGAGTTTGTCAATGTATACTTCTTACGGTTCTGGACATGTTAGCGTATGGTCGGAATCGTCAAGCAAGTGGTATCTTACGGATAGAGATTATGGTTATGATGAGGCGTTTGCTACATTAGTAGGAACTGATATTACACTTGACAAGAGTGATACAGAAAAAATAACAGTAGGGATGTCAGTTGTTGTTAGTGGTGAAGTTCAGGACTTTGACGTTGATATTGACGATGGCGATATAGAAATTGAATGGGGGTATGAGTAATATGGGATTAAGTAATCTAAAAAACAAATATAAATGGTATAATGATAAACTAAGACTTAAATTCAAGAGTTATTGGAACTATATCTTGAGTGTTATGGGTGTAGAGTTAATTCTTTACTTCGTAGTTCATAACTGGATGGAACAACCAATGACATTCTATTGGATTGCTATTCCTCTTGGTATTGTAGGTTGTATTTTGTGGTATCTATCTTATAAAGTTCAACAGCAGGATAAACAATTGTGGTATAAAGAGGAACGTAATAGAGAGATTAATGGATAAATGGCAAATTGGTACTACCCTAATGTTGTGGCAAAGATTGCACCTAAAGATATACAATGTTCCGATTGTGAAAATATCATAATCAGGTTTAAGGAATATTTTAAGCATAATCATGGTAGATACTGTCATAAATGTTCTGAATTGTATGACGGTAAATACGCAAAAGTAGATATGGATGGGCTATTATAAAGGAATATAAAGATGGTTAAACGGATTTTAGCATTTATAGTTATAGCACTTGTTTCCTATGGCACTATGATATGTGGTAAACTTGGTGAACATCCAGTATTACTCTATATAGGTATGATAATTGGTGGTGCATTGGCACTAGGATTTATTGTTTGGTTAATGAAACTCATGGCTCGTTTTATGGGTTGGGCTATGACTTCAGCTTTATATCTTGCTTCAGCGATAACTATTATGGGGCTATTGGCTTGGTATGAAGTTATCCCGACATTTGCTGGGGTAATGGCATCATTTGGACTTAGTATATTATTGGTAGTTATGATAATTCGTAAACTTGCAAATTGGGCGCAAAAATCAGTAGTTGGTAGTGAAGTGTTTTCATGGGTATCAGGCTATGAAATAAAAAACATTATCCAGAAAGATAAAATATTAGATAAAGATACTGTAATAGAATTAAATGCCGAAATAAAGAATTTAATTGCAGTATTGCGTGGATTGCAATATAATAAAACTGATGCTAAAGAAGCGGCAATTTACGTTGTACAGCAGTATCCACAAGAACCAATGGATAGTAAAATAATCAGGGCTGTACAATACTTAAGTCCTGATGTAAGTGGAAGAAAGAACTAAAGGAGTCAAAAATGAAAAGTAAAATTGTTGGAATTATGTTAGCAATTGTAATGATTGCAAGTTTTGGGATGGTTATACCTGCCCAAGTAGACGGTGATATTATCTACAATGGAGATGTCACTGGTTTTGCTGGTGCAGTAGGTAACGTTGTTGCAGGAACTACTACCGGAGAAGGACTTAATACAATTATTGCCGGAACAATAACTGATGGGGTAGATGGACAATGGGCTTCTTTTACCGGAACGATTACAGGTGATGTTATAGGTGACATTTCTGGTAGTGTGAACTATAACGGTTTTGATACTTTGTTTACTGAAATTACTAATTCTGGAGCTACGGGGCATGTCTATTTAATGGGATATTTTGCTGGAGAAGTAGGATGCTTCGTTGGGCAATTTGTTACTCAAGCAGATGCTATAGAACCTGTTACCAGTATTGACATTGAGGTAGAATCAGATGCAGTTAACGTTGGAGAATCATTAACTTTTAATGCTGTAACTACTCCTGCTGGTGCTGAAATAAGGTGGAGTGTTTACAATAGTGTAGGAAGCGCAACCATTGATGAATTAACGGGAGTACTAACAGGAGTAGAAGTAGGTAATGTCACTGTAATTGCCAGTGTCTTGAATAGACCTATCTTTACTAAGAACTACAATATTGCAATTACTCCTGAACCACTAACAGCGCAAGAAACTATTGTTGCAACAGCTAATAGACTTTTAGAAACGCAAAATAACGATGGTGGATGGGACTGGAGTAATATTGATACTGATGGGACTACTGGTTTGCCATCTCCGTCTAATACCATTGGTGTAACTGCTTGGGGTTTGCTAAAAGGTAATATGATTACTCCTAATGCAGACTATATCAATGCTTGTATTTTATCATACAACTTAATGCAAGCAAATTCTTTAGTATTGGCTACTAATAGAATACGTGGTTCTGATATTGGGATGCTTGCAGAATTAACATCTATAACTGGCGATTCTACTTATGCTGATTTTGCTAAAACTAGGTGGGATGTCGCCAAAACAGAATACGCTGGTGGTACTGCTGTTGGTTTCGCACAGTATTTAGAAACCAGACGAGTTGCAAGCCAAGTAGCACTTGTAGCTTGGGATATTAACCTTTATGTCCAAGGTTTAATAGAATTAAGCCAGTACTATCCAGAATGTGCTACTGATGCACAAGATATGGCAGAGGAAATATATACGTTCCTATACACTAATACTAATCTTCCTACTGATACTGCTACTGGGTGGTATTATCTGACTATATCAGGTGCTTTGGAATCATTCTCTACAACTAATATCCACCCTGAAACGGTAACAGAACTTAGAACTGAATTAGTTGAAGCCCAAAATGTAAATGGTTCATTCCCTTCCGACACTGATGAAGGCGATGAAGAAGATTTACAGACTACGGCTTATGCTACGATGGCATTACTTTCATCTGGAAATGCTTACGATAATGCTTCTAAAGCTGTAGAATACTTAATTGAAATGTCTGTAGGTTTTGCAACTGATGTAAGTACTGGAGCTACGGAAGTTTGGTCTGAAGTAAACCAAGCACTATTAGCTTTTGTTACTGCCCATATTAATATAAGTGTCACTCAAGGTATAGGCGGTACAATATCTCCTAATGATACTGTTGAAGTTGCTTACGGTGATAGTCAATCTTTTGATATAACTCCTGATGCTAATTATCATGTTTTGGATGTTTTGGTAGACGGTGTTTCAGTAGGTGCAGTAAGTAATTATGAGTTTGCAAACGTAAATACTGACCATACTATAACAGCTAACTTTGCTATAGATACGTTTACTTTAACCATCGGAATAACTAATGGAACAGTAGTAAAAAATCCAAATCAAGATATGTATGATTATGGAACAATCGTAACATTAACAGTAAATGCGAATAGTGGTTATGCTTTTAACGGATGGTCTGGAGATTTATCAGGTTATGAAAATCCAACAGCTATATTAATGGATTCAGATAAAAATGTAGTTGTTAATATGCGTATTACTGGTGGAGGTAGTGGTGGTGGAAGTAGTGGAGGTGGTTCATATACGGATACTAATATACTTGGTGATAGTGGGTATATCTACAAAAATTCAGATGGTGAGACAACTAGAGAATTTAATGCTACGGATGGAACACTGTCAATCAATATTCCTAAAGGGACGGAAATGCTGGATAAGAACGGCAATCCGTTAGATAAATTTGATGTAAAACCGGATAATACATCATACCCGTTGCCTGATAATGCTAATGTAATTGGGTTGGCTTATAGTTTTACTCCTAATGGTGCGCAGTTTAGTCCACCGATAAATATTATCTTTAATTATTCCGAAGTAGATATTCCAGATGGAGTAAATGAAAGTGACTTGGTGATAGCCTACTTTGATATCGTAAGTGGTGAATGGGTAGAGTTAGAATGTGTTGTTGATACGGTAAATAATACCATTACAGCAAAAGTGTACCACTTTACTACGTATGCAGTTATAGGTAAAGAAGAACCTATTGTAACACCTACTCCAACACCTACTCCAACACCTACGTCTACGCCAACAACCACACCAACGCCAACAACCACACCAACGCCAACAACCACACCAACAATAGAGCCGACAGAAACACCTACTACAAGTGTTACTACAACTACAACGCCTACTACAACATGGACAACGACATCTACACCGATTGTAAAACCAAAGAATAGTCCTGTTGTATGGATAATACTTGGCATAATATTACTTGGAATAGTTGTTTGGGTTGTTGTGTTAGTTATAAAACGTAAAAGAAAATAGTTTGTGCGAATATGAGGGGATGGTATACTGTTGAGTTAAATACTATCCCCTCTTTGTTTGGTGGTTAATTATGTCTATAAAAGATTTATTTAAAATAATAAATGATAAGAGATTGAAACTAGATATACCTTTAATTACCTCTACCTCTTGACAAAATACCATACCTATGTTTATTGAAATTAAGAATACGGAGTGAATAATGAAGGTACTTTATGTTTTACTGATTCTCTTAGCCCTGCTCCTTCCGTTTCCGCTTTCGCAGGGTATCCAGGCTGATGAAAGCACTTTAATTTCTTTTGCGGTGTTTTCCGATACGCATATCTGTTCTTATTATCCAGATTATCAGGTTAAACTATCCCAGGTTGTTGATAAAATAAATACGAAAGAACCTGAATTTTCTATCGGATTAGGGGATATGATAGGTGGCGGTAGTACGGAAGCGGTCTATAATTCCGAGTGGTCTAATATGTCCAGCGAACTAGACGGGCTAGATATGCCTTATTACCTGGTGATGGGCAACCATGAATCCGTCTCCGGCTGGACGAGAGAGCAGAATATCAATAAATGGCTTTCCGTGACTGGATACGAATATGAAAATTACTCTTTCGATAATGGAGATTTTCACTTTATTGTTTTAGATACCGTCAGTGCCAACCAGACCGGAAGAGACTGGCTTGCTGATGACCTGGACGCCACAGAAAAACTTACCGTTGTGTTCACACATAGGCCGGTGGCTGATGTCGGCGGTCAGGCTTGGGAAGCATGGGACAGCAGTATTAAGACGATACTTGAATCCTATAGCGAGAAAATTGTTGCCGTCTTTAACGGTCATCTGCATGAAAATGTCGATGATGAAATCAACGGCATCAAATATTACACCATACCGGAAGTCTATTATAATGCGACATGGAGCCTCGTTACTGTCTACTCGACCGGAGAGATTGAAATCAGGGGTTACGGCAACGGCAAAAGTTACCTCCCTGAATCAAGTGCTTATCTTGATATATTTTTCAGCTATTCCAGCGATATCGAGATTGATAATTTTGCCGTCTCGGAAAATAGAATAGACTATCCTTTGAAAGTCCACCTCACCTCAAGTAATTTTAATTTCAACAATGTTCAGTCTGACGGTGATGACATCAGGTTTTCCTCCGGCGACACCGTGCTGCCGCATGAAATCGATTACTGGACTAACGGTGACGCGGTGGTGTGGGTGAAAGTCCCCTATCTCACAGCGGGAGAAATAGACACCATTCAAATGTATTACGGGAGCACTGCCGGCAACGCGGAGAATCCCCGTAACGTATGGGGGCAGGAAACACTTATTAATTATTTCACGGGAACGTCAAATATAACGGGGACAAACTTATCCTCAATGCCATCCAACGGCTACGTTGGAGTATACGGAGTGAGAGATACGATAGACTCCCCTGCCGTTGGCACGACCTACGTTACCGAGTATTCAGGAACGTGGGACTTTTCCGCTGAAGGGTTAGAGTTAATCTGGTGGCTTAAATGTAATAGAGATTCGACAGCCTTTACCTCGACTAGACTTTATGTTTACGATGCATCCGGTAACTACAGATACAAAAATATCAGCTTTACCGCCAATACTCCTAAAAAAGCGGTTTGGACGATTGCTAACGGAACAGCGTCAGCAACGCCGCCTGATTTATCCGCTATCACTAAAATAACGTGGGAAATCAAAGCCGCCGATACAACCGCCTTTAATAAGAATCTAGACCTGTGCTATGTCTACAAAGGCTATAACGTAGTTCTGCACTTTAACGAGAGCTCAGGCAATGAACTCCATAATTCAACCATCATGGGCGACTACGCTGCCCCTGGAACAGTTTACAACGGGACATGGGACACGTCAGCTTTGATATTCAACGGAAGTTCAACTTACGCCGAGTTCCTTTACAGTGATGAGTTCAACTGCTACGAACAGGGATATACGGTAGATGGTTGGGTGTCCAGCCAATCGACTTCCAACGTCAAGGTGATTGCGGATTACGGGGAACTGTATACGACTCCCATTCCCATGCGCCTGCACCTGTTAAACATGGCAGCCAGAATCATTACCTATGACGGAACAATCAACAGCCAGGCTACTGCGGGGACGCTCTCCGTCAATACGATGGCTTATGTGGCAGCTACTTTCAACTCGTCTTATGTAATCGCTTATAAAGACGGCGTGTCGAGCAGCCCTACCGCGAGAACGGCGGTTGTTCCCTCATTTGTTGGCAAGCTAAACATCGGCAGAACGCCGTCAAGCGCAAACTACTGGAACGGGAAAATAGACGAGTTTCGCTGGATAAATGTACCTCGAAGTAATGACTACATAGCGGGAGAGTATATCAACTTAAAGGGCGTATTCCAAAAAGACTATGTAAGCATTGACTAAAAGGTGTCAGCTTATTAGCCCTAGGCTTGCCACCTTTAAGACCACCTAGCCTACCTAAAGCAACGGCTGCAGGGTTTTTACTTTCTATAAAAATATAATATTTCTTTATACTTTGATAGGTTCACTATCATATACTTTATTGCTTAGTAATGATTTACCACTGTTAGGGAATGCCTTGAAAATTCTATCTTGAGACATTTTTATTTCAACTAAATCAATGGTATTATGATGTTCTGTTATTTCTCCTACCATATTTATATCATGTAGTATTTCAACTGCTTCAAATAATGTTATTCGTTTATCCATTGATATTTTATAATGATTAGTTTTAGGATTAGATTTAATAGCATCCATTGCCATATCATAAGTTATGGAATGAGGTTTTTTGTCCTTATAAATAATCCAACCTGGGGATAATACTAAAGCAGGACAAGGTTCATTCTCACGCCAAGTCCCCAAAGATTTATCTTTACTAATAAGTGTTTTTGTCGCTTGTTTCGTACTCATTACTCCATCTGTTGATATTGCTATGACGCTATCAGCTAGTTCATTCTGCATGATAAAATCAAATACTTGTAATCTTGCTTGTGCATAAATCCATCCTGCTATCATAGGGTTATAAGTAGCAGATGTTTTGTCTTTCTCAAATTGTGCATTGGTTTTTCCAACATAACCTACAATTATTCCTTTACATAAGTCATTTTCTATTTCACCTAACTGGCGCATATCAAATAACCGTTTAACAATATTTTCCATTGGCTTTTTGTAGTTATTAAATTTCACATACCATCCACCAACAATTTTAAAAGTTCCCACTTTATATTTATAGATTGAAAGTAATTCTTCTAATGTTAAATAGGTGTTGAATGTTCCTATTGGGTAAATTACATCGCCATTAGCATTAACATAAGCAAACGGATGAATCTTAACATCTTTGTTAATAGTTAGTTCTACTTCAAAAAACCCAGTGATATTGCCAGCTATTATATCTTTAACATGTTTAGAGGAATAGTCTTTTGAATAAGGTATATATTCAGCGTTAGCAAAGTCTCTTACTTCTGATAACCATTTACCATAGGATGATGAGACATCGTATGAGTAACTTTCTTGGAAGTGTCCTACATTTGTCGCCGTTATCCATCCTTGTCTATTAGCACAGTGTTTAGCATAGACTAATATATTAACTGCTTCTGGTGGCACACACTTAATACTAGGAGTAAGTTGGATATTCCTCATAGAACTTTCGTAAATACCAATAGCAGAATTTAAAGTCATGGGAGTAGTTATACCTATGTTCTCTAAAGCCTTGAGTAGTTTATTACAACGTTCTAATAGTTCTTGTGCGTTATGAGGTTCAGGTTCATTGGGTAAAAGAGGTTCTAGACCATAAATACAACACATATATGGATGTTCAGATGTTTTACTTTTTAAAATATGATTTCCTTTGATAATCATATTCTTACCACGCCGATAATAAAGATGAGTAGCCTTATCAAAAGTGGTATTTAGTAGTGCTTTACATTCATCGGGTGGCATAAGTTTAAATATAGGTGCTAGGCTTTCATCTAAATTCCAAAAGAACTTTAATTCTCTGGACATTCCATCACGGTATGGTGTATAGAGGAAATCCCATAGTTCATTACTATCCTTGGATGTAATAGAATTCCCATTTGAATTTGTTATTGTAATGCCATTATCATCTACAGATGTATAATATGCGACTAGATGCTTTATCACTTACTTTTCCCTTTTATTCTTAATTGTTTAATTCTATTTTGGTGTAGTTTAATGCGTCTTTGCCATTCAGTTTTTTCTTCAGGTGTTTTAGCAAATGCTAAACGATTTTTACTATGATTAATATCATCTTGGCTTTGTCTGATAGTTTGGTCTATAACATTTTTCCCAGTTATTTTACGTCTATTTGCTTTTGTCTTTTTACGTGGTGTTTTTACTACTTTACCAGAAGTATCTCTGATAGCGTATTTGTCTTTATATTTGTTAAAGAAGTTGAATGTTAGCGTTCTTGCTCTATCACGCCGTTCTTTGCTACCAGTAAGTATTAAATCATTTTCATTACTCGCTAATCCTTTTCTTACATACAATTGCCTAATAGATTTATAGTATTTATTTAATATGTACCGTTCCTTTTCATGTTTTTGATAGAAATCTCTAAATCTACGCATACGAGTTTCAATCATAACTTTTAAGTAACGATGGTCTTTAATAGATTCCATTGATATATCTTGATAAGCACTTGCCTCTGCTGGCAAAAAACCTCTATTGATAAAGTACCTATAACCAACGCTCATTTTACTCTCCCTTATTGAAATCCTTAAATACTGTTGGCATTTTGTTTATGAGAAAAGAATATAATTTAGTAAAAGATTGAGCCTCGTCTTTTATATATTTTTCTATTGTAGCATAATCCTTTTGTTGATACCATTCTGCTATACTTGCTCCTGTATCCTGTTTACCAGCTAAATTGTGGAGAGAGCATCCTTTGAACTCTCCGCCATTACAGAGTAATGCTACTGGATATAAATCTATATAAGGATGATTATATAGGTTTATAGCGTTTGTTTTCATGCCATATTTATTCCAGTGTGTACCTAACATTACGAAGTCAAAATCAGCTAACTTATAACCGATAGGGATGAAAGCCCACCTATTATTGATATTAAAGGTGTTGTAGAACTGTTTAAGGATATCTTCTTCACTACTCTCCCATGATTTTAGAATAGTTAATGGGGTAAGTATTTCACCAGTTTTAGAACTTATTTGTTGATAACTTATTGTTATAATTGGGTCTTTATTGAAATCAATCGGCTTAGTAGGGCTGTATGTCTCTAGGTCTAAATAGAACTCTGGCATTTATTGCTCCTTTGGATTATCTAAAATTGGGTTTACGGTGCTTTTACGGCAAGTTTTACAAAAATATCTTTGTTTAAAAATATGATTACTACCAGCCCCTTGTCCAAACTTCACCAATTTATTGTTGTTGCATTTAGGACATTTCATGTATTGACAACCTCGCTATGTATAGTATATACTATAGGTTGGTAAATGTCAATAGTAGTAAAGATATGTTTGATGTTAATTAAACAATCTTTTAAATATGAATTGAAACCAAATAATAAACAAGAAATATATTGTTCTAAACCTATTGAAAAATTAATGAAATAGTATTATATTATAAGTATGCTAAGTCTAAAGACTATTAAAAAATATGAACCTGAAATGAAGCGACTAAAAGTTAGTGAAGTAGCAAGGTCGCCACGAGGGTTCATCCCCGCATATAAACGTGCTAAAGGAAATCCTAAAAAACTAAGTGAAAACTGGAAAATAAAGCGTAATGCTTTTATTGCCAGAACATTACCACAATATAAGAAAAATCCAACAAAACGTAGGTTACTTTCTTTGAGGGCTTGGGCTTATGAACCTAAATAGAAATTTGTTTATTTTACTTTGTGTGAAAATGAGTAATTTTTTGTTTTAATTTATCTACATTTTTTAGTTCATGTTGCCATATAAATAAAATATCATATCCAAGTTCTGCTAATGTTGCCATTATTAAATCCCCCACTCTTTTCTCTTGTGTCTTAATATGTATTAGTTATTTATTTGGAAACCAATTCCAAATAGGTTCTTTTTTAGATATTTCAGGTAAATAAATGCCATCTGTTTTTTCAGGTCTAACATATTTTACAAGAAAATCTACCACACCTTTACGTTCTATTCTCCAAACGCAACCCTCGGCTTTATCAACTGCCCCGTGATAACCATGCTCACCAAGTATATCAATAGCATATTGTATTGAAATAGTATTGCCCCGATGTAATAGTTTTGGTACTGTAAAACCACCTTGCTTTACACGATTGAGTAAAGCGTCATATTGTAATCTGGTATGGTCTTTCATTAAGTCAAATATAACAAGAGGTTCATGGGGTAATTTATAGATAGTACCGTGTGCTTGCATAAGCCATTCGCCACAAACACGCTCACCCTCTTGTAAAACATAACGAAAATCTTGTTTCATTTTCTTCTACCCATTTTCCCCAATGCCAATGTTGCTCATAAGGTGATGTAGAAGCAAGATAACCAGCACGAGTTATGGCTATAATTTTACCTTTAAATAATGCTACACCTACATTACTACCGTCCAGTTTTTCTGTAACAATTATCTCATCGTGGCGGTCACGTTTTCTTTCTGTAGCAATTCTTGATTGTCCTTCGTGACAGTGTTTATCACTAGGAGTAATTCTACTACCCTCTAAGTGCGGTATTGTTCCATAATTTTTAATTCCTAAAGGTTTTCTATCTTCAGTCATATTACCCCTTATCAGACGAACTACAATTAATAACAGTAGTCATATATTTATTTAATGTTGATTATTCCCTATCCAATCATGGAATCCAGCACCTCTTCGCTTTTGAGATTCCGAGCGAGTATCTTTAAGTGGTGATAATGCTTTAAAATAACACCAGCATATTTCATCGCTTGAGTTATTAGTAAATCTATCACCTTGAAGCGGCTTTTTAACGGAACATTCATTTTGAAATTTACAATCTTCTGGACAATAATAATTTGGCATATTTACTCCTATTAGCGGTTTAATCTTAATTGTAAGTATTCAAGAACATCTTTAATTCCTAAGTCATTCATGCAATAATCATATAATTTAGGGTGTAATCCTTTAAGAATATCAAATCTATTATTTTTTTCTTTATGTATCCCAAATAGGCAAAATATACATCCTGTATGGTCTACCCCTTTATCATATATATTACAATAAGGTATATTGTTTTGTTTAATGTAATCCCAATTATCTTTTTCAGTCCAAAAACCTAATGGAGTAGAAGATTCTCCACCTTCCAAGAATGAATTACATCCATGTTGTAAATATATACGTTCCCTTACCAATGAATCAACCGCCATAGTTCCGATAAAAGGAGATAACCCCGTTTCCTTCCTAAAAATTTTAAATGGTTTCTTTTTTAACATGTCACAACATTGTTCTGAAGTCTTAAATGGAGCATCTACGAGGAACTTCCATCTTTCACTGATTTTGAATCTTCCATTTTTACCATTCCACCTAACATTTTTAAGATACTCGCTATGAGTTGTACGATATTGGCGAATATATAAAGCCTGTTCCTTTGATATAACTGGATAACCATATTTATCTAGAACTTGTTTAAATGAAAGTTTGGGACGTATTATAGTGATGTTATCACTTGTACGAACAAATTTTTTTATTTCTGGATACTCTAATCCAGTGTCAGAAAAAACAGCAGGAATATTAGGATAAATACTTCTTACTAAATGTTTCAATACAGTAGAGTTTAATCCACCACTAAAACTAATATAAACATTACCATTCATTCTACGATAGAATTGACGTATTTTCATTTTACTAATAAACACCTTTTCTAAAAGAGGTAATGATTGTTTATCTATTAAACATTTCTTAGTAACCATATTGTTAGTATTTATTAAATTAGATGACATATCTATTTATTACCTGTTTTAGACGCATTAGAATCAATAACAGATGGCTTTATAGAGGTAAAGCGACCACTTCTATCTCTTGGTTGTGGAATTAAAGGGTGAATAGTTATTCTACCACAAGAGTTACAGATATATTGTTGATGCTTTGTTTTCTTAGTGTTGTCAAAATTATCCCTTGCCCATTTTAACCCGAATTTTGCCAAAGAAGGCAATTTACATTTAGGACATCTAAGATTATTAGTCATACAACCCCCTATCTACCTAACAATAATAGCATACAATGGTGCAAAAGTCAAGTGATGATGAATGTAGAAAAATACTGGAATAAAAAGTGTGGAATAGAAGGTGTTGTCATGCCCCCC
>Ga0265297_10000864_pt1 | contig 80488 bp, 77 predicted proteins | sample Munlanlwell13791_FD_192502 | JGI IMG/M metagenome (GOLD analysis project Ga0265297, IMG submission 192502) | Leachate microbial communities from a municipal landfill in Southern Ontario, Canada - Leachate well 137-91 | ecosystem: Engineered > Solid waste > Landfill > Unclassified | place...
AGAGCTGAGAAAATGCGCCCTCTATATGGGATCGACTTCGATGAATCTGACCTGCTGGGAAGGGATATTTCGGGAACATCCGCAAGAGACCCGTATGGCCCCGATGGACGGCTACGGCGAGATCGGACGGAGACTGGCGGAAAAATACGGGATCGGCGGCGAGATACTCCTGTTTTCCACCGCATGCACCTCGTCGGCGAATGCTTTACTGGAAGCTTCCCGACAGATCCGTTGCGGCGAGATGGAGCGGGCGATCGTGATGGGTTTTGAATTTTACAACGAACTCACAATTTGCGGATTTGAGGCAATGGGGCTGCTGAGCAAAGAGGGGTGCAAGCCTTTTGATCTCAATCGTTCCGGGATGGTTTTGGGAGAAGGGGCGGCAGCAATACTCATCGATACCCTTCCCAAAAAATCGGGCGGCGTATTGGAAATTCTGGGTGGGAGCAACCGCAGTGATGTACACAGTATTACCTCCCATAATGAAGACGGCAGTGTCATCGCCCACACGATTTACGATGCGCTGCGGGATGCGCAGATAGAGGCCGCAGCGATCACCCATATCAAGGGGCATGCCACCGGAAGCACCCATAACGATCTGGCGGAGGGGAGAGGAATCCGTACCGTTTTTAGCACCGTGCCGGAGATATTTGTCCTCAAATCGGCGATCGGGCACACTCTCGGCGCGTGCGGCGCTCTTGAACTGGCTATTCTGGAGGGAGCGCTTCGGGAGGGGTTCGTCCCGAAAACGGATGGATTTGAGACGGCAGATCCCGAAATGGGAATTTTCCCGACGGAAGCGGCCTCGAACGTGTCGGAAGGACGCTTTTTGTTAAATCACTTCGGTTTTGCCGGCAGCGGGGTGGTATTGGTGGTAGAATATGGAGAAGGAAATAGATTATGAGAGATGTCTATATCCATTCGGCAGCCTGCCTTGCACACGATCCTGTTGAAGATTTTGCCGATGTCAAGCGCGAGTTGGAACAATCGAGCGGAAAAAAATTTCGGCGTGTCAACCGTTTTATCGTGCTGGCCCTTGCTTCGGCTTACCGGCTTCCGGATATCGCCCATGCGGATTCGGAAACGTCGCTGTATCTGGGGACGAAACACGGATGCGCTACCGATTCGTTCGGGATGCTGACGCAGATGTATAGGGATGAGCTGATTCCGCTGCCGTTTACCTTTATTAATACGTCGGCGAATATGGCCGGATTTTATGTCGCACAGACGTTGGGGCTTTCGGGAGAGAACTATACGTTTTCTCAGCCATGGGGCTCTTTTGAGAAGGCCTTTTCCCTCGCGTACCGCGATATAGGGTCAGGACGGAACGAGGCAGCATTGGCTGGGAGTTGCGATGAAGCGGTCTTCCCTCTGGAAGAAGCGCGCAGATCGATGAAGATGGCGGATGATGAGACATTATTGGAAGGGGGGTGCTGGATGCACCTCTCCTCCCGTTTTGAGGGATCGTTAGCAAAGATAAATCGGTTGGGTTCAGTCTCTTCTTTGGCCGAGGCCGAAGAAGCCTACCCGAGTTTTAAGACGGATGAAAATACGGCTGTAGTGATCGATGCGACGCTCAATCCTGAATCATTTCGGGTTGAGAGCAATACGGCTGAGGTAATCTGGCTGGCTGAAGAAAAAGAGAGGGTGATCGGCAGTGCGGGGGGAAAACTATTGGTCTCTCTCCTGAGCGATCACCGTTATAAAGGTATCCTGTACCTGTGCCGCGAAGGGCTGGAAAGATATACGTTTTGGATGATAGAGAAATATTAAAACTAAGGGGAAAGTATGAATGGCAATGTGATCGAATCGGATGTTTTGATTATCGGCGGAGGACCTGCGGGTTCTGTTGCGGCAGCTCATTTGGCGCAAAAAGGGTACAGTGTTTCGATTGTTGAAAAAGTGCCGTTTCCCCGTTTTGTGATCGGGGAGTCGCTTTTACCCCGATGCAATGAGATTTTGGAAGACAACAACATGCTCGTTTCCGTCGACAAGCACGGCTTTACGGTGAAAAACGGTGCATGCTTTGAAAGAGAAGGGGTCTTGGAGACGTTTCATTTTCAGGACAATATCGGTCAGCGCTTCGGCAGTTCTTTTCAGGTAAAGCGTGAAGAATTTGACAATATCCTATTGGAACAAGCCTGCGGATTCGGGGCGACGCTCTATCCGGAGACGGAGATTACCGCATTTGATCCGGAGACGACTACGGCAAAGGCGATCGACAAAGAGGGGAACGAACTGACGTTTAAAGCCCGCTTTGCACTGGATGCCTCAGGATACGGGCGAGTTTTCCCCAGACTGCTGGATCTGGATACCCCAAGCGAGCTTGAGATCCGAAGCGCCGTGTTTACGCGGGTGCGAAATGATATCCGTCCGATGGATGAGACAGAGGGGTATATCTATATTTATGTCCACGGCGACAACGAGGCATGGATTTGGACGATCCCGTTTTCGGACGGGATCACGTCGGTAGGAGTTGTCTGTACGGAGGGCTTTTACAATTCGTTCGGATTGGAGAACGAACCGTTTTTTGATCGAATCATCACCTCGACTCCCGGGGCAAAAGAGCGTTTTGCGAATGCGGAAAAAATCGTTCCGGTAGGAAAACTCAACGGATACAGCGCCAATGTCAAATCGATGGTTGGCAAAAACTACTGTATGGCGGGGAATGCGACCGAGTTTCTTGATCCCGTCTTCTCATCAGGGGTTACCCTTGCACTCGAATCGGGGAACAAAGCGGCTCAGATGATCGATCGTACCCTCAAAGGGGAGAGTGTCGATTGGGAAGGGGAATATGTTGCGTATATGATGAAGGGGATCAACGTCTTTCGGGAATTCGTAGGTGCCTGGTATGACGGGCGGCTTCAGCAGATATTTTTTGCCGACGGAAAGCCCGATAAGATTAAACGCTCTATCTCTTCGGTACTCGGCGGGTATGTCTGGGAAGATAAAAACATGTTCGTACGAAATCCGAAAAGCGGGATCGATGCCGTGATCTCGCAGCTGCGGGGGGCGGAGGCGTGATGAAAATAACTCTTTTTTCGATCGTAATCTCTCTTTTTACACTGGTATGGGGAGACTCGAGTTTTACCGAAAAGCGTTACAGTTATGCATTGGACAAGACAACCCTGTTCAAAGGGAGCGTGTCGATGAATGAGGAATCGACGGTGGTACGCTATGTGCAGCCGGAGCGCAAAGTATTGACGCAAACGGGGCAACAGCTCATTATTGAAGATGTCGATGCCCATAAGACTCAGACGATCGATCTGTCCGATCGTATCGATATGGTTCTCTATTTTTCGTTTATGCGCTCGGCGTACCGCAAAGATTTGAGCGGGTTAAAAACCTATTTTGAGGTGGAGAGGGAAAAAAATATTCTAACGCTTCTCCCGAAAAAACAGGTCAAGCGGGCGATCGAGAAGATCGTGATGACGATGAACGGCGATGAGATCCAAAAGATTATGATCAATTTTACGAACCGAGACACCATTGAAATCGAAACACATTGAACGCCTGCGCTTTCTGATCATCAGCGCTGCCATTATAGCGCTCGGCGTTTTTTTACTGACGCGCTATCCCCCTACCGGCGATATCATCAAGATTCTCCCCGATGACAATGCGACGCGTACCCTTACGTTATACAACAAGTTCGAATCCTCGAAAAAACTGTTTGTGATGGTTCGCGGCTTTGAGGCGGAGAGTCTCGAAAAAGCCAATCGGATCAAAGCGCTTCTGGAGAAGCAAAAAAGTGTGGAGAGTGTTTTTTTTAACGTGACGGACATAAGTCCCGAAGTGCAGCGTTATCTGGGAGACAACTATTATTATCTAAGCGATTTTAATGCGACGCTACTCTCTTCGCAAACGATTCAGCAGCGGCTGAAAGAGACGGCGAAAGAGATCCTCTCCGGCAGTGCCTATATGAGTCTTGATACCCAGGACCCGTTGAAGCTTTTTACCCGGATGCGTGTCATTCCGGCGGAGATGAAAGAGGGGTTTTTGGTGGTTCCGCAGAAGGGGTATTGCCTGATAGCCTCGATCTCTCCGGGGGTCAGCGATATCGAGGGATCACGTCTGATGTATGATGAGGTGATGGGGGCATTAGCCGCCTATAAAAACGATATCGTCGTATTCAGTCCCAACTTTTACGGGGTCGAAAACTCGGCTTTCATCAAAAATGACGTCGAGAACATCACGATAGTTACGTTTCTTATCCTGATTGCCGTTTATTTCTTTTTGCTGCGCACCAAAACCCTTCTGGTATTCAGCGTCACGACGTTGGTCGTATCGGCAATTATCGCTTTGATTGCGGTAAAGAGCATTTTCGGGGACGTCTCGATTCTCGTTGTTGCTTTCGGTGCGGGGATTGCATCGATTGCGGAAGATTATCTGTTTATGCTGTTTGTCAATGACGACTATCGCTATCGCCGGTTTAACAAACAGGTCTTTTACGGATTTATGGCGACTGAAGCGGGGCTCCTCTCTTTGGTGTGGATCGATTTTCCGCTGATCGCGCAGCTGGCACTTTTCGCGGCGATCTCTTTGGGGGTATCGTATCTTATTTTTGCCTTTGTATTCCGCCGGCTCGAATTTTATCAGGAGGAGAATAGCGATTCAAAGAATTCGGTATTCTCCCGATTACTGCCGCTGCGCAGGATCCCTCCCGCGGTTTTTTTAGTCGCATCTTTAGCGATGGTCGCGTATGCTTTGCCGCGTATGGCATTTGATCCCAATTTCCGCCATCTGGATTATCAAAACCACAAATTGATGGCAGCGGAAGCTCTCTTCAATGAGACATTGGGGGGGGATAAAATACCGGTACTCATTTCGGCCAAATCGGTTGAAGGGTTGTTGGAGTCGGCTGAAAAATTCCGTACCGCCGTCCCCGAGAGTTTCAGTATCGCAAATCTAAGTGTGAGTCGGCACAAAGCGCAGATGCGTCAAGAGGAGATCCGTGCGTTTGATTTTGGTCGGGTTTCCTCAGAGTTAGAGCACTCGGCCGTCTCGGCGGGGTTCCGTTCGGGGACGTTTGCCGAATCGTACGGCGCCTTGCGTGATTTACCGCCGTTTCGGATGGATGAGAAGGCGATTGCGCAGCTGGGCGTCGAAGTATTGCGGCATGAGGGGATGGTAAGCACGGTCGGATATATGGATGAGAAAGATCTCGGAGCCCTCAAAGGGCTTGATTTCGCCAAGCCGATCATCGGCCGGGAGCTCCTGTCGCAAAGCGCAACGGCCGCAGCGGAACAGTTTAAAAGCTTTTTTCTTATCGCTTCGGCGGTGCTGCTGTTGATCGTTGTCATAGCGACCCGGTCACACGCATTGTATGCGGTCAACTTTATCCTCTTTCCCGTTGCGTCGATGATGTGTATGTTGAGCTTTCTGGACGGATACAACATTATGCATCTGTTCGCCCTCTTTTTGATGATGATCTATGGGATTGATTATGGCATATACCTCTCCAAAGGGGGAAACAGCGCATCGTTGCGGGCCGTGATCTATTCGACGATCACAACATTCGCCGGATTCGGTATTTTATATTTCAGCAAAGTACCGGCAGTGTATGCGATCGGGGAGACGACATTGGTCGGACTGGCGGCGCTGTTCGTACTGTTTTTTCAGAAAATTTCTATTTCTCAAAAAGTATAAGGGGCAAGATGGGACAGTTCACGCTGATTCGTGATGATAATACGGTTGAATCGATAGAGGTGAATCTTCCGGCTTTTCAACCACCGTGCGGGGGTTCATCTTTCATTTCTCTGGAGGAAGCCGATAAAATAGCCTATATCCGTGCTTTGATCGAGGCATTGGATTCGGGAAAGAGGGTCGTATTGTTTGATACGTCGATGGTCAATACGGCGGAAAAAGCCTATGCTATGACCCGATCGGCGTCTTTGGAAACAGCGGGTGAAGGGTTGGCTCTTTTTTTTACCTCCGGAACGACGGGCAATCCTGTCGGGGTGCTGAAAGAGGCTCGCCACATCGACAAAGAGGTTGAAGCGCACCGAAAATGGCTTGAGGGGTATACGGTCGAGCAGTGTTTGGTGTGCGTACCGTTTTTCCATATTTACGGATTCTTGTTCGGACTTGCATTGCCTTTGGCGTTGGATCTCGATATTGTGACACAGGACCATTTTTTGCCGGGCGATATTATCCGTCATGCCCTTCAAAAACCGACGTTGTGTATTGCAAACCCCGTGTTTATCCGTGCGATGAACCGCGTGAGCGAAGGTGTTGATTTAGGCAACTCTGTGTTTGTCTGCTCGGCAGGGGCATTGGAACCATCCGAAGCGAGTGCGTTCGAGAGCAAATACCGTACAAAACTGGTTCAGCTGTACGGATCGACGGAAACAGGCGGTATTGCGATCCGAGAGGGGGGCGAGAGCCGCTGGAGACCGCTGGAGGGGGTAGAGGTCCGTGAGGAGGAGGGGCGATTGTCCGTCCGATCCCCATACCTCTCCGAGTACGTGTATCAGGAGGGATTTGCCAAAATCGCCGCCCCTTATGTCACTACGGATCTTGTCCGAATCGATGATGGGGGATTTGAGATCATCGGAAGAGAGAGCGAATTGATCAAGATCGGCGGCAAACGCCTTTCGGTGATTGAGATCGAACGTTATCTTGAAACCCTCGAGGGGATCGAAGAGGCGCTGGTGATGATCGAGTACAGACCCCTTCTTTTGCGCGGAGAGATTTTGCATCTGCGGTTGCTCGGTGAAGCGAAATTGATCGATGCGGCAGAGATCAAAAAGCGTTTGCACGACCGGTTCGGGGGGATTCATATCGAGTGCAAGATCGTGATGGTGGATGAGATCGCTAAAACCGCTACGGGTAAAAAAATCCGTTCGGCACTAAGTCTGGCGTGATCTTACGCCGAGAGGAAAAAAACGGCGATCTCTCCGGTGGCCGTGAGGGTGTCATGATCCGGGTCACGGGCTTCAAAATCAAAAAGGTAGGAGTTGTTAAAAACGTGTTTGATCTGTGTCTTTAAGCGGTAGCGTTGATGTTCTATCGGGGCTTGCTTTTTGACATTGCGAAACGAAGAGACGAAACCGATAGTGCATTCGGGAGAGAGGGGAAAATAACTGCTCCCCTGCGCTGCCGCTTCGCAGAACATAGCCAGAGTGGGCCGGGTCGGGAACTCTGTCCAAAATCGGCAGCTCTCTTCCTTGAGTTCGATCAATTCTCCGATAAAGATAATCGGTTCTTTATGCGGCAAGCGGGGATTGATCGGAGAATGCATGGAGTGAATCCTACTGTTTTTTGGTAGAAATGGTAAGATAAACTTACTTAAACATAAGGTGTTTTTAGTGTCGAAACGTGTATTGGCCCTTTATTATTCTCAAACCGGACAGCTCGAAAATGTTATGGAGACGATCCTCGCCCCGCTTCGCGAAGAAGAGGGGATCGAACTGACGCTGCTCCCTCTGCACTCATCGGAGACGTTTGCCTTCCCGTGGTCTTTTTTTCGGTTTTTTGATTGTTTCCCCGAAGCGGTCTATCTGGACCCGCCCGCCAATACTCCTCTCGACGTCGGCGACCCTTCCGAATTCGATCTGATCGTCTTGGGGTATCAGCCGTGGTTTCTGTCCCCCTCGTTGCCGATGAGTGCTTTTATGCAATCAAGTCTCGCACGCACTCTGCTCAATAGCAAGCCTATCATCACCGTGATCGCCTGCCGCAACATGTGGATCGAGGCGCACAAGAGTATGAAAGAGCTGATTTCTGCGTGCGGGGGTCGGCTGATCGACAATGTCGTATTGCATGATCAAAGCGGCCCTTTGGAGAGTTTTATCACAACGCCGCGATGGATGCTGACCGGCAGACGCGATCCGTTTTGGGGATTTTCGGCTGCGGGGATTTCCCAAGAAGAGATAGCGCGCAGCCGCCGTTTCGGAGAAGCGATCGTACGGGGATTGAGGGAAGATGCCGAGCGTGCAGATAAGCCGATATTAAGCGGGCTGGGGGCAGTTTGTGCCGACCCGCGCTTTATCGCATCGGAGAAAATCGGGAAACGGAGCTTCAGGATATGGGGAAGACTGGTCCGGCTGTTCGGTCCGCGGGGTTCATGGCTCCGCCGCCCCGTATTAGTCGTTTATGTGATATTTCTGATCACTCTTATAGTAACGGTAGTTCCGGTAAATATGATGTTTCAAGCTGTTATCCGTCGGTTAATTAAAGGAAAAATGGATAAAATAATCAAAACGATAGAAGCCCCTTCGGGCAGATAGGCGAGATAAGCATGAATAGCGTATACATTACGAAAATTTCGGCATTTATGCCTAATGATCCGGTAGGCAATGATCAGATAGAAGAGGTTCTGGGGTTTATCGGCGGCGTCAAATCGCGCGCCAAGAACGTTGTTTTACGAAGCAACGGGATTAAAACAAGACACTATATTTTAGACCCAAAGACGCGCGAGCCGCTCTTTACGAATGCATCGATGACGGCGCGTGCTATAAAACAGCTTGAAGACAGTTCGTTTTCTTTGGAAAAAGTGGGATGTCTTGCCTGCGGTACGACATCTCCCGATCATCTTATGCCCAACCATGCTCTTATGACGCAGGGAGAACTCGGGCTGCATGCGTGCGAAGCGATTGCGACGTCGGGCATCTGTCTCAGCGGAATTACGGCGATGAAATATGCCTATATGTCGGTAGCTTCCGGAGAACACTCCTGCGCCGTATCGACGGGATCCGAGATATCCTCGATGGGGATGAGAGCAGAGATGTTTGCCCCGGGAGCGGTAGCTGAAGAGGTCGAAAAACTTGAAAAACGTCCCGAAATAGCATTCGGAAAAGACTTTTTGCGCTGGATGCTCTCGGATGGAGCCGGAGCGGCACTGTTGCAGGAGACTCCCAATGGCGAGGGGATATCGCTCAAAATCGAGTGGATCGATATTTTGTCGTATGCGGGTGAAATGCCTACCTGTATGATCAGCGGGGCGTTGATGGATGATGCGGGGCGTTATCAGCCCTGGAGAGAACTGGATCCGGCAGTCTGGCTCGATAAAACGGTATTTGCGGTAGAACAGGACGTCAAGCTTTTGAATGAAAATATCGTCCTCTACACCGTCGAAAAACCGCTGGAAACGATCATCAAAAAACGGGGTATCCGCGCTGAGGAGATCGATTATTTTCTCCCTCACTACTCGTCGGAGTATTTTCGGGACAAGATGGACGCAGGATTGGAGCGGATCGGGTTTTCGATCCCGAACGAGAAATGGTTTACCAATCTGACCCGAAAAGGAAATACCGGCAGTGCGTCCATCTATATCATTCTCGAAGAGCTTTTTCACTCCGGAAAACTTCGTGTAGGTGAGAAAATATTGTGCTTTATCCCTGAAAGCGGCCGTTTCTCAACCGGATTTATGCTGCTTGAGGTGGTGTGAGTGAAAAAAGAGGAAGTGCCGCAAGAGGATAACGCGATCTACCGCGGCGGCCGAAAAGCAGTGTATGCAGTGGGAGAGGGCGGAACGTATGCTATCACTCCCAGTTCCGGATGGAAAGTCGAAGAGATTGCTACGATGCAGGCCGTTGATGAGTTTCGCCGGCTGGAGAGGGACGCATGGGAATCTTTTTCGGATCACCGATCCTCGCCGCTGGAGGTATGGATGTATCGTCGTCGTATGACGCTGAGCACTCTCTCGGAATGTTCGGGATTTTGGAAGTGGCAGGTCAAACGGCATCTGAAATACGGTCCGTTTCGTTCTTTGAGTTCCAAAAAAATAGAAGTCTATCTCGAAGTATTGGATGTGAGCCTCGATGAGCTCAACAATCCCAAGGAGCCAGAATAATGGAATCTTTTACGCACCGCCATTCGGCCCATTGTGAGAGCGGAGTCGTCTCTTCGTTGTTAACGTATGCTGGTTTTCCGATCAGCGAAGCGATGGCGTTCGGAATCGGCAACGGTTTGACGTTTGCGTATCTGCCTTTTATTAAGATCGACGGAATGCCTCTTGTCGCGTATCGGATGCCGCCGAAAAGTATCATCAAGACGGTCAAGAATCGACTCGGTCTTGATGTTGTTATGAAAAAATATTCCAATGCGTCAAGTGCGCAAGAGGATCTCGTGTCGTTATTGGAGGAGGGAAAAATTGTCGGTTTGCAGACGTCGGTGTTCTGGCTCCCTTATTTTCCTCCCGAGATGCGTTTTCATTTTAATGCGCATAATCTCATGGTATACGGCAAAAACGATGAAGGATTTCTGATCAGCGACCCTGTGTTCGAAGAACCTGTGACGGTAGAATTTCATGCTCTGGACAAAGCGCGATTTGCCAAAGGGGTCTTCGCACCCAAAGGGGCGTGCTATTACATTGAGCGGATACCCGATGGAATCGATCTTGCAAAAGCGATCAAAAAAGCGATCAAAAAAACGTGCGGCATGATGCTCTATACTCCCTTGCCGTGGGTAGGGCTTCGAGGGATGCGGATGATGAAAAAAGCGATTTTGAAGCTTCCGAACCATCCCCATAAGCGGTATCCCTCACTCTATCTGGGTCATATCATCCGGATGCAAGAAGAGATCGGCACGGGAGGGGGAGGTTTCCGCCTTATGTACGCCGCATTTTTGGCTGAAGCGGCAGAGGTATTGGGGCGAGAGGAGCTTAAAAACGGATCGGGGATGATGACCGAAGCGGGGGATAAGTGGAGACAATTCGCCCTGACTGCATCCAAAGTATGCAAAGGGGGCGAACTCATCGTCGAAGAGATCGCGTCCAAACTGCAAGAGTGTATTGATGCGGAAGAAAAAGTGTACCGCTTTTTGAGGGGGTTGAAATTATGAAAGATAAAAAAAGGGTTTATCTAAACGGTTTCACTGCGGCATGTGCTGCAGGGGTGAATATCGAAGAGATTTTTGCGACACTGCTGGCGGGCAAGAGTGCGATAACGATGCGCGAAGGATATATCCACGGCTCGTCGGTGCCGGTGGGTAAGATTCCCGGAGAGGATGATTTTTATCAGACTCTTATCCATAATGTTGCAGCCTTATTAACTAAAATTTCGACATTGATCCCTTCTGAGACGATCGTTCTCGTCGGCTCTTCGGTCGGGGGGATGTGCCGGACCGAGCGTAAATTTTTACAGAAAGGGGATCTGAGTGATTTTGATGTTGAGGAGACATCGATCCATTCGCTTGGGGAGACCTTGACCCGCACGTTCGGATTCAAATCGTCTCTTTCGTTTTCGACGGCGTGTACGAGCAGCTCGATGGCGATTGATTTTGCATATGACCTTATCAGCACCGGTCTATACCGATCGGTCGTCGTCGTGGGAGCGGATGAGTTAAGCCTTTCGGCTGTCAACGGATTCGACTGTCTGGGGATCGCGTCTCGCGAGAATGTCCGCCCTTTCGATACCGAACGAAACGGTATCAATGTTGCGGAGGGGATCGCCGTATTGGCATTTTCAGACGCCTCTTCGCCTGAATGTGTAGAACTGCTCTCCTGCGGGGTCAGTTCGGATGCCTATACGATTACCCATCCCCATCCGGAGGGCGAGGGGGCGATAAGCGCTATGAACATGGCGCTAGAGCGGGCAGGATTGACTTCGGGCGATATCGATTATATCAATGCGCACGGAACCGGGACGATCGCAAACGATCAGATCGAAGCCGCGGCAATCGAAAAGCTTTTTGGCTCACACCCTTATGTCGTTTCGACGAAAGCGGTCACCGGCCATACCCTTGGAGCATGCGGGGCATTGGAGGCAGCTATCGGTGCGATGTCGATTCTCCGCGGCACCGTTCCACCCTGCGTCAATCTTGCGACACCGGTCAATACTCAGATCAAGCACCCTTTCGGTGCGACTGAGGCTGAGGTCAAGTATGTGTTGTCCAACGCTTTCGGCTTCGGCGGGGGGAATGTATCTATTCTGTTGGGAAAGGTCTCACATGATTAATCTTAAGATCCACCGCCATGCAAAAATCGCAGACGCCCAAAAAAGCAGTGCCCTTAATGAAAAGACGATCGTCACCGATATGATGCTGCGCAGACGACTGACGCGCAACGCCCGAGTTACCCTTTATCTTGCCGATCAGATCGGGGGATGGGAGAGTGCCATCGTTATCGGAAACGGCTACGGCGAAGTCTCTGAGACCTACGACATCCTTAAAGCGCTCTATACGAAAAGCTCACTCAGCCCTACCGCGTTTCAAAACTCGGTCCATAATACCCCCGCGTCGTATCTCTCGATCGTCGCGCAAAATCGGGGCTATATTACAACCGTATCGGATCTGAACGATACGGCGCTGAGTGTTTTAAAAGTGGGTGCTCTCAAATCGCTGCAGTATCCTCTAATGGCTCTGATGGTGACCGATTCGATCCATTTCGAGCGGATCGACGAGATCAACAGCTGCGGCATCGAGTTTCAGGAGAGCGGAGCCGCATTATTGGTTTCCCCTACCTCGGAGGCTGCGACGATAGCCCTGCGGGGCAAATCGTATCCGGGGTATGCCCCAACCCTTTGGCCGATGCTGGATATCATCGAGCAAAGTGAAGCGCTTTCTTCCGATGTTGAGGCGATCATATCAATAAATATATGATTGTCTCACAAAAATATCACATAATATGTTACTAATCTATACATCTCTCTCAAAATAATTTCATGACAAAAATATTTGAAAATATATTATTCTTTATTCTATGAATCAATTTTCTCTACTAAAGTAAGAAAAAGTCGGTTTTTTGACGACTAATTTAACATTACGGATAGTAATAAAGCGTCATATTATAAATGTGATCACAATTATAATAAAATATTATTTTTTAATAGATTTTTATTAAGTTTCGATTAATTTTACCATCTCTATAATGGTGCTGTTAACGGGTCGTTTACCGATCTGGACTTATTACACTTTAGGAGAGTTAATGAAACGTTCAATTAAATTGGCAGTTGCAGCAGCGGTTGCACTGTCTGGTACAGCAGCATTTGCAACAAACGGTGACCATTTGATCGGTACGGGTGCAAAAGCACGCGGTATGGGTGGTGTTGGTATCGGTATGAGCCACGGTGCAGAATCAGCGCTTACCAATCCAGCTTTGATCTCTTCCGTTAAGGGAACGGAAATCTCTTTCGGTGGAACAATCTTCATGCCGGATGTAAAAACTACTGTACAGGGAACTGGTGATGCACAAGGAACAAGCAAAGCTGACCTTTCTGTAATCCCGGAAGTGTCAATTGCACAAAAAGCGACGGATAACCTTTCATGGGGTATCGGCATGTTCGGTACTGCAGGTATGGGTGTTGATCATAGAGATATGGTCGGTGGGATGTTTAACAACTTTAATATGGTTACCAATTTGCAATTGATGCAATTTGCAGTTCCGGTTGCGTATAACTCTAATGGTTTCAGTATCGGTATCGCTCCGGTCCTTCAATACGGTTCATTGGACATCAAATATACAAACAGCACGACAAAAGGTGTTGCTCAAGATTTCGGATGGGGTTATAACATCGGTGCAGCATATGAGAACAGCGGCTTGACAGTCGGTGCATCATATAAATCAGCAATCGACATGAAATATGACGGTCAAATCGCTCAAGCGGCAAACGTTGACTTTATGCTATCAGGATACACAGATAACTTAGAACAGCCGTCAGAATACGGTGCTGGTCTTTCTTATAAAATGGGAAGCCATACAATTGCAGCGGATTACAAAAGAATTAACTGGGGTTCAGCGAAAGGGTATAAAGATTTCAACTGGAATGATCAGAATGTATACATGATTGGTTATGAATTTGCACAAGACGGATGGGCTCTTCGTGCCGGTTACAACCATGCGAAAAACCCGATTCAGCAAATGGATGGAAATACATGGAAAGGGGCAGTTGTCAACTTCTTCAACCTTGTAGGATTTCCGGGAATCGTAGAAACTCATTATACTCTGGGTGGAAGTGTTGACCTTTCTAAGAGTGTATCGCTGGATCTAGCATATGTATATGCACCTAAAACGACTACTACATATGGTACAACGGCGTTAACAACAGGAATGACAGGAGGTATGTTTACTAATGCTACGGCAGTTTCAACCGAGCATAGCCAACAAGCCGTTTCTGCACAACTTAACTACAACTTCTAAGAAGTTTCTCTCTCTCCCCACTCGGGGAGATTCACAATCCCTTCACCTTTTCAAGTCATAATAAAAAATCAAATATTTGGACTGTTATTATCGCTTATTTGATAGTTATGTGATAGAATATGTGATTGCGATAGTTTCAAACTAACAACAGGAGAAGAAATGCTAAACAGATTTTTAATGGGTGCGGCAGCATTATCGCTTGCGGCTTCGATGGCTTTTGGTGCTCAGGGGGCCAAATTTTATGTCGGAGACGGCGATAAAGAAAAAGTGTATAACACGATGGTCAATGAAAAGATCAACTCAATCGGTTTCGTTCTGTCCGATCCTCATGAGCGTATCAATGACGGATACAAAACCAAATACGGTTCGACCAACCTGGATAACCTCGGATTCTTTTCGATCATGAAAGACAAAACCGTCGGACCATTGCTCCTTAAAGAGCCTTCACTCGGCGGTTTCTCTCCTTTCAACCTTCACATCTACAAAAAACAGGGTGAAGACAAGACCTATGTCGGTCACATCATGCCGGACACGATGCTTGATATCGTGGGGGTAAAAGATAAAGAAGTACGCGCTGCATTTGCCGCGTCATTTACAGACCTTGATAAAATGGTAGAGCAAGAGATCGGTTCAAAAGTGCAAATGGTAGATTACACCGCATTGCCGGCGAAACCGATGATGACGTTCGAGATGAATTTTGAGCGCGGTGCGAATCTTCAGGATTTCATCGATGATTTCCAAGGGAAATTTGAAGCGAAATTCGAAGAGAACAAATACATCATCGCAGGATTCAAAGATGTTAAAGGTGCGATGACCGATGCGGGCGTTGAATTTGGCCGATACGATGCGTATTGGGTTTACTCTCTGTGCCATTTCAAATTTTCAGAGGGGATCTTCAACCATGGCCGTCCGGATGCCGGCGCATTTGCTCCGTGTTCAATGTACATGTACATCGACAAAGGATCTAACAAGATGATGATCGGTATGCCGCGTTTGGAAAACTGGATTGCCGTTATGGGGATCAAAGACGCAACGATGGTTCAGTCTATCCGGGATTTGGATAAAGAGATCATCGGGATCATGACAGGATTGGGAGCAAAAGAGCTATGAAAAAATTTTACGCCCTTATCGCCACGGCATTAATGCTCGGGCTTTGCGGATGCGCGGGAACAACGCCTGAAGCAGAGGCCGGAGTCAAAATCGATAAAGAGGTAGCGACCTACAAGATGGCCGCTTATGTGAGTGCAGAGGATGCGAAAGCAAAATTGGCAGCACAAGGATTTGAAGTCGTCGGCACCTATAAGCCTTTCCCGGAGGGTACGACGATCTTGTTTACCAATGCGGCGATGAAAGCTATGGCAAACAAACCGAATCGCGGTTTGGCAGCAGTAGGACGTATTCTGGTTGATGATGAGCGTAAGCAGATCAGCATCGCGAATCCGGTCTATTTCGGAAAAGCATTTATGCAAAAAGAGTACAGCCATGCAACGGCTTCAGCTGAATTGGCATCTCTCGAAAAAGCATTCGGTCCTTTGACTAATTCTAAAGATAAATGGGAATTTGACGGACTTGCCGGCTATCATTTTATGATGGGTATGCCGTATTACGAAGACATGGATGTCGTCGGTGAAGGATCGACTGCCGAACTGGTCGCAAAAGCACAAAAAGCAAAAGGGACGACAGCCGTTGTCAAGCTTGGGGATGATCGCTATGTCGCATTTGTCGAGCTTGACCGCCGTACAAACGGATTTTTGAAAAAAATCGGTACTCAAAACGGAGAGATTTTGCCGTGGGCCGTATTGATCGAAGAGGGGAAAGCAAAAGCGTTGAGCGCTAAATATATTATCGCTATCAGCTATCCTGCATTTACAATGACTGAGTTTATGGGAATTGCTACTGTACCGGGTGCCGTTGCAAACGACCTCAAGAAAATCTTCAAATAAATACTCTCTTTTCCCCGAAAGGGGAAGATCTTCTTACAAATTTAATACTTTTAATTTATTATAAACGAAACTTGATCGCAGAGAGCATATTCTCAACAATACTCTTGTAGTACGATTTTTGCGTCTCAGACCCTAATGCGACCGGCGGTTCTCCGTTATCGGAACCTTCCCGTATCTCCATGTCGATCGGAATCTGTCCGAGCAGCGGGATGTTGTAGCGCGCAGCCAGACGTTCTCCGCCGCCGGTGCCGAAGATATCGTAGCGGTTTTGGGTATCCGGAGCGATAAAATAGCTCATATTCTCGACTAATCCCGCCATCGGCACATGGATGTCCTGAAACATCCGTATGGCACGGCTCACATCATCGCTGGCGACAAGCTGAGGCGTCGTGACGATCACTCCCGCCGTGATCGGAAGTTCTTGGGCCATGGTGAGCTGGATATCACCGGTCCCCGGAGGCATATCGATCACCATAAAGTCCAATTCTCCCCATGCGACGTCTTCGAGAAACTGGATCAGTGCCGATACGGCAACCGATGAGCGCCATACAAGCGGTGTATCGGAAGTCGGGGTCGTTAGGGCGACACTCATGATCTTGATGCCGTAGTTTTCACTCGGTACGATCTTGTTGTCATCATTCCATTTGATTTTTTCCAAATCGGTATTGGTCAGGCGAGGAACGTTCGGGCCGTAGACATCAGCATCCAAAATACCGACGCGATATCCTTTCTGGGCAAGGGCGATGGCCAGGTTGACACTCACGGTGCTTTTTCCGACCCCTCCCTTACCGCTGGTGACGGCGATGACGTTTTTGGCATAAGGGGCGCGGTTGTTGGGGGCGGCACTGTTGCCGTAATGGGTATCTTTGGGAGCGAGATTTTTCTTGGTAATATCCAATGAAGCAAAGGTATCGCCGAATCTCTCTGCTATGGCGTTCTTAACGGTGAGATACGAATCATCGCTGACGGTAGAGAGTTCGATTTTCGCATGGTTCTCTTTGACCTTGACTTCTGAGATGAGTTTTAGCTCTCCAAGCGTTCGCGTCAATCCCGGATAGGACAGGGCATGCAGGGCCTGCTCGAGTTCTTTAGTGTTCATAGGGATTTCCTCTGCTTTCACGTGCGAGAAGCGCTTTTGTCCCGGTCGCTTTTTGGGCAAGTTTGGCCAATGCCGCTCGTGAGCCCGGGTAATCGAGACTGAGACGGTGATACGCAGAAACCCGCTCATCGATCAATCGGTTAAGTGCGGCGATTACGCTACCGATCGTCCCAATCTTATCGGATTCGTTGAGAATCTCTTTGATCAGCATCTCGCGCGAATGCATTTGCAAATCGAGTCCATTTTCCCGACCGATGGAAATAAAGTCACCGGCACTGAGATAGAGACCTGAAAAAAAGGTATTTAAAAAATGATTTTCAAGAGAGAGAAACTTGCTTCGCTCTTCGTTGCGTTGGCGTTTCATATACGGCTCTCCATATTGGCTTTGGCAGCTTTAGTGACATCGATATCGTTGTCACTAAATAATCGCTCGATAATGTCGCTCGGTGCGGCACGGTTTTCAGCCAGTCGCATCCGCACCATTTTATCATTATCATCGGCAAGTATTTTAAGCAGTTTTGCCGGGGTATTCGGATTGCCCGAAAGTCCGTCACGGACGATTTTTTCATCATTGAAAAATTTCTCCAGAACGTCGCTCGGCGTTGAGGGGTTGGTCGCAACCAGCGCACGGACAAGATTGATCGAATCGTTGGCGAGATGGCGGAGCACTTCTACGGGTGTGTGCGGATTTTTGGCGACGGCCCAGCGCGCCCCCATATCGATAGGATTGCTAGCAATGTCGATCAGTAGCCGTACCATAATCGGGCTGTACTCGCGATCTCGTTCATAGACGCTTGTTCGTAATGAGAGGTTCATCGCGACCTGTCCGACGAGTTCTTTGTGGTCTTTAAATGCATTGTATATGGTTTCAACATCTTCTATCGGAAGCGATTTGTCTTCGAGAAGCTCGATCAATTTCGCGGTGTCCGATTGTGATATTGCTTCCTGGAGGGCAGTGATGCTCATGGGCAGTCTCCTGTGATTATTGTGATATAAAAGTAATTGCTATACTAGCAAAAAGTGATTAAAATGCAGGTATTAATAGTATATCATAAGTCTAATGACAGCGTAGGAGATGGATTAGGAACGTAATAGAACATATAATCATTAACTCTCCTAAAAATGTGATAAATATGTAACAATTTGTAATCCTGCTGTAACCCTTTTATGTCGTGTGAAAAATAATTTACTCTTTATTAAGAGACTCACACTTATAATAGGTATGGAACTTCCAAATATTAATGCACTTTTGTGTGCACACTAAAAAAAGGAGCACGGATGAACAGATGGTTAAAATCACTCTGCGTGGTTGCATCATTGTCGGCGTCATCGCTGATGGCAGCCGACGGTTATGCAAATAAGGACATCCTTATTACAGCCGATGAAGCAGTGAAATTGATTGGCAACCCGAAAGTGATGTTTGTAACTGGTGACAGTGAAGATATTTACAAACTTGGTCACATCAAAGGATCAGTGGAGATGTATGCTCACCACTTGCATCACTCCGATATTGACGGAGAGATGCACTGTGCACCTTTATACCGTTGTATCGATGATGCGCAGGAGCTTATCGGTAAAAAAGGGATCAGCAATGACATGACGATCATTGCATACGATGATTTCAAAGGGCCGAATGCGACCGGTGTTTACTCATTTTTCAAAAGTTACGGACACAAAAATGTCAAAGTCCTAACCGGAGGCCGTGCAGCTATCATGGCGGTTGACCCTGCTCAAAAAGAGTACGATGCGTTGAATGCTCAGCTTAAAGAGATCAAAAAAGGACAAAAAGCGGACAAAGACGCCTTGAAAAAAGGTGAAAACGTAGATAAAGCGGCTTTGGAAGCATCGATCAAAAAAGCAGATGCCGATGTCAAAGACGTCCAAGCAAAAATGGCTGAAGTAGAAAAACGTCTTATGGTTGTCAAAGGCGATGAAGAAGTAAAAGCGAAAAAATATGTTATCGATCCGAAAAAAATCGATTATACGGCAATCGCGGATAAAGTTGAAGTCAAACACGCGATGGAAGACATCCTGAAAAACGGCAAAAAATCCAAATATGTGATCATCGATTCACGCGGTATCGCGGAAATCATCGGCGAGCGTAAAATGGATAACGTAGCGCGCGGCGGACATATTCCGGGTGCCACTTTCATCGAATGGAGCCAAATTTCCGATTCGGATAAAAAACTTTCGTTCAAACCGGCAGAGCAGTTGAAAAAAGTGTACGAATCGTATGGGGTCACTCCGGATAAAACCATCTATGCATACTGCCAAGTGGGTGCAGGTCGCGGATCTGAGCACATCACGGCGCTTCAATTGCTCGGTTACAAAAACGTCAAAGTCTTCACCGGAAGCTGGGATGTTTGGGGTAACGATATGAACCTACCGATTAAACGATAAGGCAGAACTATGACAAAAGTAATGAACAATAATCGCCGTGATTTCCTGAAAGTATCAGGGATGACAGCAGCATTGGTGGCTTCACAAGGTTCACTTTTTGCAAAAACGAATGTTATTTCAGTAGAGAACGGTAAAAACAATTACCCGAATACAAACTATACGGAAGATATGTACCGTAATGAATTTGGATTCATCTACGGTAAAAAAGAAGAGCACGGTTTCGCATACCACTGTGTAAACTGCCAAGGTAACTGTGCGTGGGAAGTTTGGTCAAACAACGGTGTTGTTACCCGTGAAAACCAATCGGCTCGCTATCCTGTGATCAATGCAAAAATCCCTGACTTCAACCCGCGCGGATGTAACAAAGGGGTTCAGCATTCACAAGTGATGTACCAAAAAGACCGTATTCTTTATCCGATGGTCCGTGTCGGTGAACGCGGTGAAGGTAAATGGAAACGTGTCAGCTGGGATGAAGCGGCTGAGCGTGTATGCCAGGAAATTTTTGATTGTATGACCGATCCGGAACGCGGACCGGATAAATTGATGGTTCATGCCGGTACGGGTCTATTGACGGAAGGGCGCCGCGGTGCACCGTTGCGTTTCTCGACACAGCTCGGTGCGATCCGTATTTACCCGTCTTCGTATCTGGGGGATATGTTCTCCGGTGCGGCGATCGCTTACGGTGAAGGTAACGTCGGTTGTACATGGGATTTCATGTATACGGTTGATACTGCTGTCATGTGGGGAGGTAACCCGTCGGTTTCCCGTATCCCGGATGCCCACTTCGTATGGGAAGGAAAGTACAACGGAGCAAAAATCATCACGATTACTCCTGAGTTCAATGCAACGGCCAAATCATCGGATCTGTGGATCCCGATCAAAGCGGGTTCAGACAATATCTTGGCGATGAGCGTCATCAACGTGATTTTGAACGAAAAACTCTACAAACCCGAGTTCATGAAAACGTTTACCGATCTTCCGTTCCTGGTTGACACGAAAACGCAAAAAATGATCCGTCGCTCCGACATGGAACATGCTGCGAATGAGGACGATCATCATAAATATGCAGAAGAGTTCTACTGCATGAACAAAGCAACCGGTAAAGTTGCGTTGATGCCGGGCAGTGAAGGAAGTGCGATTAAATCACTCCGTCTTGATGAGCAGGGGATTGAGCCGGAACTCGAAGGGTCATGGACGATTACCGACATTCATGGTGACAAACGTGAAGTGACAACCGTATTTGAAATGTTGAAAAAATCGGCTGCAAAATTTGCTCCGGAAGCGACGAAAGAGATTACGGGAGTTCATCCGGATACGGTTCGTACGCTTGCGCACGATATCGCATTGCCGAAAGTGGTCGAGATCACGACCGGTTTCTCGTTGAACAAATATTTCAACGGTGTTATGTCAATCTGGAATATCTCATCTATCTGCGGTCTTACAGGACGTATGGGACCATACGGCGGTTTGAACACGGAAAATGAGTTTACCCTTTCCGGTCTTGGAGCTCTTTCCGGATTCAGCGGCAAATACAACGCTCGTTTCGGTTCCGGTTTCGTCGGTGAGTTCGTATTCGGTGACGGGCTAAAAACATTTGACCAATATTTCGGCGACGAAGATGTCAAACGTGCTCAAAACGGTATGTCCAAGAAAGAGTACATGGCAGTATTGTCTGAACTCCTCAAGCAAGGCGAAAACGACAAAGTGAATCAAGCCTCTAAACACGGGAATGTAAACAAACCGTGGTGGCAGCCTGATTGTGCCCTTATCGTAGCCGACTCAAAATTCCGTCGTAACAAAGGGAATGAGTACCGTAAAGCATTCTTGAGCAAAACAAAATTCTACGGGTATGTCGATTACCGTATGTCTGAAGCGGCACAGTTCGCGGACGTATTGTTGCCGGCGAAATCACACTATGAGGTATATGACCTCCGTACCTCTCCGGGTTATCACCGTTTCACCAACCTTGCTCAGCCGGTAGCGAACATTAAAAACGTCGGCGAAGCGATGGATGAGTGGTCAATGTTTACGTTCCTTGCGAAAAAGATGGAAGAGATCGCCAACCGCCCTCAAAACATCGATAAAGCAAAAGTTAAAGATCATCCTAAATATGCAAAACCGGGTTTCCATGACTTGACGATCTTCCATAAAGAGTACACCAATACCGATGCCGAGTCCGAAGGTGCGGGTGAAGTGTATCTCGGTACCGACAAAATGGCGGTACAAGCGGCTCTAGAGAAGTGTGAGCAGTACGAGCCGTGGACGATGGAAAAAATGTACAAAGTGGGCGGATTCTTGCTGATCAATGAAAAAGCGGCAAAAAGTTCACCGTTGTATTCTGACCGTCCATACAGTTCTATGGAGTTCAACCTTTACAAATTCGAGCGTCTTGAGACATTGTCGGGTCGTCAAACATTCTATGTTGACCACGATACCTACATCAAAATGGGTGCGGCAACCAACACCGGTATGGAAGGGATCCGTCCTCAGTCTAAAGACTATCCGTATGTGTTCATGACTCCACATGCACGTTGGTCAATTCACTCGAACTATAAAACGTCACGTACGTTGCTACGCCTCCAACGCGGGGTTCCTGCGGCACAAGTCAACCGCGTGGTTGCTGAAGCAAAAGGGATCAAAGACGGTGATACGATCCGTATTTACAACGCACTCGGTGAATTCTATGCGATGGCGAAACTCTCTTCTTCTGCACCGGCAGACGGGTTGGTACTCGAGCATGGATGGGAACCGTACATGTATTTGAAAAACAAAGGGCACAATGAAGTTGTACCGACATCATTGAACCTTCTTGAAATGGCTGATGGCTGGGGTCACTTGAAATTTGGTGGTCTGTGGGACGGTAACCAATACGCATATGACGGTGCCGTGAACTTTGAAAAAGCAAAAGACGTACAGTACTAAGGGGAATAGATGTCTAAACGACAATTAGCAATGGTAATGGACCTGAACAAATGTATCGGGTGCCAAACATGTACCGTAGCATGTAAAACGCAATGGACGAACCGTAACGGTCGTGAGTATATGTACTGGAATAACGTTGAAACGTATCCGGGTACAGGTTATCCTAAAAACTGGATGGAGCTTGGCGGCGGATTTGACGCGGCAGGTGATCTTCAGCCGGGCGTGATCCCTAATCTTGAAGCAGATTACGGGGTACCTTGGGATTATAACTATGAGTCATTGATGGGCGGTATGTCTGATAGCAACCACTTCCATCCGCACGTTTCTCCGACATGGGGACCGAACTGGGATGAAGACCAAGGTGCCGGCGCATTCCCGCAAGACAACTATTTCTTTTACCTTCCACGGATTTGTAACCACTGTACAAACCCGGGCTGTTTGAGTGCATGTCCGCGTGACGCCATCTTCAAACGTGAAGAAGACGGGGTTGTATTGGTAGACTTGGATCGTTGTCAAGGGTACCGCTATTGTATCGCGGGATGCCCATACAAAAAAATCTATTTCAATCCGAAAATCTCTAAATCAGAGAAATGTATCCTTTGTTTCCCACGTATCGAACAAGGGTTGCCGCCTGCATGTGCGCAACAATGTGTCGGACGTATCCGTTTTGTCGGATTCTTGGATGATGAAGAATCACAAGTATACAAATTGGTTCACAAGTACAAAGTAGCGCTCGGCCTTCGCAGCGATTACGGTACTCAGCCAAACGTATACTATGTTCCTCCGACCGAATCTCCTGCTAAATTTGATGCAGAAGGTAAAATCATCGAAGGTTCAACCCGTCTTCCGGTTGAAGAACTTGAGAAATTGTTCGGACCTGCAGTTCATGATGCAATCGCAACATTGAAAGCAGAGATGAAAAAACGTAAAGAGACCGGTGTGAGCGAATTGATGGATCTATTAATCGCATACCAACACTCTGATATGTTCCGTCTGGATAACAACTACTATCAACAAGTGGCCAAAGAGAACAAACGTAATCCATTGGCACCGGTCGATACGCGCTACGTTGCCGGTAAATTTACAAAAGCTGGAGGACACCACTAATGAATAAAGTTCTAACATCACTCCTTTCATTGGGTGTCGCCGCATCTGCCGCACTTGCGGCCGATGCCATTACGGCGGTTAAAGTTGCCAATGTTGCGGATGCGGCGGCATGGTCAAAAGCTAAATTTTCGTCTGTGACGCTTTACCCGCAAACAGCGATCGAAATGAACGATAAAAAAGCGAATGAAGCGAATGAAGCCCCAAAAGCGAAAAAAGCGGAAGTCGGCGCTTTGTATGACGGCAAAAACATCGCCTTGATGGTAAAATGGGCTGACGGGTCAAAAGACGTCCAAGGTGCTGCAAGCACAACGACGTACAGCGACGGTTTCGCGGTTCAATTTGCAGGTGCTACGAAAAAAGCTCAGCCGCTTCCGTATATCGGAATGGGTTCAGACGGACGCCCTGTTGTGGTTCACCTTCAAAAAGCAACGGAAAAAGTGTATGAGCCAAACGGCAATAAAGACGTAAGTACACAGCTTAATCGCCAACAAACCGGTGTATTCGGAAAAGAGCTGGCTGATTATGATGCGAAAGTTGCGAGTCTCGCAAATACCGACTATGAGCGTGTATTCGTCGGCGAAGGATTCCGCTCGTTGACAGAAGTTAAAGACAAATCTATCCAATCCAATGCCGCAATGACGTATGGAACAAACGGATGGTCCGGGACGCTTGTCCGTCCTCTTAAAGACGAGTACGTTAACCTAAGCGGAACGGTACCTGTATCGATTGCGGTATGGGACGGATCAAAAATGGGCCGTAACGGTCTTAAAAACCTGAGCAGCTGGTTGGCAATCAGCCTTGAAGGGCAAAAAGCGAACGCAGCTGTAGCGGGTGAGCTTGCCGATTCTAAAGGAAATGCTGCAAAAGGTAAAGAAGCGGTAGCGGCAAACGGCTGTAACGGCTGTCACCAAGTCGAAGCAACCGATGCAAAATCGTTTATGGCACCGTCACTCAAAAATGTCGGTGGATATTCAACAACGGCATATTTGCGTGAATCGCTGGTAAAACCTTCAGCGGTAGTTGTTTCCGGATATAACCGAAACGCTCACAGCAATACCCCATGGTACAATGTGGAAAAAGGTAAGCGTGTTTCTACGATGACCGACTACAGCTTCCTTGACAAGCAAACGATCGAAGATATCGTAGCGTACCTCAAAACTCTCAAAGCGGAGGTAGAATAATGAAAAAGATTGCTTTGATTTGTGCAGCGTTGGCAATCAGCGCATTCGCAAATGAAGGACAAGAGTTTGAAGGTCTTTTGACAACTCCTGCATGTGCCGCTCAGGGTGCATTTGCGGATTGTTATTTGGAGAACTATACGTGTGGTTCGGACGGCTGTTACAAAAATATCCAGCCGGGCGAAACGACCAAACCAAAACTGGCCCTTTTCCAGCACGGAACCGGTAAAGTGTACGAGATCGACACGTCAAAACTAAAAGTTTCTGAACTGGGTGAGGGGATGAATAAAAACGGTGTCGTTATCGTTGGTACGCTGGATGAAGCGACAAATACGATTGCGGCTACAGAGTTTAAAGCTCCGCCGCCACCGAAAAAATCATTCTTCAAAGGGTGCTTGTAAGCACTGTTTTGATTTGAACGCGAAAGGAATACATCCCTTTCGCTACGCTGGCCGCTATGGCACTGAAGCTTGCCCCTTTGGGGCAGAGTTTATTAGGACAACTATTCTGACTAGTTTTACTCGTTAGGGTATTTTGAAGCCCTCCTGTGACACAATCCCTTACTTTTTTTTAGGAACCTTTGATGAATAACGAATACCGCCTCTATATCTATGCTTTTTTATCCCGGGTCATGAGTAATATTCCCGATCGCCGTTTTATCGATGATCTTAGAAACAACGAACAGTTGCTGGAGATTATCGGTGAAGAGACGAAAAAATGGATCATGGACAATGATACAGAAACGTTGTACGAAGCGCTAAACGTCGATTTTACTTCAATGTTCATCCTCAATACGCAGCCGGTAGAATCATTTATATTGGATGCGAAAAATGAGACTCTCGTAGGACTTCAAAACCCGGTCATGGCTTTTTATTTTATCCATGGGTTTGAACTCAATATGGACCAGACCGAATTGATGGCGCCGGATCATTTGTCGATCGAGTTGGCCTTTATGCAGACGTTGGTCTATCGCCAGGAATCAGACGGACAGCTTCAGTTTCTGGATGAGCATCTGATCCCTTGGGTCATTCCCTATATGTTGGGGATGAAGAATATGGCGGATACTCCCTTTTACCGGGATATCTGCGATTTTATCGTCGAGTTTCTATGCGCCGATTATGAATATTTGAGCGGCGGAGCTAACAATGGGTAATATGAACTTTATCCAAAAGAGCAATCTTTTTCGTTTGAATGCGACACGCTGTCTGCGGAATGAGTATTATCATAACGATTGCCGTTTGTGCATCGATTTGTGCCCCAAGGGGGCATTTCATATTGTCCGTAATAAATTGACGCTGTTCGGGAATGAGTGCGTCGAATGTGCCGGATGCATCGGAACGTGTCCGACCGAAGCGCTGGAGATTGAAAACTTTGATCCGAATCAGTTTTCTGCGTCTTATCAACACCAAAGCAATACGGCAATCTCGTGTAAAGTATCGACACCGTGTTTGGGGGTCTTTGACAGTGATCATATGCTGGTAATGGTATTGCGCGGCAAAGAGAATATCTCGTTTGATATGAGCCACTGTGCGGGGTGCGTATTAAATGAAAACGGGAAACTCGAGGCGGATATCCGGTCCAAGATAGAAGAAGCGAATACGTTTTTGGAGACCATCGGTTTCGAGCATCGCGTCAAAACGATTGATGTAAAAGAGGAACAAGCTGATCGTCGTGCGTTGTTTCGCAAAGGGATCGAAAAAGCCAAAGAGGCGCTGATAGAGAAAAACGGACCGCAACAATCGATGACCTCTGGCCATCACGCTTTGCCCGATATGCGTATGCCGTTGAAGAGGATTTTACTCAAGAATTCTCTCAAGGAGCATGTGGGAACGATGGAGAAACCCTTTTTGGAAGGGGTGAGTCCACTGTTTTTTAACAAACAGATTGATTTTAACGCGTGTACCAATTGCGGCGAGTGCACGCAGTTTTGTCCGACGGATGCTTTATTTCCGACTTCGGATAAGCAGGGGATCTATTTTTCGCAGGGCAAATGTATCGGATGCGGCATCTGTGAGGATATCTGTAAACCGAAAGCGATTACGGCGAAAGAGGGGATCGATCTGGTCAGCATCGCATTCGAGCGCGCAGAGCAGCTGGTCCATTATGAGATGGTGATGTGTCATGAGTGTCGCTGCCCTTACCCGTACAAGGGGGGAGATCCGATCTGCGACCGCTGCTCAAGTTTTGCAGCGAATCATGCCAATATGTTTACCTTGGCACGAGACTTGTAACTATTTGCGCTCTATCGCGTCTTTTGCCCCTTTCAGGGCGCCGTTCATCGCTGATTTGGCGACACTCCAAGCCCGTACCCCCATCGCTTTGGCTTCCTGAGCCGATTTGGATCGCAAAATTTTTGAACTTTGCTCCGTAACGCCGCGGGTGAGTTTGGATAAACGGTTTCGGAGCAGTTCGACCGTCTCTTTGGAGAGGTGCTTGATCTCTTCGGTATCGAACTGGATGTCGTTGCTCGCTGTCCTCAAGCGCTCAATCATGACCGATGAGTTGCGACTGCTGAGGGAGTGGATGACCTGTGCAAAGAGGGTATCGATGTGGTCGAGCTCTTCTTCGATCGTTTTATACTCTTCGCGGTATAGCGCTTTTACCTCTTCGGGAACGTAGAGAAGGTATTGATGGAATTTTTCAATCGATTTGTAGAGGGCGGAACGGATTCCCAATAGAGTGCCCCGTAGAATGATATCGGCCTGATTCGGTGTCGCTTCGGCAATGTTGAGGGCGATTTGGAGAATACTGGACAAGATACGACGGATACGGACGGCATTGAGGACATTGGCATTGAGCGTTTCGAAAGTGATCTCTTTGATGATCTCATGAAGCGTCTCTTCGATGTCAGACCCTTTTTCTAACGTCGTGATGATGGCGCTCTCTACCATCTCTTCGAGAATGTCGAGAAGATCGATGGATTGGATTTTGATTTGATGGAGTTTCTCCAACATCGCTTCGTTATCGCTAAACATTTTTTCCAATGCATCAAAAAAACGGTATTTCAAATGTTGAAGTTCATCGCTTTTTCGGGCAATTTGACGCTCTATCTGCTCTTTTTGTACCATAAGGTCTTCAAGATCGTTATGGAGCGAGAGGGTGGTTTCTTTTAAAACAGTCGCCGTGACACTGCGCAGTTCCTGCAGACTCAGCTCAGAGACGTTTAATGCCCTGTAACGTGCCTGTATGTCATTGGAAAATGTATCTGTACTCATCGATTGATCCTTTATAACACTATTTTAATGTGCTGATGCGCTTTGAGCGTTTCGTAAAAATAGGTCCGTTCGTCCTCATTATGCACCAAGAGTTCTAAGTTCATGCTGATGTATTTTCCGCTTCCGCTGGTATTGGAAGGATTGAGCGTATAGGAACGTTCACTGAATATTTCCAATGCCGCGATTTCGATGCCGGCTCTTTCATACCCGATGACCTTATAGCACCATGTGCACGGATAGGTCAGCTCAAGCTTTTGGGTCGATTCGTTGATAATCTCCACTTTTTCCTCCTGATTTGGTTTCGAGTTGGATCGGACCGATCACCATCCCTTTGTCGATCGCTTTGAGCATGTCGTAGATCGTCAGCAATCCGATGCTCGTCCCCGTCAGTGCTTCCATCTCCACCCCCGTCTGCCCGCTGAGCTTGGCAGTAACGGTAAGGCGGAACCCCGGCAACTGAGGAAGTTCGTCGATATCGCAGTTGACACCGCTAAGATTAAGAGGATGGCACATCGGGATCAAATCGGATGTTTTTTTTGTCCCCATAATCGCGGCAATAACCGCCGTTTGGAGTACCGGCCCTTTTTTGGCGGTTTGGTTGACGACCGCATCATAGGCGGCGCGGCTCATTGTGATCAATCCGCTGGCGACGGCGACGCGCGAGGTGGTGTTTTTATCCGAAACATCGACCATCTTCGGGCGGTCGCGCTCATCCAAATGGGTTAAATTCATAATCGGTGCCTTCATTAATGTTTTTAGAATTATAGCAAGCGGGGGTAAATTCTAAACTGATTAAAAAATAATCACTATGTAGATTAAAATTGGGTTATAGTTTCGACATGAGACTTTGGGTCCGCTTTTGGGCGGGTAAGTCCAAAGTACTCGTGTTTTGTTTCGTCATTCCCGCGCAAGCGGGATTTTAGTGATTTAAAAATTAATCATCGGGGGATAACATGCAAGATTTAGTACGAAGCTATGCTGCCAATGCCCCGTTGATCCAAAAATTTATCCTAACCACTTTAGGAAATGTGAGCCTTAAAACACTTAACGTACAGTTGATCGAGCGGCTTTACAAAACGTTTCCGAGTCTCGAACTGCTTTACAAGAGTGACGAGGGGTTCGTCCAGAATTCTCCCAATATTTATGTGAACCGTGAAGAACACCACCATATCGGCGTAGACCGCGCGTATCTGATCGATGAGGCCGCAATATTAAAAGGGTACTATATCAGCGACCCCTACATCTCGACCGCGACCGGATATTTGTGTATTACGGTCGTATATACGGTAGGGGACGGGTATCTTTTTCTGGATTTCAGGCTTCGCAAACTGCTGGAACGGTTTGATTTGATCGAAAAAAATAACCTGTTTAAATATATGAACCGCTCTTCCTACGCCATTATCGGCGGCGGATTGCTCTTTTTCGGCGTGTTTGTCGTATTGTACGGGTTTTACACTTTCGGCGGGTATCTGATCGCGGAGGAACCTCTCACTATCGATGCGGTGTTTAAACCGATCATTGCTTTGACCCTGGGGCTGGCCGTATACGACCTGGGGAAAACGATTTTCGAGCAGGAGGTGTTGCCGCGGACGCAGCATGTGAGCGATACGTTCAACGCCAAAACGCTGTTGAACTTTTCGGTATCGATTATTATCGCATTGTTGATCGAAGCGTTGTTGGTCGTATTTAAGATCTCGATCCACAACTACAAAGACCTCCCCTATGCGTCGACACTGATCGCGGCATTAGCCTTTTTGCTGCTGGTGTTTGCCGTCTTTATTTATCTTGTCCGCAAAAGCGAGAAAGAGCCGACTGATATTCGTGCGGATGATTGAGGTTGTAAAGCATTTATTTTAGCTTTAGATAATCGAGATATAATTTTTTTTATTCATAAAAGAGTTATATTGTTTTCAATTATTTCTTCACAATTACGATTTAAGCCTTTACCTTTGTCTGCATATGAGATAATTACTCCCGTTATAGCATGGATTATGATAATATTATCAATTGCCATAGATGTAGCAAAGTATTTTTTTCATGGGCACAATAGTTCAATGATTACTATAGTTGCTGTTTTCACATTGATTTTTCCGTATCTTTGGTATCGAGTAATGGGATGGTGGTTATACAAACAAAACTTATGGGACAAAAGTGGACACTTATGGGGGCTCATAGCGATTATTTGGGTTTCAGGAACAATAATAGGATCTTTACTAACGAGCTTACATAGTTTATATATTAGTTATATTTTTGGAATCTTGTGGTTACTGATATTTTTTAATGCACTTAAAACGGCATTACATTTAAGTACAAGAAAAACGATTGAAGCAATGGTACTTTCTTATTTGGGAGGAAGTTTAATTGGCTCGGTATTATTTATAATGATATTTCTTTTTATAGAAGGAATACTTGGCGTATCAATACCAATGCCAAAATAATGTAGGTTCTTTACATGCGAGAAAGAGCCGACTGATATTCATGAGGATGATTGAGGTTGGCAAACGCCTCTTCGTCGCTGAACTCGACGTATCGGGTTTGGCGGGAGCCGAGAAGTTTGCCTAAGCGGTGGTCTCTCTCGAGGAGCATTCTCTCAAACTCTCCCAATAGCGATCGGTGGTAGATCCCGCACAACGGGTGCGATCCCTCGTGTGTACGGGAAATGACTGCATCCAATCCCTCCTTATCCGCATCAAGCAGTGTTTGAAAAACCGTTTTATCAACAAACGGCGTATCGACACTCAGTACCATGATCCGCTCATCCGGAAGGGTTCTGAATGTACTCACAAATCCTGCGGTCGGGGCAAAATCAACTTCTGCGGGGTCGAGGATGAAATCGGCGGCAAAATCAAATTTGTCGGCAGTTTTCGTTGAAATAAAAACATGGGTGAAAAGTTTCGAGAGGCGGTCGTATTGGTATTGCGCTAGGGTGGGGAATCCTCCGAAAGGGAGCAGCGATTTGTCTTCTCCCATCCGAGAGCTTTTTCCCCCGGCGAAGAGGATGCAGGAGAGATTGAACATTATTTGACGAGTGCGGCTTGAACGAGCTGCACCATTCCGGGAGTGGTTCCGGTTTGGAGGTATTGGAGGACAAACGGAGTAAATTTACCGACCATCGATGGATCCATTCCGAGCATGGAGAATTGGGAGTCTACGCTTCCAAGATTCAGCATTCCCGTCGGAGCGGCGGAGATCAGAGAACCGACTGCGGGCATTTGCTTGGTCAATGTCGAAAAATCACCCGGTTTCATATTGGTTTTGGCATCGTTTAGGATCGCGGCGCTCCCCCCGATCGCCTGGGTAGGGGTGACACCGAGAGAGGTGGTGATATTTTTGATCAACGGATTGGAGACCAGTTTTTCATCGGCAATCGGTGCAACTGCGGTTGCGACCGGAGCGACAGTTTGCATCATCGAGCCGAAATCAAAAGCATTCGCGCTCTGGAACGTGGCAAGAAGTAGTAGTGTGGAAGCAATAGCAGAACGCATAGGGGTCTCCGATAATGAATTTGAAATATTATAACGGAGAAATGTATAAGAAGATTATACGTGAAGATAGGTAATTAGTAAAATATAGAAAAAATTGCTTGTGATACTTTTTGTATTTTCTCAGTCAGCGGTAGAAAAAAACTATATTCTAAATAACAAAAATAAGTTAATTTTAGTTTTTTATACTAGAATAGTATCATCATTTAATGGAAAATAATATGGCGACTATCTACGACCTCAAACCCGCATTTCAAAATCTTCTCCGTCCGATTGTCAGAGGATTGGCAAATGCGGGGATTACTCCGAATCAAATTACTTATGTGGCACTCATCCTCTCTTTTATCACAGGCGGTGCAATTGTTTTCACGCATGGGGCTGTATGGGCACTTCTGGTAATGCCTGCGGTGATGTTTATAAGAATGGCACTTAACGCGATTGATGGGATACTCGCTAAAGAGCATGATATGAAAAGCGATGCGGGGGCGATGCTGAATGAAATGAGCGACGTTATCTCCGATGCGGCGCTTTATCTACCATTTGCTCTGATCGATGGGGTATCCGCGTTATGGGTTGTGCTGTTCGTGATTATGGCGATTTTCACCGAGATGGCGGGGGTATTGGGGGCATTGATCGGTGGAATACGTCGGTATGACGGCCCTATGGGGAAAAGTGATCGGGCGTTTGTGATCGGAGCCCTCTCTCTAGTATTGGGTCTGGGAGTTTCACCGGATGGATGGTTTGATGAGGTGATGATTGTCGCAACGGTGTTAGGGGCGTGGACGGTCCTTCGACGATGTATGAGAGGTTTACCGTCATGATGGAGACTATTACAACCCTCTTTGGCGGAAAAAGCGGAATCGTTCTGTTGATCATCGTAGGGATTTTGGGATTTTCTACTCTCATTATCTCTGTAATAGGGCGCAAAAAAACCTCGCAGGAGCTAAAAGATCGGATATATTCATGGTGGATTATCGTGGGGGCGTTTATCGTCGGGGCGATGCTCAATACCACGGTGGCGATGTTCTTTTTCGCCCTCATCAGCTATCTCGCCCTCAAAGAGTATTTCACCCTCATCCCGACTCGCCGCACCGATCGTCGGATCATCTTTTACGCCTACCTCTCCATCGTTTTCCAGTACTGGTTTGCGGGGGCGCAGTGGTATGGGATGTTTATCATTTGGATACCCGTCTATCTCTTTTTGCTGTTGCCGTTTCGCCAGGTGCTCATCGGGGAGACACAAGGGTTTTTAGAGAACACGAGCCGCGTGCAGTGGGGGCTGATGATGTTCGTCTTCGGTCTCAGCCACCTCGCCTACATGATGACTCTCCCCGCTGTGGCGGGGCATGATGTCGGAGGTAAAGAGTTGGTGCTCTATCTCGTCGTGCTCACCGAACTCAATGACGTATTGCAGTATCTATGGGGCAAGGCTCTGGGCAAACATAAAATCGTCCCGAAAGTAAGCCCTAATAAAACCGTGGAAGGGTTTGTGGGGGCATTTATCACCCTAAGCGCTCTCGCGGTGGCATTTTCGTTTCTTACCCCCTTTACGACGCTTCAAGCACTTGCGGCGGGTATGCTCATTAGCGGTGCGGGATTTGTCGGCGACGTCGTCATCTCGATGGTCAAACGGGACATCGGGGTCAAAGATTCGGGGCATCTATTGCCGGGACATGGGGGGATACTTGATCGTGTCGATAGTCTTACCTATACCGCACCGCTCTTTTTCCATTTCACCTACTATCTCTACTATTAGGAGGATGAGATGCTAAAATGGCTCTTTTTCGCCCTCATTGTCCGCCCTATAGTACTGCTGATTTTCGGGGTGCACGTGCGGGGACGGGAAAATCTATCACCCGATAAACCCTCCATCCTCGTCGCCAACCACAACAGCCATCTCGATACGCTGGTGCTCATGAGCCTCTTTCCCCTGCGCAAAATTCACCGCATCCGCCCCGTCGCGGCGGCGGACTATTTTATGAAAAACCGCCTCATCGCGTGGTTTTCGACCCAGTTTATCGGGATTATCCCTCTGAGCCGAAAGGTAGAGAGATCGCACACCCATCCCTTGGAACCCGTCCGCCAAGCCCTCGAAGCGGGAGATAGCATTATCTTGTTTCCCGAAGGGAGTCGCGGGGAAGCGGAACAGATGAGCAAATTCAAATCGGGGGTTGCCCATCTGGCGAAAATGGCTTCAACGGTTCCCGTTATCCCGATCTATCTCGGCGGTGCGGGAAAAGTCCTCCCAAAAGGGGAAGCGTTACTCGTCCCCTTTATCATCGATGTTCATATACTGGAACCGATGATAATAAGTGAGGAAGATACTCAAATATTTACTCAGCGGTTGGAAGAGGTTATTAAAAAGGCGGGGGAGAGGGATGTGTAAATTTCAGGAAACATTCAGCTGATCAGCCGTAATATTTCGATATGTCTAAGTTTTTAGGAATATAGTTATGAAAACCATCGATATCCACACTCACCTCCTCAGCAGTGACGTTGCGTTCCAACGCTCGTATGACAAAATCGCGTTACGCTTTTTTGCCAAAAAATTCGGAATGGACCCAAAAGCACTCGTGCGTGATCCATATGGCGAATACACCCGTGCACTGGTTTCATCGGTACGCAATTCTCAGCACGTCGAAAAAATCGTCCTTTTCGGTGTCGATGATCGCGTCGATGATGCGGGGAAAAGTCTCCACAAAGACATCACCGTCTGTGCGACGAATGAAGACGTGGCGACGTTGTACCGTGGGAATGAGGATGTCATCATCCCCTTTTTCTCCATCAACCCCAACCGCCCCGATGCCCTTGAGCTTATCGACCGCTACGCCGATGCGGGATTTCGCGGGGCGAAATTTTTACAAAACTACTGGGGGGTCGATACCCGTGAGGCGCGTTACCGTCCCTATTTCGACAAACTCGCACAGCGTGGACTGCCGCTGATCGTCCATGTGGGGAGCGAGAGCAGTGTTCACTCTTTTAAATCGTGCGAGAGCATCGAAATGCTGGGTCATCCTTTGGAAGCGGGGGTACAGGTGATCTGCGCCCACATGGCCCTCAGCTATGAACCGCGTCGTATTTTCAAAGCCCTCTCGAAAAATCCGAAACATTTTAACGACGAGTATTACATCCTCATCGACATGCTCAAACGCTATCCGAATCTCTATGCCGATATCAGCGCTCTACTCACCCCCGTGCGGGCAAAGGTGCTCCGTCATCTGAGCCGACAGAGCGAGATTCATCACAAGCTCCTCTTCGGCACCGATTTCCCCGTCCCTTTTAGCATGCTGTTCAACAGCTACGATTTGCCGTATCGAAAACGGTTCGAGCTATCGCGCGAAGCCAACCCGTTTGACCGCTATGCCAAAGCGATTTTAGAGTATTTCCCGCAAGAGAATCCCATCTATACCAATTACACCAAACTATTAGGAGAGTAACATGACAACCGGAACATTTACCAGCTTCGACGGCGCAGAGCTTTTTTATCGCGAATGGTCGCCGCAAAATCCCAACGGCAAAATCGTCCTGCTCCTCCATCGCGGGCATGAACATTCGGAACGGCTCGATCCCATCGCCCGTTCGGCGATTTTCGAGGGGTACAAAGTTTTCTCGTATGACAACCGTGGACATGGATATACCTCTGCTGAGGCGACCTATGAATTTATGAATCTGGTGCGCGATTTGGAGGTGTTTGTCCGTTTTGTCTGTTCCAAAGAGGGTAAAAATGCCGAAGATATTTTCGTCGTTGCCAACTCAGTCGCGGGGGTCGTCGCTTCGACGTGGGTGCACGATTATGCACCTCGCATCGCGGGGATGGCGTTGGTCGCTCCGGCGTTCGTGATCAAACTCTATGTCCCCCTCGCGAAACCCTCCCTCGATGTGATGATACGGTTCAATCCCCGCATGAACATCAAATCCTACGTCAAAGCGAAGTTTTTGACTCACAACGCGACAGAGCAGGAGAGATATAACACCGATCCTCTCATCACTCCCAACATCCCTGCACGTCAACTGGTGACACTGCTGGATACGGCTAAACGGGTAGTTGAGGATGCGAGCCACATCGTCACTCCGACGCTGGTACTCTCGGCAACGTCGGACTATGTCGTGGACAGCAGTGTGCAAAAGGTATTTTATGACCGCCTCAGTTCACCGCTGAAGCGATTTGTGGAGCTGGAGGGGTTTTATCACGGTGTCCTCTATGAAGCACAGGCGCAAAAAGCGATTGATGCAATCGGCTCATTTATGGAGGAGTGTTTCAACACCTCTCAAACCGATATGAGCGATCACCTCATCGCATTAACCCAAAATGAAAAGGATAAGATCGCACGAGGGGAGATCTCAACGTGCCAAAAACTCTCTTTTGGGGTTCAGCGTTTTATGCTCAATACCTTGGGCTGGATGAGTAATGGGATGAAAATCGGGCTGAAATACGGGTTCGATTCGGGGGTAACGCTCGATTATGTCTACAAAAATGTCCCAAGCGGTGTAGGAGTACTGGGTAAACTGTCCGATAAAAACTATTTGGAGAGCATCGGATGGAGAGGGATTCGTCAGCGTAAAGTCAACGCCATCACCACCATCCGTGAAAAAATCGATCAGCTACGCGGCGAGGGAAAAGCGGTGAAAATCCTCGACATCGCCGGAGGACCTGCCCGCTATCTGATCGAACTAGCACTTGAGTATCCCGACATCGAAGTGCTAGTACGCGATTATCAGGAGCAAAACGTCGAGCAAGGGCGCGCATTGGCAAATGAACGGGGTCTCTCTAACATCCGCTACGAGCAAGCCGATGCGTTTGATAAAACCAATTACGACCGAAGTGTGTACGAGCCGAATATCGTTGTCGTTTCAGGGGTGTTCGAGTTATTTGAGCACAACGATCTGATTCAAAACGCTATTGAGGGGATTGTGTCGATGATCGCACCGAATGGGTTTTTGATCTATACGGGTCAGCCGTGGCATCCGCAGTTGGAGCAGATTGCCCATGTGTTAGGAAACCATCAGCAAACGCAATGGATTATGCGCCGTCGAAGTCAATATGAGCTTGATGCCCTCTTTGGTTCATACGGCTTTGATAAAGAGGGGATGCGGATCGATGATTGGGGTATTTTCACCGTCTCATCGGCTCGACGCAGATAACCATGTATCCGTTTGATCCTGCCCTCAGCGCCTCTGCCACTCTCAAAGAGCGATTTGTGTGGGTACTTTTTATGGGTGCGCTCTTTTTTATCCTCTACGGTGCGGCGAATCAGTACGCTTCGCTTAACACCCACCCCTCCTTTTTTATGGAGTGGGAGCGTCACATTCCGTTCGTCCCCTCTTTTATCATCCCCTATATGTCTTCGGATGTGATGTTTTGTATCGCGTTTTTGCTCCCTCAGAGTCGTTTGGAACTTCGCATCCTCGCACTGAGGGTGCTGTTTATCGTCGCTTTATCAGTCCTCATCTTTACCCTTTTTCCTCTCCAATTCGGATTTGACAAGCCCCACGGCGATGAGTACCAATGGCTTTTTGGGATTCTCAGTGCCGATCTGCCCTACAATCAGCTCCCCTCGTTGCACATCAGTTTTGCCACCGTGCTGTGGATGTCGATGCGCGCTCATTTGAAAAACGTTTTTCTAAAATATGGCGTTGCCCTGTGGCTTTGGCTCATTGCCCTCTCCACTCTGCTGGTGTATCAGCACCATTTTATCGATCTCCCTACGGGGGCACTCATGGGGGCACTCGCTATCGCACTGATCCGTCCGAATAACCGGCTGCTGGAGAAGTTCACCACTCCGCGCAGTCTTAAAGTGGGGCTTTATTATTTGGGTGCGGCGGTTTTGTTTCTCGTCGCTGCGTTCGCGTATCACTCCCTCATCGCACTGTGGTTGTTTTTCTCGATGGCATCGGTGTCCATCGTCTATGCGTTTGGGCTAAATCATCTCATCGCAGGGGAAGATGCGAAGGCATCACTATGGCAGTGGATCATATTTGCCCCCTATTTTGTCGGTACAAACCTCTCATGGCGATGGTACAAACGGAAATTACCACTGATGAGTCACGTGGAAGATCGGGTTTATTTCGGACGCCATCCGGCAAAGGATGAATATGCTCAACTCAGTGAATATGGGATCAACCATGCGATTAATCTAGCGTTGGAGCATCAGATCAACCGCTCCGCATTGGAGCAGACGAGAATGCCGTTTTTGGATTTGACGATCCCTTCTCCAGAGGCACTGCACCGCGTCGTTATGATGATCGAGGAGAAAAAAGAGAACGGAGTTTATGTTCACTGTGCCCTCGGATTGTCTCGTAGCGTTATGGCGATCAGTGCATGGATGCTGTATCGCGGGTACCCGATGGAGCAGATCGAGGAGCGTCTAAGTACAATCCGCCCCACATATGTCAAATCGAAATACATCTATGTTGCATTGAACCTGTACCAATCGCACTTAATGTCACTTTCCGTGAGTGATTCAGAATGATGTTAGCTCAGATTTATTATCATATCTATATGTTTAAGAATTTAGGATCATGACTATGAAAACCAATTATACCGATGTGCTTCCACCTGAGTGGAAACCGATGTCCAATATTTTTACCGCGTTGGGAGATGAACACCGTCAGCGGATGCTGCTTCTATTTGAGCCGGGTGAACGGCTCACTGCCGGACAGATTTCGGATGCATCGACTTTGGCCCGTACTACGGTATCGCATCATTTGAAGATTCTGCGTCAGGCAGAGGTGCTGCTGAGCGAGAAAAAAGGGAAAGAGGTGTGGTTTTGGATCAATAAGCCGTTGTTAGAAAAGACGTTCGGAAATGTCTTGCAGTATGTACGAGGAGAATCTAATGATTAAAGCGATTTTACGATTTTTGGTTCGGATTTTATTTCGTATACGGGTTGTGGGTCAGTTTGCTACTGCGGGCAAGCATACGGTTATTATCGCTAACCATCAATCGTTTTTGGATGGATTGATTTTAGGGCTGATGCTTCCGATCTCCCCTGTATTTGTCGTCAATACGGAAATCGCGAAACGTCCGCTTGCGAGATTGTTTCTATCACTCGTCGATTATCTTGTGGTTGATCCTGCCAATCCGATGGCGATCAAGGCGATCATCCGTCTGGTAGAGAGCGGCCGTCCTGTCGTGATTTTCCCTGAGGGGCGGATTACAACGACCGGGAGTCTGATGAAGATTTATGAGGGGTCTGCATTCGTTGCCGTGAAAACGGGAGCGACGGTTGTTCCTGTCATTATTGAAGGGGCGACGTTCAGTACTCTTTCTCGAATGCCGCAGCAGCACCCGCACCGCTGGTTTCCTCAAATCACGCTCACGTATTGTCTCCCTACCCGTATCGAATTGCCGGAGGGTGGGACATCGCACCAGCGCCGTACCCGTTCCGGTGAAGCGATGCGCTCTCTGATGCAGCGGTGTATCTTCGAATCGCGCCGACCCAATAATCTTTTCGGTGCTTTTTTGGATGCGGTGTCTGCGTATGGTGCCTCACGAGCGATTATCGAAGATACCAAGCAAATCGAATATACCTACCGTCAATTACTGATGATGTCGTTGGGATTGGGACGGTTGGTTTCACGTCACAGTGCCTCCGGTGAAGCGATTGGAGTTTTGATGCCGACGGCTGTTCCTACTTTAGCGCTTTTGTTGGGGTTGAGTGTGACGGGGCGTATCCCTGCCATGCTCAATTTTACCGCCGGAGTGGATGGATTACAGAGTACCTGTGACGCCGCAGAGATACAAACGATCATCACTTCTACGGCCTTTGTTGAACAAGCCAAACTTGCCCCAAAACTCGAAGCATTACGCAATGTGGATATTATTTATTTGGAAGAGATGAAACAAGAGATGACCTTGTGGGACAAATTGTGGCTGATGGGATATGCGTTACATTTTCCGCGATCGGTCACTACCCGACACGATCCGAAAGAGGCCGCAGTCATTCTCTTTACCTCCGGTTCGGAGGGAAAACCCAAAGGGGTCGTCCTTTCGCATGAGGCGTTACTGGCTAATATTTATCAGATTCGTTCTATTGTCGATTTTTCGACCGAGGATAAAATGCTCAATGCTCTGCCGATTTTTCACTCATTCGGTCTGACCGCTGGGACACTACTGCCTATCTTAAGCGGTATACGGCTGTTTCTCTATCCTTCGCCGCTCCATTATCGGGTAATCCCTGAAATCGCGTATGACCGATCGTGTACGATTTTATTGGGAACTAGTACCTTTTTATCCAATTACGGTCGTCAAGCCCATCCGTATGATTTTTACCGTTTGCGCTATGTGATCGCCGGAGCCGAAAAGCTCTCCGATACGGTGCGTGATGCATGGTTTGAGAAATTCGGGATACGAATTTTCGAAGGGTACGGAGCGACTGAAACGGCGCCCGTCATCGCCGTCAACACTCCTATGGGGTATAAAAGCGGGACGGTCGGGCAGATTTTACCGGGGATTGAGTACAAGCTCATCAGTGTTCCGGGAATTGAAAATGGCGGGATTTTGCACGTCAAAGGACCCAATGTGATGAGCGGATATCTGCGTGTAGAGCGTCCGGGCTTTCTCGAAGCCCCTGTTTCGGATGCGGGAGAGGGGTGGTACGATACGGGGGATATTGTCACCATCGATGAATCGGGATTTGTTCGTATATCGGGGCGGGTGAAACGGTTTGCGAAGATTGCAGGGGAGATGGTATCGCTCGAATCGGTGGAAAAACTCGCACTCAGCGCATCCCCCTCGCATCTGCATGCTACATCGACACAGCCTGATCCGACGCGGGGAGAGATGATTTTGTTATTCACGACAGATCGGGCACTGATACGCGACACCCTGCAGCAAACCGCACGAGCACAAGGATACCCTGAAATCGTAATACCTAGAAAAATAGTCTATGTGGATGCGATACCTTTGTTGGGGACGGGGAAAACCGACTATGTGACGCTCAAAGCCATGGCAAGCGAGATTTCATGAGCAGCCCCCTTTATCTCTTGAAAAGCGAGCGTTTCGCCCCGTTGTTTACCGTCCAGTTTTTGGGGGCGTTTAACGACAATCTGTTTAAAAATACCCTTGCCGTCATTCTAACTTTCCAAGCCGCACAGTGGACATCGATTTCTGCGTCGCTGTTGGCTCCGATCATCGGAGCGGTGTTTATTCTCCCCTTTTTCCTTTTTTCAGGTTTGGCGGGGGAACTGGCCGATAAATACAATAAAGCAAACCTGTCGCGTTTTGTGAAACTGTTAGAGTTTTTTTTGATGGTGACGGCGACCGTAGGGTTTGCGTTACATTTGTTGGGGGTATTGCTGGCTGTGGTATTTGGACTAGGAATCCATTCGACACTGTTCGGTCCGATCAAATATTCGATCATCCCTCAGCATATGAGCGAAAACGAGCTGGTGAGCGCTAATGCTCTCGTCGAATCGGGAACCTTTGGGGCTATTTTGCTCGGAACCATCGGCGGTGGAATACTTTCAGCATATCCAAATGGCGGGATCATCACCGGAGTTGCCGGAATGGTGATTGCCCTCGTCGGGTATTTGGCGAGCCGCTTTATCCCGACTGCCCCCTCACTCACACCGGATATGCCTCTCTCGTTTAATCTGATCTCCTTAACGCTCAATACCGTGAAACTAGCGTACAAGGGTAAAATCGTTTTTCTCTCCATCCTTGCGATATCATGGTTTTGGCTCTACGGCGCACTATTGCTCTCTCAATTTCCTGTCTTTGTCAAAACGACTTTGATGGGAGATGAATCGACGGTAACTCTATTGCTGAGTCTCTTTACCGTCGGAATCGGAGCCGGCTCTATCCTTTGCGAACGGCTTTCTCACCATAGTATCCGCCCCTCTCTCATCGTCGTCGGGGCGATCGGGATGGCGATTGCAGGGATTGATTTCGCCGTAACGGCGCAGCATTTTCAAGCGGTCGGTACACTTAGCACCAACCCTTCATTTTGGCATATCCTTTTTGATTTAACGTGTATCGGAATATTCGGGGGGCTCTACAGTGTTCCTCTCTATGCCATAATGCAAAATCGCAGTGATCCAATTTTTCGTTCGCGTATTATTGCCGCAAACAATATCCTCAATGCTCTATTTATGGTTGGTGGAGCCGTCGGGATGGTTGTGTTGCTCAAAAAAGGGTGGAATATCCCCGATATTTTTCTGCTGGTAGCAGTATGTACGGCGTTGGTCGCAGGGGTGATCGCCTTGAAAATAAAACAGATAGGAGAACGATTATGAAAAGATGCAGTAGCGCAATGATGGCAATGCTCATCATCACAGGTGTCGGCGTATCAAATATGTTTGCGCAAGGGTCCGATCGGAATGATTTGGAACAGATCGTCAATCTGTCTCGTCAAAACGATGCTGAAAAAGTGGTTGAACTCATCAATCATTCTAAAATGCTTCGAGAAAAAATTCCCCCGTTTATGAGCGAAGCAGAACAATCGATTCAGTTGCATCACGGTGCGCTCCCTTCTTCTCTTTCGGTGCGTATCGCCAAATCGATTCGTGAAGCCGATACCATCCGCACCGAGTTATTCCCCTATGCACTGCGATACCGCAATTCCCTCTACCGTACCGATGACGCACTGGGAGATCGTGACCGGATCGAATCGATTGTGATATCGATGGCAGCGGCTCTAACACTTTATGACAATGCCCATTTTATGGAAGAGCATTTTCACAATAAAAGCGAGTTACGTGAGAAGCTCAACGAAGCCTATCCTGAATACGGAGTAAATGAGAATTTTTACAAAGACTCTTTAATGAGGTCAAATGCACTCGCCTATCGTTCGACAATGCTCGATGCAATCCGGTTTTTCGAGAATAATCGTAAAACAATTGCACGCTATATCGCGCAAGGCGATCCGTCGATCCGATATCTGTACGATACTATCGAGCACTCTCCAATGCGTGTGACGCTAGGGGGTGACAACGCGTTTAACGAGATTACCGATCAGGTCACGGCACTCCTTTCCAGTACTGCCGAATTACCGATATCGACGGTCGAAAAGCTTAAATTTAATTTTTCGAAAGTACTGGGAAATACGATGGGATTTGTGCGGTGGCGCAGCGGAAAATTGCGTGAAGACAAAGCGTTTCTTACCGACTTTTCGGTGCATCTCAAACCCGGAGACGTATTGCTTGAAAAGACTCCGTTTGCACTGACGGATAAAACAATTCCCGGACATTTTGGTCATGCGGCACTTTATATTGGAACGTATGAGCAGCTTCGCGATATCGGTGCGTTAAATGAGCCGTTTATAAAGCGCCATCTAGATGAGATCAAAGCGGGTAAAGTTATCCTCGAAGCGCTTCGAGAGGGAGTCGTGCTCAACAGTGTTGAGCATTTTATGAATATCGATGATGTCGCGACACTTCGTCCGAGTCATTTGTCTTCCGATGAGATACGCGGTTCTCTCGATTTGGCTCTCAGCAACTATGGTAAAAAATATGATTTCGCTTTCAACGTCAACACGACAGAGACGATCGTATGTTCCGAACTGGTTTATGTTGCTTACCCACAAATTGACTTTATGACGAAGAAAGTATTGACAAGTTTTACAATATCACCGGACGATATTGCTAAAATGGCTACTGGAGATACTTTGGCACCGCTGGAGCTGACTTTCTTCGCGCATGATGGAAAAAAGGTGTATGCCAAGGGCGAGAATGACGAAGGAAAGAAGCTTTATCGTACGCTTGTGGGGATTGAAGAACAGTATCGCTAAGAGAAAGTTCTTAGCGAATAGTAGCGGGATCGGTGATGTATCCGGTGATCGCCGAAGCGGCAGCAACGGCGGAGTTGGCGAGATAGACTTTCGAAGAGCGTGAACCCATACGTCCGACAAAGTTGCGGTTGGTCGTCGAGACGGCTACTTCGTTGTCCCCTAAAATCCCCATGTATCCGCCCAAACACGCACCGCAGGTCGGATTGGAGACGACGCCGCCCGCATCGATAATGATGTCCATATAGCCGAGTTTCGTCGCTTCGCGTGCGATCCGCTGTGTCCCCGGGGTGACGATAAGGCGGACATCCGGATGGACTCGTTTGCCCTCCAGAATCTCGGCGGCGATTTTAAGGTCGCTGAGGCGGCCGTTGGTACAGCTTCCGATAAATGCCTGATCGACTTTGATATGATCTGAAACCGCCTGGGTGAGGGTATGGCCGTTGGACGGCAAGAACGGATAGGCGATGACCGGCTCGAGCTTGCCTGCGTCGATCTCAAGGACTTGGACATACGTCGCATCTATGTCGGAGTAATGGATCTTCGGTTCGCGTGCAAGAGGTTTGTCGGCGAGGAACCCTGCGGTGATCTCATCGTACGCGACGATACCGCTTTTGGCCCCCGCTTCGATCGCCATGTTGCACATGCTGAAACGGTCATCCATCGTGAGGTATTGGATCGTATCGCCGACAAACTCGAGGGTGCGGTAGAGGGCGCCGTCGACCCCGATCATGCGGATCACTTCTAGGATGATGTCTTTTCCGGTGGTGTATTTACCCGGTTTTCCGCTGAGGACGACTTTGATACTCTCGGGGACTTTGAACCAGTTGCCCCCCGTAATCATCGCAAACGCAAGGTCGGTCGACCCCATTCCGGTAGAGAACGCGCCGAGCGCGCCGTGGGTGCAGGTGTGCGAATCGGCGCCGATGATGACGTCACCGGGAATGACGAGCCCTTTTTCAGGTAAAAGGGCGTGTTCGATCCCCATGTCTTTTTCGTCAAAGAAGTTTTTCATCTGATATTTTTTTGCGAAATCGCGGCTGATGCGTGCCTGATTTGCCGAAGCGATGTCTTTGGCCGGGATGAAGTGGTCCAAAACGATCGAGAAACCGTCGGGATTGGCAAGCTTGGTCGCTCCGGAGTCTTCGAACGCTTTGATCGAAATCGGGGTCGTGATGTCGTTTCCGATGACCATATCGATCGGAGAACGGACGATCTCACCCGCATACACGGTTTTACCGACGTGCTCGGAGAATATTTTTTCTGTGATAGTCTGTCCCATACATAATACCTTCAAAAGGGGCTAAATAATGGGGCGATTATACCACATCCTCCCTTAGCGTTTTTGAGTCGTCAGCATCTTTTTCATGGGCATCTTTTTCATCGGCATCGGACAGCTTTTATTGCCGCAGTTGCCCATTTTGTGAGGGGCGCACATCGCCGGTGAAGTATTGCATGCTTTTGGGGTCATACCGCACATTTTGGGAACTTGCAAAAATGACATATGGTGTTGATAGACTCCGATGAGGGTAGGAAACTCTTTTTTCTGTTCCTCGTTCAGTACCAGATAGATTGTGTCAAACAGATCGATCTGCGCTTGCAGCGCTTTTGCCGGAGTGGCACTTTTGGCGTATGCCTCGGGATTGAACGTCCCCCCCTCAAATGCGTCGGTCGGGATTTGCGGTTTCAAAGAACGCATCTCTTTTTTATAGAGTTTTATGGCGAGTTTTATATCGCTGTTGTCTTGGAGTTTGAGTTCACTCAGTGCGTAATCGATGGTTTCAACCATTGACGTCCCCGCACACCCGTGCCCGCATCCGTTACCCATACCGCAAGCCATTTCAGACATCTCCGAAGCGTTACCGCACGAGGAAGGATTTGAACACGCAAGGGCAGCGGCTCCGATGAAACTAAGGGCAAAAAATAGAAGTCGCATAGCAATTCCTTTGGAAAATTAAGATACCACCATAATACTCTTGTGTATTATAAGAAATACTAAAAGTCGGTTATTAAATTGAACGGTAAATCAGAGCGATTCGTTTAAACGAAATTCGAGCATTAATTCGATTTCAGCGGGAAAGGTACCTGATAGCGTATCGGGGACTTTGACCCCGGATACCGACGCGACGGCGAGTTTTGCCGCATTATGAAAAATTGCTTCTCCCTGCCGGATGTTTATTTCACGGACCGTTCCGCTGTTTTCCAATACGAACCGGACGTTCACTTCCCCCTCCATCCCTCTTCGTCGCGCAGTATTGGGATAGCGAAGATTATGTTGAATAGTAGAACGAAGTGCCGCTAAAAAAGCCTTTTTTTCGGAAGTGTTATCGGGTTTAGCTTCAGGTTTAGAAACAGAGACGGGAATGGGTGCGGATACCGGTTGCGGAGTGATAATTGTTTTGGGGATCGCCTGTGCTACAGGTGCCGAAGTTTGGATCGGTGCGGGAGGGAGGGTTTGCGAAATGGCAGGTTTGCTCACTGGCGATACAGGTGTCGGCACCACTTTCGAGAGAGGCTGTGTTTCTTGGAGGGGGACCGTTTTAGGTAATGGAACTGCAACGCGATGTTCGGTAGGTTGAAATGACATGATTTTAAAAGGAATCCGCGTGATGTGAGGCGGTGTGGAGATTTGCGTCAGAAACCAAAATGCGAGTGAACCCATCAGGGAATGAAAAATAAGAGAGAGAAAAAATGATCTGTGTGCGTGTGTCATAAGTATAACCATCCATATTTATGTTCAAAACAAATTATGAAATAAAATTGTTACATTAGTGTTAATTTTTATATTTTAGTTAACACTAATGTAACAAATTTTAGGAAAAATGACGCTTCTAAATCTTTAAGGAAGCTGAATGAAGAGTATTAAATTATCTATTACAGCTATTATAGCTTTGTATGGGTCGATGGCAACGGCTGAAGTACTCGATTTGGGAGATGTATCGGTCAGTGCGTCCAAAATTGAACAATCAACGTTGGAAGCACCTGTGAACGTTTCCGTTATTACTGCGAGTGATATCGAAAAATCGAATAATCAGCGTTTAGGCGATGCATTGAATGCCAAAGTTCCCGGTCTTTATTTACGTGGAGGAGCATTAGGGAATTCGCGTCCCGGAGTGACGATGCTAAGCTCCATGCGCGGGCAAGGCGGTACGTTGACGAAGATAGCCGTTTTGGTGGACGGAATGAATATGGTGGATGCGTATTCAGGGCAGGTCAATTGGTCGATGGTTTCCATGGATGATGTTGAACGTATCGAAGTTGTTCCGGGTGTCGGTTCTTCTTTGTATGGCAGTAATGCAATGGGCGGAGTGATCAGCGTAACGACGAAAGAGCCGACAAAAGAAGAGATGATGTTTAATATCGGTAAAGGTTTTGAGGACTCCGCAGGGGAGTATGCCAGTGCTCTCTACCGTAATAAATTTGATAACGGACTGGGGGTCGTATTCGGGTTCTCTCAAAATAACCGCGATGGGTATATAGCGGAATATGTGACCAAAACGCCATCCGGTGCTCCGCTGCCCGGAGCGGTTGTCGTCGATGGTGAAATACCGACGACGACGACGACGGGAGTTACGACCTATATCGTGGGCGACAAAGGTCGTAATGCATCAAAAGCGCAAAATATACATGCAAAACTCTATTATGATCTATCATCCAATTCCAAGATTCACGCCGGATTTGCGTACTCCGATAACAAAAGTTTGAATAGCCCCTATAGCAGTTATTTGATTGATTCGGCGACCGGAAACCCGGTACCCGTCACTACGACGGCAACCAATCTAAATTTGAATGGATTGAAAACAACCATTAAAGAACAAGATTTTGCGGGATCTGTCCCTATGGGCAATACCGCTTTGCGGTATTTCACCGGATATGACGGCAAAATAGGGAACAGCAAATTAAATCTGAATATTGGAAGGATCGATCGTGATTCTTGGAGTGCAAGTATCGGCTCCGCCGCGACACTTACTTCCGGTGCAGGGACGCTGAGCACCTCTCCCAACAGTACAACAAATGCTTCGGCACAACTCAGTCTGCCGGTTGAAGAAAATCATTATCTCATTGGAGGATTGGCTACCGAAATAGGGGAATTGCATCAGAAAAAATATGCGACATCGAATTGGACGAATATGGATACTAAGACGGCAGAGCTGGATCGGATTGATGCTAAAAGCACAACCAATTCGCTATTTTTGCAAGATCAGATTTCTATCGGGGATAGCCTGCTGCTCTATGTAGGCGGGCGCTATGATATCTGGACGGCAGGAGGGACGGGTGTAGTCACCACAGGATCGGTTCCGGGTACATTTATTTATCCTGATCGCAGAGAATCGGCTTTCAGTCCTAAAATCGCAGGAGTTTATATGCTAAATGATCGCGTATCTATTAAAAGTTCCGTAGGAACCGGGTTTAGAGCACCGACGAATTATTATTTATTTGCCAATCCGACGTTTTCCGGTGCAGCGGCGCCGAACGGAAAGATGATCTATTCGAACCCGAATTTGAAACCCGAAAAAGCAAAAGCTTTTGATATCGGAATGGAATATCATTTTGCGGATGGCGGCCAAGTAACGGCCACGTGCTACATCACAAAAACAACCGATTTGATTTATCAAAAGACCACAAAAGTACCGCAATATACCGATCCTGTTATTAATAAAGTGATTGATTATGAATCACGGCAGGAAAATACAGGGGAAGCGTTGGCAAAAGGGATTGAGCTTGCGGGTGAATATCCTCTTAACGATTGGCTATCCGTAAGGGGGAGTTATGCCTATACCGATTCTAAAATCACCAGCGATGAGACCAATACCGGTATGGTGGGAAAACGGGTCACCAATGTACCAAAAGATATGGCAACACTTGCTTTTGAAGCTAATTACTGGGATTGGTCGGGAGTACTTTCCGGTCGTTATGTAGGTGAAGTATTTAGCAACAATGACAATTCTGATACCGTCAAAAATGTATGGACCGGGTACAGTAAATACACGGTAGTGGATTTAAAGGTTGACTATAAGATCAATAAAAACTTTAAAGCCAGTATGATGGTTGATAATGTACTGAATGAAGAATATTATGAATATTACCGTATGCCTGGGCGCGGTGTAACGATTCAGCTATCGGCGAATTTTTAATCATGAAAAACATTATTGCCAAGCTGTTTTTTCTAATTGTATTTGTAAATAGTTGGGACCCGCTTTTAGCGGATGAGTCTGTATGGCTTGATGAAGATAAGAAAAAATCATGCTGCAAGGGAGGAGACAAAAAATCAGAAGCTAAAGAGTTTCTTATTAAAAAAGGGACTTTGTCGGATAATGAAAACGTTCGGGATCTAAAAAATACGAAACTCTATATCCGGGATATGGATAATCAAATTACCGAACAAAACATCTCCGGCGAAAAAATCTCTTTTTTCCCTGAATACAAAGGTAATTATCACCTTTTTTTTGAGCAAAAGAGGGTTCAAGATGAAGTTCTTCATGTTAACTTTTCATCGCTTCGTATCTATAACAAAGAGGGGAATATCTCCAAGTCTCTCCTCAAAGAGATTCGAGGAAAAACCAATGATTCGCACTATGGATTAGAACCTATCGTCCAATTGCCGTTTCAGATCATTATGGAGCGTCCGATTCGCCGTCACCATATCAACTGCTGCCTCTATTCTGGGGATATCGCCCCTTTCAAGATTTATTACAAAGGGGAACTCCAAAAAAATATTCCGCTACGGGTCAGTGTGGAGAGCGGTTGGAACAATGATGTGAAACCGGATGAAGAAGGGGTCGTCTCATTTGAAATTCCGCGCAGTACGTATGCGGCAACCGAAAAAGAGAAAAAACATTCGGAAAAAATGATCGTCGAAGCGTCGTATGATGTGAACGAATCCGGGGAATATAATGGAGAGAAATACCACGCAATTCATTATGTAATGTCTATGCCGCTTTCATTCGGTGATTCTCCGCTCGAATACGAATCGAAAGTTTTAGGATTTGCAACCGCTATCGGGGTGATGTTGGTTTTTTCGTTGGGTTTGTATTACAACCGACGGCGCAAGCGCAAGACACGCAAGGAGATCTATTTTGACGAAGAATAAATTTTCTCTCCGCCGTGCAGTCAATAACATGAATCTTGTGCGGTTTCGGTTTTGGTTTCAGATCGTCGCGTTTGTGTTGATCGTGTATGGCGGATATGTCGGGCTCGACTTAGGGGATAAGTTGCCGACGTTTGCATGCGTTTACAACGGTGAGGGGACGGGTGGAAAATGTTATGTCGGAGAGCTCCAGCATGATTTGAAACATCCGATCGATATGTTTATGGGGTTTGCCGGGTATGCGTTTCTTATCTCTTTGGCGATGTTTGCGGTGTGGTTTTGGGTGTTGAACAAAGGGTGGTGCGGTTTTGTCTGCCCGCTGGGGACGATGCAAGACTGGCTCACCGTTTTGCGTGAAAAATCCAAAATCCGTTACAGCGAATACTCATGGGCAAATCGCGGGAAGATCAAAAGTATCAAATACATCCTCCTTTTGCTGTTGTTGTTGCTCCCGGTGATGATCGCCAATTCGGTGTTCGGTCTGCCGAAACTTCCCAACGGTCTCTCGATGCCCTTTTGCGATATTTGTCCGGGACGGATGATGATTCCGGCGTTTACCGGACATTTTAATCAGTTTTACATCGACTTTTCGTCGACGACGGATATGGTGATGACGACGCTGGGGATGATAATCGTTGGGCTGTTTTTGGTCGGATCGTTTATCAAAAAGCGGTTTTTTTGTTACTTTTGTCCGATGGCGGCGTTGCAGTACGTTTTTTCCAAACCTGCATGGTTCAAACTCTACAAAGACGGCTCAAAATGTACCAAATGCGGGGACTGTTACCGCGCGTGCGATATGGATATTCTCGAAATCGCCGATGACGTTACGAGCAAAAATATGGTGACGGAGGATTGTACCCTCTGTCTCAAATGCGTTGCGGCGTGTCCCGAAGAAGGGTGTTTGGAGGCTAATTTTATGGGAGCTACTGTTTTCGAATCGACCAAAGAGGGATTCATCTTACGGATGGCGATGGATCAAAATAAGGAGAACCATGCACACTGAACGCACGATTGAGACAGCGGCAGAGCGTCAAAACCGCCACAAAGCGATGGAAGCGATCAGCGTCCTTAATGCCCTCAAAGAGGATTTTAAATCTACGATCCAAAGTATGGGCTATTTTTACGATCTTTTCGAAAACGTGTATTGTCATCATCAACCGCTTCACGAGGGGAAAGTGAAAATCGGGACGATGTGTATCCAGATCCCCTCCGAAATCATCTATGCACTGGACGGTGTACCGATCCGGCTGTGCAACGGGTTTTATACCGATGATGAGATCGGGAGTGATCTGTTACCCCAAAAGTCGTGTCCTTTGGTCAAAGCGACGGTGGGGTGGTTCGCCTCGGATAATTTTTCCGATAAGCCCGACATCACCTTTTCTCCGACGACGTGTGATCAAAAGACCAAAGCGGGAGCCATCATCGGGAGTTTCGGACATACCGTCATCGATGTCGGGTTCCCTCGAACCAAAGAGAGTGAAGAGAGCCGCCATTATTGGCGCGAGAGTGTCAAAAGCTTCGCTGTGCAGCTTTCCAAATTTCAGGGGAAAAAACTGACCCGATCCAATCTGGAACATGCGATCAAAAAGGTGGGGTATGCGCAGTCGCTTTATCACAAGCTGACCGAATTTCGGAAAGCCAAAGCGGTTCCGATTTTGGGTGCCGATATGTTTTTGATTACCAATGCCTTTTTCTTTGACAAAATAGATGCGTGGATACATGCGGTCGAAAAATTGATTTTAGAGTTAGAACAACGTGCTGAGGATGAGGTACATGTCGCCGGAAAAGCGAGCCCGCGCATCGTCTATACCGGTTCACCGCCGATTTTCCCCAACTATAAAATCCCCCTCATCATCGAGCAGAGCGATGCGATCATCGTCGCCGATGAGACGTGCAGTTCGAACCGTATGTTCAACGACATGGTCGCGGTGGATGAGTGGAATCTCTACGACATGATCGATTCGGTTTCGGATAAATATCTCAAAGCGTGTACCTGCCCGATATTCACCCAAAACGACGACCGAATACGGCGAATTATCCAACTGGTACGCAGTTACAGCGGGGACGGGGTGATCTATCAGGCATTTGCGGGGTGTCAGGTGTATGAGATGGAGCAGCGCAGTGTGTTAGCGGCAATGGAGCGTGAGGGGATACCGATCCTCTACATCGAGAGCGATTACAGCCCTTCGCAGCACGGGCAGCTTACGACACGGGTCGAAGCGTTTATCGAGTCGTTAAAAAATCGAAAGAGAATGAAAAAATGAGATATTTTGTAGGGATAGACATCGGCTCTACCGCGATTAAAATCAGCGTTGCGGATGAGAATAAAAATCTAGTCGGGCACAAAATCAGCGCAAGCGGGAGTATGTTTTACAAATACGCCCAAGAAGCGCTGGGTGAGTTGTTGCGTGAGCTGGGGATCGATGAAAAAGAGGTGGTCTATACGGTAGCCACGGGATACGGGCGGAAACTGTTCAAAGAGGCGGATGAAAACGTCAGTGAGATCACCGCCAACGCTATCGGTGCGCAACAAGCGGCTAAAGGGTACGGAGCGATCAAAACGATCATCAACATCGGCGGGCAGGACAGCAAGGCGATTTCACTCGATGCCGGGGGGAATGTCGTCAATTTCGCAATGAACGACCGATGTGCGGCGGGGACGGGAAAATTTCTCGACGTCGTGGCGATGAATCTGGAGATCGGGGTGGATGAGCTGAGCGACTACCATTTCAAATCGGCGGGGACCCCCCTCTCCATCAGCAGTACGTGCGCCGTATTTGCCGAATCGGAGATTATCGGATTGCTGGGAAATAACCACAGTGTCGAAGACATCGTATCGGGAGTGCATTACTCTATAGCCAAACGGATCGTGAAATTGGTAAAACGGGTCGGGGTAAAAGAGAACGTCTATTTCGACGGCGGCCCGGCATTGAACGACGGATTGGTCAGTGCAATCGAAAATGAACTGGGGCATAAAATTTTTGTCCCCGAGTATCCGCAGATCACGACCTCATACGGCGCGGCGGTATTGGCATGCGATGCGTTTTTGAGCGAATCAGAGAGTTGAAAATCATACTGAAAAGGGGAAAAAATGGAAACTAGTTCTATGTTGGAATACGCACACAGTGCTATAGATTATGGGATCATAGGGATTTTGGTATTAATGAGTATAGCATCGTTGTCGCTGTTTGTTGAACGTTTGATGGAATATAAATCGATACAAAACAAAAACTATGAGACGAAAGAAGAGTTGGAACTTGAGTTGGGAAATAATGTGAGCACTATCGCAACTATCGGATCAAACGCTCCGTATGTCGGGTTATTGGGGACAGTGCTTGGGATTATGATCACCTTTTACAGCCTCGGAGATGTCGGTGCGGTCGATCCTAAAAAGATTATGACGGGGCTGGCGTTGGCACTTAAAGCAACCGCAATGGGTCTCGTCGTTGCGATTCCGGCTATCGTATTTTATAATATTTTACTCCGGAAAATGGAACGACTTTTGACACAGTGGGATATCGACGCGTATAAAAACCGAGGGTAATTTTAATAAATGCACGCAAGCGTGCATGAGCCTACTGCTGAAGTAAACTCAGCGTTAGCGCAGCCATCGGGACGAGTTTCGATGGCGTTTTAAGGAGAAAAAATGAAAATGAAACGGGTTGATACCATTAACGTCATTCCCTTTATCGATATTATGCTGGTTCTTTTGGTCATGGTATTGACCACCGCAACCTTTATACGAACCGGTCTTATCCCCGTCGATCTCCCTGAGGCTAAAGGGACGGCGGCAGAACATAAACCATCGGAGTTAAAACTCACAATCCAAAAAGAGGGTACCTTGATGCTGGGAGAAGAGAAAACGCCGATCTCGCTCGCAGAGTTTGAACAGCGTGTCGTTGCCGGAGGAAAAGAGATGACCGTCGTCCTTTACAGTGATAAAGATGCGGCATTTCAAAACTTCGTCGGAGTTATGGACGTCCTTAAACGTTTGGGGCATGAGCAGCTCTATATCGTTACCGACAAACAAAAATAAGTAGGACATTATGATGAATTATCGAATTATGCTTGCATCAACGGCGATGATTAGCAGTGTTTGCGCGCAAGAGATTGTTACGTTAGAAAAAATTCAAATTGCCGAAGAGTATACAGCTATCGATGAACGTCGGGATAACTCCATTGCGAAACGGATTATCAACGGAGAAGAATTGACTCAATACGGTGATTCGAATGCATTGGAAATTTTACGACGAACCCCAGGGGTAACGATCCCTAATGGAAAAGGACCGTCTGCCGCTCCGGGTAAAGGGTATACGGTGGTAATGATCGACGGGGAAGCAACTTCGACGGGAACCAGTAAACGGATTAGTCCGCTGGAACAGATTTCACCGGACATGATCGAGCGTATCGAGGTGATGACGAACGGTTCAGCAGAATATACCGCAGAATCGATGGGCGGGATCGTCAACGTTGTTCTCAAAAAACCAAAGGCGGATGGGCGAACCTCTGCAAAAGTAACACTCGGTGCCTACGGTAAGGATATGAGCGAAACCGCGTATGTTCAACGAGAAGGGAAATTCGATAAAATTTCGTATTTGGTGAACCTGACCGCGTCTGAAAATCGTAAAGAAGATCGGACGGATATTACTACCGATAAAGCATCATTGGATACCAATGAGGAGCGTGATGAAAGGAGCAAAAATCGCTCCGTAGGTATGCGCGCAAAGCTGAACTATTCTCCCTCTTCACGGCTCAAAATACTCTATGACGGGTCGGTGACGTTTAATCATGATAGGGACAATATCACCTCGACGACTATGACCGAAGGTTCAATCGCTCCAACGAGCCGTTACCGAAGTCATGACGATGCTACCAACACGATGCTTTGGTCGGCACTGGGGGCGGAACACCGATTCGGAGACGATATTTTTGAGTGGAAAATGAAAATCCACTCGTTTGAAGAGAGTGGCGATTTGGAATCATTTTCGACCCCTTCTGCTAATAACCGAAAAGAGCACGATTATGTATTGAGCCGGTTTTACGGGCTTCAAGGGGATTATTCCAAACTCGCGGATGAACATTTTATGAAAGCCGGGTTTGAGTTTAAAAGAAGCGATCAGATCGATGAAACCACAAGGATTTTAAACGGGGTAGATGTAACCTCTGTGAACGATAAAATTCAGATGAAAGAAGATAAGCTCTCCCTCTATATCCAAGACGAATATACACTGAGTGATTGGATCGTCCTTACCCCCGGTATCCGTTATGAAACATTAAAGAGAGATTATGGCGCTACGTCGAATCTGGGTTATTTTGCACCATCCTTACACGCACTGTTTCAGGTGACACCAAAAGACAATATACGTGCGAGTGTCGCTAAAACCGTCCGTCTCCCAAGACTCAGCCAATTATCGGCGAGTACCGACAGCACCCTCGATGAAAATAATATTCATCGTCCCGATGTGATAGGAAACCCGAATTTGACGGAAGAGAAAGCGCTGAGCTATGAGCTACGATACGAACACTTTTTTGCCGATAAAGGGGTGGCGAGCATTGGCGGTTTTTATCGAACCATCGAGGATAAAATTGAAAATTCGATCCGTTTTAACTCAGTATCGGGACGGTATGAACAAACACCTCAAAATGCGGGGGAAGGGTCGCTATGGGGTCTTGAATTAGAGTTTAAAAAATCGTTCAAAGAATATATAGAAGGGTTTGGCGTTTTCGCCAATACGACATTGCAAAATTCATTGCTCACCAACACTTTAAGCGGGGTTAAAAGAGAACTCCTCCAAACACCGAATATTACTTACAATCTTGGATTTGATCACACTCTCAAAGAAGCTGAAATTACCTACGGGGCAGCTTATCGCTATATCGGCGGATACGACGATCCTCAGGAGTATTTGATTTCTCAATCGCAAAAAGGGTACGGTACACTCGATCTCTATGCAAATAAACGGATAAATAAAATGTTTAAATTGCAGTTTAATGTAAAAAATATTACCAGTGCAACCGTTGAGACTACGTCTCATCTCTACGATGCATCGGGAGCGATCGTGCAAATCCAAACGGGTAAAGAGCGCTCTAAGCCGCAAGTCCTTTTATCGATTGAGGGGAAATGGTAATCAAGCTTATAACGGATGCGGTTTGAGGTAAAGTGCAGGTTCGGACGCGGTGTTCATAGGTGTATCCATCCTGCAAAAATAGCGATTCCGACCCCTGCGAGTATGAAAGGGGCCGAATGCTCTAAAATACGGCGGTAGGGCTGTAGATGGCGCAGACTCTCTTTTAGCACCGTGGTCAAAAGGACGGAGAAGAAGAAAAACCACAAGAGCGTCGCCCCAAGACCGAAGACCAGACCGTTGACGATCGCCCAGCCCAGCGATGAGGTGGCTGCACTAAGGGTCATCATCGTTACAACGGGAGCGCACAGCGACATGGAGAGGAGAATACCCGTAGCAAAGAGAGTCGCTTTCCCCTGCGATTTAGGGAGCGTTGACGTACTGCAGCAAGACGACGAAGCACGCAGAGTACTCCATAAGCGCAGCGCAAGAATCAGGGTGAGACTTCCGAGGAGATATCCCATCAGGATTTTGTCTTTGATAACCGATTGGATCAGGGTTGATCCGATAAAAGCGGCAACCGATAAAAGAGTGTAGCCGGTGATCCGTCCGACGGTAATGGGGAGCAAGATTTTTAAGCTTTTTTGACGCGTCGCGGTGTTGGCCAGCAGGATCGGCGAGAGCATCGGCATGCATGAGAGCATGCATGCCGTGGCTCCGTACGAGAGTGCGACGACAAACAGGGTCATGAGGCTTAACGCTTCCATCCTCAGCCTTTCCACCATTTGTCGATTTTAATCCGTTTTTTAAATCCTTGGTTCGAAGAAGAGTGGATCGTTAGGGGGCCGTATTTGAAATTCATCACCCCGTCGTGCGGACAAAATTCGATACACCTTCCACACAGAGTACAGTCGGCATGGGTGATGTTGTCATTGGCCGCTACCTCCTGGATTTCGTAAATATCCATAGGGCACGCTTTGATGCAGTTTCCGCACCCCTCACAATGGGATGATCCGTTTTTTACCAGACGCAAAAGGCCGATTTTTTTAAAGAGGGTCTGCATCGGAAGGATAGGACAGATGCGGCAAAAAGGCTGGCGGACGAATAGGGCCAACGCGATCATGAGGCCGAACATCAGATCGGCAATAAGGGAGAGGAGTGTGTAGCCCCATCCGGCCTGTGAGATGTAGACCTGCGACATGTCGCCTGTGGCCAGAGTTGTCATCATACGGCTCGGGCAGATGCTGCAAAACGGAGATCCCCACTCATGGCCCAGCAGCCCGATTCCGGTCAAGATCGGAAAAATCAGGACGAAAAAGAGGAAAATGAACCATTTGATCGGGCGGATTTTCAGTACGGTTTCACGGGAGAGGGAAATAACCTGGGTCAGGCCGAGTTTGGTCCCGATCATACCGAGAGTCTCCTGGAAAAATCCCAGCGGGCAGAGCCATCCGCAGAATGCTTTGTTCAGGACAAGAATCAACACCGCGACGGTGGCAACGGTGATGAGGGTCGGCATAATGGCCCCCATCAGATCGGCTCCTTGGGTAAAAACAGTCGAGACGCGGTGATCCATCTGATGCTGAAGCGGGATCAGGGTACAAAAATCCCCTCCGCTCATGTCATACGCACACGAGAGTGCGGGAAGGGCCTGTGTGAGCTTATCGCCGGTATAAAAGGTGGTAAAGATCATCGCCCCGTAGACGAAGAAAACAAAAGCGGTGAGTTGAACGACGCGTCGCAGCGCGCTCATCGTTAAAAATTTATCCACGTTTTACCCCTTTGGATTTGGTTCGTCGATATATAAACAATCCCCCTAAAAAACCGAGGACGATTGCGCCGGCACCCAGGCGCTGAGATTGCCAGTAATCGTTTGGATTTGGGTGGTAGGGCATCGAAAAAGTGGTGACATAGAGGGCTTCTGTGTCGTGGTAGTGCGTTTGGATTAAAAATTCAGAGGGTTTATTATCGCTTTTACCGATACGGACGGCATGAAAATCGTTTGGGAGGGTGAACTCTACGATCCCATTTTGGTCGCTTATGGATGTGAGCGAGGAGTGATTACGGGTTTCGAGGATAATGGGGGCACTGCTGAGCGCTTTTCCTCGAAACGTAATGAGAAATCGGTACGCCTTGGAGGCGGTGTATCGGTCATGTTCGCGGTGCAGAGGATGGGGGAGAATCTCTAAGTCTGCTTTGGGAAGAGCAATCAGTCTCGTCGGAGAGATTTTCACCGGACGCCCCTGCATAGAGAGGTATCGGATAGCGGTGTTTATCTGCTCCGCGGTATGCTGTTTGAAGACAAGGGCGTAATATCCCCCCATGGAAGATTTGGGAAGGGTCAGCGTGTCCCCTTCCATCGGTAGCGATATTAGAGAAAGGTCGGGTCCTCTCAATGTCGCAGAACCGTTTCCTTCCAAGCCGATTGCGGTAAACATGTTTGTCTCACCCATGCCGTGTCCGCCGTGTTTTGCATTCGCCTTTTCACCCGTATCGGAGGGTTTCGGAGCCCAGAAAACAGTTCCCTCGCCATATCCCCAAAGGGTGACGGACAGAAGGAGGGATAAAAATGTTTTTTTCATTGAATTTCCTTAAAACTTGAGCGACAATCCTGCGGTATAGACCCGCCCCGGATTAACAGTGATCGAGAGGTCTTCCATGTTATACACTGAGTCGCCATTTCGGTCTCCGCTGCTGCGGACCGTATTAAAATAGTACCGGTCAAAGAGGTTGTCGATGCGGGCGAACATCTCTACCGTGTAGTGACCCCATTTTTGGCTGTGGCGCGCCATTAGGTTGACGACCTCGTATCCGGGCATCTTGAGCATGTTAAGCTCATCGGCGTAGTAGCTCGATTTGGTTGTCAATTCACATGAGAGGAGGGTTGAGGGGGTGATATTGTAATTCCCGATCAGATTGAGGGTATGGCGCGATGTCCGCGGAACGGTATTCCCGGTCAAATTATAAAGAACCTGGCTGGTCGGGAGGTAGGAGCTTCCGTAGTTTAGATAGAAGGTGTCGTATTTGGTGAAGTACGCATCCAAAAAGGTGTATGCCAAATCAAACGAGAACGTTTTGCGGCTGTCGCTTTGAAGAGAGAGTTCCAGACCCTGGCTGCGCATCCCTCCAATGTTTTGGTACTGTTCCGGATGGGCCGTGGTTCCGGTGACGTATTGCCCGGTGGAGGACATAATATAATCTTTGCGGTCAAGCCAGAAGAGAGATGATTCATAGGTCAGGGTATTGTCCAATGCAGCAATGGCTCCGCGGATTCCCAGATCGTAGTTGACCGCCTGCTCGGGCTTGAGATCGGGATTGGGGTATGTTTTTGAACCCGGTGCATTCGTGCCGTTAAAGAGCTGATCGATTGAGGGGGCGCGGAATCCGGTCGAGCGGTTTGCGAAGAGGGTCGCTGCATCATTGAAAGTATAGGTAACTCCCGCTCGGTGCGAATAGACGTCAAAATCTTTTTTGACGGTCAGATGGGTTAAATAATCATTGTTTTTAAGACGGATATTGTCATAACGGCCGTTTAGGGTCAAAGTAGCCGCTTCGCTTAGGGGAACTTTGACTTCGAGGTAGGGGGCATAGACCTGTTCGGTCGTTTCGTTGTCTCCGGTGATGGTACCTGCGTAATATTTAGTAGCAAAGCCGCTGGGGCTGGTTTTAAAATCGACAAGGTAGTGGGTCTTATTTTTATAGACATTGTTGCGGACATCGGCACCCAGAAGGTACGCTACTTTTTCCGAGCTACTGCGGTATTCGCTTTTTAGTCCGCGCTGGGTCTGATGGTAATCGTTGAACGTGGTGTAGGCGCTTTCATTCGTCACTGGAACATTCGTAAGGGTGTATTTCTGCGGTGCGCTTAAAAATTGGGTATCGTCGCCGTACTGGTAAAGGTTGAACAGAAAATTGGAATTGTTGCCGAAATCTTTGCTGTAGGTGAGGAAAAGCTTCAAAAGATCGACATTGTATTTTCGGGTATAGTCGCGTCCGCTGCCATCGGCTCCGGTAGAGATACTGCTCGGGTCCACCGCCGCTTGGGTGATCCCTCCGACCGTACCGTGCGAATCTTTTTCACGATGGGAGGCCTCAACGCCGAAAGTAAGATCGCTGGAGTCATCGATATAATATTGCAGTTTGCCGTTGGCATAACGGGCCAAATATCCCGAATCTTTCCAGTAGCCGTCGCTTTTGCGCTCGCTGAGCTGAAGTCGGCCGTTGAATGCGTCTTTAGCAAACGAGTATTCGGCTAAAAGCTTTTGATATCCGAAGCTCCCCCGTTCGGTAGCGAGAGTAGAGCGATTGATGGCCCCTTTTTTGGTCGTAATGATGACGGCACCGGCGAGGGCATCGTCTCCGAACAGATACGAAGCTCCCCCTTTGATCACTTTGATCGAGGCGATGTTATCGAGATCGATATTGACCGATCCTGTACGCTCGAATACGGGGACTCCGTCGATGACGACGGCAACGCCGGGTTTTTCTCCCATATAGCGTTGATTCTCGACACCGCGGATGTGGATTTTGATACTGTCTCCGGAAGTCACTTCGGTTGTAAGCCCCGGAATGCTTTGGAGCACTTGCTGAAGATTTTCAATGTGGGCATCGTCTACTTTTTGGCCGTCGATTGCGGCGGTAGAAGAGGTTTCGGTGAGTGAGGGGTGAAACCGGTCATCGATGGTCGTAGAATCGATACCGATGATCCCGAGGTTTTCGGTTGCTAAACACGACGTCGTTATCAGGGTAGATAAGAGGATACTGTGGGTAATTCGGCGGTTTTTGGACATCGCAATTCCTTATATAAGCTGTAAATAAGATTGCAATTATGAGACAGGAGTGTTACATTTGTGTTAAGTAACTTATTCTAAAAATATGTATTAATTTTATTTGTTTTTTTTTATTTTAATATAAGAATCTATTCTCCAATCGGCATGAATCTAAGCGATTTGTATCGCTCAAAAAAAATATGCTACCGCTCATAAGGATGATTATCATCACAATCGCGATGAATATCCCTCTGCTTTTTCCGCCGGCGCGCAAGAAAGAGCGGTTTGGAAGATGGATCAACGATGTGATGGGTAATTTGGCAAAAGTTTTCTCGCACACCGCTTCACACAATCCGCACTGGATACAGCGGATGTCGAATCCTGCGCGGATGTCGAGATCGGGGATGGGACAGATTTTTACGCATCTTCCGCATCCGGTGCAGTGATGTTCAGGATCGGTGTAGGTATACATGAGACGATCTTCGATCGGCAATATTGCACATATGGCGCCGTAAGGGCACAGATAGGCGCAGTACCACCCCTGTATCATAAATACTTCAGCAATCATCAGAATACTCAAAACAATGACAAGCCACCCCGCCGAGGAGAGTGTTTGCAAGGCGATTATAAGTTCGGCGGTGCTTATTCCGTAGGCCACCACTGAAAAGACGAGGGCTGATGAGAGAACTGCGATGAGGATAAATCCAATCAATCTGGTGACAAATCTTCTCCGTTTTCCTTTGACTAGGGAGAACAGATGAGCGAAAAAGGTGTTGGGGCAAAGGGTACCGCAATAAAAGCGTGATAGGGAAAGGGCGGCTATAAGGGTCGTTCCCAAACCCAAAGTCACGACCGTTCCGATAAGTGCATAGGTTTCCATTTCGACGGCAAATCCTCCAAATTCGAAGCGGTTATGGGGAAAGTTGAACAGAAGGAGATGAAAATTTCCGATGGTGATCCACGGGATGGCAACTAAAGGGATACTGAATGCTAAAAACAGACGGTTGTCGCGTAAAAATTTCATTACATCCCTTTCCGATTCATCTTCCACGTATCAATCCGTTGTTCGATCGGGAGGGTACCGTTCTCCAGCCGTCCCTCTTCGAGTCGCTGTATCAGGGCGGTTATGATTTCTTTTTTGGGTAAGGTTGTAAACTGTTTGACCACTGTCCCGCTGCGATCGGCGACAAGAATGAGGGGAACGGTTTGCAAAATGCCATACGTTCTATTTTGCTTTAGCATTGCGGGATCATCTATGCAGACACGTTCAAGATGAAGGTGAGGATGACCCGCCGCTATATCATCCAGCAATATAAGAGCGCGTTGGCACGGAGGACACCATGTGGTGTAAAAAAGAACGATCGAAACGGATGCCTCAGGATGAAAATAGGAGGTGTATTTGAGCGAAAGAGGTGTACTGTATGCACTGATCCACATAACGAAAAGGAGAGCAAATATTTTCAAAGGAGAACCGAATACGCTTGGAATCTTTAAGGAGGTCGATTTGGGCATATTGGGTTCTCTTTTCAGAATATTTTAGAACGCCAAAGGGACTTGATCCCTTTGGCTACGCTTTTATGAACTCATCATGTGAGTCCGATTGCGGGTTATTTTTGTTTCAATACCCATTCGATGAGGGTTTTGGCCTCTTCATCGGTGAGGGATTGCGGAGGCATCGGAGTATCACCCCATTTGCCAGTTGAACCGTTTTTGAGTGAGGCAATGAGAATATCGGAGCTTTCACCTTTGGCGGCAACCTCTTTATATGATGGTCCGACCAATTTTGTATCGACACTGTGGCATGCCAGACACCCTTTCGAGTCCGCTAACGACAATGCCGGATCGACGACCACCGCAGGGGAATTTTTCATCTCTTCTTTGTACGCTTTGTATTCATTAATGACATCGGTCATATATTTTTCGGTCGCTTCAGCCTGTAATTTAAGAGGCTCTTCGAAACTAACGACGCGGATGCCGTGGCGTGCTGTCGCCATCAAGACCACTGCAGCGACCATCAGCACCATCGCTTTGGTCGCATCGGAGGCATTGATCTCTTCTTGGCTGAAGCGTTTGAGGAGAAAGAAGAAAATAATTGTCAAAACAGCCGATGCAAGGAACGGCAAGAATACGAAAGGTGTATGGATATACGCTTCGCTGATGCGAGGTGAAAAGGCGAAAAATACCAGCGGTAGTACAGCGATATTCACAGGAGCCGCCCACATAAACCATTTTTTTCCCTGATCGATCGCTAAGCGCCCTGCTTCGGCATCGTCTCCGCCGTTTTTCATCCATTTGACCCCGAGATAGATCATTACGATCCCCGTAAAGCTAAACGCGGTGAGGAAAAAATTGAGCAAACGGAATCCGGTAAGCGGGGTTAACATAATGTCCCAGATATTATTTACGGTTGCAAACGTTTCGGGCTGTAAGTAGAGGTTTGACATCGACATGAATACCGGAGGCAACGTGTAAAATGTCAGTACCGCAACCAAACCGATAGCAATATGGAACCCTTTGTGGTGGTGCAATGAATGCCAGCTAAATTTGTACGCATACGAGAGCAAGAACGCGAAGATATTCCCGTAAATAATATGCAAAATATGCGGAGAGACTTTTAAAATCGCCGTATAGAAAAATCCGGTATAAAGAACCGAGATTACCAATAGCGGAGCGACCCCCCACAATGCCCCCATGTTTTCACTGATGGTGGTCGGGTTGGTCATTTTATACGCCAACAAATCATCGGTTTTGGACTTTTTAAAGACCCCTGTGATGTTATAGAGAACCGACGCCGTCGATGCTCCGATCAGAGTGTAGATAAATGCGATGTGCACGACGAAAACGATAACGCCGAGCGCATCGAAAAACCAGCCGGGTAGTCCCATCGTCGGTACGACGAGGGGGATGTCAAAAGGGAGTTTCCAGTTCATTATTTGATCTCTCCTCTTTTATTAAGTGTTGTGATATAAGCTGCTAATGCATCTTTTTCCGCATCGGTTCCGACAAACGGAGGCATATAGGGTGTCCCTCCGCCCGGAAGATTGTTGATGCGGTTGCGGATCGCCGCTTCGCTCCACCCTTTGGTCAGGAATTTGAGCCCGTTAATCCCGTTTTCGGTATGGCAGGCGCGGCACTCGATTTGGGCGATCGTATGCCCCACGTCGATGAGGTTCGATTTGTCATCTTTGACCACCTTTTTATCTTCATCAACGAAGACGGCATGTTTGAGGATCCCCACTTTGTTCAGATACGGGACATCGGTAACACGGATGCCGTTGGCGTACATGTAGTTATAGATGAGGTAGGGCTTGCGGATAAACTCACGGGTACGCTCTTCGTAACCCCAAAAAAGCATAAATGCGCTTACCATCAGCGTCGCCGCGATGTAGGGCATCCGTTTCGGGGAGAAGTAGGCGATGATTGTCGTTACAACGACGGCACCGCCGATGCCGCTGATAATCATGTACATCAAATCCATTTTATCGGCAAATGCTCTCGTCATCATCGCCGTCGGGATCATCGCACGCGCCGCTTCGGGGATTTGGAGCAAATAGTAATATCCCAATGCCGCACCGATCGGAACGGTGGCGATCATAATACGGGCGAAAAACTTGATGAGGCGCTCTTTGGTCTCACGAATTGTTTCATCTTTACTGAAATTGGTAATGAGCCACGTCCACATGATGGCGAGTGCCGCGGCAAACGCGATCGAGCTGAAGGTTCTAAACGCCAATCCCGGGAACCATGTCGGGTTAAAGAGGGCATTGTTGTAGTTGACGTTACCCGGATAGATTTCAGGATCGACCCACGGCTGACCGTCGAAGTTCGGGGTGAGCATAAAGCCCAAAATTGCGGTAATGATCAGCATCGTCACCCATGAAGAGGCAGCATACCATACACCGAATCGTACGGATGAGGCACGACCTTCCGGAGTTTCGGCTTTGGGTTTCCATGTCATAAACCAGAAAAGGAGCAAAACGACTTCGAAGTTAAAGACGATCCATTCGATAAACCATTTCCAGAAGAAAACGCGGATGAGTCCGCCGATCGCATTGGGGCTGATGATGTTGGCATGAATCCACATCCCGATACCGGTGAGGGCGCCAACCGAAGTGGTGATGATAAAAAAGACCATAAGCAAACGGTAGACGGTTTCATATCCCGCCATATCGTTGCGTTTATTGGTCCACCATGCGGCCAGTGCAAGCACCACGGATCCTCCGACGGCGCCGCCGTGGGAGACGAATACGTGGATGATTGCGTTGATCGCCATAAGCATTCTTAGCCCTATCGTGGGCATTTCGAATATGGGAAAATCGAACATACATTTCCTTTTTTGTTTAAAAATAGGGTGTATGCACGGCTACGTCAGAGAAATAGACTGAATATTTGCTATAATTAAGACGTTGCTGTGCAACACGTTTTTCCGTCTGCTTGAGAGCTGCAATTTTCACAGCAGACGGATCGGTTTGGCTTTCTCCTCCGTTTTTTCCTCCTTCATGCTTCTAATATGGTAATTTCCGAGAGTGTGATTATGCATTCATAATGTTACATTTGTGTTAAATAAATAAAATAAGAATAGATAAAGAATCGTGGTGTTTTTTAATGTATTGAAGAGCCGTTTTAAAACGGCTTAGATGTCCCGTACCGCTTTATTTCCTTCGACGGCAAGTCGAAATGGTATCACAGGGGGGCTTGTAGGGCGGAGAGGTTATGGTAAACTTCAAAATTAATTTTACGGAGACACTATGACAACCATCTGGCATAACCCAAAATGTTCAAAATCTCGCGAAGCGCTTGCCCTTCTGGAGCAAAAAGAGGAAGCCGTCGAAGTGTTCAAATACCTCGAGAATTCCCCTTCGCGCGATGAGATCCGTGCGCTTCTCGCAAAGCTTGGTGTGAGTGCGCGCCAGCTGATGCGGACGAAAGAGGATTTGTATAAAGAGCTCGGATTGGGAGCGGTAGAGGATGAGGGAAAGCTGATCGACGCGATGGCGAAATATCCGAAATTGATCGAGCGCCCGATCCTGATCCAAGGGGAGAAGGCGATCATCGGCCGTCCGGTCGAGAAAGTGATTGACTTTCTCGCTTAGGTGCGGAATTTTTCGAGCTGCCGGCTCAGATCCGCGGTACTTCTGTCCAGACCGGCGGCGACATTGGTGATCTCTTCGACGCTGGTCGCATTGGAGGAGGCCGTTACATTGAGCGAATCGATTTTGGATGAGATGAGGTTCATCCCCTCCATCAGGTTGCGAAGACTTTCATTGGAGTGATGAACACTTTGTGCCGCGACCGAGATGAGTGAGGAGGAGGTATGGATGATCCCCTGCACCGCATTGGAGTCTTGCGACACGAGGAGCACCGAACTGGTCGATTTATCCATTTTTTTGCTGGTATCGCTGATGGCGCCCACGATGGAACTGATCGTGTGGTTGATGCGCGAAAGACTTTCCTGTGTCCGTTCGGCAAGCTTGCGCACTTCGTCGGCGACTACGGCAAAACCGCGGCCGTGTTCCCCTGCCCGTGCCGCTTCAATGGCGGCATTGAGGGCGAGAAGATTGGTCTGATCGGCGATGTCCCCGATAATCTCGAGAACTCCTTTGACCTCTTGGGCTTGAGACGAGAGGGTCTTGAGTTCGTCTGAGAGAAGCTGTTGCGCTACAGCGACCGTTTGAATGTCGTCATTCATATGAGAGATTTGACTGCTGGCTTTGGTGAGATTGTCATTGGCTTCATCGATTTTATCGTTCGTATCGCGTGCTGCAGTGGTTGAAGATCGGACAATTTCTTGCAGCGAGACGATCTGCGTGTGGGTCTGAGAGATATCGGATGTACTCGCTTCTAGCCGCGTCTTGATCGCTTGTGAGACCAGATTAAGCTCCTGCGCGGAAGAGATGCTGTTTTGTGAAGCCGACTTGATACTGCTAACCATTTTTTGGAGTTCTTCCATCGAACCGTTCATGTCCTGTGCGGCGGTCGCAAGCTCATCTAGACCGTTCGCATCGATTCGATGAAGCAGATCGCCGGATCGGAGATGCTGCGCGATTTGGGTAATATTGGCGATTTTTTTCAGAAGGTCCCGGGTGATGAAGTGCAAGATGATATGGACGCTGATCATTCCTGCCGGAAGGATCAGGGCGATCAGTATCAAAGTCTCTTTGAACTCTTTTTTAGCAGAAGTGTAAAGCTCTTGGGTATTACTGATCTGGAGTTCGATAAGTTTGTCGAGCTGTTCGCCTGCGGGAGCAAGCGAGTAGGGGAAATCGCTTTGCAGCAGATCGTGAATGCTCATGATCTCTTTGGCATCGATCGCTTTTTCGAGTAAAACAATCGAACGCTCCGCCCGCTCTATGGCATCTTTGGCATCGGGCAGGGTTTCGATCTCCTTACTCGTCATTGCCCCCTTGAGATAGATTCCCCATTTTTCTTTGAGGCGCTGATGCGACGCTTTGACACTTTTGGACGCTGTATCAAAATCGCCTACCCCTTCGGAGAGATCGGTCGCGGTATGGAGAACCTCTTTTTCGATGGCATTTTTGCACGAACGGAGATTTTGCAGAGGTTGAAGACTTCGGGTATTGATCGTATCCAATGAAGCGTTGGACAAAAACATCCCGATGATCCCGATGGCTACCGCTACAATTGCAAAAAGCTGCGTCAGGATGACGATCAGGGTGATCTTTTGCCGAATGGAGAGACGGGAGAGGAGAGACAGTGATCTGTTGGAAGCCATAAATGCACCTTGGAAAAAAGTGCAGAAGTATAAATTTGGATGGTTACAATTAGGTCACATTATAATTATTATCCCTTAGATGAGGAGTTTGCTAAACGTTAGTAGAGTATCCGATCGCTTTTTTCCAGCCATCGATTAAAAAGCTCTCGGGTTTTTTCCATATCAAGAGGGGCAAGATTGAATGCATTGCCCGGATTTCGGATAAACGTATGAAAACGTTCATCGTCAAACCCCCCTTTAGCCGCATCCGCTCCGGTAGCCCCATAATACACGGTCGGTATCCGTGCCCATAGGATAGCTCCCAGGCACATCGGGCAAGGGTAGCAGGTGGTATACAAAACGCAATCGGAAAGGTCATAGGACCCGAGTATCCGGGAGGCTTGGCGAATCGCGTTGACCTCGGCATGGGCGGTGGGATCGTTCGTGGCGAGGACCTGATTGTGGGTTACGCAGACGAGTTCGTCTCCCCGGACGATTGCGGCTCCGAAAGGCCCCCCCTCATTGTTTTGCATTCCCGCCAGCGCTTCATCGTGGGCGAGCTTCATCCATTTGTTCATGGGTTTACAGGCCGGCAGGCGGAGGCAAAGAGTTCGGGGCGGTACTCGAAATGCATCGTATCGTAATGGTACCACCGTCCTCCCCAGATAAAACCGTGTTTTTCAAAGATTCGAACAATGCTCATGGGCATCGTATTGCGGTATCCGATTTTGGCGGTTTCTTGGGGAGCTTCGTCTTTCCAGTACTGGGTTTTGGATGGAGCCAGATCGATAGCGATCCCGAAGCTGTGCATCGAGAGGCGGTCGGTATCCTTTATCACCCGGTATTCATAGGTGCAGGCCCCCTCGGCCCAGATCCGATCGTTTTTGGGGAGAAGGGCGATCTCCCGACCGATAGCGGCCAGCTGTTTGTCTACTCCCCCGACACGGTTGACCCGCAATTTTTTGGTGCCGCTCAGCGTCGGCCAGGCGATGGTAACCAGATTGGCTTCGACGGAACGTTTGTCTTTGCCGTAAAGTGCCTGGAAAAACGGCTGATAGCGTAATCTTCCCGGATCGAAAAGATAGGGCGGCGGGGTGTCGATCCCGCCCGCGTCGTATCTCTGCGAAAGCTGGACGGAGAGATCGGCGTTGTTGATTTTCTCATCCCAGGTCGTTTTGGGCGATGAGGTGCGGTAGGGGAATCGGGTGCCGTCTTTCAAGACAACCGCAGATTCGTCAGCAGATACCACTGAATCACCGTATCCTTGGAGGTAACATTGGGGATTGGCCCATGAGAGGGAAACAAGGGCGGATAGCACCCCCACTATCTGAAAGTAACGCATCATAGCCTCTTTTTTAAGTGTATTTTAGCGAATAATTATTGTGACCTGCGTGAAGGAGTACCTCCTCTTCACAATCGCTTCACACTTCTATGCCATGATCCGTTTATCTTAACCATAGGAGTTTTCTATGAAAACCGTACAAACGATCGGCACCGTTTTGAGTGCACTGATGATTTTTTCCGTTTCAGCGTCCGCAGACCGAGGAGGACACGAGCGGGGGGGGTATTACCCTTCGCGTCATGTTCAGATGGTTCAACCGCGTCATAATCACACGAACTGGGTCGTCCCTTTGGTCGTCGGAGGGGTGCTGGGATATGCCCTCTCCGAACCGCGCAGAGAGTCGGTAACGTATGTCCGGAGTGTATCCTCTCCGGTCATCTATCGCTCCTCGGCGTATCAGAGCCAGCCGGTTTATCAGGAACAGTGGGTCTATTTTAATGACTGTGACTGTCAGCGGCGTGTGTTGGTTCCGGTGCGGTAAATTTTTTCTTCGCTGCAGTGAGTGATTTGTTTTTTTCTCTTTTCGCGGCGTACATCGAGGTATCCGCCGCCTTGATCAGTCCGCTCGCATCGATGGCGTCATCGGGATAGAGTGCCACACCGATGCTCGCTTTTGCCCTTAGCGTCGTGCGTGCATCGATAACGATCGGTTTATCTATCGCCGCTTTGATGGTGTGGCGTACCGTCTCCACATGCGCTTGCCCTTCAATGTCTTCGATGATGATAACAAATTCATCCCCTCCGAACCGGCTGACCGTATCGCTGTTGCGTAAGCACGCACGGAGATTTCTTGCGACACCGGAGAGGAGTTTGTCTCCCGTCTCATGTCCGTAATGGTCGTTGACCCGTTTAAAATCGTTGAGATCGATAAAGAAAAGGGCAACTTTTGTCCGGGAACGTTCTGCGCGATGAATTGCCTGTATCAGGCGGCTGTCCATTGCCGAACGGTTGGTCGCTCCGGTCAGCGGATCGTGATGGGCCTGATGGGTGAGTTGGTGTACGTGGGAACTCAGCTCGGTGATATCGTGCAGATTGCCGATATAGCTGATAAGCCGGTTGCGGTTGTAGATAGCGGTGATGGTCACGCTGAGGACTTTTTCACCTTCGGGGGAGGGTTTTGTAACTCTTCCCCTCCACGTTTTATTCGCATCAAATTGAGATTGCAGTGCACTGAATGTCAGCCGCTCTTTGAAAAGATAAGAACCGATATGGGTGCCGTATACATCATCGGGATCGCCGAGGTTGAGGAGAAAAAAACTCCGGTTCGCAAATTCGATAAACCCTTTGTGATCGGTATAGAAGATAGCGTCACCGGCACTTTCGAGTGCCGTGGAACGTTTTGTCAGTTCGTCAAGCGCTTTTTTAGACGCGGTAATATCCTGCGCCATGCAGAGAATCTCTCCTGTCGATTTATCGAGGAGACGGTTGCGCCATTCGCAAAAAATTTCCTCCCGGTACTTGGTGATATTATAATTTTTCGAATAACTGACCCCTTCAGTTAATGTTTTTTGCAAGATATGCGAGAAATGGGCTTTATCAAAAAGGGGGACAAGGCAATCGGTGATCTCTTGGTTGAGTACTTTTACGATGTTCCAGCCGAAAATGATCTCTGCCGCTTGATTCCATTCGATGATCCGATGGTTTTTGTCGATAACGATCAGGGCGACGGGAGAGTCGTTAAAAAATTGGTGATATCGATTTTGGCTTTTGATCAGGCGGCGATTAAGAAAAATACTATGAACGATCCATAATGCCATAACAAGAATGAGGGAGAGGATCGCAAGGAACTCCATCACATAAAGAGATCGTGGTGCGAAGAAACGGTATCCGAAGCGATAAGGGAACCGATCATAAATGTGGATAACATACGTAAACTCCTGAAAACGGCGGACATCCTTAAATAATTGACGAAATTATATATAGTTGTTTATTATTTATACATTAAAGCGATTCTTAAAATAATTCAGTTTTTTATCGGTGGAGATGTATAATGAAATAATGAAAAGGAGGTGCGGTTTATGTTTTTTCCGACCCTTGAACTGATTGCGACAACGGATGTTATTTTGATCGATATCCATAAGACGATTAATAATGCCCTTCAAAAGATGCATGAACATAACCATCGCAGCATTGTTATCGTTAACGGATCGCTGTACTATATCATCACCTCGAAAGATTTGATTCGATTAAAGGTGGAGGGGGTCGATTTTGCGACCCCTCTTGTGCAAATCGATTTGCGGCCACTCCCTTTACTCGAGAAAGGGAGTAATGTTGTCAATGCCCTCAATCAGGACCATGCAATGGATGAACATATTTGTGTCTGTAATGAAGACGGGACACTCTATGGTCTGGTTACCAACAGTGATATCGTGGCAAGCGTCGATCCTCAGGTTGTTTTGGAAAGTTTGCAAATCGGGACGGTTTTCGATAAAAAATACGGGTATAAAAGTTTTGAATATACGACGAAAATGGATCAGGTACTCGGATATATGAAAGACGCCCCGATCGACTGTGTCATTATCCAGCATGATAATAAACCTGTGGGGATCATTACCTCCAAAGACATTATCAAGTTTATTAATAATGCGACGTGTCTCACGGCAGAGGTCGGTACGGTAATGTCGTCTCCTATCGAGACGATGCCCTCAAGCGCCTCGATCAGTGAAGCTCTCGATTTTTTAAAACAACGCCACTACAAACGGATCGTTGTCGTTGAAGAGACGGGAGCCATCTTGGGAATCGTGACGCAGCAAGATATCATCTCCCGGACGTATCTCAAATGGTCGCAGCTGGTGAATGAACATTTCCTCCAGTTTACAGAGTTGACACAGATTCTGGAGCAAAAAAATCAGTATCTTGCCAATCTTGCCACAAAAGATGCGTTGACGCGGATAAGCAATCGCCATATGTTCACGGAACAGTTTGCCAAAGAGTGTGCGACGGCGAAGCGGTACAAAACGAATCTCTCTATGCTCATCATGGATCTGGACCATTTTAAAGAGGTTAACGATACCTATGGGCATAATGTCGGTGATTATGTGTTGAAGAGATTTGCTTCAATCGTCTCCGAGTTGATCCGTGAAGCTGATATTTTTGCACGTTGGGGGGGAGAGGAATTCGTTTTGCTGTTGCGTCATACCTCCTGTATGGAGGCGTATACGGTAGCTGAAAAAATACGTCAAGCCGTCGATGCGTATCATTTTGACGATGCGGGAAAAATATCGTGCAGTATCGGGGTGACCAATATTCAAGAAGACGATGTGCTCGAAACGGCAATCGAACGGGCCGATCAAGCCTTGTATGTGGCAAAACATCAGGGACGAAATCGCACGATAGCGTGTGCGAGCTGCAGCCAAAACTAGCTTACTGCAATTTGGCGATATAGCCGGCTACGGTTTTGAGATCATCGTCGCTAAGCGGTGCGACATTCGCTTCCATTGTCGCTTTCTGTTCACCGCCGTAGGTACCGTTTTTATACCCCATCAGTTTGGAAAGAACATCGTTTTGGCCGCCGATAGGTTTGGGCGCGATGGAGGTGTCTTTCCCGTCATCTCCGTGGCATTCGACACAATATTTGCCGTACAGCTTCATCCCCGGATCGACAGCGTAGAGGAGAGAAGCTCCCGTCAGTATTATCGTTGCAATAGTATATTTCATGGTATATCCTTATTCGTTAATTCAATGGACGGGTTACTCGACGCGGTTTCTTCCCCTCTCTTTGGCCAGATAGAGTTTTTCGTCGACCTGAGCGACGTAACCGTCGATAGTCTCGTTGTTCATCGGAGTGGTATTGTCGGCAAGGATGCTGATCACGCCTATGCTGATGGTATAGCGGATCGGCATCCCCTCAAAAACAGCGTCTTCGGCGGCAGTAGCGTTGCAGAGTTCCTGTCCTAGTATGTGCGCTTCGTCTTTGCTTGTTGTCGGGAGCAAAATCATAAATTCCTCTCCTCCGAAGCGAAAAAGATAGTCGGATTTGCGGAGTTTTTGTTCCAATATGCTTGCAAAATGTTTCAGTACGGCGTCTCCTGCAGCGTGACCGTAGGTATCGTTGACGGCTTTGAAATGGTCGAGATCACACATCATCAGAGAAAATCCCCTGCCGGTTGCTTTTGAAATTTCCAGCTTGTTGATCATAATTTTGTAAAACAGCCGCCGGGTCAAGAGATGGGTGAGGGGGTCTTTGGCGCTCTCTTCAATCTCATTGAGAAAGGCGATCTCGTTTCCGATTTCAAGTGAATAGTATTCGATCTTCTGCATGAGATGGATGAGGGTTCCGGGGCGAAACTCTTTGCTCTGACAATGGCCGACGACATTGGCAGCCAGATCATGAAGGTTTCTATGAAGATTTTCAAGTACTTTGAAATGAGATAGCGAGATCAGGTAGGAGGTCGTCGCATTGTTTAGCCACTTTCCGAATGCACAGTGATTGGCATCGAGTTCGGGGCAGTGTTCGTCAAATGTATTTCCCTGTATGTAGAGAATAAGATCCAGTACCCATTGGATATGGCGTTCAAAATATATCATCAGTTTTTTATCCGGCATGAGGGCGATGTGGGAGAGACGGAGCTCATTTTTAAACGCAAGCTGTTTCAAAAATTTGGATAGATACAATGCGGTAATACGATTTTCGTGTTCTTCGAAAAAGTGGTTGATTTCAGCGATATGCGCGCAATCCTCTATATCTACAAGGCTGCCGATGAGTTTGCGGACGACGGTTATGAGTTCGCTGTAGAGAAACAGATACGGGATGTCCTGTTCGATCATATACTGGACGAGCACTTTGGTATTTTGCTCAATCTCTTCCTCTGAAGAGGAGCGGAGGAGATTCAAACACAGTTTTTTGTGTTCAGCTATCGCGTAGGTATAAAGACGATCACCCGTGTCGCTAAATTGTAAGTTTTCCAGATTTATGCAATATTCGCGGACAATCTCCTCGATTTGTGGAAAATATTGCTGAATTTTTTCCATTGTTTCACCCTTTTGTGATGAAGTTCTTGACTTATTGTAACGGAAAAATCATGGATCGGATAGCTGCGGTATTTTTACCGTATAAAGTCGATCAATCCCATGACGATTTCCACGGCGATCAGGACGATGATGATCCATTCCAGAAACTCGCTTTTTTTGTGGTTGATGAGGTCCATCACGAGCATTACGTCCTCTTTGATCTGTGCGAGTTTGGAGAGGGCAATCTCATGGCGATCGTAGAGCTCCAGAATAAAGGCCAGACGGTTATAGAGGGCTTCGGCCTGTGCATCGTCCCACAGGATATTGGGTTTGTCCAGAAGGAGCAGATTGCTGACCATATCGTGGCGCGTGAGGGCAAGGCGTTTGGCAAACTGCATCAGATGAGAACGGCGCGTGATCGAAAACGTATGGATCGATTCGACAATCCTGCGGCTTTGAGTAAACAGGGTGTCAAGCCGTTTTTCGTAATGTTCCAATCCGACGCTTTGGGAGATCGCCAGTGCGATAATATTCAGATTAAGAGTCGATGCCGATTTGAGAGCGATCGCTTCATTCGTCACTTCAAAAGCGGTGGAGAGGTCCGGATCGATGCGCAGCGGATAGTCCTGGGTGATAAGTCGGTTCCCCTCTTCGGAATCGAGGGTGATACCCAGCAGCGAGAGGGCATGCAAAATCTCTTTTTTTTCTGCTGCGATCAGGGTCAGGACGCCAAAAGGGGCAAGTACGGCAAAAATCGTATCACTGCGGCCGTAGTAACCGTTTTCAACCCCCCGTTTAAGGGTAAGATCGAGCGAATATTCGATCGCGGCTTGTGAAACCGGGCGGGCAGGATACAAAGAGAGGAGGTTCATGCGAGTACCTTTTTAACGGGAAGTTCGTTTGATTATTGTATCATGTGTTTGTTAGCGGAAAGTTTTTTTATGAGTTACATCTTTTCATACAGATCGAAAAGATCGATGCCGTCGGGAAGACGGGGTTTTCCGTCACGGAAGCTTCGGGTATGGGAGATGAGCCGTTTAAAATGTTTTCGCAGATGATAGGCATCGGGGACGTTGGGACGGAACCAGTCCCCTTTGGCACTGAAGAGCCAGTCGATGGCCGCTTTGACATCATGCACGCTGTATCCCCCCGTATCAATGATGAGTTTGATCTGTTTTGCCCAGCTCATAACGTCAAAAGGTTCTTCGAATTGGGGATCGATAGCGGCCAGATGGCGGATAAAATAGCGTGCCGTTTCAAATTCTTCATTGGTCGGTTTTTGTTCTTCCAAAGCTTGATTCCCGATCACTGCAGGGGCATTGGAAGAGACCTCTTTGCGTACCCACCGCTCAAATTCGGCAAACCAATCGAATGATCGGCGATTCTGAGAACGCTGATAGAGATTGAAATCGTCAAATATTTCCCGCCGCAGCCCTTCGCGGTCGAGCAGCTCCAACGCGAAACCATGGAGTTCCGTGAATGCATCATTGGGGAGATTGAGATAATAGTTGCTGTCGACATATTCGGCGGCGACGGAGAGAGATACGGCGGTATTTTGAACCGTTTCGATCGGTGCGAGGGTATAGTGGATCATGACGCCGTTGGGCGTTTTGCGGCGGATGGTCCCCAAGACCCCTTTTTTGACCATGCCATCGAGTGCCTCGACAACCTCCCTGGGGCTGTGGCGCAGATATTGCGCCAGTCTCGGAGCCTCGATATCTCCGGGTTTCTCCCCCCACTTCAGGGTATGACGGATGAGGAGGGGGAGAAGCGCCCGCTCAAGAAGGGTCAGGTCCTCTCGGTCGATAAGGGAGATGGGGATGGTAATCATACGCGCTTGCCTGTTGTGACGAGCTTGGCTTTAAGCGGTGCGGCGATGACGCTTTGCTTGTCCCGTTCACGGCGGAGGATCTCATTGCGGTATTCATGCGTCACACGGGCTTCAAAGAGGCCGTGATCGAGTGAGACGTAATCATAAATCCACCGTTTGGTGAGGGTGCGGATCACGTTGATATCGGTAGCGTCGAGCAAAGGGGTATCGTCTTCTTTGCGCCGGATGGAGGTAAAGCGGATCTGTTCAAACCGTTCTACGGCGCTGAGCTCACGGTCCCGCTGCAAAACGATTTGCTGGCGTACGTCGTACATCAGGCGGTAAAGTTTTCCGGCCCGCTCCTGAGCTTCTTGATCAATCGGGCTGAGCGACTCTTCTTCAAATTCCTGAGCGACGAGAGCGATCTTCTCAAAGCCGTTTTTGAAGGGCATCGGACGCAGCGAGAGGCGGCGAAAAAATTCCCGATACTGCGACGGGGCAATCGTACGGACCAGATCGGCGACATGGGCGCGGAGGTTGATGTCCTCTTCGATTTTGAAATACTCCATCAGGGAGGTAATAAATTGAGAACGGATCTGTTCTTCCGTGGGGGTATTTCGGTGCATCAATCCTCCTCTTTTTTAGTAGGAGAAGTATAACACTCGATTGTGCAAGAGGAGCTAAAAGGAGATGTTTTGAGGGAGCGGATCGCGAACCGTTAATACAATGTTATGCAATAGCGCGAATAACCGATTGTTTTTTTATAAACCAGTGTGACTGTTTTTGCATCTCTGATGATTTCATAATCTCTATTATAGTAAAATACTTTTTAATAGAGATACACAATAAGGGAGGGGATGTTGTAATGATAGTTGATGAATCCTCTTCCGTAATAACCCCCAAAGAGTTGCTTAAACAACGTATCCGATCTATTGATCCGGAGTTCAGGTATTATAAATCCTTATTCAATACGACTCCGGATTTGATTGCCGTGACCGACGGGGATAAAATTGTGGATGCGAACAGTTCGTTTGTCCGTTTTTTTACCGCCTTGGGGATCGACGTATATGCTCCCGATTTTTCACTCTCCGGTATTTTCGAAAAAGTGGATAAATACGGCTACGTCTATGACGGCTACGGGATGCGCCGCTGGTTTGAGACGATCCTTCATAAAGACAAATATCATTATCGTGTCGCCATCGCCGGTAAGGGGAGGATGTTTGATTTTAATATAGCGATTCAGTTTTTGGAACCGGCCAATGATGTCTTTGTCACAACGCTGACGGATGTCTCGGAGATGATGGGATATAAAAGTCTGCTCGAAGAGAGTTTCCGTTCCAGTGTTCAGGATAAAGAAGAAGCCGAATTTCTATTGCAGCAGTATGATAATGCGATGAATGTGGCGAGCTTGATCGCCAAAAGCGATTTGGACGGGACCATCACGTACGTCAACGATGCTTTTTGCAAAGTGCTGAAATATGAGAGAGACGAACTCATCGGCGATAATGTCCTAATTTTTTGCATCCCGAATGAAGATGACGTGTGTTATGAATCGATATGGGAGATCATAGAAAACGGGAACATCTGGAAGGGGGTCCTTCAAAATGTTGATAAAGAAGGGGAGATCCACTATTTTGATACGACTGTCGTCCCGATCAAAGACCGATCGGGAGAGGTGGTGGAGTATCTCTCCGTGCGGCATGAGATCAGCGAGATGGTGAGGGCAAAAGAAAAAGCGGTCCAGACGCTGGAGGCAAAAAACAAGTTTTTCGATCAGGTATCGCATGAACTCCGCACACCGCTCAATGCGATTGTCAATTTTACCGATCAGGCGCTGGAGAGTTTTGACGAGATGTTCGAAGACCTCGATAGCCGGGATATGGTCAAGCTCTATATCGAGAGGGCCTATAAAAATTCCCAAAACCTTTTGTACCTCATTAATTCGCTTTTGGATATGGCCAAACTCAAAGCGGGAAAAGAGACCTTTGCGATCGCACCGTATGATGTTGTACAATTGGTTCGGGAAACGTATGAAAATTGTTCAAGTCTGAGCAAAAATACGAATGTAGATTACAGGTTTCAGGCAAATTGCAGTTCATTATGGATAAATTGTGATCCATTAAAATTTAGACAGATCATAACCAATCTTGTTTCAAATGCCTTCAAATTTACGAAAAACGGATTTATCGAAATACGGGTCGATGAAGCGGGAGACGGGTGTTTGATCGCAATCGAGGACAGCGGCATCGGAATTCCGGAGAAAAAGCTCTCTAGCGTATTTGAGCCGTTCCAGCAGGCCAGAGCCCATGATCACGGGACCGGTTTGGGATTGAGTATTGTCAAAGAGTATACGCAAGCGATGGGTTTTGTTTTGGATATACACTCCTCGGAAGGCGTTGGGACGTGTTTTACCCTGAAAGCTAAAAAAATTGCGACAAAAGCGAGTGTTGAATGGAACATATAAGACTTCTTATTGTGGATGATATAGAAGATAATCGTCTGATATTAAAAGCCATCTGCCGAAAGCTTGAAGGGTTTGAAATTCAAGAAGCGTGTGACGGAATTGAAGCGGTTGAGATGGTGGAAGAGTGGCATCCTCATATCATTTTGATGGATATTATGATGCCGAATATGGACGGTTTTGAGGCATCAAAGATTATTAAAGAGCGTTACCCCGAAACCATTATTATGGCGGTAACTGCCGTTATCGATCCGCATATGGAAGCAAACATGGCTTCAATCGGGGTGGCTGCTCATATCCGCAAGCCGATCGATAAAGATATGATCCGTTTTAAACTGGAGAGTTTCGCGGAAATCCTCCGTGCAAAAACGGGGAAACACAAAAAACTGTCGCATAAAGAAGCGCTGAACCCTTTTTGTTCCGACATCCGCCATTTGAAAACGATCTTTAATATTGTCGATTCGGATGCGATGATGGATTTCGGGATGTGGATACTGTCCAGATGTGAAGAGACGATGGTCCCCTCATGCACGAAAGTGGATGCCGCCATCGAGTTTTTTTACGAACTCATGCGGCAGGGAACGCGGAACGGGCAGTCTTTGAGCATTATTATCGAAGAGAGTTTTGAAGAGCTCTTTGTAACGATGAAGTTTGAAGAGGGGGTTGAACTTCAGCCTAAAGCGATGACCCTGCTTCGAGAGCTTGGACCCGATTGTATTGCCCGGGACGCTATAGCGTGTGTCCGTCTTCATATGTATGATGAGAGGAAAATCTCCCTCAAAAAAGAAAAGGTACCGGCCCCGTCAGCAGTAGCCGTTCCGCTAATCGAGGTGAAAGCCGAAGAGCCGGCTGTCGCCGAGGTTTCGGTCGCGAATGAGCCGCAGGCTCCCAAAGAGACACGAGCCCTTCACTCCAATGAGCAGCAGTTGCTGCGCCAAAGTTTTGTCCATAAAACGACGGCAAGAGATTATGTTCAGGAGATCGGGGGAGATGTCCTGGACGAAATCCGTGATCTGGTGAGTCTGGATGAAGAGTGGGTTGATAAACTTAGAATTTTAGAGGATGAGCACACTCCGCAAAATATCCGAAATTTTGTGGACGGCGTATTGGGAATCTACGTCCATGCGATTAATAATCTGTTTGAATTTACGGCGCTGGCGTACGCCCTCTCCTCTCTGGGAAGTTTTTTAAAGGAACATGCCGATGCAATCATCGCGGATCCGGCAAAACTCAAAAGACTGGTGATGATGATGGAGCATTTAGGTGCCGATCTCACCTCGTGGCGATCGCATATTTTTGAACTGCAAGACTCGGGGGACATCCATTATCTCGACAGTTCGTTTTTCAGTTCGTGTATGCAGATCGAGGGGGCAATGAGCGATAAAGTGATCGAAACCGATGATGACGACGACGGTATGGAATTTTTTTAAACTATAACTTAGGGGGAAATAAATGGCGAAAAGGGTAATTATTGTGGATGATTCCAGAGCGATTATCGCGACGGCGGAGCTGGCACTGGATGAGATGATCAGCAGCGGAGTGATCGAGTTCAAATCGTATCTGAATCCGGTGGAGCTTTTGGGGGCGCTGCAAAGCGGAGCGGAGAATTTTGACCTGCTGATCAGCGACGTCAATATGCCGGAGATGAACGGATTGGATTTGGCCCGGGCGATCAAGGCGGATGATCGGTACAAAACCAAGCCGATTATCATCCTGACGACGGAAAGTTCGAATGAGATGAAGATGGCCGGAAAAGAGATCGGCGTGACGGGATGGATGGTCAAACCGTTCAGCGATGACAAAATCGTTAAGTCGCTAAAAATGGTACTGGGGGTATAAAACATGGAATCAAATACGGCCCAAACACGAAGGGAACGGTATCTGACGTTCTTTTTGGGTGAAGAGCAATACGGTATCGCGATCGACCGGATCAAAGAGATCATCGCGATGATGAAGGTGACCTTTGTCCCGAAAACCCCCGAGTACATGAGAGGGGTGATCAACCTGCGCGGCTCGATCATCCCGGTAGTGGATACCCGGTCACGTTTCGGGATGGAGCCTCAAGAGGAGACCATGCACACGGCGATCATCATCGTCGAAGTGGAAAAAGTAAATATCGGCTTTATCGTCGACCGCGTCGAAGAGGTTGCCTCGATCGATGCGGCCCATTTGGGAGCGGCACCGAAATTCGGAAGCAACGTCGATACCGATTTTATCTGCTCGATGGCGCAGATCGAAGAGAACGTCGTGATGATTTTGGATGTTTTGAAGCTTTTCGAAGCGGATGAACTGGTGAGTCTTGAGGGACTCGGACAAATACAAATGAAAGAAGGAGAATAAGTATGAATTGGTTGGAAAACATGGTATTGCAAAGCAAATTGGTATTGCTGACGGCAGTTATGATGATAGCGCTTACTACTCTTGGATACATTGCATACAGCACGACGCAAAAATGGGAGAGTGGGATTACTGAAGTAGGGGTTGTAAAACTTCCCTCGATCGTTGGAATTATGGAGATGCGTATCGGGATAAATCAAATTGTCATTCAGCAAAACCGCGTTCGGGCAATGAAAGAGGATCCTAAAGGGCGTGAAAAAATTCAAGATGCGTTAGCGCGGATGGACAAAGGGTTCGAGCGGTTTGACAAAGGGTACAAAATATACACAGCAATACCAAATTCACCGGAAGAAGCGGCAGAGTGGAAAAATTTTGAAGAAAACTTCGAAAAATGGAAAGAGATGAGTCTTCAGTTTCAGAAGAATGTGTTAGTTCCCCTCAGCACAAATACCGATCCGGCGATGATCGATACTTATTATATTAAAATGAAAGAGTTTGTGGAGGGGAGTCGTACAATGCGTACTGCGGCATTCGCCTCTATGGATGTAATTTCTAAAATGAATATCGATGGCGCAGATTCGGCAGTTAAAACGGCACAAGAAGATTCGAGCAGCGCGATACGTATGACGATGATTATTGTTCTTGTCTCGTTTGCGATTTCTATTGTATTAGCGATGTTGATTATCCGCTCGGTTACCCGTTCCATCACCATGAGCGTAACCACCATCCGTGACGGCGCGATGCAGATCACCTCCGCATCCGATCAGGTTGCATCGTCCTCTTCGTCACTGGCCCAAGGGGCGAG
>Ga0265297_10000865_pt1 | contig 80462 bp, 100 predicted proteins | sample Munlanlwell13791_FD_192502 | JGI IMG/M metagenome (GOLD analysis project Ga0265297, IMG submission 192502) | Leachate microbial communities from a municipal landfill in Southern Ontario, Canada - Leachate well 137-91 | ecosystem: Engineered > Solid waste > Landfill > Unclassified | place...
ATGGTGGGGTTTACAGTGGTTTCCCCCTGATGGAACATAAATTATGGCTGAAGCTTCAAGCAAAATTAGCTAAAATATTACAATCTTAAGACAGGACAGTCGTGATGAAAAAATTAAGTACGCTATTGATACTTACCGCTCACCTGATGGGTGAGGGTATAGATACCTCCGGCGTACGTATGCCTGATATTGTCTTGGATGCCATTAAACATTGTGAATGTTTAAAAGAATCAGATGGGCAATGCAATCCAAATGTTATTCGTATTAATTCTGTTGAAGATGCTGATCGTGCAAGAATGGCCGGTTTTGCAGTAAAGGGTCATATTATACGATGCAATTCGACAGAAGAGTGTTCATCACAGGCACAAGCGCTTATCAATGGCGGAATCACTAATCTTGATCTTGGACCTTATCAAATTAATTATAAATATCATCCCAATGCGACACTTTCTGAATATTTTGTGGATGCAACAGAGCGTGAGCATGCCAATCGTATTATTACAAACCTGGTAAAAAGTTTTGGGTATTCGTGGGAAACATTGGGTCGGTATCATCATTTTAGCGCGACGGACCGTACCCGTAATGAGCAATATTATCGAAAAATGTACGCGTTTATTTATGGTAATGCTTCACAATCTTCAAGCTCAAATTAATAATACTTTTTTTAAGCTTTCTTTAGCGAAAATCCCGATACACTCTTGGTTATATCACTGTATTAGGAGAATTTATGAGTTCATCTGCGGCTATTATCAAAGAGATACCATTGAACGGAACCAAAAAAGGGGTGATTGCAGTCAGCAAGATTGATACTCCTTACGGTGAGGGAAGTGACAGCGTGGCAAGCATCGGAATATCACTTTCGGGTGATGCTAAAAATCCGGAGTGGAAAGTTCATCTTCCGTTGGGAAATATTGATGATGTGATTGAGGCGTTAAAAAGTATCAAATAATCGAACATATTCCGTTTACCCTTCGACAAGCTCAGGGCGAACGGAAAGGTGATTACTTCTTCGTTGCTACAAACGTGGCAATTCGTTTGATTCCTTCACGTATACTCTCAATGTCGGTTGCAAAACTAAAGCGAAAATATCCCTCACTTCCAAAGCCGATCCCTGGAACAACGGCTACCCCTTGCTCTTCTAATAACTCTTTACAAAAAGTCATTGAATCATTGCCAATCTCTTTAATATTTACAAAGAGATAAAAAGCTCCATGGGGTGAGAGTACGGAAAGTCCGTCAATGTCATTGAAAAGACGAACGGCTTCATCACGGCGTGCCATAAAAGCTTGACGCATGGTTTCAATATCCGCATCTGCTTCACCATTGAGTCCTACGATAGCCGCTTTTTGAGTAATAGAATTGATGTTGGACGTACTTTGGCTTTGGAGTTTTTTGGTTGCCTGGATGATTTCGGTGTTAGCCGCTGCCATATACCCAAAACGCCATCCTGTCATTGCAACGGATTTGCTGAGCCCATTGATTGTGACAGTACGTTTAAACATATCGTCGCTCACTGCTGCTGCTGAGACAAATTCGCCATCATAAATAAGCTTTTCGTACATCTCATCACTCGCAACGATAACGTTCGTCCCCTCAAGCACTTTACCCAATGCTGTGAGTTCTGCACGTGTATAAACTGCTCCTGTAGGGTTTGAAGGAGAGGTTAAAATAAGCATTTTTGTTTTAGGTGTTAATGCGTTTTTGAGTTGTTCAGGCGTGATTTTAAAACCGCTGGCATCATCGGTCATAATCTCAACAACAGTGCCACCGCAATATTGTACCAATTCAGGATAGGTGACCCAATAGGGGGCTGGAATAATGACTTCATCTCCGGTTTGAATCGTACAGGCAAAAAGGTTGTAGAGGGAGTGCTTGGCTCCATTGTTGGCAATGATTTGATCAGCCTTGTATTCAAGTCCATTATCACGTTTGAGTTTTAAGGCAATAGCCGCTTTAAGTGCAGGGATACCATCGACAGCAGTGTATTTTGTAAACCCTTCATTGATCGCACGAATAGCCGCATCTTTGATAACTTGAGGAGTATCAAAATCAGGTTCACCCGCTGAAAAACTGATAATATCTTTGCCTTGAGCCTTTAGCTCTTGTGCCAAGGTTGAAATAGCGATGGTAATCGATTCTGATAGGGTATTAACGCGATCGGTTAGCATAATCTTGCCTTTAATTTTTTTGAAATTATAGCATAACCTTCTTTTAGCTACACTAGCGTAATTCTATTTTTGCCATCTTGCTTGCTTTTTGAAAGGGCATTTTCCGTTCGTTTAATGATTGTATCGATATCATCACCTGCACAATGCATCGTTGCGCCGATACTGACGGTCAATTCTATACTTTGACCACTGTAGATAAGGTGGGAATGTTCTACTTTGTGTAATATTTTTTCAGCAACACTCAGCGCTTTGTCGTTTTCACACCGATTGATTAAAACAGCGAACTGGTCGCCGCCATAGCGGTAAACGATATCTCCGCCTCTCACCATCCCTTTGATCGTTTGCGCTAAAAAATAGAGTACTTTATCACCGGCGGTATGACCAAACGTGGCATTGATTTTTTTAAAGTCATCTGCATTGATTATTAACGATAAAAGCGGCAGAGAACGATCCATTCCATTGGATAGCATAGTGCTTAAATCTTCCATGTATTTACGATGATTTAGGAGGTGGGTTAGAGGATCTGTTGTAACATCGACTAGCACATCATCAAGACGCTCATTGAGTTCAACTATTTTTTCTTCTGATCGCTTGAGTTCATAGGTCATATCGGTACCAAGCTCCATCAATCCATTGATAATATTTACGTGACCATTATCATTCTTATCTTGATTGTACGAGTTCAAGAGATCACTTTGTTGAGCAGCTACGAGAGTGATATTGGCGTGGCTTTTTGAAAAGGTTTCAACGGCTATTTTTGCCAATTCGATATATTTGCTGATCGAATTGATTTTTTCATCCATAGTGCTGTTTTGATTCAAAGCATTTTTTAGTGTGGAATCGGAAAGAGAGTCGAAAATCCGGTTAAATTGTTTTTCATAATGAGTAGGATAAGGGGGGATATGCATTTCCCTCAGGCTTGCGAGTGCTTCATCGTGGATGCTTATTATTTTAGTGTAGATTGAATTTTTATCATGGTGCATTAAGAGTTTCTCCTGTATAAAATTCCAGTACGTTGAATTGTACCTAAATAGAAAAAAAAATGATTTAAAAAAACTACATTTTCCCTTTATGCAGTCAGCTTTATGATCCATGAAACTGTCTTGCTCTATAATATGCATATTTTAATACAATGGATACGTATGTTTTTTGAACCAGGATTTTTAGGGACGCGTGCTGCGTTTTATATGGATGTAGTGACCCTCTATTTTGCACTTTTGCCTTTTTTATTGGCTTTTTCGATACGTCAAGCGGTTGTTGGAAACATTACGCTTCATTATAAGTCGCAAATGGTTATTTTGGGGTTGACGGTTGTTATGGTTTTGATTTTTGAAATCGGGGTTCGCCTTGGTGGTGGATTTGTAGAATACGTCAAAATGTCGAGTGTCTCGTATGATTTTTTACTTCTCTTTTTGGCTGTTCATATTTTGATTGCATTGTTAGCCGTTGGAGGATGGATCTATCTTATTATTACCTCTTATCAAACGTATGTGCAAGAGGGGAAAGCGGGTATGGGGAAACACCGCCGTATGGGGCGATGGATTTTTGGTGCATTAACTCTTACGTCGGTGATGGGATGCAGTATTTATCTATTTTTATTTGTAATGTAAGCGAAAAAGGGAAAAGATGACAAAACGTTTTGATAATGCTGCTGCACAGTGGGATCAAGGGGATACGCGACAGAATATTGCTCAATCGGTGTTTCAAACTATTGTGAGCCGCATTGCTTTATTAAAAAGTATGACTATTATGGATTTTGGCGCTGGAACGGGATTGTTAAGTTTTAAAATCGCCCCTATGGTGCAGTGTGTTACCGGAGTTGATTTATCCGAAAAAATGCTCGAACAGGTTATGGCAAAAAACAGTGATGCAATACAGGTGATTCCTATGTGTCAAGATATTATGAATGAGCCTTTGGAAGAGACATTTCATGGGATTGTAAGCTCTATGGCAATGCATCATGTTGAGGATACGGCTGCACTGTTCAAGACATTTTATGCCCATTTAAAGCGGGATGGGTTCATCGCAATTGCTGATTTAGAAGCTGAAGACGGGAGCTTTCATACCCATGGTAATGAAGGGGTGCACCATTTTGGATTTGATCGCGATGTGCTTCGTGAGACAATAGAGCGCTGCGGTTTTACCGGTGTTCGATTCCATCATGCGTACACGATTGAAAAAGAGAGACAAAACTATCCTATATTCTTGGTTACAGCTATTAAGAAATCTGCGAAAAATGAGATTTGAGTTTTTGGGTGTAATAATGCATGGCTTGTTCGCGTGAAAGTCGTTTTGGTTTGTCTTTGATGTGTAACGTGGAGATAAATTGTCCCTCTATCATTCGAATACTCAACAATTCAGCATGAGCACATTCCCCGTATGTTCTCCCATTAGGAGTTTCTATTGTTATGAATTGGTCTTGTTTTATTTTCATAGGATTGGGGCACTTTGAGCTATCAGTATTTTTTTTTGGATCCGGCTCATCTTTTTGATAACTATTTCACGTTTGAGCGCAGCGCTTCTACCGCTCGAAGGTTCTTGATAAACGAGCCCTACTGGACGGCGAGAGTAAGTATACTTGGCACCTTTTGGTGAAGTATTATGTTCCAATAGCCGTTTATTCAGATCATTGGTAATGCCGGTATAAAGCGTTCCGTCATTGCATCGTAGAATATAAATAGTATAAAGTGAAGCAGTATTCATGGAAAAATTATACCATAATCAACGATTGCAAAAGAGACGAATTTTTTATACTATTTAACTTTGGTAAAACGACCATTCCATTCTCGTACGGTTCTTGCATTGAGATGGATACTTCACTCTTAGGAGTATTTTATGGTCAGTCGCGCAAAAATAAAAGAACTTATGAACGAGAGCGCTTGCTCTCACAGTAAAGACAAAAAACCGGGAGAGGGGTGTGATAAGCCAAAACCTGGTCTTGCTGCAGGAGGATGTGCTTTTGACGGAGCACAAATCTCTCTTTTCCCTTACGCGGATGCAGTGCATCTTGTTCATGGTCCTCAAACGTGTCTGGGTGCATCGTGGGAGACCCGTGAGACAAAAACGTCGTACATGGGTCGCGATCATACACAAATGGGATTTACGACCGGAATTACGACGAATGATGTCATTTTTGGCGGGGACAAAAGGCTTGCTGGCTCGATTGATTATGTGATGGAAAACTATAATCCCGAAGCCATTTTCGTTTACTCCACCTGTGTGACGGCACTTGTCGGGGATGACATTGACATGACGTGTAAACTTGGGAGCGAAAAGCACGGTGTTCCTATCGTCCCCGTTCATGCCGCAGGATTTGTGGGGAGTAAAAATTTAGGTTCTCGTTTAGCGGGCGAAGCGGTTCTAGAACATCTGATCGGGACGAAAGAACCTGAGTTTACCACCCCATACGACATCAATCTTATCGGCGATTACAATGTCACGGGGGATATGTGGCAGTACTTACCGCTTTTTGAGAAGATCGGACTCCGAGTGCTGAGCTCGATGAGCGGAGATGGTCGCGTTGGAGATATTCGCACGGCACATCGGGCAAAACTCAACGTTATTGTGTGTGCTAAATCCCTCATCACCCTCACGCGTAAAATGCAAGAACAATACGCCATACCTTGGATATCGGTTTCTTTTTACGGTAAACGCGATACAAGCTTTGCTATCCGTGAAATTGTTAATGCGCTGGGATGTCCTGAGCTCATAGCACGTGCCGAAGCCGTGATTGCCGAGGCAGAAGCAGAGCTCGAAACCAATCTTATCCCCTATCGAGAAATGTTTGCAGGGAAAAAAGCAGTACTTAATACAGGTGGGAACAAAGCATGGTCGATTGCATCGGGATTACAGGATTTGGGGATCGAAGTAGTCGCGACAAGTATTGCCAAATCAACGCAAGATGATATCGATAAAGCGCGTGAGTATCTGGGTGAAAACGGGGTACTTATGACGAAACCTGCCTCCGAGCAGGGCAAAATAATCGACCAAACGGGAGCACATATTCTCCTCGCCGGTGGACGAAGCCTCTATACGGCGATCAAGAAAAAAATCTCGTTTATCGATGTCAATCAGGAAAAAAAGACGAGCTACGGCGGATACGGCGGATTACTCAATCTCGCGGAAGATTTAAGATATGCCTTCAAAAATCCTGTTTTTGCCAATGTTGGTAAACCGGCTCCGTGGGCGGTATAACGTGCGTACTTAGGTTGGAAAGTTGCCTTCTAACGTATGCTGAAGCCCCTGCAATGCATCGTTGATATTAAAATCCGATTTGTAAACATCGTGGACGGAATAACTGGAAAGCGGTGTAGCTCCGCAAAATTGCAATGTTTTGTGGAGGGCAACATTAGCCTGATCGACACTCATCCCCTCAAAAAATCCTTCGGGATTGTTAAACTCGCTGACTGGACAGTTGTACGTGAAACTGAGCATATACTTTTTACCTTGCATCAATCCGCCACTCCCGTATTTTTTGGATGCATCATCACGGCTTCGCCCGTCGCTGACGTAGGTAACGGTATTGTTTCCGCTTGAGAAAACTTCATCAACGTATTTTTTGGCCAGCCATGGAAGTCCCATCCAGTAAACGGGAGACTGGATGAAAAACACATCGGCCCATTTGAACGTATCGAGCTCTTGGGCAACATCGTATCCCTCATCGATAGCCGTTTCACGTACTTCGTAACCATTGTCTAAAAAAAACTTTTTGGCTTCATTCATCAGATCGTGGGTCAGATTGCCATTGGCAAATCCTTCGTATTTTTGGTGGAGGTTGAGGAGTAGTACATGTTTCATGGTATTTTTCCTAGATTTAGCATTATGAATTGGATTGTACTCCAATAGGGTTAATGGGAGGTTAGCGTAGCACTCTCGCACACTTCTTGCAATAGCTATAGCAACTAAGGAGTTGTCATGGAATTCTCTCTTACGCATAAAGAACACAAACCCCTTCAAGTCAACCCGATCAAACACTCTCAGCCTATGGGAGCAACGCTTGCTTTTTTAGGGGTAAAAGATTGTATGCCTCTGATGCATGGTGCGCAGGGGTGTGCGTCGTATACGAAGGTGTTTTTTACCCGTCATTTTAATGAACCCATCGCGGTGCGTAATACTTCTGTCAGTGATATTACTGCCGTTTTAGACGGAGGTGACTACTCGATTCTGATGGCGATAGAGAATATCCAAAGCAAAGAGAAAAATATCAAGCCCTCTATGATCGGTTTGCATACGACGGGACTCACCGAGACGAAAGGGGATGATGTTCGGGGTGTGGGAATGCACATTGAAATCCCCTATGTTTTTGTCAATACTCCCGATTATGAGGGGGGGATGGAGAGCGGATGGGCGCTTACGGTTACGGCTATGATCGAACAGATCACTGAATCTGCAGCCGAGGCAAAGCCAAACAAACTCGTCCTTTTACCCCATCTGAGTATGCAGCCAATCGAAGTTGAAAAGATCAAAGCTTTGTGTGAAGATTTTGGATTTGAGACGTATGCGTTGCCGGATCTTTCTACTTCTTTGGACGGTTACTGGGAAGAGGCTCAGGGAAAACTCTCGAATGGGGGGATTACCGTGAAAGAGATACGTAATTTGGCTACGTGTGCAACGGTTGTCACACTCGGGCAGTCAATGAAGAAATCGGCACTTGCTTTGCAAAAAAAGAATCCCTCTATCGAACATATCCATTTTGACCACTTGATGGGATTGGACGCGAATGACAATTTTGTCGCAGAACTCATGAAAATCCGACATACCCAACCCAAACCTCTGATAAAACGATGGCGCGCACGATTGCAAGATGCGATGCTCGATTCCCATTTTCTCATCGGAAGTTCTCATTTTGTCATTACGGGCGAGCCGGATATGCTGGTGGGGATGTGTGCGCTGATACGCAGTGTCGGCGGTACGGTGGATGCAGCGGTTTCTACGACGTTTAGCGATGTACTTCATACCATTGATGCGCAAAAAGTCTTTGTGGGGGATTTGGAAGATGCACGGCAGTTTTTTGAGGGTGCAGATATGGTGATCAGTAATTTTCATGCAGAACGAATCTTGCACAGTTATCACGATACGGCATTGGTAATTCGAGGCTTCCCTAATTATGAAGAGCTTGGAAATCAGCTTAAAAACGATCAGCTGTATGAGGGAAGTGCATACTTTTTATTCGAGATTGCAAATTCGTTGCGTCATGTCAAACATGCTGAATGAAAATTCTGCTCCGAACGGAGCAAGCTTTAGTGCCATAGCGGCAAGCGAAAGCATTCCGGGCTTTGCTCGGATTGCGACTAAATTAAGATGGAGGGTCAAACATGAACACTAAAATCACAATAGAGGGGAATGGTATGATGGATAGCGCTTTACGAGTTGCTTTTGCAACCAAAGATATGGAAGAGATCAACGCCCACTTCGGCGGAGCGAAAGAGTTTGTTGTTTATAACGTCTCCAAAGAGGGGTATGAAGTCTCTGAAGTGATTAAAACCGATACCAATGATATCGAAGATGATGATAAAACCGACTTTCGTGTCCGTGCTCTCAAAGGGGTGAACATTATGTACAGCGAGAGCATTGGCGGTACGGCAGCGGCAAAAGTTATTCGTGCGGGTATCCATCCGATGAAAGTAAATGAGCCGACATTGATCGAAGATGTCCTCAAGAGTTTAGTACAAATGATTAATGGCAATCCGCCACCGTGGGTAAAGCAGATTATACAAATGAAAACAGAACATGACGTTCGACAAGACCGATGGGCAGTGGGCGAATGATAAATGAGCATTGGGCTTCCTGCCGAAGGAAACTCAGCGTTAGCGTAGTCCAAAGGGGCTTTGCTCCTTTGGCGTATAAAAATTAAAGGTAATTATGATGGAAGCAGAAAAAACAATGAATCCTTTTGGTGTGGAGCTAATCCGCCAAATCCGTGCGCTCGATCAGTTTGGAAACTGGTCACGTATCAGCGATGATGAATTACTTATCAAGAAATATGTCAAGACCAAAGAAGAACTCAAAGCAGTTCCTGTCATTGCAGATATTGATGAGATGATGATCAATGACATCAAGATGATTTACAAGGCGATTGCTCTTTCGTTTGAACGTAAAACAGGGATTGTTTGTAATGTTATCATGGAAATGAGTCACGAAGGATTTGGGAGATGTGCGATTCTTAGTGATCGTATTTGTATCATTGATAAGTATTTTAAAGATGCGCATCGTTTCAGTTTTCGCAGTCTTGAAGCTCTCTTTGAAGAAGGGGACAAAAATTTGGAACGTGCATTGAAAGTGTATGAACAATACAAGCCGTGCATGATAGGAGTGTAATTATGGCAATAATAGGTATATTTTTCGGCAGCAGCAGCGGAGTTACTCGCAAAGCAGCAGAGCTTTTGTCGGAACAATTTTCAGATGTTGAACTCATCGATATGGAAGAAGATTTTGACGGAATAGAACAGTTTGAGGAGTTCGATGTTCTTCTCCTTGGTTCTTCCACATGGGGACAGGGTGATCCTCAGCGTGATTGGGTGGATCCGTTGTATGACCTTGGGAATGACAGCCCTGATCTCAGCGGTAAAAAAGTAGCTTTTTTCGGTGGTGGGGATCAGAAGACACACGGTGAACATTTTCTCAGTGCATTAGGGAAAATGCATGATTTATTTGTTTCTTTGGGGGCTGAGGCGTATGGATTTACCTCTATCGATGGATATGACTATAAATTTTCTCTTGCCCAACGTGAGGGGAAATTTTGTGGGCTTGGAATCGATGATGTGAACCAGGAAGATTTGACCAAAGAACGTGTTGTCGGCTGGGCAAACCAGCTCAAAATTGAGATGGGATTATAAGGAGATTGCAATGGGAACGTTAAACGAATTTCAACAGATTACGGACACTGAGGAGTTTTTCGAATTTTTCGATTTGGGATACGATGAGCGTCTTGTAAACTCAAAACGGTTTCATATCATGAAAAAATTTGGTGAAATGGTCGAAAAATCCAAAGGGCATGATATGGGCGGTGATGAAAAATTGCTTGAGTTTTATAAATTTGCCCTCATCAGTGTGTATAAAAATTTTGAAAACGGTTACAGCCCATCCGCTGCTGATGTTTGGGAAATGTTTGATAAGCCAAGCGGATGCGGTACGTGTGCAACGTCCACAAGTTGTAACGATGTAGAGGAGGTGAGTCATGGAGTCCATGCCTGCGCAAGCCAAGCCCCAATTACCTTCTGAAGAAGAGATGCCTATCAATGATGAGGCACGAAAAACCAATCTCTATAAGATGTCTACAAAAGATGAGATTCTTTCTGTATTTCGAATCGGCGAAAGAGTTCGACTGGTAAAAGCGATACGAAATGACGGAACCTATCCTCATGCACGTGTAGGAGATACTCTCGTAGATGCCGGTGCAGAAGGTTATGTCCGTAAAATCGGTGATTTTTTGCAGACAATTCGGGTGTATGAAGTCAACTTTATCGAAGAGGGTTTGACCTTCGGATGCCGTGAAGCGGAACTGGAAAGTGCACTCGAAGAGGATGGATACGATGAGGTCGCCGAAGAGCTGAAATGGCTTAAAGAACATCGAGCACAAAGAGCCGCAGAGAAATTGGCGCAATCTCAAGAAGAGGAGGAATAATATCGACTTTTCTGAGATTTTTGCATATCGTATCAAGAAGAATTGGTGCCCTTGGGGCTAAATAATGTAATTAACAAAGGAGTTGGGATGACAACACGTGTAGAAATTATAAATGACTTTTTGGCAATCAATGTCATACCGGGTAAAACGATTCAAGACATCGTTGAAGCATCGGGAAGTGCATTGCCGTTTGGATGCCGTGATGGTGAATGCGGTACTTGTGTCGTGATGATCGAATCGGGAATGGAGTTTATGAGCCCCATTAACGAAAAAGAAAAAGCGGTACTTAAAACAGTGGGTGAAACCAGTGCAAAAGCACGTCTTGCTTGTCAAATGAAAGTTATCGCCCCAAATGGATTGGTACGGGTTAAATACTAAACATTAATCCCCCTTAGCGGGGATATGCCTCTTTTTTAATCACTTATATCTTTCATAAACTCTTATAATTTTATCTAGAACAAAATATGCAGTCTCTTGGATAGATTTATAGATTTTAGGTGGATTACGATGCAAACAACTCTTTCATATAAACAAAAACAACTCCCAAGACTTTCCATGCAGACATGGCTTCCATTGCTCCAATGTTCTTTGAATGATTTGGAAAAACATTTACAAGTCATTACGAATGAAAATCCTTGTATTGAGATGAAATCGGGGTTTGAAGAGTCCAATGCACAAGCAGGAGGAGCATCCGCGTACGGTGCTTTTCAAAACTATGTTTCCAATGCTTCGAGTGATCAGATCGAATGGCTTAGTATCTCTTCGACGTCATTGTATGAAAAATTGGATGAGCAGATTGTTGCCCCTTTGTTTCCGACGCCAATATCTCAAAAAATTGCCCGACAGATTATTTACTATATCAGTGATGAAGGATACTTTGAAGGGAGTGTGGAAGAAATTGCAGTGCAATGCGATACAGATGCCCATACGGTTGAGCGTGTACGTCAGCGGTTTGCACATCTCGAACCTTCCGGAGTGGGAGCATGTGATTACAAAGAGTCTTTTTTATTTCAGCTCAATGATTATGAACTGGATGATGATTTGAGTATTTTACTCTCTGCAATGATTTTACAGTTTGACAAGATGGAAAAATTTATCAAGAATCCCCGTTTTGGAGATGCGAAACACGTCCTTCAACATCTTAAAAATCCTCCAGCATTGGAATACATGGAACCTGAAACACAAATTGTTCCTGATTTGTTTGTGGAGTTCTCGGGCTCGGAGCTGAACATTCGGATCAATCATACGTTTTATCCCGATTTAAAAGTCAATATGATTGATAAATACGATAATTTTGCCAAACAAAAATTTAAAGAAGCGCGTGAACTTGTCAAACTTCTGGATTTGCGAAAAGCGACACTCTATAACGTCGCCTTGGTATTAATCGAGAAACAGTACAATTTTTTTATGGGAGGAGAACTCAAACCTCTTCGCCTCCAAGATGTCGCTGATGAATTGGGATTTAATGAATCCACAATTTCCAGAGCAATTTCGGATAAATACATGCAAACCGAGAGGGGGCTTTATGGATTTAAAGATTTTTTCTCCAACTGCATAGGTGAAGTATCGACCTCAGAAATCAAACATTTCCTTAAACGGTTGGTTTTGAGTGAAAACAAAGATGACCCATTTAGTGATAAAACACTGCATGAAATGATTGAAGAGCGGTTTGGGGTAAAAATGGTGCGTCGTTTGATCGCTAAATACCGTCAAGAACTCGATATTCCTTCATATAAAGAACGATTGTTTTTGTATAAGCTGGAGCTGCTTTAGGAAGCTTTTTCCTCGTATGATTTGACCTTACGCGCTTGCGTAAGGTTAGTTATGAATTATAATAATTTACCCCTGCATCACTTATTCCTACAATTTTGTTTCATTGTCGTAACTTTGTAACAGTTGTTTTGCAAAATGTCCAAAAAACCTTAGAACATCCTTTGCATCTACCTCAGTGAAGTTCAAAATTAAGGGGATAACATGGCTGGAGCAGCTAGCTTGCGACAAATCGCGTTCTACGGAAAAGGTGGGATCGGTAAATCTACCACATCTCAAAATACATTGGCAGCAATGTCACACTATTTCGAAAAAAATATTATGATCGTTGGATGTGATCCGAAAGCGGATTCAACTCGTTTGATTTTGCATGAGAAAGCACAAGATACTATTCTTTCTCTTGCAGCAGAATTAGGAACCATCGAGGATGTCGAGATGGAGCAAGCTCGCCTTTGGGGTAAAGGTCTTTTTGATAAAGAAACTCCAGGCGGTTGGATCAACTGCGCAGAGTCAGGCGGACCAGAGCCAGGAGTAGGTTGTGCAGGTCGCGGTGTTATTACAGCGATTAATTTCCTCGAAGAAGAGGGTGCATACGATGAAGAAGGTCTTGATTTCGTATCGTATGACGTTCTAGGTGACGTTGTTTGCGGCGGATTTGCAATGCCAATTCGTGAAGGTAAAGCACAAGAAATTTACATCGTAATGTCAGGCGAAATGATGGCGATGTACGCGGCTAACAACATCTCTAAAGGGATCTTGAAGTACGCAAATACTGGTGGAGTTCGTCTTGCTGGTTTGGTTTGTAACGCTCGTATGACAGACAAAGAGTACGATTTGGCACTCGAGCTTGCTCAACGCCTAGGTACTCAATTGATCCACTTCGTACCACGTAACAACATCGTTCAGCACGCGGAACTTCGTCGTATGACCGTTGTTGAATACAGCCCATACTCTGACCAAGCTCGCGAATACAAAGAGCTTGCTCGTAAAATCGTTTATAACGATATGAAAGTTATCCCAACTCCAATCACGATGGATGAACTAGAAGAACTTCTTCTTGCATTCGGTCTTGAAGATGAGATTGATGAAAGCCAAGTCGGTAAAGCGGCAGAGGCGTAAGGAAAACGGTTCCTCTTTTGAGGAATCTTCAATGGCCGTCATGCAAATGACCAATAACATCTTGTTAATAATGAAAAGAAAACAACAGAAAAAGGAGATTAGATGTTTGTATTAGGTTTTCACTTCCCAGCTTCAATGGGGAATAAAGTTCCAGACGAATTAGTTGCAGAAAAACTTGCCGGTGTTGATATCAGTGACGTTAAAGAGATCAAACTTTTGATGGGTACTAAAGAGAGAGATAAAGAGTGGTTGAGCTACACAAACAAAGATACGTTCTTGTTCCGTGCAATGGTTCATTACTTCAAGGAAGAGAACCCTGATAAAGCTCAAAAATACATGATTTATATGAATCGTTACCAAATGTCAGAAATCTCAAAACGTGTAGATGCAGCAGATGATGAAACAATGAAATTGTGTCATAACTTAGATTCGATGGAACAATTCCGCATCGAAGTCGCGTAAGGAAGAGGTGTATTATGGGACCAGAATCACTCGAAGCCAAACAAAAAGCGGCCATTGAAGAGATCTTAAAAGCGTATCCTGAGAAAGCGGCAAAAAACCGTGAAAAACATCTTGGTGTCGGATCTCCAAATGATGAAAATCAAAAAACGTGCGGCGATGTCCGTTCAAACAAAAAAACCGTTCCCGGTGTTATGAGCCAACGCGGTTGTGCTTATGCAGGGTCAAAAGGGGTTGTATGGGGTCCAGTCAAAGACATGATCCATATCTCTCACGGACCTATCGGATGCGGTCAGTACAGCCGTGCAGGCCGTCGTAACTATTATATCGGTGTAACCGGTGTTGATACGTTTGTTACGATGAACTTTAGTACGGATTTCCAAGAAAACAACATAGTATTCGGTGGAGATAAAAAATTGGGTGTTGCTATCGATGAGATCAATAACCTTTTCCCATTGAATAACGGTATCACGGTTCAATCCGAGTGTCCGATCGGTTTGATCGGGGATGATATCGGTGCAGTATCACGTGTAAAAGCAAAAGAACTTGACAAAGTTATCGTTCCTGTTAACTGTGAAGGTTTCCGTGGGGTTTCTCAGTCTTTGGGTCACCACATTGCAAATGACACCGTTCGTGACTTTATCTTTGACGGTAAAGTGAATGTTGATATCAGCGATGTTACAGCTACTGATTATGACGTAGCAATCATTGGGGATTATAACATCGGTGGAGATGCTTGGTCAAGCCGTATCCTTTTGGAAGAGATGGGTCTACGTGTTGTAGCTCAATGGTCAGGCGATGCAACTCTTAAAGAGATGGCATTGACACCAAAAGTTAAATTGAACTTGCTTCACTGCTACCGTTCAATGAACTACATCAGCCGTCACATGGAAAAAGAGTATGGGATTCCTTGGATTGAATATAACTTCTTTGGACCTTCTCAAACCATCAAATCACTCCGTAAAATCGCGGCGTTCTTTGACGAAAGTGTACAAGCTAAATGTGAAGAAGTTATTGCTAAATATCAACCAATGATCGATGCGGTTATTGCAAAATACAAACCACGTCTTAATGGTAAAACAGTAATGTTGTTCGTCGGTGGTCTTCGCCCTCGTCACGTTATCGGTGCATACGAAGATTTAGGTATGGAAGTAATCGGAACAGGTTATGAGTTCGCTCATGATGATGACTACAAACGTACCAAAGAAGAGATTTTCCGCTCAACCGTTATCTATGATGACGTCAATGAGTATGAACTCGAAGCATTCGTTAAAAAACTTCAACCCGACCTTGTAGCATCAGGGATCAAAGAGAAGTATGTATTCCAAAAAATGGGTCTTCCGTATCGTCAGATGCACTCATGGGATTACAGCGGACCGTACCACGGGTACGACGGATTTGCGATTTTCGCACAAGATATGGATTTAGCGATTAATTCACCAGTATGGGCGCACTCAAAAGCACCATGGGAACAGGAAGGTTGAGGTCATGCAAGAAATAGAAAAAATCGTAAACGGGAAAGACCTGTTTAAACGCCCTGAGTATCAAGAGGTACTAGCAAACAAAAAACAATTCGAATCCTCAATGCTCGCAATTAACCCTGCGAAAGTAGACGAAATCGCTGAGTGGACAAAATCATGGGATTACCGAGAGAAAAACCTTGCCCGTGAAGCGATCACTGTCAACCCGGCTAAAGCATGTCAACCTCTTGGGGCTGTTATGGTAGCACTTGGGTTTGAGGGTACTATGCCTTACGTTCATGGTTCTCATGGATGTGTTGCGTATTTCCGTTCATACTTTACCCGTCACTTCAAAGAGCCGACTCCGTGTGTTTCGGATTCTATGACTGAAGATGCTGCGGTATTCGGTGGATTGGTGAACATGAAAGAGGGTCTTAAAAACTGTGCTGCAGTGTATAAACCTAAAATGATCGCGGTTTCTACTACCTGTATGGCAGAAGTTATCGGGGATGACTTGATGGCGTTTATCATCGCGGCAAAAGAAGAAGATAAAGGTGAGTTTTTACCAGCTGAATATCCGATTCCATACGCTCATACACCTTCATTCGTTGGTAGCCATATCACTGGATATGACAACATGATGCACGGTATCATGTCTCAACTAACTGAAGGAAACAAAGGCGAAACAAAACAACGTATCAACATCATCCCTGGTTTTGAAACGTATATCGGAAGCCTCCGTTCAGTTAAAAGCATCGTAGAAGCATTCGGCACAGACTATATCATGTTGGGTGACCACTCTGATCAATGGGATATGCCAGCAGGTCAATACGAAATGTTCCAAGGCGGAACAAAATTAGATGATGCAAAAGATTGTATTAACTCCAGTGCAACAATCTCATTGCAAAAATATGCAACGTCAAAAACGATGAAAATGGTAGAAAAACGTTGGAAACATAAAGGTGGATTCTCTAACCCAGTCGGTCTTAAAGGTACCGATGAGTTTGTTATGAAACTTGCAGAATTAACAGGAACCGAAGTTCCACAAAAACTAAAAACTGAGCGCGGCCGCTTGGTTGATGCTATGCAAGATAGCTATCCGTATATGCACGGTAAAAAATTCGCTATCTGGGGTGATCCTGACTTCCTAATCGGTGCAGTATCATTCCTCTTAGAGATGGGTGCTGAGCCTACTCACGTTCTTTGCCACAATGCACCAAACGGTTGGGAAGCAGAAATGAGAGCGATGCTCGATACATCTCCTGCAAAAGACAGTTTGAATGTATGGGCTGGTAAAGACTTGTGGGCAATGCGTTCACTTCTTTTCACTGAGCCTGTCGATTTCATGATCGGTAACAGCTACGGTAAAGAGTTGATGCGTGACACCGGTACTCCGTTGATCTACATCGGATTCCCAATTTTTGACCGTCACCACCTACACCGTTACTCTATCAGCGGATACGATGGAGCGTTGAACCTTCTTACTTGGATCACGAACAAAGTTCTTGACCAATTGGATGAAGATACCAAAGGTATCGCAACGACTGACTACTTCTTCGACCTTATTCGCTAAAAAATCCCCTTCTCCTGGGGGAACTAATTTCATTGTTCTCGTCACATTCTCCCTTTTGGGAGATTTTTTGGTTGAATATTCTTAGGAATGTTGAGTCAAACAAAGAGGAAAATTTATGGCAGACGTTCACGAAAAGATAAAAGAGCAGCTTATGGTCGAAATTTATGCGAGCATCGATCGCATCTACGATTCGATCGAACAGCATTTTGACTTAGATGAGACTCGTCGTGATAATGTCATCAAGCATCTTAATGCCCTCAAAGATGAACTTTATTTTGTGGTTCAGACGACACCACTTTCCTAGAACACCTTATGCAATATTTCTTCAAATTACCATTGGAGAAATAGTATGGAACATCATGTAGTCATTGAAAAACTGTGCAGTTGTGCAAAAAAAGAAGGGTTATCTCAAATCGCCACCTATGGTACAAAAGATGAAGCTCTTGGAGCAGGTGAGGGATTGCTATCACAAATGAATGGCTGCGGTTTTTGCGGTAAACACACATTTCAGCTCGTCGAAGTGGATGACAATTTTGTAATCGGTATGGTCGGCGGCGGCTGTGGCTGTAAGTAGGGGGATGGTATGGATCATCATGTTGTTGTTGAAAAACTATGCGCCTGCGCAAAACGTAAACAAATGCCACAGATCAAGACGTTGGATGATAAAGAGAATGCAATGCGTATCGCACGAGCATGGGCACAGGAAATGAACGAAAGCTTTTGCGGTCAACATGCATTTGGTGTTGTCGAAGTGGACGATAATTATGTCATTACCGTAGGGGAGGGGAGCTATTAGTTCCCCTCTATCATCTGAATATGCAAGCTCTCATTATAAGAGCATTTATTTAATATCTCTTCTTTTTTTTATCATTTCGTAAGCAGCATTGATCTCTTGAACTTTTACAGTTGCCTCTTTGAGATATTCTTCCGATGCCCCCTGTGATTTGATGATATCAGGGTGAAATTCACGTACTTTGGCCCGGTAAGCTTTTTTTATACCTTCATTATGTGTATCTGAAGTGATCCCTAGAAGCGTGTAGGCGTGATCAATTGAGCTCTCTTTGATACTGCGGCTATGGAGTGATCCAAACTGTTCCATCATGGCATTTAACGCATCAGAACTTAGGAGCATATGTCTGGCAATAGTGTGAAGCATTTCTTCTTCACTGTGGCTAAGTACTCCGTCAATATAGGCAAGATTAACGAGAAACTGCATCATGCGATTACGTTTATGTACATCATTACCTAGTACGGCAGTGAGTGATGACGCTACAGTATCGAGATTATTGAGAATCTGTTTTTCGTGATCGAAGATCTCTTTGAGAAGTTCTTTGGTTGAGAGAGGTTCGGGAAAAATAGAACTGATATCGTTGAACATATTGCTAATAAGCTCGGCTTCAAGCTCATCGACCCGTCCATCTGCTTTGGCTACTTTAGCAACCAGTGCGACGAAAAGTCCTAATTCACTTTGGGCAAGATGTTCACGGCTTAGCACAAACCCTTGGAACTGTTTTCGAGAGTAAGTATGTGTGCTGCGTGAATACCCTTTGGTAAGCCAGTAAATAAAGAAAATCACTAAAGCTAAAATAAAAAACTGGGTCATAAAAATCCTTTTAAATAAAATGGTATTTTATACTTTAATGGATTAATAAATACCGTAAATCTATTTACCGTTTGGTAACATTTATTAAGTTACAATGTACTAACTTAATAAAAGGAAAATTATGAAAAAAACAGTCTATTTAGCCTTGATTACTGGAATTCTGACTACATCATTGGGTGCATCCAATTTTGACATAGGGGTTTCAGGGTCAGATAGAGGAATAAACAGTTTTTCACTTTCGATAGGTGATTATTACCGTGTTCCGCAACAAGAAGTATTAGTGATAGAACGTTCTATTCCTCGTGATGAGATGAGCGTTGTTTATTTTTTAGCTCGTGAATCTCATAGAGATGCACGTTATATTAGTAATCTGCGTATGCGTGGAATTAGCTGGTGGAATATCAGCCTGCGTCTTGGTCTTGACCCGCGTACACTTTATGTTGTTGATACCCATAGACATTCGGGTCCTCCTTATGGAAAAGCTTATGGGTATTCTAAGAATAAGAAATACCATTTACGGGATTCTGAGATTATTGAGCTTGTGAATGTTCGCTTTCTCTCTGATTATCACCGCATTAGTCCGGATGACGTCATTGATCGACGACGTGGAGGAGAACGGTATAATCGTATTGATGAACATTACCGAGGGCAAAAAGATCGTCCCCAATATCGTGAAGAGCGCCGTGAAGAGCGAGGATCAAGGAGTGGTAAAGAGGATAGAGGGCATGGTAATAATAAAGGACATGGTAATGAGCGCTAAAGTGTTAGAAAAAAATGTTGATAGTTTGATTGGAAAGAGGTAAAAAGTGGATGGGGTGGAAGGACTCGAACCTTCAATCTACAGTACCAAAAACTGTTGGCATACCATTTGCCTACACCCCAACATTCTCGTTGTGAGGCCGAAAGTATAGACTCTTTTCCTGATTTTGTCAAGAGTTTTTGGAAGCTTTGCCAAAATAAATGCATTCATTTAGAATGTGATGCTTTTTTAATCCTTTTTGATTATAATCCCCACTAATATTATAAACTAAAGAGATAGCCATGTCAGCAATACTTCGTGTACAAGAAGCAATAGAAGAGTTTAAAAAAGGGCGCATGGTCATCATGGTTGATGATGAAGACCGTGAAAACGAGGGCGACTTGGTTTATGCGTCTGTTTTTTCGACTCCGGATCATGTGAATTTTATGGCGACACATGCCAAAGGGCTGATTTGTGTGGCGATTAATCCTGCTATTGCAAAACGTTTAAATTTGGAACCGATGGTTAAAAGCAATTCCTCTATGCATGAAACTGCTTTTACGGTCTCAGTAGATGCAACAGCGGCTACTACGGGGATATCAACGCATGAACGGGACATGACGATTAAAATTTTGGCAAATCCTGTGAGCCATGCGACTGAGCTTGTGATGCCGGGACATATTTTCCCTTTGATCGCAAAAGAGGGGGGAACGTTGGTTCGTATCGGTCATACGGAGGGATCGGTTGATTTGTGCCGTTTGTCCGGTTTGGCGGAATCCGCAGTAATCTGTGAAATTATGAAAGAAGACGGTTCCATGGCGCGTCGTGATGATTTGGATATTTTTGCCCAGAAACATTCTCTCAAAACCGTTTATATTTCCGATATTGTTGAATATCGACTTGCCAATGAGATATTGGTCAAAGCGATTTTAGAAGAAGAGATTGAGTTTTTTGGTGTTCATGTCAAAAAATATTGTTTTGAAGATCACCAAGGGGATCAGCATACTGCCATTGTTTTTTATAAAGCAGGTGAAACGGCAAACGTGAGAGTTCACAATGTAATACCGGATATTGATCTTTTATTGAATCAAAGTAAATATACCCAATTGATCGATTCTATCCATTACTTAAAGCAAAATAGTGGAGTATTGCTATTTATTAATAAGCCGCGCCATCAGACAGGAAATATGAAGGAATACGGTATTGGAGCGCAGATACTCAAAATTTTGGGTGTACGTCATATGCGACTTATTGCCGATTCTAAAAATGTTGAATTTGCAGCGTTAAGCGGTTTTGGATTGGATGTGGTTGAAGTTATTAACCCCAGTGAGGGGATAGAGTAGGCTTATTGGCCTACTGCAGATTTAGTTATCATCCCAACCTAATTTTTCATTGCCTTGATGAACGATTCATAAATATTTTCAAGCTGAAGATCTTGCTCAAGAATTTCGGTATTGTCTTGGACCATATAGTGTTCTAATACCGCAACCCGTTTGAGGAGGTATTCAAACATCTCTTTGTTGATATCGGGGAGTTTATTATGGCTAAAGGGATCTTTGTCTCGCCCTTTTTGGATAACGTGAGCAGGAATACCGATGGCCGTACTGTTTTCGGGGACATTTCGTACAACAACGGAGTTGGCACCGACTTTTGAATTCTCACCAATGGTAATATTTCCTAAAATTTTCGCACCTGCACCGATAACCACACCGCGTTTGATAGTAGGATGGCGTTTGCCGGCTGTTAAGCTTACTCCCCCCAGTGTTACCCCTTGATAGATGAGAACATCATCCTCGATAATGGCGGTTTGACCGATCACAACACCCGTCCCATGGTCGATAAAAACACGCCGTCCTATGGTAGCGCCCGGATGGATGTCTATGTGGGTAATGATTTGATTAATTCCCATAATAAGGCGGGAGAGGGCTTTGAAATTATTTCGGTAGAGTTTGTTGGCAATACGGTACCAAAAAATCGCCCATACGCCCGGATAATTGAATAATAACTCTATCCGTGAGCTGATTGCAGGGTCGTTCTTATAAACATTCGAAAAATCTTCACTAATTTCAGAAAAAAGTCCCAAAAAAAATCCTTATCGTGTTGTGCGTAAATAACCATTTTGGTAAAGGTACATTTCGAGTTTTTGAAGTGTATCTGTTTTTTCTTCTTCTGCCATAAATTCACTGGTTGCCAGTTTATTTTTAAGGTTCGTTAGAAGTTTTGAGCTATCGTACCCAATATCTTCGAGAATATTGAGTACATTATCCGATTCCGTGAAATTTTCGATTTCATATCCTGTGTCATTGATAAGAATGGTACATTCACTGGGATGGGTAAAGAGGTTGTGGTTCATTCCCAAAGTTTCTTGGTAGGCTCCTACGTTGAAAAAAGCGAGGAAATACTCCTCTTCGTCCAGATCAATATCGTGGAGATACAGAGGGGTTTCAGGTTTGAATTTTATTTCTCCATCACTGTCACAGGTAATATCCCAAAGACTCGCTGCACGGATGGCAGGAATATCCAGACGATCCAGGGGCATAATAGGGAAGGGCTGTTGCAATCCCCAATAATCGGGGATACTTTGAAAGATAGAGCTGTTGATGAGATAACGCTCTTGAAGTTTTACCTGCAGACGTTCGATTTCGGGTACGAGGTTGTCTTGGGATAGGTAGAGTGATTTTTTGATAATCTGATGAACCAAAATTTCAGCATTGGAGCGATCCAAAAGATCAATGTGTCCTAGGTTGAAAAGAGTGAGTAATGATTCCATGTGGTCGAGTGCATCGTGCATGTATTCGATGCAGGTACGTGGGGAAAGAAGAGAATTTAATTCGCGTAATTCTTCGATCAAGGGTGGATTTTTCTCTTTGAGTTTGAGAGATTTTTCTTGATAATCGTGTGAAAAAAGCTCTAGAACAGGGGTAATCAAAACGGAGTGTGACGCTACGATAAATCGTCCGGATTCGGTATAAATATCGGGATGGTCAACGCCTTTTGCATTCATAATTTCACGAAGCAAAAAAACAACACTGTTGGAAAACTCTTCTAAAGTATAGTTACGAAGTCGAGTGGAGGTGTGTTGAGAGTATTCAACTGCCAGTCCTCCTCCGATATTAATGGCTCCTAAGGAACTGGCTCCCATTTTTTTGAGTTCTGCGTAGATATTACCAGATTCCCGCAACACACGTTTGAGCGTCGAGATGTCTTGCATTTGCGAACCGACATGAAAATGGATCATTGTAAAATGTTCGACCATATTGTGCTCTTGAAGCATGCTCATCGCTTCAATAAGCTCAGTGGAAGTAAGACCAAATTTGGCACTGAGACCGCTGCTTTTTGCCCAAACTCCGCTTCCTTCACTTTGAAGACGAATACGGATACCAATATTAGGGACTTTGAGATTGCACGATTGTGCTACATCAATAATCCATTCAAGCTCACCGATTCCTTCAATGGTAACGGTAATATCATGTCCCATTTGTGCTGCAATAAAACTAAGTGTAACCATCTCTTCATCTTTGAAACCATTGACAGTGATGGGAGAACCAAGCGGTGTTTTTGACATAGCAAGGGCGAGTTCTGCTTTGGAACCTGCTTCTAATCCATATCCGTAGCGCTCACCGTGCTCGACAATGGCGTCAACGGCTTCAGGAAATTGATTTACTTTGAGGGGGAAAACGGCACGAAATTTTCCGGTGTAATCGTTTTCAAAAATAGCGCGTTGAAAGTTTGAGTAGAGTAAATCAATTTGTTTACCGATAAGATGCGGAAAACGTAAAATTAATGGACCGCTAAGATTAGTTTTACGAATTTTATGGGCAATTTCAATCAATGAAGGGGAGCTTTTGTAATTAACTTTTATCATCCCCTGATCGATCATAAAGTTATTTTCACCCCAAATGTCAATTCCGTAATTTTGCATGTAATTCCTCTTTCAGTGAAATAATGGACTCTTTTTGTTCGAGCAAATCTTTAAGCCAAATCGTATTATTCAGGCGTTCATTTTCACCGATAACGGCACAATAGCGGGCATTGATACGATCAGCCCCTTTTAGATGGTTTTTCAGACTTTTGGACTCATATTCCACCACTGCTTTTTGCGTTGTACGAATACTTTCTGCGGCTTTGAGAATGAGCGGCAACGACTCTTCTTCCATTGCTCCAAGATAATATCCCTCACGTACAGGTTCCGGCATCACGATGAGTTCCATTAATCGTTCGATACCAAGAGCAAATCCTACCGCAGGGGTGGGTTTTCCATCTAAAAACTCGATAAGGCGGTCATACCGTCCTCCACCGGCGATGGCACTTTGAGAGCCGATAGCGTCACTGACAAACTCAAACGCTGTTTTGGAATAATAATCGAGTCCACGAACGAGATTGCTATCCAGTTCATAGTTAATCTCATGTTGATCTAAAATAGATTTAAGCGTTTCAAAATCGCTTTGGCACCCTTCACAGAGATGATTGAGAAGTTTGGGCGCTTGGGTATAGAGATTTTGGCATTCTTGATTTTTACAATCCAATACACGGATGGGATTGGTTGATTTTCGTCGTTGGCAGTCTTCACAAATGGCATCACCGCATGTATCGATAAAAGCAATAAGCTTCTCACGGTAGGCGGGCATACAGTTTTGATCACCAAGAGAGTTGAGTTTGAGTTGATAACCGATTCCCAAAGCTTTTAGAATATCGGCAACCATCATAATCATCAATGCATCTTCATAGACCGAATCGACCCCGAAACTCTCTACTCCAAACTGGTGAAATTGACGTAATCGTCCTTTTTGCGGACGTTCGTAGCGAAACATAGAGCCGTGATAGTAAAAGCGGTGAATTCCCCCTTTTTTATCCAGTTTGTTTTGGACAAAGGCACGAACAACTCCTGCAGTCCCCTCTGGGCGCAAGCAAACGTCATTACCCCCCTTGTCAGTGAATTGATACATCTCTTTGCCTACGATGTCACTGCTCTCACCCACTGAGCGTTTAAAGAGGGCTGTTTCTTCCAGAAGCGGAGTTTCGATGTAGTGAAAACCGTAACGTTTTGCAATGGCAGAGGCAGTCGAAATAAAATACTCAAAGCGTTCATAGTTTTCTGAGAGAATATCGTTCATTCCGCGTAAGCTTTGGATCATTCGTTTCCTTTTATGAGACTTTCGATCTCGGTTGTAATGGTATCAATAGATTGTGACGCATCGATTACAAAGGTTTGGATACCGAGTGCTTCGGATGCTTTGATAAGAGCTTCTTGAATACTAAGCAAGTAGTCAATTCCTCGTGATTCAATAACATCGTGCTCTTTTTGGGAGAGTCGGTTGGCTAATTCTCCGGAAGAGAGTTTAAGTATAAAAACTTTGTCTGGAAGTTTTCCGCCGGTTGCAAGGGTGTTGAGAGATACGAGGGTGTCAATGTCACAAATATCTTGTACCAAAGCATACGCCACTCCCGAAACAGCAGAACGATCACTAATGATTAAAGAATTAATATTGGGTAATATGATACTTTCAGTGTGTTCAGCACGATCGGCGAGGAAGAGGAGTAGTTCGGCCATTTTGCTTTTAAGTTCTCCGTGCAAGACCATCGAGCGTATTTCTACGCCGGTGGGAGTTCCCCCTGGTTCTTTGGTATAAACCGCATCCGGAAAAAGTGATTTTAAGCACTCGATCTGGGTACTTTTTCCTGCAGTATCAATTCCTTCTATTGCAATGTACATGATTTCATACTCCCGATAACATTTTGAACCGATAATGGGAGAAGGTGGTCCGTTTTTCCATTGAACTTTAACAAATTACGTACGATGGAAGAACTGATAAAAGCGTGTTTGAGGCGTGGCATCAAATAAACGGTTTCAATATCCGGATCGAGTGAGTGGTTGAGATAGCCCAGCTGAAGCTCAAACTCGAAATCACTTACTGCACGAAGCCCCCGTATAAGAAAATTTGCCTCAAGGGAATGGGCAAGTTCAACGGTAAGATTGTCAAATCCTACCACCCGAACCCGTTCTAAATCTTTAACCGTAAGTTTGGTCATCTCTACTCGTTCTTCGAGGGTAAACATAGGACGCTTGTCCCGTGAATCGGCAACAGCGACAATCACTTCATCAAAAAGTCGCAAACCACGCTCAATAATATCAAAATGACCGTTGGTAATCGGGTCAAAGGTTCCAGGATAAAGGGCAATTTTTTTACTGCTCATTCACCGCTCCATCGTTTGTAGAGATTATTATCAATACCCATCAAATCCATCCATTTGCCAATCATAAAATTTTCCATATCTTCCAACGTTGTTTGTTCACCATAATATGCCAAAGCAGGAGGAGCAATGATAACGCCCATCATGGAGAGCTTGTGCATATTTTCTAAAGCAATCACTGAAAAGGGGATCTCTCTCGGGGCTAAAATCAATACTTTGCGCTCTTTTATCATCACGCTTGCGGCGCGGGTAATGAGATTGTCTGCAATTCCGCATGCTATTTTTGCGAGGGTATTCATACTGCACGGAGTGATAATCATCGCATCTGCCCCATACGACCCTGATGCTACTGAAGCCCATATTTCATTGTTTGTATGAAGATTGGTATTCTCTTCTTTTTCCAAAACGATTTGAGCATGCTCTGAGACAATTAAATGTTTTATTACGTCATCAGGAAGCGCGTTGTGAAATTTCAGACCCAAAGAAGCACCGCTGGCTCCGCTAATACCTACGACGATTTTCATTGAAGCTCCACTGCATTTTCTCCGATAATTTTGGCGCGGACACGTTTGCTGTCGGCTTTTTCAATCGTAATAATATCATACAGTGCTCCCTCTTGCATGGCAGTTGCGATGAACTCAACAATTACGGTCTCATTTTTTACTTGAACACTTACCCTTGAACCACGTAAGACAAGGGGAACGGGCTCGATTTGACGCTCAAGTATAGGGGTATCATCTCTCAGTGATGCACGAAATCTGCTTAGGGTGTTAGGAAGCGAAATAAGAGGTTTCCCTCTAAAAGAATCAAAGGGAATTGTCTTTGTGGTGCAATTATTTAATGATACAACCTCTTTGCGAGAAACTTTTTTGGTGGAGTGGAGAACGCTCAAGCTTGCAACAACGGCAAAGTCAAAATAGTGACGTATACCGTTGGCATCATGGACATAAAAAGTTCCCTTATTTTTGGTGGCGGTATCTTTATCGAAAACAGCTTTTGCATTGTTGGGGAGTGTTTGGATATAACCATGAGAAAAAATTTGGATAGATTGAATGACAATGGTGGGGTATTGTTCGGTAAAAAAGGCGGTGAGCTGATCTTGCAGCAACGTATAATCGGTATCGCTTCGTTTGGAAAAAGTGACATACCGAGTTTTACCGTTATCAAGTGCGCAGCCATTGAGCTCAAATGTTTTAAGAATCACTTGGGCATTCATCCGATAGGAGCTCTTACCATCAGGGATACGAATAATTTCAAATTGTTTTGGACAGTTTGCATTCAAATCGGATGACGTGATGGTTGGATTGGTGAAAGAATAGCTCTGTTGCAAAGTGTTAGCGTAGAGTCCTGAGAGAAAAAAAGTGATAATAAAAATAAATTTGCCCATTGAATGCAATTGTAGCATAGGGATATTTGTTTTTTATCACGTACGAGCTTTATGTATATTTGTAATTTTTATGTGATACAATAAAGTCAGTTGATTTTTTGGAGTATTTTTGTGAAAAAATTATTATTTTCGTTGATTTTTTTTGTGTTTCTGTTCTCCTCATGTTCTGATACGGATAAAAAGCCTCTTGTTATTTCAACCAATACGTGGGTTGGTTATTCGCCACTCTTTTATGCCCGTGAAATGGGGTGGCTCAAAGAGATTAATATTGAATTAATGAGTGTTGTCTCTTTACGCGAGAGTATGCATTTGTACAGTGCTGGTGTATCGGATGTGTTTACTGGAACTCAACACGAATTCCAAAAACAACGGGAAGAGTTTCCTGCACTTATTCCTGTAATCTTGTTTGATAAATCCAATGGCGGTGATGCCATCATGTCCAATATTCGTCTTGATGCACTAAAGAACTCTGATGAAAAAATAGAGGTTTTTTTAGAGCTTGATTCCATCAATGAGGAGATGCTAAATTCTTTTATTGCTACCCATGCCATTTCTAAAAAACGTCTCATCATTCATAATCGTATACAAGATGAAATTGCTTTGATGAAAAATACAGCCATCTCACCAATGACACTGATTGTGACGTACGATCCTTATATTAACGCGTTAAAGAAAAATGGTTTTCAAGAGGTTGCCAATACTAAAAATGATCAAGGATTGTTTGTTGTTGATGCACTTTATGTCTCATCGGAACTGTTTTATGAGAATCATGAACAATTTATAAAACTCAATAAAATTATTCAGCGTTCAATAGGAGTACTTCATAGCAATCCAAAAGAGTATTATGAAAAAGTTAAGCTTTATCTGGATACTCCAACTTACGATGAATTTTTGAAGATGACGACTAACATCGAGTGGATTCATGAAAACCCATCCAAAGAGGTTCTAAATCAAATGGTGAAGATTGAATTTCCACAAAAAGACATAGTGCAATGAAAATGGGTATTCAACGCTACATACAACTCTCGATGGGGATGATGGGCGCTGTTTTTATTGGCATTTCGAGTTACTATTTTTTGGATCAAAGAGACAAAAATGCTTCCCTTTTATTGGATTCTTTGCGCAGTGAATTAGTTGAATTAAGTTATGTTTTAGCGATTAAACTGGATTCTTATGCAAGTATTCAACAGTTTGATTCCAAATTCTCACGAGAAGCCGCTAATGATAGGTTTATTGACGCTTTTATTATTGCAGATGAACATCAGATTTTTTTGAGTACGGATCATTACTACAATCATATTCCCTCGTCTGATAAAGTGTGTGAGTCTCTTCGCAATGTGGATCCGATGATAGTATTGAAAAAAAAATATTTCAAAAAGCAAGTAGTATTTTATGAAAATAACACAATGCGCGTGGTGTATTTGTATCTTATTATCGATTCGGACGAAGTCGATGATTACTTGAACAGTACGATGATTGAGGCTATGTCACTTTTCGCAATTGTATCGTTACTGTTGATTTTACTGCTTTTTTTCGTACATAAACGGTACTTAATTTATCCGTTGGAATTATTGCGACAATTTTCCTACTATCAGTCTAAAATCCCCTCAGCTTTTCATCTGACCGAACTTGAATACATTCGATCGTCCTTGGTTCAAACATTCCGACGTTTGGAAGAAGAGAGAAAAGAACTGCACGCTCTTTCTCGTATTGATCAGTTAAGCGGTCTTCTCAATCGAAATGCACTGCATGACCGTTCTAATTGGCTGATTGCGGAAGCTTCACGTGAGAAGAGTGAATTTGCCGTATTGTTTTTGGATTTGGATCATTTCAAAGATGTTAATGATTCACTGGGGCATAAAATAGGGGACACTCTTTTGAAGAGCGTGGCTGGATATCTTCAAGAAGTGATCCGTACCGAAGATTTTGTTGCCCGTATTGGGGGAGATGAATTTGTTGTCGTTATCAATAACTATGAATCCCATCTGGAATTAATTCAAATTCTTCAACGATTATTGGACAGAATAAAAGAACCATTTATTGTTGAAACGAATCCAATTTATGTATCGGCGAGCATAGGTGTAGTGATTTATCCAAAAGATGGAGAAGACATGGCAACACTTCTTAAGCATGCGGATATTGCCATGTATGAAGCCAAGCGCAAGGGTCGTGATCAATACCACTTTTTTACCCAATCTCTCAATCAAAAAGTCCAAGAGGATATAAAGCTCGATAAAAATCTCCGCAGCGCTATTCAAAATAACGAGTTTAAGCTATATTATCAACCCAAAGTTGACATTAAAACAGGCAAAATAATAGCCTCAGAAGCGCTTATCCGATGGTTCCATCCGATAGAGGGGATGATTCCACCTGATCGATTTATCCCTTTGTGTGAGCACAATGGATTTATCATCCCTTTAGGTGATTGGGTACTCAATGAAGCCGCTCAACAGCAAGTCAAGTGGTGCAAAGAGGGAGTATGTGATTTGCCCATATCGGTTAATATGTCTTCAAAACAGTTTTATGATGAAAATTTTATGGATAAGTTTCAAGCTATTATCCGTACTTCAGGCGTCGAAATGAGTAAAATTGATATAGAGATTACTGAATACATGCTGATGGAAAATTCTGACCATAATTTATCGGTTATGAAAGCACTTCAAGAACAAGGGATTACGATTTCTCTTGATGATTTTGGAACAGGGTACTCCTCTTTGTCGTATTTAAAAAAGTTTCCGATGAATACATTGAAAATTGATAAAAGTTTTATGGATGATTTTGAATCTGAGATGGGAGCAATTTTTATTGAAACGATTGTCAATATTGGCAAAACTGTTGGAATGAGCGTCGTTGCAGAAGGTGTTGAGACACGTGAACAAGTAGACTTTTTGGAGAAAATTGGATGCGATACGTATCAAGGGTATTATTGTTCAAAGCCCATTGATGCAGATTCCTTTGCGCTATTGATTCAAGATTATAATGGATAGTTACAACACAGTTCTTACTTATAAAATGCTACTGTACAATCATTTTCGTAATATCCTCGGCGAAAAATGACGCGAGCTCCCAATTTTTCCCCCAATTTTTCAATTTTATGGGCTTGGAGATAGTTATAGGTTTTTGATGTTTTTTTCCCTTCCAAAAAATTGAAAATTATTCCTCGTGTAGATGCTTCATAGCAGCGTTGGATAAACCGATAGCCTCCCTCCAATGTTAATATATTGAGTGCTCCGCTACAAATATAAAATTCCCCTTCTATTAGAGAATCGTGCAAAATATCACATTGATAAATCGACTGTCCGGTTCGCTTTTGTGCCTCTTTGACCATTATATCCAGAGCATCTAATCCGATGTAGTGAATCGAATCTTTTCCGTGTGCACACAAATAGGTATACAAATCTCCGAAGCCGCATCCTGCATCGACAATAGACGCGGTGTTGAACGGTAAAAGTGATACGAGCTGGTGGAAGCGTATCTCCTGTGATTGACGTGAATGCCAACGGAGACCTTCGGCGGTTAAGCCGTGTTCGAAAATGCCATCTTGATAAAAATCTTCTTGATTTACACGATCCATTAGGTTACTGCTTTTAAAATTGGTATAGTAAAGGAACATTATAGTCCATTTCGCTTTTAGTCTAGAAAACGTTTCTTCATTCCAAAAAGAAATCCCGCTAATACCATAGCGGATATCGAGGCAATCATAAAGGGGAGGGTGCTTCCAAAATGATCCCATAACCATCCAGCTGTCGCAAGCGATAGAAGGGTGGAAATTCCAACAGCAGTATAATAGACTCCATAAGCCGTTGCTTTGAGCTCCAGAGGGGCCGTATCGGAGATTATTGCTTTGGCCAGTGCATTAAACCCGCCCGCAAAAAAGCCATAAATTCCAAATCCAAGCCAGACTCCCAAAATTGTCCCTGTTGCCATCGCCATTGCCCCCAAACCAAATGCCATATAGACACATGCCAGAAGGGTCGGTTTACCCAATTTATCGGATAATTTTCCAATCGGGATTGCGAATAAAGCTTGCGTTAGATTGTAAAACGCATACGCTAAAGGAATCATGGCCAGAGCCAAACCGTTGTCCCCCGCTTTGAGGATCATAAAGGAGTAGTTCATCGCAAAAAGGCTAAAGAAGCTCTGAAAAGCGACGAGCCAATAAAAGGGAGGAGGAAGCGCTTCCGGTACAAAACGACGTGTCGGAGCGGGAGTAAACGGGACATCGGTGACTAAAAAGATGAGAATCGCCATCGAAATGAGTCCGGGAATAAGACTTAGTGCAAAGATGGTCCGAAAGGAAGCTTCACTCTCCCCCAGTGCCCATAAAAGTCCAAATGCACACAATGAACCCACCAAGGCACCCGCACCGTCCATCATCTTGTGAAAACCGAATACAAAACCGCTGATCTCTTTGGGGGTTGATGCGCTGATGAGAGCGTCACGGGGAGCGACACGAATCCCTTTTGCCAAGCGGTCGCTTATTCTGATGACAGCAATCATTGTGGCACTTTGAGCGAAAAAAGCCAAGGGTTTGATGAGATTAGAGAGTCCGTATCCTAAAACGGTCAGCCCTTTACGCTTTCCAAGTCGGTCAGAATAGAATCCTGAGAGGGCGATGAGTAAAGCTACCCCCAATTCAGCGGTACCTTCTATCAGCCCAATCTCACTCTTGGTGGCATGCAAAAAACGCTCTAAAAAAATAGGAAGGAGGGGGAGAATCATCTCCGTTGAAAAATCGGTGAAAAAACTGTTGGCTCCGAGGGCTACAATATTTTTATTTAGTGTGCGCATGATGATGGTGCTCGATATGTCCGTTGCAGTGGCTATTATTTCCTTCTGTGTATTTAAGTGTTTCCGGCTGAAGCAGAACGTGCGTCGCACCTGCGTGGGAGAGATCATGACGTAATCGTTCAATAACGGATTCCACTTCGGCAAGTGTCAATGACGCATCTAACACGATGTGAGCAGAAAAGTAGCGTTCGCGGCTGGAAGGACGGATTAAATGAACGTCATGTATCTCCTGAACTAACGGATGATCCGTAATGATGGCTGAGAATTTGGCAACTGTTTTGGAATCGGTGCGATCCATAAGGCTGGAAAATGATTGGGATATCAGTTTGCCGCTGGCGATCAGAATCACTGCCGCAAACACGAGGGAAAGAACTGAGTCAATCCACGGTATCCCCCACACAATCATCGCACCACCACCCAATACAACTGCCAATGAGAGAATTGCATCGCTTGCCATATGCCAAAAAGCGGCACGGACGTTGAGGTCGTGATGGTGCTCTTCTTCGTCATCATGTGTGTGTGCATGAGCGTGTCCGCCCAAAATTATTGCACTGGCAGTATTGACAATCAGCGCAATGCCAGCGGTAACCATCGTCAGCCATCCGTCTACGGGGATAGGATGAAGAAGGCGATTCACCGCTTCAACTGCTACCCATATCATTAAGAGGGACAAAAATCCTGCATTGATAAACGTTGCCATCATCTCCGAACGAACATAGCCATAGGTCATAGTAGGTGATGCTGGGCGTACTGAAAGTCCCAGCGCGATTGCCGTCACAATAAGAGCTAGAACATCGCTCAGGTTGTGCCATGCGTCGGAGAGGAGGGCAAGCGAGCCGCTGATAACCCCAACGGTGCTTTCGATGATGACGATGATAATATTAAGTAGTATGACGTATGCGACACGACGTTGGTCGGAAGAAAGATTTGTGAAAAATGAGTTAATTTGCATGAAATCTCTTTTGAAAATATTTCTTATTATAGCGGATGAATTTTGATCCATTCTTCTTGCATATTATTCTCACGACGTTATTTTTTCTTTATTTCCTCAATAAATTCTTTGGCTTCATCACCCCTCAGATAACTGGCAAGCCCAATGAGTCCGTCGGTAAGATAGCGGCTTTTATACCCTTTTAGGGTCAAATAAATTCGAGCCATTTCGGCACGGTCATAGTGAGGACACACGGTCACAATGGTTTTGTTTTTATCCAATTCTCCTAATCGATCGGGAAGTTCGTTCAAAGGGATTTTTTTCATAAAAGGAAAGTTCCACACAGCCTGCTCCTCTTTGAAACGGATATCAACAAATTCAACCTCGCCTATTTTATAAAGCTCGACGGCTTCGAGGCTTTTGATCTTCATCTCAGTTCGTTCATTGTAGTCGAAGCGTTTTAAATAGCTGTCAAAGCTCTCAGCGTACAAAGAGAGAGTAACCAAAAGAATCAAAAAAAATGTTTTCATTGATATGCCTAAATCTTATGTTTGGCTAGAAAGCGTTTCAGTCCATCTGTGGTAAACCCGCCGATATGACTGTCGATCTCACGCCCTTGTGCGTCATAGACGATCTGCGTCGGGATCATTTGGATTTTCATGGCACGTGCCGCTGCACGCTCTTCGCCGACATTGACGAAAAAGATTTTCCGTTTGGGGTTGATCTCCATCTCACGATAGAGGAGTTCCCCCATCTCTTTGCACGCGCTGCACATCGTCGAACCTGCTTCGATCATGACGGTTTGACCTTTGCCTATCTCTTTTTGAACAAGCGCATACGGACGCGGTTGTAATTCGGCAGAGTACACGGATGCACAGAGTGCAACCAAAGAAATAAATTTAAACATAAGGCTCCTTTAGAGTTGTTGATAGGCTAAGGTAAAAAAATAGACTCCGATGGCGATGAGGGCAAACGAGAAAATCTTGGTCATCCATCCAGTCATAAATGCTATTTTTGAGCTATTAGCAACCCCTTGGGCAAATCCGACGGAGACCCCGGCTGCTAAGAGCAGTAAAGAATGTCCTAGCGCGAACGTGAGGACAAGAGCATAGGCATACCAATCCGGTGTATTGGCGGCAACGGTGATGATGGCGACCAGTGGAGCCGATGCACACGGTGTGGAGACGAGACCAAAGAGCATCCCGATGAGAAATGCCCCCGCATAGCGAAGGGTGATAAGACGGCTCATCCAGCGTGATTTATCGATCACTTCGGGTAAAACCCCAAGCGAATACAATCCGATGGCGATGGCTAATAACCCTCCGCCGATGTACGCTTCGAGTGGTGCAATAGAGAAAAAGTATCCCATTTTAGCAACCATATAAGCGAGGATAGAGAAACTCACCGTCACACCCAACGCAAACAGCGAAGCGAAGATATAAGTAAAGTGTACCCGCTCACGTGGGCTTAGATGCAAGCTCATCCCCAGTGCGCTCCCGACCAATAGTGGTACCGAAACGATGGAGCAGGGGGCAAGAGAGGTGAGTGCACCGATACTGAATGCTCCGGCAAAAACTAATACTCCATGCGATTCGAGCAGTCCTAAAAGGAAGCTTTCCATCAGTGTACTTTAATCAGCTCTACGATTTCATTAACACTGAGTAGTTTTCCGGTACTCACGACTTTACCATCGATGACGAGTCCTGGGGTGCTCATCACGCCATATTCCATGATCTTCATAATGTCTTCGACCTTTTCGATCTGGGCGAATTGACCGCTTTGGGCTACCGCTTGTTTCGTTGCCTCTTCGAGAGCTTTGCATTTGGAACACCCTGTCCCTAATATTTCGATTTTCATTGTTTATCTCCGATCAGACACTCTTGCATCATCGGTGCCAGTGTTTGTGCATCTACATCACCCGTAATCGTGATAGTCGCTCCCCCCTCTGCCTCAGAGAGTTCGATCCCCTCGATTTTTTGCATCAGGGCAGGGTCACAGCTGCATTCGCATACGCCGTTTTGGCACGCTTCGATTTTCGCACTTAACTCTTCGGTGCTAAACCCGCCTAAAAATGCCTTGACACCGTTGGTTTGATTTGTAAGTTCGATTTTCATATTAACTCCTATAAAATTGCATTAAATAAGTATCCGACACCGATGATTCCCAGCGTTACGGTACCGAAAAAAATGGCGATGAGTTTCAGGCTCATTACCCGCTTGAGAATCATCGCTTCGGGAAGGGAGAGTGCGGTGATCGCCATCATAAACGACAATGCCGTCCCCAAAAGCATCCCTTTGGAAGTGAGCACTTCGATCAGCGGCATGACCCCTGCGGCGTTCGAGTACATCGGAATCCCTATCAATGTTGCGAGAGGTACGGCAAAGATATTATCCCCTCCCGCGATTGAGGTTATAAATTCCGTTGGCACATATCCGTGGATAAACGCTCCCACACCGACACCGATCAAAACATAAAGCCAGATTTTACAAAGAATATCAAAGGTGTATTCTTTTGCATCGATCAGACGTGTTTTAAATGCAATCGCCTGATTTTCAGCATGGATTTCTCCCTCTATTGGTTTGACCTCGATGAGAACTTCTTTCTCTAATCCAAGTCTTCCAATAATGATACCGCCGACAATCGCCACCAGTAAACCAAATCCGATATAAAGCGCCGTCACTTTCCAGCCAAATATCCCAAAGAGCATCGCAATAGCGATTTCGTTGTTGAGCGGAGCGGAGATGAGAAAGCTAAACGTCACCCCTAGCGGAATTCGTGCTTGTAAAAAACCCAAAAACAGCGGAATCGCTGAACACGAGCAAAACGGAGTGATAATCCCGAACAATGCGGCGAGGACATTCCCCGTATACTCATGCTTTTTACTGAGATATTCTCGTACCTTTTCTGTAGAGAAATAGGAACGCAGTAAGGTTACGATAAAAATAATAACAATGAGTAAAAAGAGAATTTTTACCGTATCATAGATGAAAAAGTTGAGAGCATCCGAGAGTTTCTCTCCATGAGGCATTTTCAACCATTCATAGACGAGGACGTTGACGCTCTCCTGCCACATAATCAGGCACACAACTCGGATTTAATGATCGGCAACAGCGTCTCTTCGATCAGAGCAAGCGTTTTAGCGTACTCTTCTACCTCTTTACCGCTTGGGTCTTCGAATGCGATATGGATCGTTTTCACCGCTTTGGGAAACATCGGGCAGGTCTCATGGGCATGGTCGCAGACGGTGACGACCAAATCAAACTCGTTGTTTAGTACGGTTTCGATTACTTTTGAGTGATACACATCTTTCCAATACCCTTTTTCTTCTAAGAGTGCTTGTGCATTTGGATTTACACTACCGCTTGCTTTGACACCGGAACTGAACGCTTTAACGCAATCGCCCATTTTGGCATTGATGAGTGCTTCGGCCATGATGGAGCGGCAGCTGTTGCCGGTGCAGAGGATAAGAACATTTTTCATAATTTACAGTCTCCAGTTTCTGATAATTTTTGTAAAGGAGGGAGTTCAATCCCCAAGCAGCGGATTTCAGCCAGTGCTTCGCTACGGAAACGATCCAATGGGGAACGTATGGAATAGTACGCCCACGTACCGCACCGATCCACCCGTAAAAACCCTCCCTCTTTGAGGATTTTCAGGTGACGTGAAAGACGCGATTGGATCATACCGAGTGAAGATTGCAAATCGCATACACACAATGGACCATGGTGATCTAAAAAAGCGAGAAGCTTTACCCGTGTTTCGTCGTTTAGTGCCGATACGGTTTCTAAGAATACGTCCATTGTTGCCTCCATTTGACGGTATTGTAACACAAATGAAATAATATATCAAGATATATTGATTTAATTCACCGCTTTTGCTATAGTACTATTATCAAAACACAAAGGGTACCTCATGTTGAAAGTATTATTCGTCTGTGTCCATAATAGCGCTCGCAGTCAGATGGCGGAAGCGTTTTTCAACCACTATGCACAAGGTAGTGACATTGCAGAGAGTGCCGGAATTGAGCCGGGTAAATTAAATCCTTACGTTGTTCGTGCGATGAGCGAAAAGGGATTGGATATCTCAAAAAATCAAACCAAAGGGGTATTTAATCTCTATAAAGAAGGGCGTACTTTCAGTCATGTTATTACGGTATGTGATGCCCAAGCGGCACAACGTTGCCCCATCTTTCCCGGAATAAGCCGTATCATTATGTGGAGTTTTCCTGATCCGTCAACTTTGACAGGAAGTGATGAAGAGATTATGGAACAAGTACGGGTTGTTCGTGATACAATCGAAACAAAAGTCAAGGCATTTATTTCCAATCCTCTTGAAGAGAATGCCTTATGATTCTAGCAAGTGCAATTTTTTTAGTAACACTGATTTTTGTCATTTGGCAACCGCGCGGATTGCAAATCGGTACAACGGCGGTAGTGGGTGCGATCATTGCCGTAGTGCTTGGTGTGGTCAGTCTCACGGATGTATGGACGGTTACTTCCATTGTTTGGGATGCGACATTGGCGTTTATCGGAATAATCCTTCTCTCCATGGTGCTGGATGAAATTGGATTTTTTGAGTGGGCAGCATTGAAAATGGCGCGTCTCTCTGGCGGTAACGGTCATTTGATGTTTGTTTACATCCTTATCCTCGGAGCGTTGGTAGCGGCTTTTTTCGCCAACGACGGTGCAGCATTGATCCTTACTCCGATTGTTCTCGCGAAAATGAAATATCTAAAGATGAAGCCCCTCGCAATGTTCGCCTTTTTGATGGCGGGCGGATTTATCGGTGACAGTGCCAGCAATCCGCTCGTAATCTCAAATCTCACCAACATTGTGACAGCAGGGTATTTTCACATCGGGTTCTGGGAATATGCCAAAACGATGTTCCTCCCCAATCTTCTTAGTATAGTCGCGTCGATTGCCGTGTTATGGATCTATTTTCGAAAAGATATTCCGACTCACATCGATATTACGCAACTGGCATCACCCGAATCAGCAATTAAAAACAGGACGATGTTCCGCCTCAGCTGGTGGTTCTTGGGTCTCTTGATGATAGGTTATTTTATCGGAGATGCGTACCATCTCCCCATCAGCGTATTCGCTCTCGGCGGTGCGCTCGTATTTTTAGCCATCGCAACCTACTTTAAAGCAACAAAACCGATTATGACCATTAAAGCCGCCCCGTGGCAGGTCGTGTGGTTTAGTATCGGATTGTATGTCGTTGTCTACGGTCTAAAAAACGGAGGACTTACCACCTATTTAGCCCAAGTGATTACGCAGTTGCAAAGCATGGGAAACGTCTATGCCGTAATCGGAACAGGCTTCTTATCCGCAATCTTAAGCTCAATAATGAACAACATGCCCACCATCATGATTATGGACATCGCCATTGCGGAAGCCGGAAATAATGCTTTAGCGTATGCCAACATCATCGGATGTAACTTGGGACCCAAAATGACTCCTATCGGCTCGTTGGCAACCTTGCTTTGGCTTCATGTTTTGGCGCAAAAAGGGGTCAAAATCGGATGGGGTGAATATATGAAAGTGGGGCTAGTGATTACTCCGCCGGTGTTACTCTTTGCTTTACTCGGACTTATTTAAAACAATCCGAAAACAGTTTAATCCATCGAAATAGTTGTATTCGAGTCTAACCCCATGTTTTTGGAGAATGGAGTGGGTGAGATACAGCCCTAATCCCAATCCTGCTGAGGAGTTCTCATATTCACGGTTAAACGGTTTGGAAAAATCACGTTTTTCTTCCGGAATCGGATTACCGACATTACAAATTTCGATAGTGTGGCTTAAAATCATCAGCGTTGGTTTTGTTGTAGAATATTTCAGTGCATTATCGAGAATGTTTTTAAGTGCAATGGCAAAAAGTTCAAAATCTACTTTTACAATCAGTTGAAATTCTTCCCCTTTAATCGTAAGACTTTTTTTATCGCAAAGGAGTATATCGCACGCATGATCAATCAAATCGACGAAACGATATTCTTGGAAATTAAGCTTCCATTCATTGCTGCTAAATCGTTCCATCTGTGTAAACTCATTTAAAAGATAATCCATGCGAGTAAAGATTTGCTTTAAACGCTCTTGATCCACAGAGGCTTCCAAGCAATCGGTCGTGAGAGCACCTTTCATGATTGGTGTTTTAAGCTCATGTAAGATGTTGCGCAGAAAGAGGGAACGTGCTTCACGCATTGACGCTATTTTCTCTAATGTATGGTTGAACTCATGGGTGATTTGGGAAATTTCATCTTCACCTATAATGGGGATATTTAAAGAAGTATCACCCTCTTTAAAGGCAATAATGGCGTTTTTAAGACGATGCAGTGGGAGAAGTTTAGCCAGTAAATAAGCATAAAAAAGCAATATTAATGTATCTACCCCTACCAATACTATCCAAAACATTACCAATGAATGGGGCTGAATGTCTTCAAGAACCATGGAATGAAAATGATTCATCTCAGGTGGTCTGAACTCAAATTTATTGAAAAGATGTGGAGGTGGTGGTCCTAGCTTTACAAAGAATGTACGACCGTTCATCTCTATCATTTTTCCAAATGGCAAAGTAATGATAGTAGAGCCTTGCGACAATAGTTTTTTACTCGAAAGTGTTGAGGGTTGAATCATTAATTGTGTTAATTCAGGAGAAAAATCGCGCTGATTATGCTCAAAAAAGAATAAGCGATCGGCGAGGAGAAATCGACGTATTTGTTCTACCTCTTGCTGTTTTGAGAAGTGTTCATGCGCTATCCAAAAAAGTCCATTGATAAGGATAAAAATAAGTATGAAAAATAACGTGATAAGACGAATAATGGAGTGTTTATTCATTGACAAATTTGTATCCTACCCCTCGAACTGAGACAATATAGCGGGGATTTTTAGTATCATCCCCGATTTTTTGGCGTATACGACCCATGATGACGTCAATGCTTTTGAGACTGCTTTCATATCGGATAGAACCAATATTAAGCAATAATTCTTCGCGCGAAATGACGTAACGATCTTTTTTAATCATATAGGCAACAATGTCGTATTCGGCTTGAGTCAGCCGAAGAAGTGAACTGTTTTTGGAAATTTCATGGCGTGCTTCATCGATTTCAAACGGCGTAAGTTTTTTACTCATAGTAGGATGAATCCGGCGCATGATGGCATCGATACGAAAAATCAACTCCTGCGGATCATAAGGCTTTGGGAGATAATCATCCGCTCCGCGTGTAAAGCCCATCATTTTATCCTGTATATCAGAGCGTGCAGAGGAGATTATAATAGGTATGTTACTTTCTTGACGAATAAGACGGCAAATTTCCATCCCATCCATTTGCGGCAACGATAGATCCAGTACCAGTAAATCAAAAGTGTGTGCTTGAAAAAGGCTTAATCCTTCCAGCGGAGTCGAAGCAATCGTAACATAAATATCATCTTTCTGCAGACGCGCTTTCAATAACTGTGCTAGCTCAATATCATCTTCAATCATTAAAACATTAAGCATAAATTGATTATATCTGGGAGAGAGTAAATAAAAAGTAACACACCCGTAAGGGCATGCCAGCTTAAGCACTAATGCTTAAAAGAGAAGTAGAACTTGCTGTGGAGGTATTATTCCCATAATAGGAGAGTATGTTTTTGAGCATAATGTCACTAAACTTTTGAGCAGTATTCTCTGTTTGAGACGTTGACGATGCTGTAGTGGAATCAGTTTTTGATGACGTATTGGACGAATCCGTCTTAGAATCCCCTAAAGCTGCCAATAATTCATCGATACTGACTGTTCCGTCTTTATTGGTATCCATTGCGTCAATAATATCACTGCTGCTTGAACTCTCAGATGTTGAGGATGAATCACTTGGAGGAGGTGGAGGCATTCCCCCAGGCGGTGGTGGCATATCCCCTTTACCTTCAGGTGGTTTCATATTTTTAAGAGATGCAACCAGTTCTTCGGTACTCATGCTCCCATCACTGTTGGTATCAAGCGTACTAAAGATATCTGTTGCAGATGAACTGCCAGTAGTGCTACTGCTTGAACTTGATGCGAGTGCTTGCGCTGCCGCACTAAATTCGGCTTTATCGATTGAACCGCTTTTATCCGTATCCAACGAACTCAGTAGTTCCTGAGCCATCTTTTCAAAATCGGGTTTCCCTTTTTGTGAAGCAGATGAGACGCCGGAGGTACTATTAGACGAATACGCACTGTAGTTAGAACTAACTGTCATGGTAAACTCCTTATCAGGTGTAGCAAGAAAACTTCTTACTCGACTGTAAGCATAAAATGGATTGGGTAACTATTGGGTAACACTATTTTATTTAATAATGTTAACCCCCTTATGATTTCGAAAGCGGCGAAGAAGAAACATAGGGGACTTTTGCGCTGGGGGTCTCTTTGGAGGTTTTTTCGAGATGAACGTCTTGATCGTCGAAGAAAATATCCGCTTGAAATGCCTTTACGATTTCGTATTTATCGACACCGCCTAGGAAAAAGGCTTCATCGATACGGACTCCCCACTCGTTAAGTGTCCGTATAACCCTCTCATGGGCAGGGGAGTTGCGGGCGGTGATGAGGGCTGTTCGGATCGGTGCAGAGGTATTATCTGGAAAATGAGTTTGGATTTTGGAGATAACACGTAGTAATTTGGCGAACGGACCATCAGGTAGTGATTTGCTGACGTTCTCTTTTTCATGGGCGATGAACGCATCGAGCCCTTGGAGTTTGTAAATTTGTTCCGATTCGTCTGAGAATAAAACCGCATCTCCATCAAACGCGATTCGCACTTGATGAGAAAGGGGCATTTGTCGATCCCCCTCAAACGGTAAAATCCTCGCTGCGGCTATCCCGACATCAATAGCATCACGCACATCCTCTTCGTATGCGGATAAAAAGAGATCGACTTTGAACGGTAATAGATATTTTGAGATTTTTTCTCCGCCCGTCCATGCGGAGCGGACGATATCGAGATTATAGGCTTCTATTGATTTTGTAATCCGTAAGCTGGTTGCAGCATTGTTGCGTGAGATGATAATAACTTCGATGTGTTTTCCATCATCAAACAACGTATTGATCGCTAAAAAGTTATTGACAAGGTCGAAGGCGGTACCGGGTTGTAGGATATCGAGCTCTTTTTCCAATTGATGCTGATAATATTCTTTGAGCCCTTGTTTCTCAAAAATTCTATTTTCTTCTTCTAAAGAGAACAATGCTCTGGACGAAATGGCAATTACTAACTTATTTTCTAGATCATATCCCATTGTCCAATCCTTTCACTAAACGAAATTCTAAATATGTAGCTACGAACCATGAGATAAGTCCAATACTGAACCAGAAGGCTATCCAGTATATAGAAAAGTTTGTATTAATTAAAAATGATGCAAATAAAATTTCACTGAGTAAAATTCCGAATGCATTTCCATTCTCTCTGAGTTTTCTGTATGAATCAATAAATTCGTGATTAGATTTTCGGTCAATAGCACGTTGCTTTGATAAATCTTTATAATATTTTGTTAATTGAAAATATTTTCCATTATCTTTATAAAATACCCATCTAAAAGTATGTAAAAATAATAATGGCATACTTGAAGCATACATGTATAAGAGTGCTACTACAAATAACATTATTATGGACGCTAAAGAAACTTTTGATATTTCTTTCTCAATTTTTGAATTTTCATAAGATTTTTCATTATCAAAAAGAAATTCTTTTGTATTTTTTACAACAACAGTTTGGTTTGAATCGAAAAAACTTTTACTAATTTGTTGATCATAGTTAACAGCTAAATATATTAAAATTAGTACTCCAAATATACTTCCTGATAAATATCTTAGTAAGTAATGTTCTATGGTTTTATGTTCATTCATTATTTTTCCTTTTAAGATGTTTTATCAGAGTATAGGTTTCATTGGTGACAAGAAGATTTTTCGCTTTTAAATGGTGTAACTGTTCTTCAAAAGTTTTAGGAGGTTTAGTAAAACCATTAGTTTGATTTTTGATAGTTTGAAGTTGGGATTGTAAATCATTCATGCAGAAAACCCCTCCGTTGGCACTTTGTGTAGAGGTGGGAGAGGTGTGTTGAGAGAATTATCACGTAAACAAGCTTTGAGATTCATTACATCTATGAATAAATTTTGTTTACGGAGGTAGTTTGATTCAAAAAAAGCCATTCATGCTCCATAACAAAAAATCATTATGGTTATTATAGCTAAAGTGCATTCTTATTTAGACTAAGTCATTGATTTTATTTAATAATGTCAAACCCTTCTGGAATAATAGCCTTAAAGCGTGAAGCCTCAATCGGTTGATTGGTAACCGGATTCAGAAATTTAATAATGACGTGATTTTCATATCCATCGGTATAGTTAATAGAAGAGAGTGTATCGTTGGTAAAATCGATGAAATAAGTTTGATTATTGACCGTGGCACTGTAGCGTGAGACATCAATAGGTTTGGCTTTTTTGATAATTTCGAGAAAATCAATGTCACCATTGAGGGTTCGGATGGTGGCTTGTTCGATGAGGGGTTCAATGAGCGTTAGTTTTGATCCATTAATATAAACACTTTTTTGAATCGGTTTTTGATATCTCCATAGAGCATTTTGAGGTTTAGACGCCCATAGCTCTCCCGTGTAAACAAGCTTTTTTTTGTGCTCATCGATGATGGTTTGGGTAAAAGCGGAGTGAAACGAGCTGATGTCTTTTGGAGCTCCCAAGAGGGTGAGTGTGGATAAAAGTGTGAAGATGAAAATACGCATATTTTTCCTTTTTTTTCGATTGAGACATTGTATCCAATCGCCATTAACCAAACAAATAGTTTTGATATGCTAAAATCGGCAACTTTTTAATACAGCTCATAATATGAAGGCAATCAATGCTCCAATCGCTCGTCGGAAAATTATTCGGAACTCAAAACGATCGTGAAATTAAAAAATACAGTAAACGTGTTGAACTTATCAATGCTCGCGAAGCCCATTTTCTTAATATGGATGATGTTGCTTTGCAAGAAGCGTTTAATGTTCTCAAAGAGGCAGTACGTTCTGGTGAAAAAACACTCAATGATGTTTTAGTCGATTCCTTTGCCATTACACGAGAGGCGAGCAAGCGTGTTCTTGGAATGCGTCATTTTGATGTTCAGCTTATCGGCGGGATGGTTTTGCACGAGGGTCGTATTGCAGAGATGAAAACAGGGGAAGGTAAAACCCTTGTTGCTACTCTTGCGGTTATTCTCAATGCAATGAGCGAGAAAGGGGTCCATGTTGTTACGGTCAATGATTACCTAGCTTCTCGTGACAGCTCGGAAATGGCTCCCCTTTATTCTTTTTTAGGGTATGAAACAGGCGTTATTTTGGAGGGGGAATACAATCCTGCCGCAAAACGTCTTCAATACGCAGCAGATATCACTTACGGCACAAATAATGAGTTTGGATTTGATTACCTTCGCGATAACATGACGTATACCAAAGATCATATGGTTCAGCGCGGGCATTCATTTGTTATTGTCGATGAGGTGGATTCTATCCTTATTGATGAAGCGCGTACCCCTCTTATCATTTCAGGACCTACGAATCGTACGCTGGAAAACTATACTCGTGCGGATGCAGTGGCAAAAGCACTCGTAAAAGAAGAACATTTTACCGTGGATGAAAAAGATCGTCTTATACTCATTACCGAAGAGGGTATTATCAAAGCCGAAGAACTTTTCGGTGTTGATAATCTTTACAGTGTTGAAAATTCATCATTGTCTCATCATCTCGATCAAGCGCTCAAAGCCAACTATATTTTTGAAGTTGATGTGGATTATGTTTTGAGAGATGATCAAGTGGTGATCGTTGATGAATTTACGGGACGACTTTCAGAAGGGAGACGTTATTCAGAAGGGTTGCACCAAGCATTAGAAGCCAAAGAGGGTGCTCTTATCAAAGAAGAGACCCAAACGCTTGCGGATATTACATTCCAAAACTATTTCCGTATGTATGGAAAAATCGCGGGTATGACGGGTACAGCGCAAACAGAAGCAACCGAATTTGCCCAAATTTACAATCTTGATGTTGTCTCTATTCCTACGAATGTGACCGTTATCCGTCAAGATCTCAATGATTTGATTTACAAAACCGAAGCGGAAAAATTTGCTGCCGTTATTGCTAAAGTGAAAGAGTTAAGTATCAAAGGACAACCGATTTTGATTGGAACGGCATCCATCGAAAAATCCGAAAAACTGCATCAGCTCATTAAGGGTGAAAAAATCCCTCATACCGTTTTGAATGCTAAGAACCATACCCAAGAGTCTGAAATTATTAAGAGTGCCGGTGAAAAAGGGGCAGTAACGATTGCTACGAATATGGCAGGACGTGGTGTTGATATCAAGGTTAGTGATGAGATCAAAGCCCTCGGAGGGCTTTATATCATCGGAACTGAACGCCATGAAAATCGCCGTATTGACAATCAGCTTCGTGGACGTTCAGGTCGTCAGGGTGATCCGGGAATCAGCCAGTTTTATTTGAGTTTAGATGACAACCTTCTTCGTATTTTTGGATCTGACAAGATCAAATCCATTATGGAGCGTTTGGGTGTTGAAGATGGTGAATACATCGAATCGGCCATGGTGACTCGCGCAGTTGAAAAAGCGCAGAAAAAAGTGGAAAACATGCATTTTGAAGGGCGAAAGAACATTGTTGAATACGATGATGTCGCGAATGAACAACGTAAAATTGTGTATAAATTCCGAGGCGAATTGCTTGATCCTAATTATGATGTGTCCAACAAGATTGATCTCATTCGTCAAGAATATGCCCTCCGTCTTTTGAGCGAATGCGGAATCTATGATGGAATGCAGGGCAATGAGATGGATTTAGACCATCTTAAAAAGCGCATTTTAGAAGAAGTAAACATTGATATCGATCTTAATTTTGTAGAGGACGTTGTATATACGACGTTGTTGAACCGTGTTAATGGAGAGCTCAAAGAAAATTATGATGAAAAAATGTCCCAAATTGATCCAAAAACGCGTTCTGCAATCGAGAAAGAGATTTATCTAAAAACGCTTGATACGGCATGGCGTGAACATTTGTACCAAATGGACAGCATGAAAACAGGAATTCGTCTTCGTGCCTACAATCAAAAAGATCCTTTGGTTGAGTATAAAAAAGAGAGCTATAATCTCTTTACCGAGTTGGTAAGTGCCATTAAATACGATACGATCAAGACGCTTCATGTCATCCGATTTAGAGTTGAACATGCAGAAGAGGAAGCAGAAGCGCTGGCACATCAAATGGAACTCCAAAAACGTCAAGAAGAGCTTCAGATGTCACTTATGGGAGCACCATCAGAGTTGGAAAGTACTAAGATCGCACGCAATGACGATTGCCCATGCGGCAGTGGATTAAAATACAAAAATTGCTGTGGCAAATCAGGACCTAAAAAAGGAATTTTTGCTTCTTGAGTATCGTCAGCTACCTCGTCAAACGTTTTTTGCGCTTTGATAAAGAGCAGCCTTTTATTTTTCTCTCTGCCCTTCTGGCCTTTTGCGGGATTGCCCTTGGGGTAATGGTCCTTATTATCGCCATGGCACTTATGAACGGCTTTGATAATGAGTTCAAGAAAAAACTCACTGTCATGAACTATCCTCTCACGATTCAGCCTAAATTTTTTGGGTCTGTTGATACGGCTTTATTGATTCAGCTCGAAGAAAAATTTCCCGAACTCTCTTTTAGTCCTTATATCAGCTCTTCTATTTTATGCCGTTACGACTCTATGTTAGAAGGCGGATATCTTTTTGGGGTTGATTTTAAACGTGAAGCGGCAGTCAATGACATTGTAGCGCTTGGTCTAAAAAAACATATTCCGACAGGGTTTGAAGTGATGACCGGAGCCGCTCTTGTTGAGGAATATGCCATTGCAGCAAATGATAGAGTTACGTATATTTTTACGCAACTCGAACCGGGCGGTATTGCTATGACCCCTAAAATGAAACGTTTCAAAGTAACAGCGACGTTTGATTCAGGATTAAGCGCCTATGACAAAGGATATTCCTATACTTCTATTGAATCCATGCAAAAAATACTGGGGATTCCTGAGGGGCTGTATGATGGTATTCATGTCCATTCACTCAATCCTGAAACCGATATCTCCAGAATTTCAGCTGTATTGAGCGATTCCGTCAGCATTCGTGGATGGTGGGAAGATAATAGCAACTTTTTTGCCGCTCTCAAAATGGAGAAAATGTCCCTTTTTATCGTACTAATGCTCATCATCCTTATTGCTGCAATCAATATTATCTCATCCCTTCTGATGACCGTTATGAATCGTCGCAGTGAAATAGCTCTGTTAATATCTCTTGGGGCGTCCAAGCAAGAGGTCAAAAAAGTATTTTTGATTTTAGGAGTAGTGATTGGGACATTTGGCATTATCACGGGCTCCCTTCTTGGATTCTTTGGAATATGGATCTTGGGGACGTTTGATATAATTTCTTTGCCCGCAGACGTTTATCCCACCTCAACGCTTCCTCTTGATTTGACGATGATAGACTTTTTCTCCATTATCATCGGTGCCTTTTTTATTGTCCTTTTATCTGCATGGTATCCGGCAAAAAAAGCGGCAGATGTGGATGTATTGACAGTATTGCGAAATGAATAAAATTGTATTTTTAAGGAAAAAAATATCGGATGGGAACGTGTAATTAATGAATCTATTTTTAGGATTATGTCTATTGATGTGCAGTGCTTTAATGTACAGTGCCGAGATACCTCAACCCCTTGGTACAAAGGTGGTACTTCCGTCTCCATTGACCCAAAATTCCATTTATGTAAAAAAAATTGCTATTTCTGGCAATATACGTGTTGCTACGAAAGTTCTTCATGATGCGGTTTTGGAAGATGAACATAAAAGTTTGAGTTATAAAAAATTAGAAAAAACTCTCAAAAAAATCAATAAGAGATACAGAGACTTAGGCTTCAAAAAAGCCAGAGCAATTATCAAGGAACAAAAAATTAAGAATTGTGTCCTAAATATTTATATCACCACCAATAAAGAACTTGCTAAAAATCCCATTAAAATTGTATTTACTGAAAAAAAATCAAAAAAAGAGTGTAGAAAATCAAAACAAAGGTCTCTGCACAAAAAGAAGAGTATTCCGGTTGAACCAGCAAAATCTATTGTAAATACTATTGACCAAAACTCCATTCCCATTAAAAATTCAATGACGGAAGATGCGATTTCTGATGAGAATAGCAATCCGGTTGAAGTACCAAAAGCAGAAATAAAACCTCTTGAAGTTGAAATACCGATTACCAAAACCGTATCAGAAGAGCAGATCAAAGTAAAAACTCCTCTTATCGAAGAAAACAGTTCAATTGAAAATACAAAAGCAACTGTTTACAAAACAGAAAAAGCCCTCACTCAAACGGATCAACCAAAAGCCATTCTCAATCAAGGAGAAAAAGAGAAGAAAAGCGGTATCTCCAGTGAAGATCTGCTCTTCTATTTTACCAACACTCTCTTGCTTGGACTTTCCGTAACTTTTTTATTTTTTTGATTAAAAAATTTAGAGAGCTTTACTTTTTCTTCTCATCGGGCATCATCCACAAAAAGGGATAGGTTATCGTCCGCTTTAGGATATTAAACGGAGCACTGACAATCTCTTTGGCAATGGCTGTTTCGACAATAGGATCACTCAGTTTCCCTTTGAGATTGACTGTCGTGCTAATGGACCCATCATCCCCCAGTAAAATATATCCTACCATGGGAACTTTGCCGAGCATTGATCCCAAGTCGGTTTTGAGTGTTAATGACCCCTCGATGCTATCATTGACCATATTAATACGAGCAGACCCTCCTATTTTTAACTCAGGAGAATTGAGAGTATAAGTATCCATATCAAAGAGATGATTTTGATAGGTAAAATGGCCGTAGGTATCGTATACAAAAAGCCCTTTTGTATTGTAATTTGGGAGAGAAAAAGTTGTTAAAGAAGGGATGGTATTGATAAAGGATAAAAGATTATTTAACACAATGTATTCTTTTAGTATTGTATTTTCAATACGTATAATCCCCTCAAATTGATCCGGTTTTCCTTTTACCGTAAAGGACAGGTCTCCCCCTTGAAAATCACTAAATGCAAATAAATTTTCCATAAACCGAGCACCAAAATGGGCACCTTGGGCGTAAAAAAGCCCCTCTTTCATTGTAACATCCGCTGAACCTTGTCCGTAGGTCAAACGTGCGTCTAAGTCACCTTCTGAGAGGGTGGCATGGAGATTATCGGCTAATATTCTTCGATTTTCCATAAGATAGAGGTAAACATTGGTTGCATTAACCCTTATCGGCAATGTATCGGCAGTTAGATGATTTCCCTCGCTGTTCTTCTGAAATGAGGATAACCATCGCAGTAATTCATGAGAATTAATTCCCATATTGTTGGCGCGTACGGCGATAGATCCATCACGAGTGATATTGAGTCGATCATTTACCCGTATAAGTGTTTTTCCATTAAGGTAAGAACCACTAAAACGATAGGTAGAAAGGCTTTTGCCATTGACCATCATGAAGTGATAGGGATATTCGATCAAACCATTGAATGTTATACGCTCATCTGAGGGAGAATAGGTGAGCGTTATATTTCCATGATTGAGTCCATAACGAGTGAGGAGGGGAGAGTTGTTACTGAGCAATGCTATATCGCCAATCTCCATTTTCCATCCTTGGGGGACAGGACTGAGATCGACACCAAGCGATTGGGAATGGAATACAGGTTCTTCTTGAGATGTATCAATAGAGAGGGTTTGGTTTCGTTTCATATCAATATAGTTGGCTATTTTTGGATTTATTGCGCTCATCTCCTTTAAAACAAGGGAACCTTGGCGGTTTCCCCATAGATATTTTCCAGAAAGAGTTGTTTTAATCTGATCTTCAATCTCCATTTTAATATTGTTAAATATTAATGATGAATTGTTGCTGCTTAGGCTAAAGGGAGATAGAACAATAGGTTGATTGCCTAATTTCCAAAAGGATAGGGTATCGGTAGAAAACGTAAGCATAGACTCTTTTGGGGCAATATGCAGGAGGAGAGGTTTTTTTTGCAATTGCAAACTATGTATATTGAGCTCATCAAGATGAAGATCCAGCTGCCAATCTTTTGAAGAAATTTCTCCGGTTATGGTCCCGTATGCTTTTTTGTCGATATTAAACTTTAGTTTTGGGATTTGGAAGTGACGTTCTTTAAAATTAAACGGGAGGAGAAAACTCTCAAGATGAAGGGTCTCACCGTAAAAATTCCATGTTGATTGGGTTAGGGAAATAGTGTCTTGATGGGGATCGATATGATAGATAACATGCGGTATGGATGATGTATTCAGAAGTGTTATATCGTTCGAATTACCTGTCGGAGCACAAAAATAGGGAACAATATGAACATCACCCAGCTCTTTGGTTGCGTCAAAATTTCCTTTTAGTTTGGCTTTCGTATTGCTATCATACTCTACGTCAAATCCATAAAATTCAACCTTTGAATCTTTAAGTGTTACGATACCACCTGTCGTATTAAACAAAAAATCTTCCAATTGAATTTCTGAGGGAGCAGGGATGAATTGTCCGTTCGCTGTGGTATTAAGCGTATGTAAATTTACTTCCAAATGAAGATCAACATGGGAAATACCACGGTTTTGTCGAATGGGCACTTTGATTTTATAGTACCTTAACAAGGCGAGAATATCATCATTAAGCTGCCCGTGTGCTGTAAGTATGTGTGCATTAAGCATGGCATTGGGTGTTGTGAAATCGATAAACAAACGACTTTTTTCGGTAGGTAGAGTATAAAATGTTCCTTCATGCGGAAGAATATGAAGCTTTCCTTTTTGGAAATATACATCAATATTTTTAGCTTTGATGGGGGCAATTGTTTTTGCAAACGTGTATTCACCCTCCCGTGCCGTGGCATGAATATTTAAACTTTTGAGGAGCTCATCGGGATGATCATAGAGAAAATTTCCTTCACACTTCTGAAGTGTTGCCGTTTTAAAGACAGCATACTGGACAACCCAAGGTCGAATAATGGGATCAAGCCCGATAAAATCAACGACTTCATCAATGCGAGAAAAGGGTTTATCTGCAGTTATTTTTAGATAAAGCTTCTTTTGATCACCCATCGCATATCCTGTGATAGCGGGTGTGTGGGGAAGTTTTAGGAGAGAAATGAGGATAAATTTTTGTTTTACAATATCCAGAGATAGATGCTCTTTTATTTGAATAGTGCTGTTTTTTGGAGCAATAAGATCTAAGGTAAGTGACATAGGCGTTAAAACAAATTGTCCGTAAAGGTGGATGTTACCTTTGTGGACACTAACTTTCCCTTGTGAATTTTTGAGATAGTGGAGGGAAAGAGATGTTTTTTTGTAGCGCAGGGTTTGCACATCAATCGAAGCAATCCATTGTTGTGCATATTTTATAGCCTGAGGAAAATGCTGAAGAGGTTTAAGCGTAATGGGTTCATTATCACTTTTAAGTGCGCTCAAATCAATCAATGATGCTCGTATATGAAGTCTATTATCCCATTTTAGGTATACTTTCTCGAGTATAATATCCCCTAATTTGAGATGAGAAATGGTAAAACCTTCAATGAGAACTACAAAACAAAAAAGAGTAAGTAAAAAAAGAAAAGCAAAAAAAGTTAGCAGTCTCAAGTGGATTTTTGTAATAATTTTAATGATAATTTTATCGTTCATTACGTACCTGTTTACATCTGTGACATCACCAAAAATCGTCTACATTCCACAAGGATCGGTCTTCAAGAGTATAGCACATCTTCAATCTGAAGGGGTTAATGTTTATAAATTGGATGCTATTATTCTCCGCCTTCTTGGTCAGCCTCAGCAGGGATGGATTGATCTCAAAGAAAAGAAGCATACTCGTATCGAGTTTCTCTATCGTCTCACAACCGCAAAAGCAGCAACGCATGAGGTTACATTAATTCCGGGTGAGACAACAACGATATTTTTAGATCAATTAGCACAACAACTCTCTTTGGATTCAAAAAAATTGCATACAATTTATAAGGAATCACATGAGATTTCAGAGGGGATGTTTGTCCCTGATACGTACAGTATTCCAAAAAACAGTGATGAAGAGCAAATTGTAACGTTTCTTTTAGAGCAATCCAGTCAGAAGCAAAAGAAGCTTTCAATAGAACTTACCGGAAGCTATGATAAAGAGAAATGGTTACATATTGTAACACTTGCGTCGGTTATTCAAAAAGAAGCGGCATCCGTAGCGGATATGCCGATGGTGAGCTCTGTAATTCAAAATCGATTGAAAAAAAATATGCGATTACAGATGGATGGGACATTAAATTATGGAAAATTCTCGCATCAAAAAGTAACTGCAGCACGAATTCGTAGTGACAAAACATCCTATAATACCTATAAACACCGAGGTTTACCGGAATTTCCTATTTGTAATGTCAGTAAAGAGGCGTTAGTGGCGGCATTGCATCCAAAGCATACCGATTATCTCTATTTTGTACGAGGGAAAGATGGTGAGCATATTTACAGTAGTTACTTTTCTACACACCATGAAAACATAGTAAATGCTACAAAATGAAACATATTTAGAGATTTCTCTCTCTGCTTAATAGACAAATAGAAAAAATGATTTAACTAAGTGTTATGATGCTTATATAAAAATAACAACAGGAGAAACCGATGGCAAAAATCATTTGGTCAGTAATTGATGAAGCTCCGGCACTGGCGACATATTCGCTACTTCCAATCGTAAATGCGTTCACGCAAGCAGCAGGTGTTGAAGTTGTAACAAGTGATATTTCACTTGCAGGTCGTGTTATCGCAACATTTCCAGAGAGAATGACAGACGCACAGCGTATTCCTGACAACTTAGCAGAGCTTGGTGTTATTGCAACACACCCAGAGGGAAATATTATTAAACTTCCTAATATCTCAGCTTCTATCCCACAGCTAAAAGCATGTATTGAAGAACTTCAAGGTCAAGGTTATGATCTTCCTAATTATCCAGAAGATCCACAAACGGATGCTGAAAAAGAGCTTCATGCTCGCTATTCAGTATGTTTAGGTTCAGCAGTAAATCCAGTATTGCGTGAGGGAAATTCTGATCGCCGTGCAGCAGTTGCGGTTAAAAATTTTGCTAAGAAAAACCCACACAAGCTTCGTGCATGGGATGAGGGTTCAAAAACGCGTGTTGCTCACATGAGCAGCGGTGATTTTTATGCTAATGAGCAGTCTATTACTAAAAGCGGTGATGGCAAAGTGACTATTGCTCTTAATGGTGCAACCCTTAAAGAGATTAATGCATTTGATAAAGAAGTTCTAGACGGAACGTTTATGAGCGCAAAAGCACTTCGTACTTTTTTAGAAGAGTCTATGAATGAGGCAAAAGAAAAAGGTATCTTGTGGTCAATTCACCTCAAAGCTACCATGATGAAAGTTTCTGATCCTATTATGTTTGGTCATGCGGTTGAAGTATTCTTCAAGGATGTATTCGCACAGTTTGCAGCTGAATTCAAAGAGATTGGTTACAACGCAAACCTAGGTTTGGGCGATCTTGAGAAAAAAATGAAAAAACTTCCGGCAGATAAGCAAGCTGCTATCGAAGCTGCAATGAAAGCGGTTTATGCTGCTCGTGCGCCTATGGCAATGGTTGATTCGGACAAAGGTATCACCAATCTTCACGCGTCTAACGATATTATTATTGATGCTTCGTTGCCGGTTGTTGTACGTGATGGTGGTAAGATGTGGGATCCAGCGGGTAAAGTAGGGCAATGTATTGTCACTATTCCTGACCGTTGTTACGCTACCATGTACGCTGAGTGTATTGAAGATTGTAAGAAAAATGGTCAATTTGATGTAACGACTATGGGTTCTGTTTCTAACGTCGGTCTTATGGCACAAAAAGCGGAAGAATACGGTTCACATCCGACAACGTTTGAAATTAAAGAAGACGGTGTCGTTACGGTAACGGATGACAGCGGTGTCTTGATGACGTTTAACGTGGAGAAGGGTGATATTTGGCGTATGTCTCGTGCAAAAGATATTCCGATCAAAGACTGGGTACGACTTGCAGTTGAGCGTGCAGAGATTGAAAATGTTCCAGTTGTTTTCTGGTTGGATGAAAATCGTGCACACGATGCTGAGATTATCAAAAAAGTAAACGCGTATCTTCCTGAATTCAATAAAAATGGAATTGAGTACCACATTTTGGCTCCTGAAAAAGCGATGGCGTTCTCTTTGACACGTGTACGTGCAGGTGTAAATACCATTTCAGCAACAGGAAACGTTCTTCGTGACTATTTGACCGATTTGTTCCCAATCCTTGAGCTTGGAACATCGGCTAAAATGCTCTCTATCGTTCCTCTTCTTGCAGGTGGTGGATTGTTTGAAACAGGTGCGGGTGGATCGGCTCCAAAACACGTGGAACAATTCGTAAATGAAGGTCACCTTCGTTGGGATTCATTGGGTGAGTTCTTGGCATTGGCTGAGTCACTTCGTCATATCAATAAAACAAAAAAAGATGGTAAGCTTGGTGCAGTTACTGCAGCTCTTGATGTTGCAAATGCAGCGTATCTTGATAATAATAAAGAGCCATCACGTAAAGCAGGTGAGCCTGATAATAAAGCAAGTCATTTCTTTCTTGCGCAATACTGGGCTAAAGCACTGGCTGAGCAAACAGCTGATGCAGATCTTGCAGCAAGATTTGCTCCTGTTGCGAAAGCACTTACAGAAAATGAAGCAAAAATTATGGAAGAGCTTCTTGCAGTTGAGGGTAAGCCTCAAGATATTGGTGGTTACTTCCACCCAGATAATGCAAAAGCTACTGCAGCAATGCGTCCTAGTGCGACATTGAACGCTATCATTGCGTCTATCTAACAGTGATTTTCCGGGAAAACCCGGAGGATCGTTTTTTATCTGTAGAGTTACTCTCTATAGATAAAAGACGATAAGTTTATCGTCTATGGTTTAACTCTCTGGCTGTATGCTTATGAGTGTTTTCTTTGAATGAAAACAGTTTTGAGTGTAATAAAGAGAGTGAGACCTATTTTGACACCAGGAGTTCAAATATGGGAAAAGGTAAACGTGTTGGAATTATAGGGGCTGGTAACGTAGGCTCCACAATCGCTTATTCTCTTGCAATGTTAGGTACGTGTCATGAAATCATCTTGCGTGATAATAAGATGGAAATTGCCAAAGGCAAAGCTCTTGATATGTCACAAGCCGCTGCTGCGGTTCGCTCTCACACCGTTGTGAGCGTTGCCGAAAAGATGTCTGATTTGACGGATTGTGATATTGTGGTTATTACCGCTGGAAGTCCGAGATTGCCGGGAATGAGCCGTGATGATTTATTGATGATTAATGCTAAAATCACGCGTGAAGTGGTTGAAGGTATCGCAAAATACTCCCCTAATGCTATCATTATTATGGTTTCCAATCCGCTGGATGTTATGACCTATGTGGCTTTACGTGAAAGCGGATTTGAACGCAGCCGTGTTATTGGTATGGCAGGAATTTTGGACAGCGCGCGTATGGCGGCATTTATCCAAGAAAAACTTGGATACGGCGGTGGACAAATTCGTGCATCAGTTATGGGTGGTCATGGTGATGATATGGTTCCATTACCTCGTTATTCTACAGTTGCAGGGGTTCCTCTTTCCGATTTATTGACTCAAGATGAGATTGATGGTATTGTTCAACGCACGCGTAAGGGTGGAGCTGAGATTGTGGCATTGTTGCAAACCGGATCAGCTTATTATGCTCCTGCAAAATCAACCGCCATCATGATTGAAGCAATTTTGAAAGATACCAAACAAATTCATCCATGCGCGGTTTATTTAGACGGTGAATATGGTTATCATGATGTGGTAAGCGGTGTTCCTGTTATGCTAGGAGCCAATGGGGTAGAAAAAATTATTGAAATCACATTGGATGATGCGGAAAAGAAGATGTTTGCTGATTCGTGCCAATCGGTTCAAACTCTCATTGACACCCTAAACGCCAATAATTTCTTTCAAGGAGTATAACTATGGATTTTCGCTTAGAAAAAGATACGATGGGGGAAATTCGGGTTCCGAATAATACCTATTGGGGAGCGCAAACACAGCGTTCATTGGAGAATTTTCAAATTGGTGAAGAAAAAATGCCGTATGAAATTACCCGTGCATTTTCACTTTTGAAAAAAGCGGTTGCACTTGTAAACTGTGATCTTGGTATGCTCTCTAAAGAGAAAGCGGATGCTATCGCCCAAGCCGCTGATGAGATGTTATGGGGTAAGCTTGATGCTCATTATCCTCTTGTGGTGTGGCAAACGGGTTCAGGTACGCAATCCAATATGAACAATAATGAAGTATTGGCTGCTCGTGCGACAGAAATACTGGGTGGTGATTTTAGAACCCAAAAATTGGTTCACCCCAATGATGATGTTAATAAATCACAAAGCTCCAATGATACCTATCCAACAGCGCTTCACGTTGCGGCAATCATCGCGGTTGAAACACGTCTTCTCCCAGCGATTGCCCATTTGCGTTCAACACTTGATGCAAAAGCTCAAGCCTTTAGCGACATCGTCAAAATCGGACGTACCCACTTGCAAGATGCTACCCCTTTGACGTTGGGTCAAGAGATCAGCGGTTGGGTAGAGATGCTTAACAAATGTGAAAAAATGGCGAAGGTTTCACTTGAATCCGTTCGTGAACTTGCTCTTGGCGGAACGGCTGTTGGAACTGGTTTGAATGCTCATCCAGAACTGGGAGAGCGTGTAGCAGTAAAACTTTCAGAGCTTACAGGTCATCAGTTTGTGACGGCTCCCAATAAATTCCATGCACTCACTTCTCATGATGCACTTGTATTCGCGCACGGTGCTTTAAAAGCATTGGCTGCGGATATGATGAAAATCGCGAATGATGTACGATGGCTCGCCTCAGGTCCACGTTGCGGTATCGGTGAAATTACGATTCCTGAAAACGAGCCGGGTTCGTCGATTATGCCGGGTAAAGTCAACCCGACTCAAAGCGAGGCAGTGACGATGGTTGCCTGCCAAGTTATGGGGAATGATGCGGCAATCGGTTTTGCGGCAAGTCAAGGAAACTTTGAACTTAACGTATTTAAACCGGTTATTGCGTATAACTTTTTGCAGTCGGTTCGTTTATTGGCAGATTCGATTGTATCATTCAATGATAATTGTGCGGTTGGAATAGAGCCGGTACGTGAGCAAATTGACCATTACCTTAACAATTCATTGATGTTGGTTACAGCACTTAATCCGTATATCGGATATGAGAATGCGGCAAAAATCGCTAAAACAGCCCATAAAGACAATTCTACACTCCGAGCAACAGCGATTAAGCTAGAGCTTATGAGTGGTGAAGATTTTGATAAATATGTCATCCCTGAAGAGATGACAAGACCAATCGCGTAAACTTAAACAGGAGGAATTATATGAATATTCATGAATATCAAGCAAAAGAGTTATTCAAAAAGTACAATGTACCCACAGCTCGTGGTCACATTGTCTTTACACCCGATGAGGCGGTAAAAGCAGCGCAAGAGTTAGGTGGAAGTGTTTGGGTTGTTAAAGCTCAAATTCATGCTGGCGGGCGCGGACTTGGCGGAGGTGTTAAATTGGCACGTTCAACGGCTGAAGTACGTTCATTGGCAGCTGAGATTTTGGGTATGACGCTTGTTACACACCAAACAGGGCCTGAAGGTAAATTGGTACAAAAAGTTTACATCGAAGAGGGTGCAGACATCAAAAAAGAGTACTATCTTGGGCTTCTTCTTGATCGTGCACTTGAAATGCCTATTATGATGGCATCGACTGAGGGTGGTATGGCAATCGAGGATGTCGCCCATGACTCTCCAGAAAAAATTATTAAAGTCGCTATCGATCCATTGACAGGTTTCCAACCGTTTCATGGTCGTAAATTGGCATTTGGTTTGGGACTTCCAACAGAAGAGATTAATGCGTTCATCAAATTTGCATCTGCACTCTATAAAGTTTATATGGATCACGATGCAGAGATGATCGAGATCAATCCATTGGTCAAAACCGGCGATGGCAAATTTTTGGCACTCGATGCAAAAATGGGCTTTGACAACAATGCTTTGTATCGTCAGGATCAAGTACGTGAAATGCGTGACTTGAGCGAAGAAGAACCAACTGAGATTGAAGCAGATAAATACGGTTTGAGTTATATCAAACTTGATGGAAATGTTGGCTGTATGGTAAACGGTGCCGGTCTTGCGATGGGTACGATGGATACGATCAACTATGAAGGTGGCAAACCGGCAAACTTCCTTGATGTCGGCGGCTCGGCAAGTGCTGAAACGGTTGCAAAAGGGTTTGATATCATCCTTAAAGATCCAAATGTAAAAGCGATTTTCGTCAATATTTTCGGTGGAATTGTCCGTTGTGACCGTGTTGCTAACGGAATTATTGAGGCAACAAAAATCACCAATGTAAATGTTCCTGTTATTGTTCGTCTTGATGGTACAAACGCTATCGAAGCGGCAGAAATTTTGAATAATGCCGGAATTGCGAATATTGTAGCAGCAACTGATCTTGCAGACGGTGCACGCAAAGCCGTAGCAGCAGCGAAAGGAGAATAAATAATGTCAATTTTGGTCAACAAAGATACAAAAGTTATCGTTCAAGGGTTCACAGGCAAAGAGGGTACGTTTCACGCTGAGCAATGTATGGCATACGGTACTAAAATCGTTGGCGGTGTCACTCCGGGTAAAGGTGGTCAAGAGCATTTAGGACAACCGGTTTTTAATACAGTTTCTGAAGCAGTTGCAGCTACTGGCGCAACCGTTTCTATGATTTTCGTTCCACCTGCTTTTGTTTCGGATGCAGTGATGGAAGCAGCAGACGCAGGGATCACTCTTGCAGTTATCATTACCGAAGGTGCACCCGTTAAAGATATGATGTTTGCAAAAGCATACGCAGTCAAAAAAGATATGATGACCATTGGGCCAAACTGTCCGGGAATTATTACGGCGGATGAGTGTAAAATCGGAATTATGCCGGGCTTTATCTTCAAAAAAGGAAACGTAGGCTTAATATCTAAATCAGGTACATTGACGTACGAATCAGCGAACCAAGTTGTCAAAGAGGGCTTTGGTATTACGACGGCTGTCGGTATCGGCGGAGACCCAATTATTGGTTTGAGTTACAAACAATTGTTGCCGATGTTTGAAGCAGACCCTGAAACTCATGCTATCGTTATGATTGGTGAAATCGGTGGTGATTTGGAAATCCAAGCAGCTGCGTACATCAAAGAGCACATCACAAAACCGGTTGTTGCTTTTATCGCGGGTCAAACAGCACCTGCCGGTAAACGTATGGGTCATGCGGGTGCTATTATTTCTGGAAGTGCGGGTACTGCACAGGAAAAAATGGCAGCTCTTGAAGCTGCTGGTGTTACCGTTGTCGTTTCTCCTGCAGACATCGGAAAAGCAATTGCTAAGGTAATGGCTTCGTTATGATTCAAACTTTTGAAGTAGCTAACGTACGTTGCGGCGGATGCGCCAATACAATTACGAAAGAGCTTCAAAAGGCTGGATTTAATGATGTTAGTGTTGATCTCTCGTGCGAGCCACGGAAAGTAACAGTGGAAGCTGTGAATGAGGCGCAATTAGCACAATTTAGTACTATATTAAGAAAATTGGGTTATCCTTTAACTGATATAGATAATGGATTAATTGAAGGTACGGTTCTCAAAGCAAAAAGCTTTGTTTCATGTGCAGTAGGAAAGTTTGGTAGTGAAAATTAATTTTAAGGAGAATGTATGATAACTAGCGGAATGATTGAATTCACAGGAGCACCTGTTTGGATCAACAGAGACACTTGTAAAGCGTGTGATATCTGTGTATCAGTATGTCCATCAGGTGTTCTAGGAATGAGATATGACTCTACATCAACTTTGGGAGCAATGATCTCTGTTAATAATCCAGAGGCATGCATCGGTTGTAATGACTGTGAGCTAAGCTGTCCTGATTTTGCTATTTACGTAGCAAGTAAAGAAGATTTAGCATCAGTCGGTAAAAAATTTGCAAAACTTACAGATGATGCAAAAGAACGACAAGTAAAAATTGTTGAAAACAATTATATGTCTTTAGACCTGCAAGGAGTAAAATAATGGCTGATACAAGAGAAGTAATATCAAGTGGTAACCACTTAGCGGCACTAGCAGCTGCGGATGCAGGATGTAGATTTATGGGTGGTTATCCAATTACACCTTCATCTGAAGTAATCGAACAAATGTCTGATTTATTACCAAAACGTGGTGGTTCTTGTATTCAGATGGAAGACGAGATTGCTGCCGTTGCTGCTGCAATTGGTGCTGGTATGGCTGGTCATAGAACATTGACAGCGACATCCGGTCCTGGTATTTCATTAAAAGCTGAAAACCTTGGCCTTGCACAAATGTGTGAAGTACCATTGGTTGTTGTAAACGTTATGCGTGGTGGTCCATCAACGGGTCTTCCGACACGTGTATCTCAAGGTGACGTACGTCAAGCGAAAAATCCATCTCATGGTGATTACCGTTCAATCACTTTGTGTGCTGGTAATTTAGCTGAGTGTTATACTGAAACAGTACGCGCATTCAACTTAGCGGATCGTTTCATGCAGCCTGTATTTGTTTTGTTAGATGAAACAATTGGTCACATGCACGGCAAGGCAATTCTTCCTACAGAAGAAGCTGTTAAAGCTGCTATTGTTCCACGTAAACAATTTACGGGTGCACCTTCTGATTACCATCCTTATGAGTGTGAGCATGATCAACCGGCAGTTCTTAACCCAATGTTTACGGGTTACCGTTACCACTTTACAGGTCTTCACCATGATAAAAATGGTTTCCCAACTGAGGAAATTGAGACATGTCGTAAACTGATTCAACGTCTTGAAGACAAGGTTATGTTACACACAGATGAACTTGAATTAAATGAAGAGTTTATGCTTGATGATATGACGGGTGAAGAAGGCGAAGTACTCATCATTGCGTATGGTTCTGTTTCTCTTGCTGCGAAAGAATCTATTCGTCACTTACGTGCGGCTGGTATTAAAGCGGGTCTTTTCCGTCCACTTACATTATGGCCATCACCTGAAAAATCTATCAGAAAATATACGGATATGATTAAAAATGTTCTTTGTGTTGAGCTAAATATTAGACAATATACGGAAGAAGTAGAGCGTGTTTCATCTAGACTTGATATTCAGGGTCTATTTAAAGTTAATGGTCGTCCAATATCTCCACACGAGATTGTAAGTAAAGTAAAAGAGGTATTCTAATGGCATTTAATTATGATCAGTATTTAAGACTTGAAAAAATGCCAACACTTTGGTGTTGGGGTTGTGGTGATGGTGTTATTCTTAAGGCATTTATCCGTGCTATAGAAAAAATGGGTGTGAACCAAGATGATGTCTGTGTCGTTTCTGGTATTGGTTGTTCTGGACGTTTCTCATCGTACGTTGATTTCAATACGGTACACACAACTCACGGTCGTACGGTAGCATTCGCAACGGGTATTAAAATGATGCATCCGGATAAGATTGTTGTATGTGTTGCCGGTGATGGTGATGCATTGGCAATCGGTGGTAACCATACTATTCATGGAGCTCGACGAAATATTGATATAACGTTAATCATTATCAATAACTTTATCTACGGTTTGACAAATTCACAAACGTCTCCAACGACTCCTCAGGGTATGTGGACGGTTACGCAAAAAGTGGGTAATATTGATCCTACTTTTGATGCTTGTGCTCTTGGTATCGCATCAGGTGCTTCTTTTGTTGCACGTGAGACGATGCTTGACCCTAAGAAACTGGAAAAGATCTTTGTTAAGGCTATGGAGCATAGAGGTTTCTCTTTCCTTGATATCCTTTCTAACTGTCACATTAACCTTGGTCGTAAGAACAAAATGGTTTCTGCAATGGATAACCTTAACTGGATCGATAGTATCACTATGCCTGTTAAGAAATACAATGAGCTTCCAGAAGAAGAAAGACTTAACATCTTGCCAACCGGTATCTTAAAAGAAGATACAAAGGTTAGAGAATATTGCGATATGTATCAAGATATTATTGATGCACATCAAGGTAAACGTTCTAACATAACGCAAGATGACTTTGAGAAAAAAATATAAGGAGAGCTGATGAGTAAAACATTAATGAGATTTACGGGTGTTGGTGGTCAAGGTGTTCTTCTTGCTGGTGAGATTTTTGCTGCTGCAAAAATCGCAACTGGTGGAGAAGGCCTAAAAACTGCAACCTATACATCACAAGTTCGCGGTGGGCCAACCGTTGTTGATATTCAACTGGATGATCAAGAAATTTATTACCCCTATGCGAATGATGGTGAAATTGGTTTTATGCTTTCAGTTGCAAACGTTTCTTATAACTCATTCAAAGATGGTGTTCAACCTGGTGGAATCATTGTTGTTGATCCTAACCTTGTTCACCCAACGGATGAAGATCGTAAAATGTGGAAGATCTTCGAGATTCCTATTATTACTATCGCTAAAGAAGAAGTAGGAAACGTAATTACTCAATCCGTTGTTGCGCTTGCTATTGCAAATACTATGATGAATGCTGTTGATAAGAAAACTCTTGTTGATACAATGCTATCAAAAGTACCTGCAAAGGTTCATGCGGCTAACTTAAAAGCGTATGACCTAGGCGAAAAATATGCACAAGAAGCTATGGCTAAAATGGCATAACTCTTTTCCGCTCTGGCGGAAAGTTTTTCTTCACTCATTTCTTCAATTTTCTTCTTTATAAAGTTAGTATAGTCACAGTTTTCAACTAATTATTAATGTTCGATTGGATACTCTTTCATAAATGATACTAAGGGGTAGATATGAATAAATTTGATGCTTTATTCGAAGACGAAGATGATATTTTTGGAGGCTCTCCAAAGTCGAAATATTGGGATATTTCAAACCAAATCAGTAAAGATTTGATGCAAGATGAATTTGATGATGTTATTATGCGTCTCGCTGTAATGGAGAAAATGCTTATGCAAACTCATGATGAAGAGATGCTCGATAAAATTATTAAAAATTATTACTATGAAAATGTCGATGAGATTGAAGTGCTAAAAAAGAGCATGTATATGGAACTTGCAGGAAAGCTTATCTATCGACTTGCTGACTAAGAATTGACGTTTTAGTATGAGAAAGCTTCTATCATTTATTTTAGTTTCATTGGTTTTTTCTATGAGTCTATCTTTACTCTCTGCTCAAGATATAAAAAGTAAGAATCTTTTTGAAAAACCAATAAATGCAAAATACCTAAATGTCGGAAAAAAAGACTACATGATTGTATTTTACGGATATGTAGGGTGTACGAAAGTGTGTAGCCCAATACTTTACAATCTCAATCGGTTCTATTCATCTGATTCTTTTTCGAAATTTGAGCCATTTGTTGATTTTATTTTTGTCAATCTCCTTCCAAATGTTTCTAATGAACTACCGGATCAATTTGCCAAGTCTTTTAACCCAAAATTTAGTGGGGTTTATTTAACTCAAAAAGAAATTTCAGGTATAGACAAAGAATTGCATCTTTATCTTGATAATAGGGCTAATGAACCCTTTGACATTGACCATTCTGATCATATTTATTTGATCAAGCGCGAAAAAAATGGGAAGTTTATCCTTATCAATACCTACACGACACACCCTCTCAATCAATCTTTAATTCTTGATGATCTTTCTGAATATATCTCTGTCTCTCATTGAAGAGCTTTTAATCAAATATCTTCTATAATACCGCAGGTACACAGGTGATAGCTTGAGCCACAACTCAAGAGGAAAGTCCGGGCTGCTGTAGGACACGGTTCCATCTAATGGATGGCCGCGGTAACGCGAGGGACAGTGCAACAGAGAGTAGACCGCCAAAATTTTTGTTTTGGTGAGGGTGAAACGGTGGGGTAAGAGCCCACCAGTCGTATGAGTAATCATGGGAGCTATGTAAACCCAACCGCGCAGCAAGAAACAGATGGTTAGCGTCCTACATCGCTATTGTTTCGCTAGAGGCTCTGAGTGATCAGAGCAGTAGATTAATTATCACTTTATCCAGAACCCGGCTTATGTTGTACCTAAAAAGGCTATCTCTCCCTATACTAGGGCGTTGTAGCTACTTTCTTTTTTCGACAGTGACGAAATAGTGCCAAACAGATCAAAATTTCGTCCCAAATCAATCGTTTTTGCATCGATGACTGATGCATAATGTGACAGAGTGACCTTTGGAGTAGAGTGTCCCAGTAAACCTGCAAGTTCATTGATACTTACTATTCCATCTTGTAACATGATCGTCGCGAATGAATGACGTGTTGAATACAATCTTCTCTTTTCAAATCCACATGCTGTCAATAGCTTCCACCATCTTTCATGCAGTTTTGAAACATCATCGTTATCTCCAAAAATGAAGATATGATTTTCTTGAGCTTTTAATACCTCTTGGATCACAAACTCAGGGCAGGGTATTTTACGGATTGAATTACGAGTTTTTGGGTGCTTTATTTTTCCACACGTTCGAACTCTTTTTATATCAATCTTGCCATCATTAATATCCCCGACTTGCAAACCAAGTATTTCTTCCGGACGCATGCCCGTATTGAGCGCAAGCAATAAATATGGATACATAATCCCATCCGCTTTTGACAATAATAATTTCACTTCCTCTTTCGAGAAATAGTCCACTTCTTTTTTTGCTTCAGTAGGAAGTTTAATGTTTATAGCCGGATTAATATCGATGATCCTATCATCAATTGCCATCTCAAATATCTCGATCAATGCACTTTTATAAACACCTTTTGACGATGATTTTATAGGCATATCCAAGATAAATGATTTGACATCTAGCCTTGTTATTTTATCGATATCGGTATCTTTAAAATGCTGATTTGTAATTCCCCATTGATGAATCTTTTTATCATAGGAGCTATTTACATCTTTACGTTTTAGAAATTGCACATAATAATGTCCAAAAGTTTTGGGCTTATTTTTGTGAATTTCACCTGTAGCGATCATCCTCATCAATTGTGGCAAGATGGTCGTTTCGATGAGTGTGCGGTTCTCTTTTGTATCTTTGAGATTTGTACACTTTCGCTTACGTTTGCCATCTACCATATAATCGATGTAGAGTATATCGCCGTACCTGACGTATATTTTCGCCATCTTTTTGCCCTTTCGGACAGAAACCCCATGCGATGACATTGTAGCACCTCTCAGATGAGCAACCGTTTTAATACATCAGCTGCTGTTTGGTTATCCTCTTTTGAGATCAAGAGAGGATGGACTTTGATGACATCGTAACGAACGGCTTTACCTATGATTATAAAGTGTTCATCTTTTTTAATATCAAGCTCTTTTAGCCGTTTTCGTAGTGTATCTTCGTGGAGATCATAGTGAGTTGCAAGATGCGGAAGGGATAAGTATTTAGGTTGTTGGGTCATATTCCATCTCCTCACAATTCTTCGTTTTGATATGAAACTCACCATGCACTTTCGACATATCCACGGTGATAGCTTCCATTTCTTCTTTAGTCGGTACCCAATACACTGAGCATGAGTATCCGGTTATTCCGCCTCTATCACTGCAAACACCATAAACTCGGTATAGGCTATCTTCGAGAACTCCACCGATGAACCACCCACGAAATAGTGCCACTAGGTTAGCAGGGATTACTATCGCTCCATCAGGTACTAAATTGTATGCTTTAATACGTTTTTCGACGCGCGCACTTATGTCTTGTTCGCTCGAATACCATATATTTTCTGTTCTACCTAAAAATGTTAAACTTCGTACTTCAATACCACGCTCATTGATAGTTGGCTCATGTATTTGGATTATGTTATTTTTGTTCACTTTATAGCCTCCTCTTTACTAATCAACTCAAGCTCAATCACAAAAACATATCGGTTATCAAAAGAGTTCTTACCGTTGATAGATTCCCAAAGGGCACAAAAGGCTTCTTTTGGGTTACGTACCATGTCAGTCCAAGGAGTTGATGAGTAGTCCTTATGGTCATAAACACAATATTTATGCACCACTCCATCTTTTGATAGTTCTCTTATTCCCTCTCGCAAACAATCTTCTTCACTAATCTCATTCAATCGCTCAACTCGAATATCGGTTACTCGGATGAATGTACGAGCCATTTCACGGATACAGCCGTTTGGGATGCCTTGCTCTTTTTCAATCCATTTTGGAAGTTTTTTAAATCTCTCAGGAACTCTCATGGTTTTTAGTGTAGTATCTGACAAATACCTATAAGCCATCAAAAAACCTACATTGGCTAAAGTATGATGCTCAACTCTTACCGGCTCGCGAACCCAAATGACTTCTCCGATTTTATAGGGGGCGGACGGCGTTGCAAAAGCACATCTATAAACAAGCTCAGCAGTTGGCGAAGCAACTCTCCTCGTCTGCGTCTTAATGCCCTGCTGCGTTGCTAATGCCATGGGGGCGTTCATTAGAATATAGTTCATGCCGCTCTCCCCATCTCATCTTCTTTTTTAAGTCTAAATGCTCGAAGTTTCCCGTTTACATTCTCACCGCTCTCACGAGCCAAAAGCCCCATAAGATGACCTCCAACTGCTATGCCGTCTAGTGCTGTTTTATCATCCACTATTTCGTTCTCAAACCGAAATGCATCGATATCGGCGCGCTTGATTGTCGTGTGCTTCGTGATGATTTTTTCATGGAACAAATACACTGCTTCGATAAGAGTCACTGCATCGATTTTTAGCTTTTGTTTCGAAAAATGGTCGATAGCCTCACGCCAAATCTTATCTCCGATCATGCTTGCATTTACATATCTGTTATGCCGTTTTGAATCTACGATCACAAAACTCTTCATCACGTTGACAGGCATTGAACCCGAAAACTTTCCACCTACAAAACGTTCTTCAGTCCCACTTTGACGAATGCTGAATTTAGCGCATTTTTCTTTTAGAGTTAGGATAGGGGCAGTAGTCTCGTCTTGATCATACTCTTCTAAGATCACCCCAATGATATTAATCACGATAATAGTTCGTTCGATTTCTGTGAGTTTCATTTCATATTATCCCAAACTTTATTAAGTTTATTTTTGTAATACTGCATGGCTTCTTGATATTCCATTCGTGGCGGAATTCGCGCGCTTATGCTTTGTTGCATGCGACTCATTGACTGTGTAAAATCAAGGTTTTGTCGCTTCAAAAAGATATGTTCGCCGTGAGTTAATTTAGCCATTGTCTCACTTCACTTTCTCAAACTTGCCATTGTCAAGCTTAACATATAGAATCACTTCATTGAGGAAGTAATTTCCACCAACTCCACCTTTTATAACTCCTTCGCGTGGGTAGTTTTTGGTGTTAATCTCAACTTTAAAAGGAACAAACTTCCCTTTTTCATCGAGGTGATAGCTTCTTTGGTTTGCGTGTGGGCTTGTTTTTTTGATTTCTGCGTATAGCATTGGTATTCCTTTAGATATTGTCTCACAGTGAATCCGTAAGCGTGCGGAATGGTTGGACGGATTTAGTATGGGGCAGAGGGTTGGTAGATTGGAGAGGAGGGCTTAAGCCGCTTCCTCAAATATAGGTACCGTTTTGAACGGTGTATTCTGATTCGATCGGATGATTGCTTCCGCAGCGGGAGGGCAAACGCTATTTCCGACCATTCGTACCTGAGCTGTGCCGGTGATTGGTTTATGATCTACTGTACGGTCGATGATATAATCATCCCTGAACCCTTGGGCTTTGTAAAGTTCACGCGGTTTGAGCATGCGAAGTTTTATATCGACAATCTGATATTTCAACCCTTTTATCGTGACGATACCCATATGTTCATCATCGCTCAGGTCATCCCCGCAATAGGTTTGGATGAACTCACGCACGGCAATGATCCGCTCCATCGTTTCACTATCCCACAGCGCACCAGTAACCGGATCGAGTACGATGTCCACTTTCGCAAATCGGTCTTTTGTTGTAACCGTTCGCAATGGATCGTCCATCGATGAGCCGATATCCTCAGCATTTCCATAGAAAGAGTTGAGATAGCTAGTGACTAATCCCTGGTGTGTTCCTGCTGCGGTGATGGTATGTACCGGATCACTCATCGGGTAACCGTAATTGGTCCCTCTGAATTTGACAGCGTGCGAAACACATAGCGCGGCTTTGCCGTTTCCCTGAGTCGTGATCGTTCCTATAGGATCATTCATACTGCTTCCGATAGAGCTTTTGAAGTCTCGGACGATATGAGGGAGTTGAACCATATTGTTTTCAACCAATGCGTGACGGTTCTCAGTAACGATAGTTGTCAGCGGTACTTCGGGTGACCATGATGCGCTTTTGGAACTTCCGTTATCGATTCCGATCAATACTGGGGAGATAAGCGCATGTCTCATTCCTCCGCTTGTAATCGTAGATAACGGTTTATCGAGTGTCGCGCCTCTACCGTCAGCTTCACCATTACGTTCACCAAAATAGGTGCTGATATATGGAACTAGGTTGGGCTTAACTACCCCAAACCCATGTTTCCGAGTTACCGTTTGCAATGGGTCATTAATGGATTGACCTCTAAAATTATCATTTACACTTGAATGATTAACGGTAACTATAAAATGGTCAGCGTTTTTAAATACGAATTTCGTTAACCCTTTGCCGATACGTCGTAATGTAGTATCTTTTAACGGTCGTTTAATGCGAAGTTTTTTCGCTTTCCTCTCGTCATCGCCCATAAAAATCGAATTACCAGGTATCGACCAGTCGATGATCTCCGCAGCGGTTCGGAACGGTTTACGTTTACCGCTTTTTACTTCGGGGCTTTTCGGGTCACCGTGGGTCTGCTCAGGCCATACGATTTCTTTGCCGTCGCATCGTGCCACCATAAAGAGACGTTTACGGATCGTCGGTGCTCCGTATTCGTGCGCCTTTACCTCTCTCCACTCTACGTCATAACCAAGTTTTTCGAGATCAGCGACAAAGCGTTTAAACGTCTCGCCTTTACGGATAGGGCATGGTTGCCCGTCATCGAGCACTGGTCCCCAACTAAGAAACTCTTCTACATTCTCCAAGTATATCTGCTTGGGCTGTCGAAGTCTCGCCCATTTGACCACTATCCACGCGAGTGATCTGAGCTGCTTACATACCGGCTTAGACCCACGTGCTTTTGAGAAGTGGGTACATGCAGGCGAAGCCCAAAGTAACCCGACCGGATATTCAGGAAAAATTGTTTTAGGATCAACTTCGAACACGTCAGCGGTGAAGTGCATAGTATCATGATGGTTTACAGTATGCATGGATATAGCTTCTGGGTCATGGTTTACTGCAACATCCGGATCACGACCGAGCGCGGCACGTATCCCCTCCGATGCTCCACCACCACCTGCGAATAGATCGATGATGAGTCCAAACTTAGGATCGAAATGATTTAGCATGTCAGCCATGCTGAGTTGAAGTTTACTCACGTGAACTCCTCATAAACGATCTTAAAATCGGGTTATCTTCCGAAACTTCAATAGGAGGTAATCTGTACACCTCGCATCGTGTATCATACTCATCCATAGGAACACCAAGATCACCGCACCATGTATCTGGGTTTATTCCTTTTAGGCTTTCACATCCACGGCATCGGGTATCTTTTTTCTCTGCTCTTACAATACGATCATATTCCGCATTGATAAAAGCGGCCGCAATGACGAGCCGCTGTTTCCGGTCATGGTCATATTTAATAAATCCCTCATAATCCCATGGCCATAAAAATGTTAATTCATTGTATTCATCTTTAAATCTAAGAATTTCATTAGACGCATAACACGCACCAGCATCCGCTAATGATCCATCCGTATGTTTATCATCATGTTCGGCGGTGTATCCCTTTTCGACGATCTGACGGTTTCGCTCTTTTTTAACCAGTTCTAAAAATTTATTCACTTCTTCCCCCCTTTCGCATCTTTTGAATTTTCACCCCATCCTCTTTTCTTGCAGCGCACATAATCAATCGTTACTGCCACTAAAAACACCATACCCAAGATAAAAATCTCACACTCAACGCAGTCTTGAAAAAACATCTCACACCGCCACGATCAAGAGAGCGCCGATACTGATCACCGTTGCAACGACTCTCCAAAAACCTTGCGACTTATGGCGAAATACGGTACCATACAAAAAAGCAACGGTCACAAAATATCCGCTTGCAACTAATGGCGACACAAAAAACGCCAAAATGAGAGGAATAATTACAGCATGAATAGCACCCTTGAAGGCTTCTTGATAAGCATTGTTCTCTTCGTCGGATACAAGATTTACAGCGACCCCATTTGGCGTGCTAAGGCTGATCGGTTCTTTTAACATTGTTTCTCCTTTTTTAGTTCTTCGATGATTCGTAGTGCTGTCCCGATAGGGAGTCCATTTAACGCTGCATAAATTCTTTTAAACTTCATATTAACTCCTATTAAATAAGCTCTCTACGTGACTCAGCGAACCTCAAAGGGAACCTGCGCCTCGTAGAAAGCTCTCAGTGTAGCCAGCAAAAAAATACCTCCCAAAGTCCTTTCGTAAATTTGGATGATACTGGCTTCATAAAAAGCTTGATTACACCACTGCTTCGTGGCTCAGTCACCCTCACGGCAACTCATCCCAAACCAGCACCACCGATCAACGGCTACTTTCCACTGTAGGGCTCAGGGAAACGCTTCCCCGTATCAAGCTTGAATGCTTGCGTTATAGAATATTACTAATATAGTAATTAAATGAAGCTTAATAAGTTTCTATTTTAGTAATATTTATGTAAAATGCTGCAAATAAGATGGAAAAGATTTAGGGAATAGGAGTTGCTTAGTATGGGTATGGCAGAAAAAGAAATTAAGATAAAAGTCATTGAATGGCTCATGAAACATGAAAAGCATTCAGTTGTAATACCAGAAGTAACTTTAGGGCATAAAGCAAGTATAGAGGGGGCATCTGTATCGCGTGCCGATATTTTCGCTGTAAATGGAGATATTAGTATTTATGAGATCAAGACTGAACGCGATACACTTGATCGGCTCGAGAGTCAGCTGACAATGTACCAGCAGGTAGCCAATAGAGTTTCTGTTGTAGTAGCAGATAAATTTATTGAAAAAGCTATGATTTTGCCTGATAATATAGGAGTTTATAGTATTACGTCTCGATCAATTAAAAAAATACGTCCTCCAAAAAGCTGTAAAATTACTACTAGTGCTTATCTTCATTATTGGTGGGGGTTGGAGTTAAAAGAGATTTTTAGGGGGTTTAGTGGGTGGAGTAAGATTGACTCTGATACCGGAAAGCAAAAGCTTATTGATCTACTCACAGATGACCAAATACGTAATTTAACACTCTATAGACTAAAAGAACGATATTATAAAGAAAGTGAAATAATAGCTAATGCTATTATTGAAAAAAAATATGATGAGCTATTCCCAAAACGAAACTTTGGGGGAGATATAAAAATAACCCCCTTAAAAGATATCGTCTTCGGTGAAATCATCAGGGTCTCTTGAATTATAATAATCTACAAAAGCAGACATCGATTTTATATTATGTTTCATACATGCTACCTTGATATATTCAGGGGTAGACTTTTCTAGCTGAGGGTTTAATAGATAAGCACATCCCTCACACTCTGTTACCAAATGAGTAAAACTATTATATGCACTATCTGTTTTAAGCATATCAAGCAGCTCTGTCATCCCAGGTCCCCATTTATACTCTATATTACATGTCCTTACAATCAGTATTTGTGCAGCGTTTGTGGATAGCATGATTGTTTTTGGAACTATTCTCATTCCAGCAACATATTCTGACGGGGTACTAACTTCATATCCACAGTAATCCCCAAAATTTATGCGATCATCATCAATCATTAGGGAATTAAATGCCAATAATGCTTGATTGTCTATTATTGATTTTGAGCTTGAAGTACATACTGTATTTAGGTTTTCAGGTATTGATGATGCCAAAATATATACTTCAATGTTTAATTTATTTTTATTCCCATATTCTAAAATTTTCTCAACAGTTTCTTTATTTATGCCATTTCCTATATGACCAATTTCTATTACAATATGAAGCATATCCGTATCAAAAATCATATCAAGAATTTCAGATATTTTTTTAAAGTCTTGGGTATGAAATCTAACCCCCATCTCTTCATATGATATTTGCGCATCTCTGATTAAACCAAATATATAACGTCTTTGACCTTTGATGTTCACTACCGGAACCCCAGCTCCTACCACTAAAACATTATCTGTGTAATCCACTAGGTGCTTTATGCTTATATCTGATTGATTATAAGCTAGACTTCGCTTCTCAGTAGCTGTATCTGTAGAATCAATTAATGAAATATAAGGAATAATATTTGGATTATTGAATGAGTCTATAACCTCTTTTGTCCGCCGTGTCATTTGAGTAAAAGGCATGTATTTCATGAAACTCTCCGCTTGTCAAATATACCAAAATCAGGCTTTTTATCATGGTTATTTATATGCTTTTTATGTGATGGAATCTTATTCTTAACCAACCAAACAATACCACCGACTAGTAAAAGCATTATAATATTTGCAATCATACTCGCATCCATTAATCACCCTCCGATTTTTTAATTATTTCATACCCGGCAACATAAAGAAGAATACAAATTATCAGCGCAATTATACTCGTAATTATTATTCCTAAAGTGCCAGTTGTTTTATTACTAAGTAAAACATTATTAAGCAAAAATAGAACAAATAGCATATTTGCCAATGATATAAACCCTTTTCCAAGCTCTTCGTCTCTTTTACTCATTTTAACCTATCCCTAATTGTGTGGAAATTGACTTTATTACGATTAACACAGTTACAATAGCTATCCCAATTTTAAAGAGGAAGAGTTGGGGTTTTTGGAGCATTATTTGCATTCCCATTTACTAATATGCATATTCCATTTCCAATCTCCATCCTTCTTGGCACATAGCTCCTCATCAGTAAATCCATTATTCCTAATCAGCATTTCTTCTTCTTCTTTTTTCTTCTCAAGTGCAATTCTTTGTTCAGTTTCTTTAGCTTCTTTTTCTAGTGTTTGGATGCTTAGAATAGATTGGTCTAATTTCTTGGCTATTTTAATAAAGTCTCTTATATCAAATTCTACAGTCGCTGGGTTTTCGTTATATGGGGTATATTTAATTAAAACTTTTTTATGTTTCTTCATATTGTCTATAAATTGGGCGGGTTCACTTATAAATATAGATAAGTTATTAGTTGATGATGAAGTAAGATAAGTATCCTTGTTATCATTATCGAATTTTACTTCAATATCTTCTACATTCCCAACATATTCACCAGCATTAATATAAGCACTCATTTTATGCCCACTTGTTCGAATGTACAATGATGGCTTGCCTCTTAAAGTTTTATATCCACTTATTTCATTTGTACTACACCCATAAACATGTATATCATTCATTTTATCATAATCTGAAAAGCATGACCATTTTGCTTCAGCTGTAAATCCTATAAAAATTAATATTAATAGTGTTTTTTTCATCAATTTATTCCTAATATTATCTTCCGATTAATTTCAACCGTGCAGCTCGGTTATTAAATTTTAGCTTATTGACTGATACTACTTTAACCACCGTTAAATCACTTACTTCATCATCATCAAGGCGTATTGTCCTGACTTTAAAATCAGGGGATGGGTTATAAGGTACAAATTGTAGTAAATGAGCATCTTCATCGATTGTGTATAGTTTTACGGCACTTTCTCCATGTATTGTGTAGTGGACAAGATCGCCATGTACCGGCTGAACTCTGGGGTCGCAAATAATCTCGTCACCATCTTCAATCTCAGGACTCATGCTCTCACCACAAGCAATCACGCAATACAGATCTATATGAAAAAACTCACCATTATAATTGCAAGTTCTGCCTCGTTCTTGATTTGAAGTAGAAGTTGCCGAACCACATGATGTCTCACCTCTGACAGGTACTTTTGACACAGATTTTATAGAGTCATCTAAAAGTGACCCTCTTTGTTTTCCAAAAAAGTCTTCAATTTCGACCATATATTCTGTTTGTATTTTATAAGCAGGGTCATTCATCCATCTATTTACGTATACATTTGAGATCCCAAGATGCTTCGCTAACTTTGTTTGAGTTCCACGTCCTGCAACTTCTACCCATTGAGATAATCTTTCTTCCGGTGTCATAAATACTCTCACTTTTATTATTACTTATATAGTAACTTCTATTTATTACTAATTTAGAAACTTTTTAAGCTTTAAATTATTTCTATAATAGTAATATTGCTGTATGAAAACTATTGAAAATAAGTCAAACATCCAAATAGCAACAGATATTGGGCTTCATCCTGCTGAAATAAGTCTTGCTCTTAATGGTAAAAGACTCCTAAGTCGAAACAAGTTAATTAAGATTGATAAAGCCGGCTATGACATCAAGCCATTTATATTTGGCAAATTATACGTAAGTATGCCAGATACTGAGGTGCACCATCAAGAAGAAACTAAAAATCAATTACACCAAAAGGAGAGTGCGTGAAACACAATCATATCTTAGATGAAATCTTCGGGGGTGATCCTATCCCGTTTCGTACTGTTTATGAAGCGGCTCAACTGGTTGTCCGTGATTATATGGAAACAAACAACTGCAAGATAGGCAAAGTAGCTGAACTGCTCGGAACAACTGACGGGCAGCTATACGCCATCCTTGACCCAAAACAGACGCATAAGCCGTTATCGGTTGATCGTGTCATAGAGCTTACTGCACTTACAGAAGATCACCGCATCATCGATGCGATCAAAGAGGCTGCAAAGGTTTCAGGTGAGTATTCAGAGTGCAGCATCACTGAGATTATGATGGCTACACTTAAAATCCAGTCTCATACTGGATCACTAAGTCAAACGCTTTTCGAAGCGGTAAAAGATGGAGAGATCGACGAAAAAGAGGGCGAGCGGATCAGACGGCAGGCAATGGATGAGATCACTGCATTGTATTCGATTATCGGTATGACGAAGTAAGGGGATCAGATGGCTGCTACAACAAAAAGAACCGGAATGATAGCGGTGATTTTAGATCATCTCAAAAAAGGGAATGAAATCACGGCCATAGAAGCGTCACAAAAGTGGAATGAGCTAAATCTACGAAATAAGATTTGTATTTTACGTTCAGATGGTTATCCGATCCATAGCCGTGAAGAAAAAGCAAAGCACGGTGGAATCTATAAAGTATATTTCCTCGATGGCGAGAAAACCGCATGAACCAATATTGTGATGTTGCTGCTGAAAAGGTAATCCTATCTACTCTACTGTTTGAGCCTGAGCGTATTCGCACGGTATCTCAGTCTCTTCGTGCCGGTGATTTCTTTTTCCACGCATTTCAAATGATTTATGATGCAATGGTGGCTCTTGATAGTAATGGTAAGCCTGTCTATGAGGATTCAATAAAATCAATCCTAATCCACCAAAAAGCCTACAACGAAAATGCACTTATTGATATTATGACCGCTAGCAGTGCAAGTGATTTAGGCGGATATATCACTGCTGTAAAAGAACACGCTCTAAGTCGTCAAATCATTGCTATGGGTGCACGTATGCAAGGTATTGACGGGTTTGATACGATGAGCAAAGCAACTGAGTATGCTGCTGAAATCAATCGCATGGTTGAAACGCACGTAGCATGTGACCTAAACATTGTTTCAGTATGTGATATCCCTGACGGTGATACAAAATTCATCCTACGTAACTGGATGCCGTTTCCTGTCGGTACGGTTTCACTCATCGGGGCACCTGGCGGGACCGGTAAAAGCTGGACAGCATTACAACTCGGGTTCCGCTACCTGATAGAAAGTCCTAATGATAAAGCAGCTCTTTGGCTCTCTGAAGATCCAGATTATCAAACACGCTCCCGCTCAAAATCAATCGCAACCGAAATTCTGAGCTCTACTCTCTCACAATTTCGTAATGCACATATCATCACTACTCGACCCAATCCTATCGTCGTTAACGGTAAACTCGACTATGAGCGTTTTTGGAAGATGAGGAAAGCTCTCAGAGGATATGGGCTCATTATCCTCGATCCTCTCCGCGCTTTTTTCGGCGGTGATGAAAACAGCAACACAGATGCTAACGTCTTCATGAACGTATTACAGGACTGGGCGAGTGAGGATGGCATTACTATCATTCTCATGCACCATAGCAAGAAGAGTGACGATGACACGATCAAATCAAAGATACGCGGTGCCAGTGCGTTCGTAGATGCTGCACGTACTGTCTATGAGATCAGTAAAGTATATGCCAACGCGCGCATCGGTGAGCTGGATATGGAACAACTACATAATAGACAGTTTGTACTTACTAAAGATAACTATGGAGCAATGATGATATTAAATAATTTCAAAGTAACGCGTCATATTACTCCGAAAAAAAGCGCACTTTCTACAGCGGTACAAATTGATTATCAGATGGCGTCAATGCCTTATATCGGTTAGGGGATAATATGTATTTTGGATCAATAGACTATGTTCACGGTTTAATGGCAAACGGTGAAGTCAGTAAAGCCCGCGCATTTTGGGAATATGTGTATCGTATGGAATTCCAAGTCTCGTGCACTTCTTACGCAAAGAGTTGGGGTGTGAGTGAATCTGTAGCTAACAAGTGGATACAAGATTTTTACAAAGCAATCAATGATGAAATTCAAGAGAGCAAAGCCAAGAGTGCAAGACATACGCGTGGATTAAGAGTGGGCAAGTAATGGGACTGGCTATTCATTATTTCCGTGCACCTACAGACTATACCGATAAATTAAAACGAGATGGGAACCGGGCGAAAGCACGCGCATTTTGGGAATATTGTGATGACGTTAACAGTGAAATGAATAATTCTGAGCGCTTTTATGTTCAAAGTTGGGGGGTTGGCAAAGGGACGGTCGGTCGCTGGCTTAAAGAATTTAAGCACGAATATGATCGTTTTATAGCGGCATGGGAGTTAACCAATTCTCAGGAGAAAAAAGAGGCGGGGCAACTACGGGGCACTCGTGAACCAAAAATACCCTCTACAACTACCACTCCATCGGACTTTGAAAAAAACAGTGGGGCATACGTGGGGCACGAAAGGGGCAAAGTATTTAATAAGAATATTAATAATATCTATTGTCCGAAATCAAAGATTCCAAACTTTAGCGATGATGATATGGATGTATCTGAATTGCTGTACTCAAAGCTCATAAATATTCATGCCTCAATAAAAAAACCTAATCTATCGAAGTGGGCTGATAGCATAAGGCTTATGAGAGAAAGAGATGGACGTGATATATTAGCCATTAAAAATATGATTTTAATGATATTTGATAAGAACCAATATTTTGATGGAACGTTTTGGAGATCAAACATTATGAGTACAGAGAAGCTTCGTAAGCAGTATGACACGATCGCAATACAAATCAAATCACGACAGGGCAGGAAAGCAGCATGAACATAATGAACGAAATCGTAGAGCGTATCAAGGACGTTATTAGTAACGACCATCCGGGCAAGAATATCAAAGACAAGCACGTTGCCCATGCTTTAGATATGAAACCAAACTGTCTTTATTTAAAAAAGTCTCGTGGGTTACTTCCATACGAAACAGTTGTTTTATTCTGCATACGCAGGAATATAAGCTTAAATTGGATGCTGTTCGGTGTTGGAAGTATGAGGTTAGATGATGCCGTCAAAAGTTTGTAATCAAGCAGGGTGTCACGCATTGGTTTCGATGAGTGAACGATACTGTGAAGCGCATCGTCGTGAAGTGATCAAGCATAAGAACGAAGTGTACGATCATAACCATCGCAACCGAGAACACGATAAGTTTTACCATTCAAAAGAGTGGAAGACAGTTCGTGAGCAAGTGATGAAAGATCATGGAGGATTGTGTGTGCAGTGTGATATGTTTGGTATTGTCAATTATGCGAATGTCGTGGATCATATCATCCCTATCGAAGTAGATTATTCAAAACGTCTTGACATTACCAACCTCCAACCGCTTTGCCATCAACATCACGCGCTCAAAACTACCGATGACCTCAGACAAAAACGCAGGCGGTAGGGGGGTGAAATCTCTACAGACCGACCGACGCTACACCGCCTGCTCTCCCATCTTTTTACAAAAACCGAATCTTAGGGGGTAGGGTTTGGGAACTAGAATCATTGATTGGGATAATATCAAAATAGACTGGACCAGTGCAAAGTTTGCCTCTGAAAACGCACTCGCTTTACACTATGGGGTGAGCCGTCAAGGAATATCAAAAAAATCAAAAAAAGAGGGATGGGGTGATTTCATGCCTCTATCGAAAAAACCTCTAGTTACAACTCCTACCGATAGTGCAACTAACCCGCACGATAAGATTTTGGGCTCAATTGCAATGAGAAAGATTGAAGAGTTGAAAAAGGAACTTGGGGAAAATTACAGCCACGTCGATGAGCCTCTGATCGTATGTTATGCAAAAGCGTATGAGCGGTACATCGATTTAGAGGTACTAATGTCAACCGAAAATGTTGTCTCTACCAGCACCAAAGGTGGAAAATATCTTAACCCTCTTTTTAATGCAATCCAAATGACTCAGAAAACTCTTGTAACCATAGGCAGTCAACTTGGGCTTTCGATTTATAGTCGTAAGAGAATGGGGATGAAGCTTGGTGAAGAGAATGATAAAGGTGGTGGATTGTTTGATTTCGCGGATGATATTAATAAACTAGTCGGGATGGTCAATGCTTAAAAAACCGTATTATGAGAAGACATTCGATAGGCATGAGCGTGATTTAGCTGATGTTGTATCCGGTAAGCGTGAGGATATCCGTTTCGTAAAAGAGCTTGGGCTTGCTTATATTGTTATCATCGAACGGCTTCATCATTTCGAGGGCGAGCTTGCAGGGCAAAAGATCGTTTTAGAAGATTGGCAGCGCAGAGCATTGACCATTTGTTTTGGTTGGCAGCGTAAGCGGTTGGGTGCTGATGGTAAACCGATGTTACGAGACGGCAAACCGTTATGGGTTCGTAGGTTTAACACTGCCCTATGGTATCTCGCACGTAAAAATGGAAAATCTATCTTAGCTTCCGGAGTAGCTCTCGCTGAATCAATACTCACGGTTGAAAAAGGGAATAAAATCGTTACATTCGCAACCAAACGGGACCAGGCGAAGATTGTATGGAGCGGATGCGAAAAGATGATCGGGTATAACAAAGACCTGAGAGATAATGCCTCAGTCGCATACTCTACGATCACAGTCAATAAAACCGATACGACGATACGGCCGCTCGGGCGTGATAGCAAAACAGAGGACGGGCTCAATATCGGGTTTGGGGTAGGGGACGAGATCCACGCCCACCCTGATCGCTCACTCATCGAGGTCGTTCAATCGTCTCAGGGGGCGAGGGTTCAGCCGATGATGTTCTATATCACGACTGCAGGGTTCAATCTTGCATCTCCAGGATACGATGAATATGAGTACGCCAAAAAGGTGATGGATGGTGTGATTGAGGATGATGGGTATTTTGCATTCATCGCGGAGCTGGATAAAGATGATGATCCGTTCGATGAGTCAGTATGGTACAAAGCAAACCCAAATCTCGGAATATCAAAGACGTATGATCATATGCGTAATATGGCAAATAGTGCCAAAGAGCGACCGAGTGCGCTAAATAACTTTCTCGTAAAAGAGCTGAACCGATGGGTTAACGCAGTTGAGAACTTCATCCCATTTGCCAAATGGAAAGAGTGTGCCGCACCTGATACCGATGTGAGCGAAGCATATGGGATACTTTTGGGCGTTGACCTTAGCCGAACAGATGACTTCACCGCAAAAGCAAAGACGTATCTCCTACCAAATGGGAAAAAGCACATCAAAACGCACTTTTATATCCCTGCTGAAACCGTAAAAGAGCGTGAAAGAGAGTTAAGAGCACCGCTTACAACGTGGATTTTACAAGGATTTATCACAGCAACGCCCGGCAATACTATCGATTTGGACTACATCGAGCGCGATATTATCAATGATATTGAACAATATGGAGTTAATGAAATATGTTATGACCCATATCGTGCAGCTACTTTGGTTTCAAATATCGAAAAAAACACTGGGTTTGAAGGATGTGTGCAGATTCGGCAGGGTTTTTTAACTATATCTGAGCCTACGTCTAACTTTAAAGACGATATTAAAAAAGGAACCGTAACCCATGATGGAAATCCGGTAATGAACTGGATGGTATCTAATCTCACCGTCCTCACCGACGCGAGTGGCAACATTAAGCCCGATAAATCACACCAAACTCGTAAAATAGACGGATGCGCGGCCGTGATCAACACGTATGCCCGCTCGATAACGTTCGAGCCTCCGGTGGTGAGTGTGTATGAAGAGAGAGGGCTTAGAAGCTTATAGTCAAGAAGAATTAAAAAAAGTTTTGTACCAAAAAGCTGTCAAATTAGACAGCTTTTTAAGATGGTGATTTTTTTCGTGTTTAAATGGCGATATGGAAAAAGTCACAATAATCATATTTGTTTATCTCTTATTGCTTATTCTCATTATGGGGTTTGCCTTTGGGATATATCTAGTATCAGGCTTAAGCGCATCAATAGTATTTGGTGTAGCATGGATTTTACACTCTAT
>Ga0265297_10000866_pt1 | contig 80407 bp, 80 predicted proteins | sample Munlanlwell13791_FD_192502 | JGI IMG/M metagenome (GOLD analysis project Ga0265297, IMG submission 192502) | Leachate microbial communities from a municipal landfill in Southern Ontario, Canada - Leachate well 137-91 | ecosystem: Engineered > Solid waste > Landfill > Unclassified | place...
TTCAGGTGGGAAGACCTGGGCGGCTGTTATTTCGGGGTGATCGGCGGCGCACTGGTAAAAGTATCGCATTCGTGCGGAAAACTTCTTGTCGAATCGAGCGCGCCTGTCGGGAAAGAAAGGCTCGAGGATTATTTCGGGCTGAACGAAGACCTTCCTTCGATATACAGGCATATAGGCAAGGACCCCGTCATTAATAAGGCCATAAAGAAGTTCCGCGGCCTGCGTATCCTGAACCAGGACCGGTGGGAATGCCTCGCGTCGTTCATACTCTCGTCATACACGAATATCCCCCGCATAAAGAAGATGATAGCCGGCCTCTCGCGTGGGTTCGGAAGGCGTGTCGCGCTAGGTGATAGCGTAAATTATACATTTCCCGAGGCCTCCAGCATCGCTAAAGCCGACATACGTGCGCTTAAGGCGCTCGGGCTCGGTTTCAGGGCTGAATATATAAAGGAGACGGCGTCCAGGATAGCCGCGAAAGAAATTGACTTGGATGAGGTCGGGGATTTAAACTATGAGCAGGCGAAGAAGGCGCTCGTCTCCCTGAAAGGGGTGGGCGGGAAGGTCGCCGATTGCGTGTTGCTCTTTTCTTTTAAAAAGTACGAGGCGTTCCCCGTGGACGTATGGATCAAAAGGGGGATCGAGGACCTGTATTTCAGGGGGAAGACGGTCAGCCCGGAAGAGGCAGCCCGTTTCGCGCGCAGACGGTTCGGGCCGTATGCGGGATATGCGCAGGAATACTTATACCATTACCTAAGGCATGAAAGGGGGAGGGGATGATAGAGGAATACAGGAGGAAGACCAATATCGGCATAAGCTCCGGCATAGCCGCACAGGTCCTGGGTTATTTCATCACTTTTTCCAGGATCGGCATAGTGATGTGGATAGGCGCGCTTCTGGCGTGGGGAGGTTTTCTTCTCGTCATTTGGGGCCTTTACAATTACGCTAAGGGCAAGGGCTACAACGGGATGTGGGGACTGCTTGGGCTGCTCAGCATATTCGGCCTGGCGATCCTCGCGTTTTTCCCGGATAAGAAAAAAAGGACATAAGATGCGTAATCCCTCAGCAGTATTTTTCCTGGCCGTTTTAATATTGGCATGCTGCGCATTATGCGCAGCGGAGGTGCTCGATAAAGACCTGAAGATAGGCGATACCGTCTATCCGAAGGGCACACAGGTCGGTTATTATAAATCCGGTAAACTCTACTGGGCGCAGCCGAAGAGGCCCTTGACTATCGACGGACTCAGGTGCGCGGCCAACTACAATGTGATATTCTACCCGTCGGGAAAACTGAAGCAGATCCGCCTCGCGACCTCCGCCGTGATCGACGGAAGGAGATGCGCGGCGAATTATCTGACACAGTTGTACGAGTCCGGAAGGCTCATGGTATGCCCGCTGGCCGAACCGACAACGATCGACGGCATAAAACTCAATAACCGGGATTTTGCATTCTTCTCGGAGGACGGCAGGCTTTCCGGGATGATGATACACCAGCCGGTCACGATCAAGGGCAAGAAGTACATGCCGAATTGCGAGATCTACCTGGACGATAAGGGGAATGTCACGGAGGAGAAGAAGCTAGCCGACGGCGTCCATTATTACTGAAACCTCCCCGTGGCATCCTGCAGCTTCCGGATAAATCCTTTATACAGCAGGTCCGTCTCGATCCCAAGCGCCTTCGCTTTTTCTACGTCATCCCAGGCCTTGTCGTATTCATCCATATCGTAATATACGCGCGCGCGGTTGAAGTAGGCGTCCTTATACCCGGGGTCTATCTTTATTGCGTCCGTGAAATCGGATATCGCTTCGGCATACATCTGTTTATAGGCGAAGGATATCCCGCGCCCGTAATACGCCGCCGCATATTTCGGGTCTATCCTTAACGCCTGGGTGAAATCCATTATAGAGAGGTCGTATTCCCCCTTGTACCTGTAAGCGAACCCGCGCAGGTAGTAAGCTCCCGAGCATTTAGGTTCTGCCGCAAGCATCTCGTTGCACTTTTCGATCGCCTTGTCGTATTCGTTGTTGACGAGGAACCGGCTTGCCTGCGTCAAAAGCTTCACGACCTTGTTTTCCGCGGCTGCCTGGGCGGGCAAACCGTAAAATATCGCGGTAAGGAACAAAAAAAACGCCAAAAGGAACTTAATATTCCGTTTCATTGCGGTCTCCGTTTTTATTTTGTTGATTATAGCATATCATAAGTGCGCCTGATAGAAATTTATTGCGAAATCTGGAAAAAGTGCTTGACAAAAAATGTAGTTATGTTATAAATAGAGTCAAGCAGGAATCGAAAGAGGATTGAAAAACCTGAAAGGAGGGGTAAGATGGGTGATGGACAGCAGGCAGTACAGATTATCCTCGATACCTGGAGCCAGGTATGGGGTAATCTAGCGGGATATCTGTCTAAGATAATCGTCGCGTTGATCGTATTCATAGTCGGCATCATTGTTGCGAAGGTTATCGAGAAGCTTATCGTGCAGGTCCTTAAGGTTGCCCGTTTTGATGTCTTATCTGAAAAGGCGGGGATCGCCAGCATACTCGCCAAGGGTGAGATCAAGCATACCCTTTCTGAGCTCATAGGCATAGCTTTCTATTGGCTTATGGCGCTGGTAGTGGTCATAATAACGCTGAACCTTGTAAGCCCCAACCCGGAAGTGATGGCAGGAAGCTTCCTCGATGAGGCGGTCAAGTACGCAGGAAAAGTAATACTGTCGATATTTGTCCTGGTCCTGGGCCTTTTCTTTGCCGCCCTGATCGGTTCCGTGGTAAGGACGACGGCTTCGAACGCCGGTGTCGCTACCGCGAAGAACCTCGGCCAGATAGCGCAGGTGGTCATAATAGTGATAACGGCTTTGACGGTGCTTCCTATGTTGGGGGTCCGGACATTCATTTTGGATATGGCTGTAGTCGTGACGCTGGCCGCCACCGGATTGGCCCTTGGCCTTTCCTTTGGCCTCGGCTCGAAGGATCTAGCCGGCAAGATGATGTCAGAGATCGTAGACAAATGGAAGAAGAAATAAGTTAGGGAGGAACTCGCAACAAGAGTTGGACATCTTCAACTAGTACTATACAGGAAGGGACTTCTAAACGGGGAAGTCCCTTCTTTTTTTGTATCCCGGAAAGGGAAAAGTGGCAAATATTGGAGCGAAGCGAAATAAACGACCCAAGATAGTGGGCCTGACCTACGACGTAAAGCCGGACTATGTCCGCAAGAAAGGCGACCCTGAGGACGCCAATGCCGAGTTCGACCATCCCGATACCATAGAGGTAATAAAGGACGCGATCGAATCCGGCGGGCATAAGGTCGTGAAGATCGGGAATGTCAGGAACCTGCTGCGCCGGATCAAGGACCTCGACGTGGATATAGTCTTCAATATCGCCGAAGGCGTATCCGGGCGCAACAGGGAATCGGAGATCCCCGTGATACTTGAGATGGCCGGCATCCCGTTCGTCGGGGCCGACGGCCTCACGCTCGGGCTTACGCTCGACAAGGTCATGGCGAAGAAGGTCCTGATATCCGAAGGAGTGCCGACCCCCGCTTTTTTCCAGATTTCTGATATAAATAATGTCGACGGGGCGGGGATAGATTTTCCGCTGATCGTAAAGCCGAAGCAGGAAGGCTCGAGCAAGGGCATAAGCGATAAATCGATAGTGCACAACAGGCGCGACATGATCAGGCAGGCGGATTGGGTCATACGCACCTATAAACAACCGGCGCTCGTGGAGAGCTTCATAACCGGCTCGGAGTTCACGATCCCGATAATAGGCAATGAGAAGCCCGAGGTGCTGCCGACCGTGCAGATAAGCATAGACGGCAAGACGAACCTCGGAGACCTCTGTTATACGTTCTCAAGGATAAGCTCTAACACGCTGAATTATGTCTGTCCGGCAAGGATAACGAGAGAGCTCGACAGGAAGATAAAGGATGTGGCCCTGAAGGCTTACAAGGCCGTGGAATGCCGCGACTTCGGAAGGGTTGATTTCAGGGTGGATAAGCGCGGGAATCCCTACGTGCTTGAGATAAACCCGCTGCCGTCATTATCAACGGAAGATGTATTCATGACGATCGCGCGGCAGATGAAGGTCTCGTACAACAGCATAATCAACAGGATACTCGACCACGCGTTAGAAAGGTATGGGATAAGATAAGATGGGCCTCAGGGTGGCGCTCGCATATAATTTAAAGAGGAAGATAGACGATGCCGGCCTGCCGGATGATTATTATTCGGAATTCGACAGCAAGGAGACGATAGAGGCTATCGCAAACGGGCTGCGTTCAGGCGGCAACGAGGTCTTCCTTGTCGAGGCCGATAAGGGGATGCTTAACTGGTTCCAGTCCAATAAGGTGGATATCGTCTTCAATATAGCGGAAGGCATGAACGGAGAGTCGAGGGAGGCCCAAGTGCCCGCCGTACTCGATTTTCTCGGCATACCGTACAGCGGGTCCGGAGTGCTCGCGCTCAGCATCTCGCTTAACAAGGCTTTGACAAAGAAATTGTTCGAGCAGGCGGGGATACCTACACCGAAATACAGGCTGATAACAGACTCGTCCGACATATCCGACTCCGGCCTGAGGTATCCGCTTATAGTGAAGCCGAACAGGGAAGGTTCCGGCAAGGGCATAACGATAACAAGCGTAGTGCGCAATAAGGCCGAGCTTACGAGGGAGGTCGAGAAAACCTCCCGAGTATACAGGCAGGAGATACTCGTAGAGGAGTTCATAGAGGGCAAGGAGCTGACGGTAGGGATCATAGGAAATTATCCTCCCGCGGCGTTGCCTATACTAGAGATAGATTTCTCGAATTGCCGCGCGTCGGGCGAATTTTTCTATACATGGAAAGTAAAGGAATTCGAAAAAGAGGTCGAGGACAGCAAGGGCCTGAGCCCGCTGTGGCATTGCCCGGCAAGGCTGACCGACCGCGAGGCCGCCCTGATAAGGGATACCGCGATAAAGGCTTTCAATATCCTGGGCTGTGTCGACCTGTCGCGCGTGGATATAATGCTCGATAAGAAGGGCGTACCGTACGTGCTGGAAGTCAATCCGCTGCCGGGCCTCGACCCGGTCGATTCGAATTTTCCGTTCATCGGTAAGCGCGCCGGGTTCGATTATCCCGCGCTTATGAACAGGATACTGGAAACAGCCATAGAAAGACATACCAAAAACGGCAATCTCGTCTTACAGGAAAGGAGCTTTCGTTGATAACTTCCTCTAATTCCATAGCCGAGCACTGGAAGGACGTACCGGAGAGCGATTGGGAGGATTGGCATTGGCAGATCAAGAACAGGATAATGACCTATGACGGCCTAAGGGAGGTATTGAAGCTCACTCCCGCCGAAGAGATCGGAGTAAAAAGAAGCAAGGGCAGGCTCCTGATGGCGATAACCCCATACTGGCTTTCCCTTATAGATGCGATGAGGCCGACATGCCCGATAAGGAAGCAGTGCGTTCCGACATCCGAGGAATTCGAGGTATCCCAGAATGACATGGAAGACCCGTGTGGCGAGGATAAGGACTCTCCGGTGCCGGGCCTCGTGCACAGGTACCCGGACAGGGTCCTTCTCCTCGTGACAGAAAAATGCGCGATGTATTGCCGCCATTGCACGAGGCGCAGGCTCGTAGGTTCGGAATCGCACCTGACCAGCCCTCAGAATTTCGAAAAAGCTTACGAATATATCAGGGCCAACCGCAGGATCCGCGATGTGCTCATATCCGGCGGAGACCCACTGATGCTCCCGGATGAGACGCTGGAGGATATCCTTAAGAACCTGCGGGCAATACCGAACGTGGAATTCATACGTCTCGGGACCAGGATGCCCGTTACTGTGCCTATGAGGGTTACCGAGGGACTTGTATCGATGCTTAAGAAGTACGGCCCGATCTGGATCTCGCTGCATTTCAACCACCCGAAAGAGATAACTAAGCGCTGCAAGAAGGCGTGCGACATGCTTTCGGAGTCGGGCATCCCCCTCGGAAGCCAGACCGTGCTGCTGAAGGGCGTGAACGACCGCCTGTCCACGATGAGGAGATTGATGCACGAGCTGCTGAAGGCGCGCGTGCGGCCGTATTACATATACCAGTGTGACCCGGCAAGGGGCATAAGCCATTTCAGGACGCCTATTGCCACCGGCATCAATATAATGGAGAAACTGCGCGGGCATACTTCCGGTTACGCCGTGCCGACCTATGTTGTGGACGCGCCCGGCGGCGGCGGAAAGATACCTGTTGCCCCGAACTACGTGATATCCCAGCAGAAGGGAGCCTTTACGCTCAGGAACTACGAGGGCCAGATGTTCACATACTATGAGCCCGCGGATGAGATCGAGGTCACAAGGCTCGTCCCTGCGCAGGGCAAACAGGCGCAGAAGAGCGTGGCGAAGGAAGCCAAGCCGTCTGAGTCAAAGACGGCTGCCGCTTAACTTATATGTCCGGCAGGCCTGCAGTATATTACCTCGCAGCGGCCCTTGCCGCCATGTTCATCTCGGGATGCGGGCCGAGGCAGAGCGCCGAGGATATTAAGGCCGCCCTGATCGATTTCGACCCGCCTTTCAGGGAGATACTGGATAAGAAGGCGCAGTTGGATACACAGGTAGAAACGCTGAAGGGAGAATTCAGGGCCAGGCAGGGAGAGATAAACTCCAAGATAATGGAGCTCGAGGAAGAGCTTAAGACCGCCAGGAAGGACCTATACTCGAAGACCCGTGAACTTTCCGCGCAGCTCGACCCGGAGAGGGAGAAGATAAACCTCAAGGTCGAAGAGCTGAAGATGAAATTGACCGGCAAGGAGGCTCGCGCCGCCTCCATGAAGAATTCGATTAAGAACCAGAAGAGCCTGTTGGACAACAAGAAACTGAACCTGTCTTCGCAGGAGCAGGCCGAATTACAAAAGAACATAGATAAAACCAGGCAGGAGCTTACCCCGTTGGAGGACGAGATAACCGCCCTCCGCCGCGAAATACAGCTTTTCAAGCAGGAATCAACCCTCCTCAGATACTGATCCGGGTAGTATCGCCTTGTCTTAAACCCCTCAATTTGGTAGAATGTACGCTAACGGAGGTTATAAATGGCCAAGATTAAGCGTGCTCTTATCAGTGTTTCCGACAAAAAAGGTATAGTGGAATTCGCCAAGGGCCTGGAGAAGCTTGGCATAGAGATTATTTCGACCGGCGGTACGGCGAAGGTCCTCAGGGAGGGCCGTGTCAAGATAAAGGCTATCTCCGATGTCACGGGTTTTCCCGAGATGTTGAGCGGGCGCGTTAAGACCCTGCATCCGAAGATCCACGGAGGCATACTCGCTATACGCGGCGACCGCGGGCACATGGAGCAGGTCAAGAAGCACAAGATAGGCCTTATAGATATGGTAGTGGTCAACCTTTACCCGTTCGAGGATACGGTCCGCGACCCGAAGGTCTCGCTACCGGAAGCGATAGAGATGATAGATATCGGCGGGCCTGCGATGGTGCGTTCGGCCGCGAAGAATTACCGGGATGTCGCGGTCATATGTAACCCCGACAGGTACCTGAGGATATTGATGGAACTGCAGGGGAAGGGATGCTCGTTGTCGGAAGAGACGCTCGAGGCCCTGGCCGTCGAGGCGTTCGGGCATACCGCGAAATATGACGCGGCAATATACACTTTCCTTGGCGGCAGGTTCGCACAGACAAAAGAGAAGTTTCCCGAGATACTCCACCTGGTATTCGAGAGGGTGCAGGGCCTGCGTTACGGAGAGAACCCGCACCAGAAGGCGGCCTTTTACGCGGATTCCGTAAAGCCGAGGTTCGGTTTCGGCAACATGAAACAGCTGCACGGCAAGGAGCTCTCCTTCAATAACCTGTTGGACCTCCAGGGAGCCCTGCAGATAGTAAAGGATTTTGCCGCCCCGACCGCTTGCATCGTAAAGCACAATTCACCGTGCGGCGCGGCTTCCGCTGCCAAGCTCGAGCAGGCGTATAAGGACGCGTTCGCGTGCGACACGCTCTCGGCCTTCGGCGGGATAATAGGGCTCAACAGGAAGGTTGACCTGAAGACCGCAAAGGCCATATCGGATTCCGGTTTTATGGAGTGCGTGCTCGCTCCGGCATTTGACGCCGGCGCGCTTATGATTCTTAAGGAAAAGAAGAACCTGAGGATAATAGAATATAAAGATGCCGGGGCTAGGGCGGCAGAGAACGTATATGCGTGCGACCTGAAAAAAATAGAGGGCGGGCTGCTGTTGCAGGACCAGGACTCGATAGACGCGAGGCAGGACGACCTCAAGACCGTCACTAAGAAAAAGGTTACTGCGGAACAGCTGAAGTCGCTGATGTTCGCCTGGAAGGTCGCGAAGCATGTAAAGTCCAACTCGATAGTGATCGCGAAGGGCGAGAGGACCGTCGGGATAGGCGGCGGGCAGCCTAGCAGGGTCGATTCGGCCAGGATAGCGATCAGGAAGGCCGGTAAGGAAGCCAAGGGCGCATGCCTGGCGACCGACGGGTTCTTCCCTAAGCCCGACTCGGTCCAGCTGGCCGGAAAGGCGAAGATCGCCGCAATTATACAGCCGGGAGGTTCGATAAAGGACGCGGATTCCTTCGATGCCGCGGATAAGGCCGGTATAGCGATGGTCGTTACGGGGATACGCCATTTCAGGCACTGATAGATGACCTACCGGGAAGCGATAAGATATCTCGAATCTTTCATAGATTACGAAAAGCGCCCGGATTTTGATTATGCCGGCGCGATGAGGCTCAGCAGGGCCCGCGCCCTGCTCGACGGGCTCGGCAACCCGCACCGCAGTTTTAGGTCCATCCATGTCGCGGGAACCAAAGGAAAAGGCTCGACCTGCGCTTTCGTATACTCGATATTAAAGGACAGCGGGATAAAGGCGGGGCTTTATACGTCCCCGCACCTGATCGATTTCAAGGAGCGCATAAGGATATCCTCCCCGAGGGACAGGTCGATAGATGAGGCGGAGATCTCCGCGCTTGTCGGGAGGATAAAGCTATTCCTTGATAATTTCTCTAGGTCCTCCAAGTTCGGCCCGCCTTCTTTCTTCGAGGTCTATACCGCGCTCGCATTCCTCTTCTTCAGCATAAGGAAGGTGGAGATAGCGGTTATAGAGACGGGCATGGGAGGAAGGCTTGACGCGACGAACGTCATCGACCCGATCGCGACGGGGATATCCCCGATAAGCTACGACCATATGGACAAACTCGGCAAGACGATAGAGTCAATAGCTAAAGAGAAATGCGGCATAATCAAGGAAGGATCCACTGTCGTTTCGGCCGAACAGGACCCGGGGGCGCTGGCCGTCATAAATAAGGTGTCGGCGGAGAAGAAGGCAAAACTCTTCATTGTCGGCAAGGATATAACCTACGAGGCGATCGCGGCGGATACGGAGGGCCAGGCCTTTAACGTGCGCGGGATTTACGGGGAATACGCGCTCCTCAGGACGCCGCTCCTCGGAAGGCACCAGGCCGCCAATGCCGCGGCCGCGATAGGCCTGGTCGAATCCCTAAGGGCGCACGGCATAACCATATGCTCGCACAATATCACGAGCGGGATACGCAACGTGAACTGGCCGGGGCGGCTGCAGGTCCTGCGCAGGGACCCGCTGGTAGTCCTTGACGGCGCGCAGAACGAAGCCTCCGCCAGGGCCCTTAAGGAAGCCGTCGCGGAACTTTTCCGGTATAAAAAATTGTTCCTTGTATTCGGGGTCTCGTCCGGAAAGGATACGGCGGGCATCGCAGAAAATATTTTTCCGCAGGCGGACAGGATATTCCTGACGCGGGCGGCGACGCCGCGTGCCGTCGCGCCGGAAACGGTCAGGAGGGATTTTCCCCGATATGAAAAGAAATTTACGGCGACGTTGAACGTCAAGGAAGCCGTCGAGCTTGCCCTCAGGGAAGCGGGGCCTGATGATATGATACTGGTCACCGGGTCACTCTTCGTAGTCGGGGAAGCGCTGCAGTACCTGGACAAAAAGGCGGTAAGCAATGACCGGAAGAAATAAGATCGATACCGGGGATACTATAGCGGCCATATCCACTCCCTCCGGAGAGGGAGCGATAGGCATAGTCCGCCTAAGCGGAAAGGGCTCTTTCGTCATAGCCGATAAGGTCTTCAGGCCCAACGGCGCGGGATCGCCTTCGGGGTTCAGGTCGTTTACGGTCCATTACGGGCATATCGTCGACGGAAATTCGGTTGTCGATGAGGCCCTGTTGACCGTAATGCGCGCGCCTAAAAGCTACACGAAGGAAGATATGGCGGAGATAAACTGCCACGGCGGTATAGTCCCGCTCAGGAAGACCCTAGAATTGGTCCTCGCCGGCGGGGCCAGGCTGGCTGAACCAGGGGAGTTCACGAAACGCGCTTTCCTTAACGGCAGGATAGACCTGACGCAGGCCGAGGCGGTGCTTGACGTGATAAGGTCGAAGACCGACGAATCGTTGGCGATAGCGTTGGGGCAGCTTGACGGCCGCCTGTCGTCTATCCTGAAAGGCATAAGGGAGGAGCTGGCCTCGGTCAGCGCCGGCGTGGAAGCGTCGATAGATTTTCCCGAGGAGGACATCGAGATAATATCGGAAGCGGGCACGAAAGCGCGCCTCGAGGCGGTCAGGACGAAGCTTGCAGGGATCCTGGAAACGGCCGATAAAGGTATAATAATGAGGGAAGGCATATCCTGCGTGATCTGCGGTAAGCCGAACGTCGGCAAATCGAGCCTGCTCAACGCGCTGCTGCGGAAGGATAGGGCCATAGTCACACATGTTCCGGGAACGACGAGGGACCCGATAGAGGAATATGCAAATATAGAGGGGATACCTTTCAGGCTTGTCGATACGGCGGGCATAACCGCCACGGAAGACATAGTCGAGAGGGAAGGAGTGCTCAGGAGCCGCGAGCACATGGAGAGGTCGGGCCTCATATTGCTCATGCTCGACGGAAGCTCAGCGGTATCCGGTGAGGACCGTGCCCTGCTCGAGGATACAAGGTCCAGGGCGCGGATAATCGTGATAAATAAGGCCGACCTTCCCCGCAAGATTAGCGCATCAGAATTTCCGGGTATTTGCGCCATTGAGATATCCGCAAAGAGCGGTAAGGGCCTGGAGCGGCTCCGGAAGGCGATGGCCGGCGCGGTCTTCAGCGGAAAAGCGAGGGCAGGCGAGCCGGTCGCGGTGACGAACCTGCGTCAGAAGGAAGCCGCGAGGTCGGCGCTGTCATCGGTTGAGGCGGCGATAGACGCCGTCGACGGCAAATTACCGCCCGAATTGATAGCGGTCGAAGTGAACGAATCCCTCGGCCACATAGCGGATATAGTCGGGGAGACCGTGAACGAAGAGATACTAGACAGGATATTCTCGCAGTTCTGCATCGGAAAATAAAGGAGATACCGCGATGGACAAGAAGAAGATCATGAAGGCCGTGACTATGATACTGGAGGCTGTCGGAGAGAACCCCAGGCGCAAGGACCTGCTCGAGACCCCGCGCCGCGTCGCCGAGATGTACGAGGAGATATTCTCCGGCATAAAGTCCGACCCCGCCAAGGAACTGGAGGTCGTACTGGACCAGAAGCACGAGGAGATAATACTGCTCAAGGGCATCCCGCTCTACTCGGTCTGCGAGCACCACCTGCTGCCCTTTCTCGGCAAGGCCCATATAGCCTATATACCGAAGGACGGAAGGGTCACGGGCTTAAGCAAGCTCGGAAGGGCCATAGATATACTTGCGAAGAGACCGCAGGTCCAGGAGAGGCTGACCACACAGATCGCCGAGGTCATAATGAAGGAACTCAAGCCGCGAGGCTGCATGGTAGTCATTGAGGCAGAGCACCTCTGCATGTCGATGAGGGGCCTCAAGAAGCCGGGCATATCGACGGTAACCAGCGCCGTCAGGGGCGTTTTCCGCGCCAACGAAAAGACCCGCGCCGAGACGCTGGCGCTTATCAAGTGACTGAGAAAGTAATATCCAACACAGGCAAAATATAGTATAATAACGCAAATATGGACAACTCACTATTCGCGGTATTCCAGAATAAGGTCTTTATTGCGACTGTCCTAAGCTGGGTGACCGCGCAATCCCTTAAGATCATAATAAATACCGTAAAGGAAAAGAGGTTCAACTTCAGGTGGTTTGTGGGCACCGGAGGTATGCCCAGCGCGCATTCTGCCGGAGCGATGGCCCTCGCGACGTCCGTCGGTATCCAGGAAGGTTTCGGCTCGACGATATTCATCGCCACGCTGGTGTTCGCGATGGTAATAGCGTTCGACGCGCAGGGAGTGAGGCGTTCCACGGGCCAGCAGGCCGAGATACTGAACAAGATAATGGACGATATCTATTGGAGAAGGAAGATACAGGAAGACAGGCTCAAGGAACTTATAGGGCACACGCCGTTCGAAGTCTTCGTCGGCTCATTCCTCGGGATAATCATAGCTACGCTGGTCATGATATAGGGAAAGGGGAGGCATCCAGAAATGAAATTCAGGACTTATATTCCGGCAATATTGATCGTGATAGCGGCGGCCGCGCTCGCGGTATTCGTGCTGCCTAAATTGTCGCTCGGTTCCAAAGAGGGCGCGCTCATCAACAGCGCGAGGTCACTGGACAAGGAAGGCAAGACCGAGGAGGCGATAAAGGAGCTGGAAAAAGTCGTCGCCGAGTACCCGGAAAGCAAGAAGGCCGGGGAAGCCCTTATCACGCTGGGTTCGCTCTACGAGAAACAGGGCAAGCTCGTCGAGGCGCGCGATTCGTTTAAAAAGGCCTATGAGACGTATCCCGGCGCGAATATCGTAAAGGAAGCGAAGCCGAAAGTCGAGGAGCTGAACATGAAGATACTCTTCTCGCCCTACCTCGACAGCTACAGCAAGGAATACACCGTGCAGGCGGGGGATTCGCTCGCGAAGATAGCGAAGGTCTTCGGTACCACTGTCGACCTGCTCAGGAAGTCGAATAATATCAGCGGAAACACGATAAGGCTGGGCCAGAGGCTTAAGGTCGTGACGGTTAAGTTCAGCGTCGTCGTAGACAAGTCGCAGAACCTGTTGATGCTCAAGCAGAACGACAACGTCATAAAGATATATAAAGTGGCCACCGGAACCAATAACTGCACGCCGGTCGGCACGTTCAAGATAACCACGAAACTGGTGGATCCCGTATGGTATAAGGCCGGAGTCGTGGCGCCGCCGGGAAGCCCGGAGAACATACTGGGCACCCGCTGGATGGGCCTCAGCAAAGAGGGCTACGGCATACACGGCACCACGGACCCAAGTTCGCTCGGGAAGCAGGCTACGGCAGGATGCGTCAGGATGCTCAATGCCGAGGTAGAAGAGCTGTACGGCTTACTCCCCGAAGGCACAGAAGTCACGATAGTGGACTGATGCAATAATATGAACGGAACCGGACTGGATTTCGAAAAACCCATATTGGAGCTTGAGCGCAAGGTAGAAGAGCTCAAGAAGTTCACCTCTTCCGAGAATATCGACCTCTCCTCAGAGATAAAGAAGCTCGAGGACAAGCTCGATAAGGTCAAGCGCGAGGTCTTCGAGTCGCTAAGCCCGTGGCAGAGGGTCCAGATTGCGCGCCACCCCAAGAGGCCCTATACGCTGGACTATATAGGCTTGATGATGACGGATTTCGTGGAAGTGCACGGCGACAGGGTCTTCGGCGACGATAAGGCGCTTATCTGCGGGTTCGCGAAGATAGACGGCCAGAACGTCGTCGTGATGGGCCACCAGAAGGGCCGCGACACGAAAGAGAACCTCATGAGGAATTTCGGCTCCGCCCATCCGGAAGGTTACAGGAAGGCGATGAGGGTGATGCATATGGGAGAGAAGTTCAAGCTCCCGATAGTCGTATTTATAGACACTCCCGGGGCATATCCGGGCATAGGCGCCGAGGAGAGGGGCCAGGCAGAAGCGATCGCTTTGAACCTGATGGAGATGGCCCGGCTGAAAGTCCCGATAGTCTGCTATATCATCGGGGAGGGCGGTTCCGGCGGAGCCCTTGGAGTGGGCATCGGCGACAGGATCTGCGTCCTCGAGAACGCGTATTATTCGGTAATATCCCCGGAAGGATGCGCCGCGATACTATGGAAGGACAGGACCAGGGCGCCGGACGCGGCAAAGGCGCTTAAGCTTACCGCGCAGGACCTGCTTGACCTCGGTCTTATAGAAGAGGTGGTGCCCGAGCCGCTGGGCGGGGCGCACCGCGACCCGGCTAAGATGGCCGCAACGATAAAGGATTCGGCAAAAAAGCATCTTAAGGAGCTTTTGACTATGTCCCCGGACGACCTGATCGAGGCAAGATATGATAAATACAGGAAGATAGGAGCTTTTTCGACAGAATGAAAGAACTTGAATTCGAGATACCGAGCGACCCTGAATATATAAAGGATGCCTCCGAGAAGGTGCTGGATTTCCTGGAGGAGATGGAGCTTACAAAGGAGATACTTTTCGACATAAGGCTTTGCCTGGAAGAAGCCGTCATAAACGCGATAAAGTACGGCAATAAGCTCGAAAAGGCGATCCCCGTGTCCATAAGGGTTTCTTTTTCGGAAGGCAGGCTCGAGATCATGGTAAAGGATTGCGGCAAGGGATTCCAGTATAGCGATATCCCGGACCCCCGCTCAAGCAAGAATATACTGAAACACGGCGGCAGGGGCCTTTTCTTGATAAGGAACCTTATGGATGAGGTAGTATTTAATGATAGCGGAAACGAGATAAAAATGATAAAATCCATTAGTGGAGGAAAATCCGATGGTGGTTAAAGAGAAAAAGGTGGGTGACGCGGTAGTCCTGGTAGTCGATGGAGAGATAAATTTCAACTCGTCTCCGGATTTCAGGAAAGCCTTCCTTAAGGTCCTGGAAGAAAAGGCCCAGAAGGTCGTGGTAAACCTCTCAAGCGTCGCGTACGTCGATTCGTCCGGGCTCGCGACCCTCGTTGAAGCCCACCAGAAGGTCAAGAGTTCCGGCGGCAAACTGAAACTGACCAACCTTTCCGCCAAGGTGAAGAGCCTCTTCGAGATAACGAAGCTGGAAAAATTATTCGATATCCAACCGACCGAGGATGAAGCGGTAAAGTCGTTCTAAATCAACGTGAGGCAGTAATGAACATATTGCAGGCCATAGGAAGGGTGACATTAAGCGCGGGCGCGGCCATTTGGGACGTGTTCGCGCTGTTTTTTAGGACGTTATACTGGCTTTTTTACGCTCCGCTGAGGGGCAAATTCATCGGAAGGCACTATATATTCTCGCAGATGGTATTTGCCGGGGTCCAGTCGCTGCTGATAGTTTTCTTTGTCGCATTATTCATAGGCATGGTCCTGGCTATGCAGGGCGCCTACCAGCTGAGCCAGCTGGGCGCGGTCAGGTTCGTTGCCGCCCTCATAAGCGTTTCGATGTGCCGTGAGATCGGCCCGGTACTCATAGCCCTTGTGGTCGCGGGAAGGGTTGGTTCCGCCATCGCGGCCGAGCTGGGCACTATGAAAGTCACGGAGCAGATAGAGGCTCTCGAGACTATGGCGATGAACCCCATAAGGTACCTGGTCGTGCCGAGGTTCCTGGCGCTGATAGTGATGCTCCCGGCGCTGACGATAATGGGAGACCTGATAGGAATGTTGGGCGGCTACATCGTCGGAGTCTATAACCTTGGCATAAGCCCCGGCCTGTATATCAAGACGAATTTCGATTTCCTGGTGCTAAAGGACGTCATGACGGGCCTTTTGAAGAGTTTTGTATTCGGCATGATAATAGCGATGATAGGATGCTACATGGGGCTCAATACGAAGGGCGGCGCGGAGGGCGTCGGGCGCTCCACGACGATGAGCGTCGTCGTGAGCTTTATACTTATAATACTGGCAGACGCGATATTAACCGGATTATTCTATTTCGCAAGCGTATAAAACTATGACAGAAAAAAAAGAGGTAGTAATAAGGATAGAGAACCTCGAAAAGCAGTTCGGAGGCCGCAAGGTGCTCGAAGGCATCAGCCTCGACGTATATAAGAGCGAGACCCTCGTAATAGTCGGGGGCTCCGGCTGCGGCAAATCCACGCTGCTGCGCCATATAATAGGCCAGCTGAAGCCGGATGCCGGCAAGGTCTACCTTTTCGGCAAGGATATAACGAAAGCGAACGAAGACGAGATGGACAGCATAAAGAAGAGGTTCGGCATGCTCTTCCAGTCCGCGGCCCTCTTCGATTCGCTGACCGTCGAGGAGAATATCGCGCTCCCGATGAGGGAGCACACAAAGCTCGACGACCATATCATCAAGATCATGGTAAAAATGAAACTGAACCAGGTGGGGCTGCGCGGTTTCGGCCATTTGAACACCTCGCAGCTTTCCGGAGGCATGAAGAAACGCGTAGGCCTCGCCAGGGCCATAGCCCTGGACCCCGAGATAATATTTTATGACGAGCCTTCCGCTGGACTCGACCCTGTCGTGACCGCCGTTGTGGATAAGCTTATCCTCGACCTGTCCTCTGCGCTTTCGATCACGTCCGTCGTCGTGACCCATGACATGAACTCGGTTTTCAGGATAGCCGACAGGATAGTCATGCTCTATAAGGGCAAGATCCTCCAGATAGGCACGAAGGAAGAGATAAAAAATTCGAAGAACGAATATATACAACAGTTCATAAACGGGACTATCGAAGGGCCTATGCAGTTCTTCGCGCCTGACGAAGGCTACCTGGAAGAGCTCACAAAATAAAAGGAGTCATGACATGCTTAAGATCAATAATGAGATAAAAACCGGGGTCGTGGTCGTCGCCGCAGCGCTCGTGTTCTTGTATATCTTCACGGCTATGGGCGCCGGCGGGAAGAAAGGCCCGAACGATTACAAATTGAACGTTGTCTTCAATTATGTGAGCGGCCTCGAAGACAAGTCGCCTGTCAAGCTTGCCGGCGTCGAAGTCGGCGAGGTGGAGAAGGTCGTACACTCATATGCAGACGACCAGACGAAGGTCATCGTGACCCTCAACCTGAGGGGCGACGCAAAAATACGCGAGGATTCGAAGATAAAGATAAGCACCACCGGGCTTATCGGGGAAAAATATATAGAGATTACCGGCGGAACGAAGGGTTCGCCCTTTGTCGCTAAGGGGTCTACGCTCGAGGGGGTGGACCTCTTCGAGATGGATGAGCTTATAGGAAGGCTGGATTCCGCCATGCAGGACCTGCAGAAGCTTATGGGCCACGCCGATGACCTGCTGGTCGATAACAAAGATGATATCAGGGCTACCATAATGAACCTGAAGGATTCGTCCGAGAACCTCAAGGAGTTCAGCGACGACGTCAAGCGTAACCCGTGGAAGCTGCTTATGAAGGGCAAAGACACAAAGAAAGACGACGTCGTAAAAGACAAGAGGAAATAGGAGCGGAAAATGAAAAAATATTTCTTTATGGTCGCTGTCACGGCGATCTTCGGGATATCATTAATGTCCGCGGCGCTTACGCCGCAGGCCTTCGCGGCAAAGGAGATCGAGAAGACCGCCAAGGTCACCTTCGTTCAGGGAGACGTGAAGGTCCAGAAGTCCGGCGCGACGGCGTGGAACGCGGCTAAGGCCGGCCTCGTGCTTTCCGACGGAGACGCTATAAAGACCGCGAAAACATCGGCCGTTGAGATATCATTCGACAAAAATAACAAGAACATGGTGCGTCTCGAGGAGGAATCTACCGCGATCCTGCGCGGAAAATCACTCAACAGGATAGAGCTGCCTGTGGGGAGGATACGCTCTTTGGTCAAGAGCCTTAAGAAAGAATCCTCGTTCGACATCAAGACGCCTACGGTGGTCGCCGGGGCGCGCGGAAGCGGCTGGGACGTGATCGCCTCGGATAAGAGGGATAATATCAAGGCTTTCGAGGATGAGATATTCGTGCAATCCTATGACCAGCAGGGGAAGCTGATCAAAGAGATATTTGTCAGGGAGGGATGGGAGGTCCTCGTGGACAGGTTCCAGTCTCCAGGCGAATTGATAGAGCTTACCGACAGGGACAGGAACGACTGGAATTCTTGGCGCGATGACCTTGGCAGCCGCCTTGGGTCCGGCGCTACCGGCATAAATGATAACATGACGGGGAAGTTCGGCAGCGTCCAGGATATCCAGGACAGGCTCGACGAACAGGAAGATTTCAAGGACCAGGTCTTCGAGACGGAAGATATCAGGAAGGTCGAGGACAGGGTCGAAAACGATAACAGGCTCGATCAGAAGCCCTCCGAGCCATGCAACAGCCCGGGATTTGTATGTCCGTAAACAGGTTCGTCGCGGAATAATTAAGGATAATATCGAATGAACAAGGCGGTCATGAGGTGTCTGGCGGTGGCTATATTTGCTTATGCCGGTTCTTTCTCCTTCGCCGCGGACTTCAAGGAAGAAGAGACTACCGAAAAATTCCTTGGCAAGTCCGAAGAGAAGACCTATAAGAAAGTGGAGACCCTGAAGGAGCACAAGAGGTACAAGACAAAACTGCTCGTATCTGCCACGCAGGGCTATGACAATAACGTGTTCCTGGATTCGCGCAGGAAAGGCGACACTTTTTCCGAATTCATAATAGACGGAAACATATCGTACCCGATGAACGGCAGGTGGGATTTCTACTTCGACGCGTCCACGCATGACATAACCTACTGGGAAGCCACGCAGGCGAACCTCATCGATACGAACCTCAAAATGGGTTTTGAGGGCAGGCTGCCGTGGGGTTTCACCGCAAATGTCTATAACGATATCGAGCTTATGGAATACCAGAATAACGACGACGGCGAGTATGTCGGCGATAAGGCGGGGTTGTTGCTAAAACAAAAGCTTCCGAATAACTTCTTCCACTCCTTCCAATACGAGTACTTTTACAAGAACTATTCGGACAGGAAAGCCTTTAACGGATGGGGCGGGCTGTCGGACAGCGACAGGATCGACAACAGGAATACGGTTGATTACAGCGTCGGCAAATACATGAAGAATTCGATGGTAAAGGTGTTCGGGGAATATTACCTTAACAGCTCCAACGACAGCTATTTGGATTATTACGATTACGAGTCCGTTAAGCTCGGATCATCGGCAATATACCTCCTGACGGACAAACTGAGCGCCTACGCCTCATTTTATGAACAGTTCAGGCATTATTCTGGCAGGACCATTCCCGACGACGCGACCGTCAAGGAAAATGACAGGGGCTGGGTCACGACGGCGGCGCTCTACTACGATATTACCAAGAGCGCGACCCTCGGCTTGAACTATTCCTACAGGCAGAACAGGTCCAATAACCCGTCGCAGAAATACTCAGGCTCGATAACCTCCCTCGGGTTGTATTACAGGTTTTAGCAACAATGCAAAAGGATAAAATGATGCCGCTAAAGTACGCGGCATATTTCATCATTGCCGCAATCCCCGTATTTCTTTCCGTCTCAAAGGCATTCGAGACATACGAGCTGCAGACGCTCGACCTGCGTTTCATGTTGAGGCCTCAGGTAAAAGTAAGCCCCGATATAGCCATAATCGAGATAGCCGAGGATTCCGTCAAGGAGATCGGGCGCTGGCCCTTTGACAGGGTATTCCATGCCGACATGATAAATTTCCTCGGGCAGCTCGGAGCGAAGGCCGTAGTATTCGATATCCAGTTCGCCGAAGAAAGCCCCTCGGACAAATATATGCTGGAGGAGGCGAAAAACGCCCGCTGCGCCATATATTATCCGATAGTCCTTGATTATAAAGGCGCGGCCAGGAACGGCCTGCCGTATGCGAACAGGGTAGAGGTCCCCGTGCTTCCGTCGTTCGCTAAGACAGCCGCGGGCGCCGGTTTCATAAACGTGGTCCCGGATGTAGACGGTAAGGTAAGGAAAGTGCCGTTAAAGATCGAATGCGGCGGGCGGGAATATCTACAGCTTGCATATATGGTCGCGAAGGACAACTACGACCTTAGGCGCAGGAAGCTGCCCGTTGACGGGGACGGAATGTTCCTGATCAATTATCCCGGCAAATGGACGAAGACCTTCAGGCATTATTCCTTCGTCGATATCCTTGTCTCATTCGAGAAGACCGTAATGGGCGAAAAGCCGAGGATAAACCTCGCCGAATTGAACGGGAAGATATGTATCATCGGCCTGACCGAGGCCGGCGGCGTGGATATAAGGGCAAACCCCCTTGAGACGGCGTATCCCATGGTCGGCGCGCACGCGAGCATCCTCAACTCCATCATACAGAATAAATACCTGGTTAGGGCCGGAAGGGCCGCGAACCTCATCCTGCTGCTGGTGCTTTGCCTGCCGATAGCTTTTTTCGCGCACAGGGGCAGGCCGCTCTCAGGGCTCGCATTCTTCGTCTCTGCCGTTGCGGCTTTTATATTTTCCGGATTCCTGCTGTTCATATTTTTCGGCCTGTGGATAGACATGTTCTACCCGGTCGCGCTGGCGATAGCCGTCTATCTCGGGACCACCGTATATAAATACCTGGTCGAGCGCAGGAACAGGCTTTTGCTGGATAAGGAGCTGTCGATCGCAAAGAAGATACAGATGGACTTCCTGCCGCAGTCGGTGCCGCAGTTCAAGGATATGGAGGTCGCGACTTCAATAGATACTGCCAAGGCGGTCGGTGGCGACCTTTATGATTTTGCGGATTTCGTGAATATCAAGCCCGTGGCGCAAAAGAAACTCGGAATAATGATAGGCGACGTTTCCGGGAAGGGGGTGCCAGCCGCGCTCTTCATGGCCAGGGCGATAGCGGATTTCAGGCATTATTCCGGAGACAACACGAAGCCCTCGGAAGTGCTGGATGAGTTGAATAAGCAGATAACCCTCAACTATAAGGCCGGGCTGTTCATAACGATGTTTTACATGATATTTGACGGTCAGGGCAGGGAGCTCGTCTTCTCGAACGCGGGGCACCTACCCGCGATAAAGCTGAATGCGTCGGGAGGCATAGACCTGCTCAGGACGGAGGGTATGCCGCTCGGGCTTATCGAGACGGAGACATACGTCGATGACAGCGTTAAGCTCGGGCCCGGCGATTCGATAATTCTTTATACGGACGGCATCACCGAAGCCAGGAATAACCTTAAGGAGGAATTCGGCGAGGAACGCCTTAAGGAAGTCGTGCTGAAGAACCACTATGCGTCACCGCTGCCCATGATAAACGCGATCAAGGGTGAACTCGCGAAATTCGTCGGGAATGAGCTTCAACATGACGATTGCACGCTTATAGTCATTAAGGTGAAAGATTGAAAGTCTTTTTATCGGTGTTGCTTATTATTGCCGCCGGATTTGCGGTATACGCCAATTCCACCGGAGGAAAGTTCCTGTGGGATGACGAGCTCCTCGTCAGCGGCAATCCCGTCATTAGGGAATGGTCCGGCGCCGCGGACATATTCCAAGGAAAGCCGGCAGGGTTTCAGGGAATGGTCCTGTACATGTACCGCCCGCTGCAGTTCATAAGCTATATGGCCGACTATTCCCTATGGGGCCTTGACGCGCGCGGCTATCATGTAACGGGCATAATTATCCACATCCTCGTCGCGCTTAGCATATACCGGTTGGCGTACCTTATCTCAAAAAACCCGCTGCTGGCTTTCCTCGCGGGCCTTTTGTTCGTCGTAAATCCGTTAAATACCGAGGCTGTTTCGTATATCTCAGGCCGCGCCGACCCGTTATCGGCCCTCTTTATCTTCCTCGGGATGATCTTTTATGTGAGATCGGAGGAGGCGGGGAGGAAGGGTTATTATTTCCTGATGCTTTTATGCTGGGCATTGGCCGTATTATCGCGCGAAAGCAGCCTGGTATTCCCGCTGCTGCTGCTTGCCTACCACGTATCCTTCGGGAAAAAAGCGGACTGGAGATATTTGTTGCCCTTATTCCTGGGGATTTTGCTGTACGCGATCGTTATCCCCAACGGCCGCAATATCTATATGAGCTGCCCGACCTCGATAGCCGAGAGGCTCCCGGGTTTCTTCGCTTCAATAACAAGCTACATGAGGCTCCTGTTGGCCCCTATCGGGCTTCATATGGAATACGGGAACAGGCTTTTTGCCTGGTTTGATCCGGCGGTTATCTCCGGGATAGCCGTGTCGGTATCGTTGACGGCGTTCGCCCTGGCCCGCAGGGGCGCCCCCGGCAGGGACGGCATCTTCTGCTTCTCCGTGTTATGGTTCTTCGCGGCCCTGCTGCCATATTCAAACGTGCTGCCCATGAACGCATATATGGCCGAGCACTGGCTATACCTGCCGTTATTCGGGTTCGTCCTCATGGCGGCGAAATTGTTTAGCGCCATGATAGGCGGGAGGTTCCGGCGTTTGTCGGTGGCAGCGGTCACGTGCATCATCCTGGCTTTTTCCGCGATGACCGTAGCCCAGAACCGGTACTGGGAGGATCCTATAAGGTTTTACGAGACGACGATCCGTTATTCGCCCGGCAGCCACAGGCTTTATTACAACCTCGGGATACAATACAAGAATTCCTCGAGGCTCCGCGATGCCATAGATTGTTACGGTAAGGCTATAAACCTGAGCCCGGATACCCCTTCCTATTATAATAACCGCGCCAACGCGTATGCGCAGGAAGGCGAATTCGAGAAGGCGATAGCAGATTATACAAAAGCGATAGAGCTGGATCCCGCGCATATCAACGCCTACCTTAACAGGGCGACAGCCTACCAGCAGTCGAACCAGCCTGAAAAGGCCGCCAGGGACCTCGAAAAAGCCGATAGCCTCATCCGGCCCGCCCGTTAAAAAAATAATTTAAAATAGTTGAAAGAAAATTGAAACACTTTACGTCTATTCCTTAAGCCGCATGGTGCGGCCCAGAAAAGGAGGGGCATCCATATGCTCAGTTTCAGCGTAAAGAGGTTGTACAGGTTTGACGGCGATGGTCCGCTCAAGGCGATAGCGGATGTGTCGATCGGGGAAGAGTTCATGGTAAAAGGTTTTCGTATCGTCGAGGGCAAAAAAGGTATATTCGTTTCGGGGCCGCAGCAGCCGGGCAACGACGGAAAGTGGTACCCGACCGCTTATCCTATGAACGAAGAGGTCAGGAAGGAGCTGGATAAGACGATACTGGAAGCGTTCGGCGGGCACGAAGGCAGTGCGGAATAGGGAACTGGGGGACCTCGGCGAGGACCTCGCAGCGAGATATCTTACCGCGCAGGGATACATCATCCTTGCGCGGAAGTTCAGGTGCAGGTCCGGTGAGGTCGATATCATCGCGCTCGATAAGGAGGTGCTGGTTTTTGTCGAGGTCCGCTCCCGGTCGGACGAAGAGCACGGCATGCCATGCGAGACGATAAACCGGGAGAAGAGGAGGCATATACGACGGGTCGCGCTGGCCTATCAGGCAAGACACGGACTGCTCGACCGGGATTCGAGGTTCGATTGTGTTTCCGTAGTGTTCATAGATGAAAGCCGTATCAAGAGCATAGAACTGATAAAGGACGCATTCTGGAGCTGAAGATGCTTGCAAAAATCGAGAGCAGGAGCGTATTGGGAATCGAGTCGAGAAAGGTGGACGTGGAGGTGGACATCGCGGGAGGGCTGCCCTCGTTCACGATAGTGGGCCTTGCCGACACCGCGGTGAAGGAGAGCAGGGACAGGGTAATATCGGCGTTAAAGAATTCCGGATTCAAGTTTCCGCCGAAGAGGATAACCATCAACCTTGCGCCGGCCGACCTCAGGAAAGAGGGCGCGAGCTACGACCTCGCGATAGCGCTCGGTATTTTGGCGGCGAACGGCGAGCTCGGGCAGGAAATTGCGGAAGGGATGGTATTTTGCGGGGAGCTTTCTCTTGACGGCAGGCTCAGGCCTATAAGCGGGGTCCTGCCGATCGCGATGGGGCTGGCGGGCAGCGGCGTCAAGGGGCTCGTGATCCCGCGCGGGAATTCAAGAGAGGCGGGCCTGGTCCGGGGCCTCCGGGTATATGCCGCGGTATGCCTCAGGGAGACGGTCGAATTCCTGAAGGGAAATGCGGGGATAGAACCCGTTAGCGCAGAGGGCCTCTGCGCCGATGGGGCGACGCCCGGCCCCGATATTGATTTCAGCGACGTCAAAGGGCAGTGGCATGTAAAGCGCGGCCTTGAGGTCGCGGCGGCCGGGGGACACAATGTGCTTACAATGTGGACGCAATGCGACGGTGGAGTTCGAAGTGGTGGCAAATCTAGCCTAAATATTCGAAAGAATGTATTGCGTGGGAAGTCTGTACGGAGTAAAATACTATCACTGCAACGTATTCTCAACAGCGTGTTCATATTACCCTACAAAAAGAAAACTAACGATATAATTTAAAGGAGAAGACATATCATGATTCCGCGCAAGACAAGTATCGGGCAAATGCTCGGTGAATACGAGAGACGAAACATTGTTCTTCCTGAATTTCAACGTCCCTATAGTTGGGAGAAGACACAGCTGGCAGTATTCTGGGCTGACTTACAGGCATTCCGCGATCGTTTCGAGAAGCGACCAGTTGATGCAACATATTTTCTAGGACCGATTGTTATAATGGAGACACCAACTGAAATTACGGTTTTAGATGGACAGCAACGCCTTGCGACGGCGACAATATTATTAGCTGTTTTCAGAAATCTCGCACGAGAATCCCACGTTGCCAGTCCATTTCAGGATCTTGATTATTTCGCGAGAGATATACAACGGGAACTTATCGAGAAAAAGGACTCGCGCCCTTTGGTGTATTCACTTTCATTGAGCGAACTTGATGAGCCTTATTTTCTCCAAGCCATTAAAACCGATTCACCCGCAATAATAAAGCCGAGCTTACGCTCACATCAGCTAATTCAACGCGCCTACGATTTTTTCTATGAAGAAATAAAGGTACTGCTAGACAACAAGTCCTCTAAGGAGCAGTTGCTGGTTTTATGCTCATTGAAAGACGCATTGGCAAAAGGGATGTCGCTTGTTGCAATTGTTGTGGATGATGAAGAAGATGCCTTCGATATTTTCGAAACTCTCAATGACCGTGGGCTACGTTTATCTGTTCCGGATTTAGTCGTTAATCTTTTACTGAAAAGGTGTCCAAGCTCAAATGAAAGGCAGGTCGTTCGCCAAACATGGAACTCTACGATTCAGCAGATGGGACGACGAGATGTATCACGTTTTCTAAGGCATCTATGGTTGTCGAGGTACGGAGACCTCAAAGCAAAAGGACTTTATTCTGAAATTAAAGATCATCTGGTTTCCCGTTCGATAACTAGCATAGATTTTGCTCAGTCATGTTCTGATGCATGTGAGGATTATCTCAAACTCCTCGAGGTTGATAAATCCCTTCCTAAGGATGCGCTCAGAGATATAGAGGGCTTGGTCCGTTACTTAGGTGTACAAAATTGTCTTCCGCTACTTCTTGCAGCGTATCAATGTCTTAGTCAGTCCGATTTCATTAAAATAGTTAGAATAACAACTAGCCTTTATGTAAGGCACACTCTGATAGGGAATCAGAATCCGCTAGAACTTGAAACGGTATTCTATGATGCTGCCCGGGAAATTCGTGCCCAGAAAGATTCAAGAGTGTCCAGCAGTAAGGCTTTCAAAGCAGCTAAAGCAAAACTCGTAATAATTAACCCGAGCGATGCCTTGGTCAAAGATAAATTTGCTGACCTAATGCTCTCCAAGTCCGAAGCAGCTTGGTTTATGGCGCAGATAGCAAATGCTAAGCAAAGCAAGACCAAAGAAGTCGGCATGGATAAAGCAAACGTCGAACACATTTTTCCTGAGAATGCTGGTAAAGAATGGCCAAACCGAGCTACACTCGAGCCATTCATCTGGCATGTAGGCAATCTTACGATTTTAGGAAAAAGAATAAATTCCAAAGCACAAAATAAAAGTTTTGCTGACAAGTGCAAAGAGCATTATGCTATATCCGAAATCAATATTACGAAGGAGCTATTGAAGGAAGCGACCTGGGACGAGGCCACAATTCGTAATCGCGCCAATACTCTCGCTACAGTTGCACTTCAGATTTGGAGGTAAACCGAATCAAGGTGTTCAACAAGCGCTCAAAAAAAGGAATCGCGGCTTGGCTTGTCACATGGGAATGTGTAGGCGATCATGCCAAGCCTGAAAGGAAAATTGCAGCGATCTTCAATCCCCGCTGGTCAGCGGAACGCATACGAGAATATGTCGAGCTCATCTACGTCAACTCGTATTATTCAATCTCAGAAAGGATCTCTTACGCAAAGAATCGACGCTTCAATCCATACCCTGCGGAGTTTGCGCGTATAAATGGCGTCACATGGCAAGGACAAATAACATGCGGTCCTAATCCGTTTCTCTTTGCTCGGTTGGTCGATAATCTTGTTGCCGCGGATGACTCTGATGATGAAGAGAGAATTGTTTGGACTGAACGCCCAAAACCTGACTGTAATAAATTAGGAATATGGATAAAAAGCAAATAATAACAGTCTCGCTGTTGTACGCATTAATTTTGCTCAGCAGCTATTCGGCTCTCGCCGAAGAGCGAACCGCCAAAGAGGACCAGGGCAAGGCTGCTTCTGAATTAGGGACCGTCTACAAAGGCATGCCCAGGGAATACCTGGAGAATGCCGGCTTTACCGAATACCTGCTTATTGAGCAGAAGAAGGAAGGCGATACGGAGTACCTGACCTTTTCCGACTGGACCACGCCCGGGCCCGGTGATACGATCACTTTTGTGATTAAGGATGGGAAAGTGAAGGAGTGGGAAAGACATCCTAAAAAATTACCAGAGTTGGATATTTAATAATAAGAAAAAGAATTAGGACAATAATGTGATAGAAAAAGAGACTGTTATGATATTGGGGGCAGGGGCTAGTGCACACCTTAATTTTGCATTAGGCACCGAGTTGGTTGAAGATATCGTCCGACTTATATTTGGAAACTCTACAGGTGTTAAAAAAATTAAAGATGCCTCGGGAGGAAGGGTTGTACAGCACGCAATTAATAACTCTGTTTTGCTTGAAAAATTCCTTGAACTATCAAAACAAACAAAAGCCGATGGCAAGAAATATACTTCGAAAGATATTGAGAAATTTGGGCAGAGTCTATTTCACGCTCAACCACCATCGATAGATTTCTATCTACAAAAGAATCCCCAGTATGCCTTGTTAGGTAAACTTGCAATCGTATTATGCCTTTCGAGACATGAAGACAAGGATAGCTGGCAAAACGCTCCCTATAAGTATCCCCATAGATTATATGAAGAATTTCCTAGATTTGGTTGGTACAAATATCTATGGGATAGCCTTAGTTGTGAATGCGATAAATATGAGGATTTTAAAAAGAACAAGGTTACAATCATTACATATAATTATGATAGATCCCTTGAAAACTATCTTATTAATGCGATTCAAAACTACTTTAATGTAAGTGAGGCGGATGCTGCAGAAGCGTTCAATACGATTAAAATATATCATGTTTATGGAAAATTGGGAAAATTTTATTGGGAAGTAAATTATTTGGAAGATTCAAGCGATAAGACACCCGATGGAATTATGATGGAGACCAATGATTTTACACCTTGGGAGCCAAGAGTGCTATTTCGTTTAATGAGTAGTGAAAACGATAGTGTAGAGTATGGCATGTCAGAGGATGATTTTAATCCATCAAGAAATGTTTTATCTTATGAAAATAAAACAAAAATAGTGGACAGATTTAATGCTGCAGCGAAGGGAATAATGACATTCTGCGAAGCAACTAGTGGGCATAATAAGGACATCTTCTCGGATGCAATTAGAAAAGCCGAAAGAGTGTATTTTTTAGGATTTGGTTTCCAGATTGAAAACATCAAGATACTCGGCACACTTAGTAAAGAGGAGCTTAATCAAGGAAAGTCGCTTTTAAGGGACACGGCAAAAATATATGGAACTGCATATAGCAAGTCCTATAGCGAAGTAGATAAAATAATTTATAAGTTCCATAACTTATGGTTTGTGCCTATATCTGATATAAAGATAACAAATAAATGGCTTGGCTGCGATAGCGAAGACATAATATCATGTTTTATGCGTGAGATAGCACCATTAGTCTAAATATAAGGAGGTTTCCATGATCCAAGCAATCGGCATCATGATCGGGTTTTATATCCTCACCAGGATGCTGCAGATAAGCGGAAAGAAGGATACCGTTACGTCAGCGAAGATATTCGCGGCCATCACGGCTATAGTTACGATTATTTGCCTTTTTGTGATCGTGTTCTCTGGAGCAGGGCCCAGCTTATACTAGGAGCACAATAATATGAGCACGAATAGCGCGTTACCGCGTTCAGCCTCAGTCGTTATCGTCATCGTCCTGATCCTGATCGGCATCTTTGTCCTCGCTCATACCGCAAAGCAAATAGCAATTATTGGCGGCAATGCTCACGCGCCTCAATCGGCAAGGTCCGCAGGGTCTGTTGTTACGATGGCAGAATATAAGCAGGTTCAGGTCGGCATGACATACCCTGAGGTTAGCGCAATCATCGGCGCAGCAGGGGAGGAGGCAAGCAGTTCTCTTATTGCGAATATCCACACCGCAATGTATTCGTGGACGAATTCGAACGGATCGGGCATGAACGCGATATTCCAGAACGGCAACCTCGTAAGCAAAGCCCAGTATAGCCTTCCTTAGACAATAACCCATTCCCTTAAGACGTTTTTGCTTGACATACTATTATATGGTATTATATACTATATAATGTTAGTGGCATTCGGCGTTTTTGCTGCAGCTGGAGGCATCGATGCGCGCTGTGGTCCTTGTTAGGGGCAGGGAGCGTAAATATAACTCCGGCTGCAGCAGTACAGAAAGGGGGCGATAGACATTGACGAAAATGGGGTATTACACGGCCCAGGAAGTCGCGGACATCCTTGAAATCAACAAGATGACGCTGTTTAACTGGGAGCGTGCCGGCAAGATCCCCAGGGCGAAGCGGCACCCGATCAATAAGTGGCGGATCTACACGAAAGAAGACATCGAGAAACTTAAGAAGCTTCTAATCAAGTAACGTAACCAAGGAGAAAGGCAATGGTTAAGTCGAATATTAAAGAGACGAGCGAATTAGCGTTGAACAGCGCGAAGGAGAATTTCGCCAGGGTAATGGCAAAGCACTCGGACACGTTCGAGCAGAATGATGCGGCCTATCTGGTCGAGTTCAAGATACTGCCGGCCCTTGAGACCGTCCACCTGGCGCTGAATAACAATGACATGGACACCGCAGAGGCCCGACTTCAGGCGACCGCGCCGGTCATAGGTGATCTTAAAGACTACCTGCACCGGTGGCTCGCTAATGATATAATGAATGAGGAGCTGCTCTGCAAGGATCCTATAAGACGCTGACGGATATCAAAAGCAAAGGTGATGAAGATGAGTGACGAGTATCTGACCGTGAAAGAAGTAGCGGCGCTATTCAAGAAATCTGCTTCCTTTGTTCACCAAAATTGGCCGGCCTGGATCGAATTCGGTGTCCGGCCAATACGTTGCAACGGGACGCAAAAGGGCCGGCTCTTATGGAAGAAGAGCGACCTGATGAAGATGGCCGAGAAGCACTGGACCGTATAACGATACACTATGCACGATCGGGATAGAGGGAATGAAGCCGCGGAAAAGAAATAAAAAGAGTAAGACAGGTAAGCTTGATTCCGAATCAGCTGAAAGGCTGAAATGGAATAAGGCCGAATTAAAAGTATTCAACCGGATAGAAAAATCAGGGTACGGAAAGTACATCTCTCGGAAGAGAAAAGCCCTCACGACCAACCCCACATTTCGTAAAGAGCTTAAGGCAATTGAAAATAAATTCCCATATCCCAGGACTGACAAGGAAGCGGAAAAGCGAATGTGGGATAGATTCAACCATCCGGAAAAATACAAAAGAGTTGAAGACTTTTGCAATAGATGGGGTCTCGTATATCCTAGCTATTATACCGTAAGAGGCGCTCCGAACATTCTCCTGCCAATAAAGGTAGGCCGGAATGATAAAAGCCAATATTCTTTAACGCCTCTCAACAACGAAGCGACGAGGCGCTACAAGACGGATATGTTGTCACTTCTTGATTATTTCCAGGCGCGAACGATTGGCAAAGTTACGGCAGGAAGAAAAACATCTCCTTCTACAGCTAAGATACGCGCTGCGATTTACGAAGAATATCATAGTCGTAGAAAGAAGAAAGAATGGACTTATAAAATCCTGCGGTCCTTGAAAAAGAAATACCCTCGGTATAGCGATCTTACCATCGAAAGATATGCAACCCGCCCGAGCAAGTAACCTCCAATTCTGCTTTATACTCTCCTATTAAATTACCCAAAAGACGAATCTAATTGTTAGCAATTTCCATCCCTCAGTCCGACAAAATTATCATGTTATAATTTTGGCATAGGAGGAAGAAATATGCTTACGACTAAAAATACTTATTACATCCATGATGTTGCAAAAATGACTAACATGCACCCCAACACGATAAGGAATTTTATCCGGCGAGGCAGGATCCCTGAGCCGAAGCGCGAGTGGAATGGCTTCCGCGTTTTCACGGAAGAGGATGTGGCGCGGATAAGGAAATTAACAGCTGCAGCAGCATAAGGATAATGTCATGCAAAACATCGTTCGCCGTCAAGCTGAGTTACTGAAGGTCCTTGAAGAATCCAGCCGGCCCCTCAAAGAGACCCTGGAAGAATTCAACAAGCCGTCGTGTGTCCCGATAGCTATACCTAGGGCCCGGACTGCGCGCCGGAACGATATTAACGTCAATATCAACATTCGGGTGATTTCGTCATCGCCCTCAACAAAGGAGACATCAGATGCCACCCATTTGTGCAATTGATCCTTCGGAGATCGTAGAAGTGGAAGTGTTGGGGATAAAATTCCAGGTTGGCGTTATACCGTTCCGGAGGTTCAACGAAATCCAGAACCGGGTCGCGGTGATTAACAAAGAGAACCTTGTTAGCGCGGGCCCGGAGAAGCAGGCTGAGCTGCTCAATGTCTTGATAAATGACACCCTTATCGAATATGTCCGTTGGGGAATAAAGGGCCATTCTGGCCTGTCTTTCAAGAACGGCAAAGAGGTCCCATTCGTTACCGCAAAGGAAAAGGTCGGAGGTAAAGAATACGATGTTGTCGCGGAAGAAACGCTGCAGGTTTACAACAGCATCGGGATAATGGCCCAACTTGCCGAGGTAGTAGTAAAAAGCAACAAGTTGAGTGACGCCGAAAAAAAAGCATTCGAATCTACTGTGCCATAAATAGCGGGGAGTTGAAGCTCGATTGCAGGCAATGCACCGAAGGACTAAAGAGGGAAAGAGGTTGTTATGAAGATTCACCGATACCGGATACGTGGCAGCTCGATGGCTTTGCGTTTCGCAGATGCCCAATCAAAGAGGCGAGCAAGATGCCTCATGTAGCGGAATACTTTAGCTATTATGGCCTATATGAAAAGGGCCAGCTGCCGACGAATGACGGCATTATCTATCAGTCTCCGAAATTCATGGAAGCCATGAGCACAATAAGCAGAGCGTTAGCGGAGGTCAAAAATGGCAGGTAGTCTGTCAAATGAAGACCTGGTAATAACTCTAAGGCTAGTTGACCAGGCGTCTAGTGAGATTAAGAAGGTCGACGTGGGTGTGAAGGGTTTTACCGGCAGTCTCAAATCCCTGGCCTCCGCCTTCGGGGTGGCTTTTTCCGCGACGGCGGTTGTCTCGTTTGCAAAGGATTCCATCGCCGCATTCGGGCAGCAAGAACTCGCAGTGCGCAAACTCCAGACCGCAGTCACAAATGCCGGGCATTCATGGGAAGCATCCTCTTCGCAGGTGGATCAGTACCTTGATTCCGTAAAGCGCGCCACGGCTTTTTCCGATGACGAAGCGATTGCATCCCTGCAGGAAATGCTTGTCTATACGAATGACCTTACCAAGGCGACGGAAGGATCTCGCCTGGCGATGGATATGGCTTCATCGGGTCTGTTCGACTTATCGGCCGCGACGCGGTATGTCGGTATGGCCCTGGAAGGCAACGTTGAAATGCTGGGCCGGTATATCCCTGAACTTAAGTCCGGGACCGATTCGCATATCGAGCTTATGGATTCCGCGGAAAAGACGGCTTACGCACTGGAACTCCTGCAAAAGAAATTCGGCGGCATGGCCTCGAATGAACTCGATACCTACAACGGCCAGGTCAAAAAGCTCGGTAATTCTATGGACGAACTTAAGGAGAAGGTTGGCGAGCTCATAGTCAGGTGGACAAACCTGAAGGACGTCACAAGCTTCTGGTCTGATACTATCGATAATCTTCTCGGGAAGAGCACATCGAATGCGACCACAGGCGTGAATCAGCTCGTTACCGCCCTGCAGGCTGCTACCGTGAAAGTTCAGGAGCTCTACGACGCACAAGGTAATTCTCCCGAATATCAGATGGCGGACCAGAACCGCGTCGCTATCGTGGCGCAGCTTCAGCGTCTTATTAACAGCGAGACGTCTTCGCGCGCGCAAGAGAATTACGGCGCTGACATGACCTCAATATCTTACGAAGAATATCAGGAAGAATTTGAAGGTGCACTCGATGACCGGATCGCCAGCATAAGCGATTTCAATGACGAGAGCGCTATGCTCGCGGAAGCGGCCACAACTAAAGAGTTCGAATCGAACCTTGAATTGTCGCAGCAGCTTGAAGAGCTTGACTATAAGGACCTTCTATCCAAGGAGAAGACGGCGAAGTCGGAAATCGAGCTCGAAGCGGCAAAGAATGCAGCGATCTCTAAATCGGTCGAGACACTGTATCACTATCAGTTCGCCACGGCTTCGAATATAGCGTCGATCATGTCATCAGCTGCGCAGTTATCCGGTAATAGCTGGCTTGACGCTGCGGCCGCTATCATTAATGGGCTTTCCCAGGTGGCGCAGATCATGTTAGAGATAAAGGCGATATCTGCCGGGCTAAATTTCTGGGAGACAGCCTACTATGCGACCGCTATGGTAGCCGTAGGTATGCAGACTGCCGCAGCCATCGCATCTATTCAGGAAGCGAAACAGAGCTTAAGCGAGGCTACCGTCCAGGATTTGGTTGATAATTTGCCCCAGGCGGCCGAAGGCGCGCATATCAACCGCGGGGGCCTAATAAGGGTGCACGATAACGAAACTGTTGTGCCGGCACAGGTGTCGGCTTATGCGGGCGGATCCGGCGGCGGCATCAGTATCAGCATATCGATCGCCGAGGCAAAGCTTAATTCTCCTTCGAACATGAAGGAATTTGTCAACAAGCTTAAGGATGAAATTGGCTATTTAGTAAATAGAGAAATTGGTAGACCAAGGACGGTGGGGTAATGGCGCTCAAAATCAAATTCGGGACGTATGACATATCGGCTGATGCGAATGTGGCCGGCTTAAGGATGAGATAAATTAACATGAGACACATAATCTACAGGATCGATAGGAATGGAACAGCAAACATCCGCAGAACTTAGCTTTAAAACGACCTCGCTTTACCTGGCCGCGGCAATTCTGGCCCAGATATCCGAAAGCCGGTTCTTCGGATGCAATCCCAAAGAACAGATAGACGGTCGCAGCGTTTTCGTGATCTTCTATCCGGCATCCTTCAGGGAAGCCATAGACGACATCCTTGTACAATTCAACCGGAAAGAGCTATCGGTTAATCTATATGCGTTCAGCAAAAAACTGCACATCCTGAGAGACGAGCTTAAGGGAGGGGGCCCGCCAAATGGAACCTAAGCTTACCCCGGCCCAAAGGATGCTTCTGTGGAGCCTGACGCGCAAATACAAAATATTCTCCTCTCAAGGGAGACTTGATTCGCAAGGGTATTTTTTCTACGCAGACGAAAGACTGGCCGAAGAATTAAGTGTATGGCCATCGACTATTATGAGGGGCAGAAGGGTGCTTAAGAAAATGGGCCGTATAGATTTTATACCAGGTAAATATCATGGAACGGCAACGAGGTACCAAATATTAAAGGATAGCAAATTGCTACCCTTTCAAGAAGATGAAAGCATAGTAAATAATCCTCGAGAGACTAGCAAATTGCTCGGGAAAGGCTATCAAAATGCTACCCCAACTAAGTATTTAACGAAAGATATAAAAAAGTCTATCACAAAAAACACCATCAAAACCGCAGATGACCTTTTCATAGCTTCATGTAAAACGAGGAACGAAAAGCTTGCGGCCCTACTTGAAGATTTGGGAATAAGAGCTCCTGATATTTTTATAAAAAGGTGGTGTGAAGGCCTTAAGGCAAGAGGGGGGCGCTGCTATGATCCGGACGTGTGCCTTAGAGACTTCAAAGAGATGTGTGATCGGATAAAGCCGCATTGCAAAGAGGTAGAGAATATAGGTCCGTATGTCGAGAGATCTATAAAAAATCACTTGGAAGGCAATGGACCAAGACAGTAATAAATACGAGCCGTTCATCAGGCTCCCGGTACAAGGAAGGGGCCTATACCTGGCCACGAAGGAAGAGGTTATCCGGATGCTTAAGCGCGGCAAGTGGTTCAAGCGATCACAGAACACGGCGCAAAAATGTGAAGGACGTAACTCGAATGGTGATAAAGGGTAATTCAAGATTTCATGTCATCGATTACACTATTTAAGGGAAAGGGGTAAAGCTATGGCTGACGTAAACGAACAGACAAGAGATGAGAGGCGTCAAAAAGTCGCTGAGTTATGGGTATCGGGCCTGCACTCAATTACGAAGCTTGCCGGAAATCTCGGCTGTGATGTTCGGACCATAAAGCGCGATCTGGTCGCGCTAAGGAAACAGGCCCGCGGTGTGCGGAAGAAGTTCGACATTGAACTTCTTCGTCTTGAAATCGACAAGGAATATGTCGAGCTTAAACGTAAATTGAACGAGAAGATAGACGACGCTGCCAAGTTGGGCAATTATAACGCCGTTGCAGGCCTAATAGGCCAGCAAATTAAGCTGAGTGCAATGAGAAGTGAGCTGTGGAACCTGATCAGAAGAGAACCGAGTATTCATGTCAGCGCTTCGGCAACGGCTGGGGCTGTTGCGTATAGTTCACCGGTCAAGAACCTAAAGGATCAGGAACTTGATATCATCACCGACAATATTATCAAGAGAAGACAGGGAATATCCGGAAGCTGATGACGCCGCTTAAAGCGATTCGCGCGAAGTGTCTTGAGTGCGCCGGCAGTCGTCATGCGGTACTAAACTGTCGAAACGGGGATTGCGCTCTGTACGCCCTTAGGTTCGGCAAAAACCCGCATAGGAAGGGTATCGGCAGGCCCGGAGGGAATCCCTTGTTGAATTCGACCGTGAGATTGTCATTTCTAGCAAAAAAGGGCATTGTAGGGGCAGGTGGCAAGGGGTTTTCGGAGTTCACGGCTCCGGGGGCCCCTTGCAGAGATAAACACTGAGACTAACAGGCAACCGTTAAAGGGAATAGATGGCTGACAAGAAGCTTGAATCCCATGAATTCGAAGTGACCTGGGAGCCCGGGCCCGAAGACCTTGATGAGAGGCTTCTCGATGTCATGGAGTTCCTTCTTGCGGATCTGCCGGATGAAAAGGTGTTGCATAGCGGTAATCAATGTGCCTATAATATAATCAAACATGGGTAAAAGATGAAGATAGCGATCTACGCAAGAGTCTCTACAGAAAAGCAGGAAAAAGAAGAGACCGTCAATTCCCAGATTGAGGCCCTCCGCGATTACGCGCAAAAGAATGATCTTCCCATTCACCAGGAATATGTCGATGAAGGATATTCAGGCGAACTGCTCGACCGGCCCGCTCTCGATAGTTTAAGGGATGACGCGAAGAAGAGTTTGTTCGAAGCGGTCCTCGTACACTCTCCGGATAGGTTATCCAGGAAGTATATATATCTCGGCCTTGTACAGGAAGAGTTGAAACGTAGCGGAATCAACGTCGTATTCCTGAATAGACCCGACAGCAAGGACACGCCCGAGGATAATCTGTTGACCGGTGTCCAGGGCCTCATCGCGGAATACGAGAAGGCGAAGATCCTCGAAAGGACCAGGAGAGGCAGGATACACAAAGCGACCAGCGGCTTTATAGTTGGTGGCCGTGCGCCTTATGGATATCGTTATATCAAGGGCGATAGGAGCAAGAATTCTTTCGGCCAGTACGAGGTAGCAGAAGAAGAGAAAAAGGTCGTAAGGCTTATCTTCAGCCTCTTTGTTGAAAGGCAGCTCAGCATCCGGGCCGTTACGAAAGAGCTGGCTCTTAGGGGAATACAGCCGCAGCGCGGAAACAAGTGGGCCAAAAGCTCCGTTCATAGGATCCTGGTGAATGAGACCTACGCCGGCGTGACCCATTACAATAAGCACCTCTCCATCGAAACAGATAACCACAAGGTCGGCAGCAAGTACCGCCGAATAAAGAATACCGGCCGCCGGCTGAGGGCGAAGAAAGACTGGATCGCCATAGCCTTGCCGGATCACCTGAAGATAATAGACAGGGCAGTATTTGACGCGGCGCAGAAGCAGCTCAAGAGGAACGCTGAGCTTTCCCCGCGGAACGTCAAGCATGAGTATCTGCTGAGGGGCCTGGTCAAGTGCGGCGAATGCGATTCGCCTTACTACGGCACGCCTTGCCACGGTAGATATTTTTATCGGTGCGGCAATAGGGACAAAATGTTCCCGGGACCCAGGACGTGCAAGGCCTCCATGGTCAGCGCGCCTAAGCTGGAAGATGTCGCGTGGAATAGTCTTTGCGGTATCCTGCGGAATCCAAGGCTGATCATCGATTCGGTCGATAGGCTAAAGAAGAGGGCCGAGAAGAATGGGCCCGGCATCGAAAAAGAGATCGAGGCCAATGAGATGGCCCTGAAGAAAGCCGGGGATGAGGAAGACCGCCTGCTTGACGCGTACAGGGCCAATGCTATAACGATCGCGCAGCTGAAGGACCAGATGGCCAAGATCCAAGAGAGAAAGGGCATCCTGGCGAAAGAGAAGCAGGAATTGTGCGCCCGGGAAGAAGGCGCCGCCGGCCGCGAATCTACAGCGAGAGATATCAGGGATTACTGTGGGAGAATGTCGAAGCGCTTGAAAGACCTGGGCGGCAGTTATGAAGGCAGGCGCTATGTCGTAGCGAACCTGCTTACCCGGGTTGCGATCGAGAATAAGAAGGTCCGCATCAAAGGAAGAATTCCTACCCGATACCAACCGAACCACTTCAAAGGTGATATTGCGTCCATATCCTCCTCATGATAGGCCCGCCGGGATCGGGCAAGACAATGCTCGCGCAGAGGCTGATAACGATACTTCCGGCGCTTTCCTCCGGGGAGATGCTTGAGACGACAAAGATACACAGCGTATCGGGGTTGTTGAGCAGCGGCAATTACCTTGTATCGCGCAGGCCTTTCAGGATGCCGCACCACACCGTTTCATATGCCGGGCTTGTCGGAGGCGGCAGCAGGCTTAAACCGGGGGAGATAAGCCTTGCCCATAACGGTGTCCTGTTCCTGGATGAGCTTCCGGAGTTCAGGAGGGACGCGTTGGAGGCATTGCGCCAGCCCCTTGAAGGCGGTGAGGTTGTTATATCGAGGGCCGCGTCGAGCCTCAGATACCCGGCAAAATTCATGCTTGTCGCGGCTATGAACCCGTGCCCGTGCGGATATTTCACCGACCCGAAAAAGGAATGCCATTGCACCCCGCCGATCATCCAACGGTACTTATCAAAAATATCCGGGCCGCTTCTAGACAGGATAGATATCCATCTAGAAGTGCCCTCCCTTAAGTACAAGGAGCTGTCGGGAAAAAGCAGGGGAGAGGGCTCGGAGGCGATAAGGGGAAGGGTGGATGCCGCAAGGGCCGCACAGAAGCAGCGTTACGAAAACCTTCCCATATATTGCAATGCCCACCTCGGCTCAAAAGACACCGAGAGATACTGTTGTACGGATAAGGAGGCGTCCGAGCTGCTTAAACTGGCCATACTCGAGCTTGGTTTAAGTGCGAGGGGATATGATAAGGTGCTTAAGATCGCGAGGACCATAGCGGACCTCGCGGGATCGGAGACTATTTCTGCGGAACATATATCGGAAGCGATCAATTACAGGAGTTTAGACAGGGATCTGGGGTTCTGAAGGGCGCGTGCTTTTTGACAGCCCCAGCATAGCGCGCCTGGCCATGAATACCAGGCGCGATAGTATTGCAGCGATGAGCGTGCCGGAGAGGATCATTAACGTCAGGAACACGGAGTCCCTGTTATGCGTCCGCCTGAAAAACATCAGCAGGTCTTCCGCCTCAACGGCCCTTGCTAGCAGCGCTTCGGGCGCCTGCTCAAGCTCCGCCAGGTCTTCCTTCGTCTTGGCGGATATCTTCTCCATGTCCCGGTAATAACGCCTTTCGGATTTCAGCGCGGCTATCTCATCATCCAGCCGCTTAATATATCTGATCATCGTTGCTTTCCTGGCGTTATATTCATCCTTTCCCGAATAGGCCGGCCTGAAAAGCCCGATCCTATTAATGGACCCGTTAGCCGCGAGGTCCGCCACGATATCCTTAAGGACATGCTTGCGCGGGTTCATCAACTTCTCACGGTCGAACCATACCTGCATACTGTTAAGCAGTTTGCGGTTCATCCTTTCGGTTTCATCCAGATCCTCGTTGAAGAGCCTCTTGTAGGCGATCTTAATTATGTAGTTCGTCCACCATGAGGATTGCGCCCTCTGGTAATTCGTCTTCTGGCGTATAACGAATTTCCCGTATTCGCCCGTAAGGTAAACATTTACCGCCTCATTGAATTCCACCGCGGAATCCTTTGTTGGCTGCAACCCTATTATATCTTTATAGGAGGATGTGACGTAGTCCATCTTGGATACTATGTCTTCCATTACGGAAGGGGAGATATCCTCGAATGTCATCAGCAGCGGCCAGAGGAATTCGAGGGAGTCCGCGACCTTGCTGTTCTGGACCCGTATTTCCGCCAGTTTTGAAGCAATGGTGGTGTTGCGTCTCATTATCTGGCTGTTGGAAAGGAACTTATGTATGAGGTCCTCACGCGACCTGAACTCCTTGCGGATCCGCGGGTCGCTGTATATGCTCAGCAGCCGGAAAGATATGGAATCCATCTTCTCCTGCCATTCCTGCATCTGGTCGACCGACCCGGCTGCCATGAGGCCGCTCAGGTTGCTGTCCTTCACCTCTTTCAGTATCCTGAAGAAGGCGCCGATGTCCTTGACGGGCATGCCTATATCATAGGCCCTTTGCAGGTGGTACCAGATAACATTCACGATGATATCGTTATCGGTCGTTTTCGGGTCCGCGGCGAATCCGCTGTCCTTAAGCCCGTAAATATCCGTTATTACGCCGATGTCGCTATTGTTTATATCCTTTATCTTGCCGGCCATTATATCTATCTCCTTAGGGAAATAGGCGGCCCTGGCGTATTTATAAATATCCTGCACCGGTTTAAGGTATTTATCCTGGAATTCTGAGAACGTAAGTTTCTTTTTAAGGGCGAAGACCGCCATCCATTCCGCGTTACCCTCCTTAAGAAGCTCGAGGTCCGGGTACTTCTGCGCTGCGGACCTTATCAAACGCCTAAGCTGCAGGGTCTTGACCAGGTCGGGCTCCGAGACCCGTACGCCGAGCCCATTCAGTATGCTTATGCCGGTCTGCAATGCAGTGTAATGCAGCACCCTGTTATCCGAAATTTTTATGCCTGTCTTGTCCTCGACCTCATCCCTGATATCCGCCTCGATCCCTGCGGGGATCTTTGATGCCCATAGGGCGTTTATCTCGGGCAGGTATGCGGCCTTTTCTATATCCCTGTAGTCCTTGAAGGCGAGCGAGTTGATAGCGAGCTTCTCGACTATGCCGGGCACGAACAGCGGCAGGTTGCCGTACTTTATCGGGAGCTCATTCCAGAAATCCTTGAGCGCATATGCGAGCCTCTCGGTGTCCTCAACGTTCAATTTGCGCCCGAAGTCCAGCTTAAAGTCTTCCTTAAGGCGGGCGAGCGTCATATACGCGTTGAACTTCCTGATGACGGGAGTTTCGTTGCTGACCGTATCCTTGATGACTCTCAGCACGCGTCCGCCGTCCTTCGCGGTTCTCGGATCGTAATCGAGCTTACGTTTGAGCATCTCGAGCCGGAAGGCGTTCTCATACTCGAAGCCGGCAGGCAGGGGGAGGTCCTCAAGGAACCAGCCGTTTATGGTCGCAAACACGGGGGAATAGTACCTGAAATAGTCATCTATATTTTTCCAGCCCTGGCTTTCGGCGTTCTTACGGTATTCAAGCATGAAGTAACCGCTGATATTCCACCAGGGTATCTGCTTGTATTCCGAGGAGGCGCCTGTCCGGTAGAACATCATGAATTCCGAGGCAAGTTCTTTCGGCTGCATGCCTATGCCATTGGCCTGCGCCTCAAGCATGAGCTTCGCGAGGAATTCGTAGGCTATGTCGAGTTTAAGATTGGCGGGAGTCTGCCCCGCGAGCAGCCGCACCTGGTCCTCGGCGTATCCCATATCCCTGTACGTGGCCTCTACCACGCCCGCGACAAAGCCTTCGGGAAGCTCAAGCTTTTGCTTGTGCCAGGAATCGGACATCTTGAACTCGGCGTCGAAATAATCGAACAATCCGGCTATGCCGCTGAAACCGGCCTTATAGTATATGAGCGCCAGGTAGCCGCTCTTTTCCCACCAAGGTTTTTCGGTGTATCCCGATCCGGTGCCAGCCTTGTATATCTGGATGAACTTCGACGCGAACTCTGCCGGGTCGATGTCTATACCGTTCTTCTTCGCCTCCAGCGTAAGGGACGAGAGCCAGATATATCCGGTCATCTCTTTCCCGGCATCCGACTGTTTCTCGATGCGTTTTTCTATCCTTGATATTACGGCGGTGTTCTTCTCTGATCCGACCAGCCGAGGGTCGTCGAATATGCCCTTTTGGCTCAGCTCGTTATTGAACATGATCTCATGGATAGTCTCTTCGTCAAGGATGACGCCCCGTTTCTTGAGCTCATAAGCTTCGTCCAGCTGCGGCTTCAGGAAATCCATGTATTCGTCCATGCTCCAGCCGTATCTCTCTGCCATCACGTAATAAGATACGGCGAGATACTCGCCGATACCTTTCGCCCTGATGCCGTCGCTGAATCCGGGATAATCGCTGCTCACTTTTTCCCATATTGCAACGAGGCTGCTGCGGAGCTTGTCGGCGATCCCCTTTATCTGGGAGTCGGAAGGCTTCCCGTCATTGCCGAGAGTAAGCCAGGTATCCAGCGCCATCCGGTAGTCCGACAGGATGCATATGAGCTTGATGTCGCTCCTCTCGTAATCGACCTTGTTCACGCCCTTCTTCTTATAGTCGTACATGAACCTGTCCCTGTTGACCTTATAGACCTCGTTCGGCACCGATGTCTTACTCCAGGCGTAATTGGCATAATCGAAACCGAGATGGTCCATCACCTCTTCGGTGGAGAGATTGTTTTTCATGCCGGTCACGATCAGGTACTCGAGTTTTCCCTGTTTGCCCGCGACCACGGTCTCTACGATACCCAGGATCGTGCCGTAGGGTATCTGCGTCGCGGGTATTATCTTGAGGACAGGGACGTAAAATGTCACGGTTCCGAGAAGCTGGAATGCGTTCTTGACCGGCTCCGGCACAAGCTGGAAAGGTTTCAGCGGGATGGATGGGTATTTCCTGCGGAACTGCGGCATCTTATCGTATTCGGCGAAGAATTTCCTCAGGTTCTCCTCATTTACGTCGAGGCCCGAATAGTAGAGGGAGAGTATGCCCCTCTGCAGGTGTTCATAACGTTTCCAGATGCCCCTTTTCTTTGCGAAGTCCGCGTTCCAGTATTTTTTCGTATCTTCCCATTTAAAGACTTCCGCGATGTCCTTGATCGGCATTCCGGTCTCGCGGCTCGTTTCGAACCAGAACTGCCCCGTAAGCGGGTCGAGGACGTTGAACCAGGGATATTCCCGGCCGTAGCGCGCTATCATCCCGAGCCCCTCGGCCCTGTCCATGGCCATTATTGCCATGCCGGCTATGTTGAATTTCATCGATAGGACTATCTTCGCGCCTGCGAGGGCGGTCGAGGCCAGCAGCCTTCTATTGCCCATCTTGTTCGAAGCGGCGAAGAAGTTCCTGAAAGCCGCGAGGTCAATAAGTTCCGGCTCTTCGAGCGGCGATACCGCCTCGCGGACGAGAGGAGGGACCGCATCCTTCTCCGCAGGCTTAAGGATCGGTATGGCAACCGCAAGTTTCTCCCTTACCGGCAGCACCTCGGTAAGGAGTTTCGTCTTTCCCTCGCGGGACTTCAATACGGGGGCCAGCCTGCTCTCGATGACCTTATCGGGTATATAGAATTCGATCTTCTTCAGGTCTCCGCTCATCTTGTCGAGCAGTTTTTCCTCGTCTGCGGAATAACTGAATTTTTCCCTCGATTCCGGAAGCATGAGTTTTATCATATCGTGCTTGTTTTGGCTCGGAAGGTCCCTTAGGGCCGATAATATTATGAGCAGCAATAAGGAGGCCGAAACTATTATGTACGCTTTTTTCACCCTTTCCCTGGTAGTAACGCTTCGTGCGTTCAGGTCGCCGACCTTTCCTATCGCGGCGATAGCATAGCGTCCGAATATCAGGGAACCCGCCCAAGGCAGTATGCCGAAGATACCGAACACGGTCAGCGGCGCTATGCCCGTCAGTATATATATAGCCGCGATCGAAGATATTATTATGCCGGTCTTTTGGGCCTCCTCGATCCTTATGTCCTTGAACTCGTTCTTTGTTATCTTGCCTTCCAGCTCCATGAGGGACAGCGTGCTCGAGGTCTTCCACTCGGGGACCTTGTTCACCTTTTCCGATTTATATATGGAATAAGAGAGCAGCGGTTTTATGACCGTCAGCTGCAGGGAGGAGATGGTCGTCTCTACCGTCTGGAGCACACTGTCGAAGAACTGGTCGATAAGTTCTACCGCGAATACGCCCGGGCGTATCGTGCGGCCTTCCGCGCGCGACCTGCGTAATATATACCTGACGGGGTCTATGAACCGGTGGACGAATATGATGCCGAAGAACGAAAGCACAAGGGTGACGATATATGCGCTTGAATTCGTCGGGACTATCAGTATGAAAGGGAATATCCATAACATGCACATCAGTATTATAAAGCAGAAGAGCATCGGGTCGGAGAGCAGCCTTCCGATGGCCCAGCTCAGGTGCCACTGGTGGTAAGAGGTCAGGATGGTCCTGTAGGATATCAGGGTCCTGATAGCCTGGAAGTCCCCGATGAGCCACCTGACGTCGCGTATGATATATGTGACGAAATGGAGCTGGTCGCGCTCGCCGACCACGACCGAATTATTGTAAAAATTCGCCGTGTACCTGATGATAGTATCCATATCCGCATCCTTCAGGTGATGGAATTTCCTGACGAGGCGGTACTCTCCCGAATTAATGTCGAAATGGCGAAGCCAGACGTCCCCGGCGGCGTCCTTTTCGAGCTTAATGAACCTGGTCGTATCGGCAAGGTCGATCCGCAGGACCATGGCGCCGAACTTGTCGAGGACCCTCTTGACGGTGAACCTTTTTGCGCCGAGAAGCCCCTCGCAGTTCCTGCTGAATATCGATTCCTGCCAGTCATGCGAGAGCACTTTCGCGGGGGAGAGGGTCTCGGGCTTGAAGACCCTTTCGTAATATATCTTTGTCCTCGTGAAGCCCTTGCCGAAGAACGCGCGCTCCTTGCCGTAGATGCCCGAGACGACCTTCATGTTTATCTCGTTCTCTATATCGCGCTCGTTCTTCATTATCTTCCAGTAGATACTCTCCTTGGCCGTGCCGTCCAGGTAGGGGGGAGTTATCGCGATGTGCGGCTGCGCTATCACTATATGGCTGTTTTCGGGATGCAGCATTATTGCTAGCGCTTTTTCAAGCTCGCCCGGATAGAGTTCGTTCTTGTCGTCCATTATGACGCAGAATTCGGAGATCCTGTCCTGGTCTATCTCGATGTCGTCGCCGCTGACGATGCGCCCGGCAGCTTCCTCCGAGGTGATCCCGGGGCCGTCCTTGGCGGAGGCAATGCCGAGGGCCCTTTTCAGGTCCGTGGACCATACTTTGCACAGCAGGGGCTTGTTCCTGTTCTGCGTGAATTCGAAGCCCTCGTCGGTGAACAGGTACGGCCTGGACTGGCCGGTGTTCATGAAATGCATCAGGTTCCCGATGCCGCCGACCTTTCCGGCGAACCCGCCGACCTTTATCATCCCGAGCTTCGTATTGTCGAACCATTCGCTCTTCGACCTGTTCAGGTACAGGAAATCCAGGTTCGTATAGGAATATTCCGAAGAAAATTCACGCAGCCTTTTGACCTCGTACTCGATTATATTGTCGTTCTTCGTATCGGACCAGAACGTCATGACCAGCAGCATCTTGTTGCCGAACGTCTCGAGCGTAGGCCTGAGGGCATCGAGCGTCTTCCTGAAATAGAAGATCGCTATCTCGGCGTCAGATTCGTTATCGCTCTTCTTGGCGGTTATGTATGATATCTTGAGGGGTTTCTCTTCCGAGTAGTTCGCGTTTATGTATTCGCCCAGCTCGGGCAGCATCCTGTGCCCCGGGACGTTCACGATGAGGCTCACGATGAAAAGGGATATCTTGTGCGAAGGCTGCCATGATATGTAGTAGGTTATCCCGAAGCATAACGCGATCCAGACGAAGGTCACTGCCGGCAGGAACTTTATACCCGTGAAGCCGTATACGGTGAGGGTCGGGATTATGGCGACCATGGAGGCGAAGAACAGGCGGAGCGAGCGGGTAAGGCCCTCGTACAGGCGCGCCTTGGGCCCTTTTACGAAAGGAGGGGGGATGAGGATATCCTTTCCCTTGCGAAGCTGGTCCATCAGCAGTACAGCCTTGCGGTACCGCCCGAAGTCCCGGAGATTCCTTACGGCGTCCTTATATTCGGGATAATTGTCAAGCTCCCTCGTGAATTTACCGAGCAAGCTTAATTCGTGGTCACCGAGCCGGTGCCCGATGATCCTGCGCGAGAGCAGCTCCGGCGGAACGACAAGTTTCTCGGAAAGCGCGGCGATCGCCAGTTTGACCTTTGCGCCGTCGTTTGCCTTTACGGCTTCCCTGAGATCTGAGAATATCTGGGAATAATCGGCAAAGTCGCTAATGCTGCTCGCGCTCCTGATATCCTCCTCGAATACCGACATGAAATCATGCAGTACCCTTTTCTGGACTTCGAGGCGTTTTTCCCTGAGGGCAAAGTCGAGGGCGGCCTTGCGTTTTTCGAGGCTCGCTACCTCGCGGAGGATGCCGGCATCAGTATCCCTGCCTTCGGCCTGTTCGGCCTCGACAGTGCCGTAAAGGATGACGAGCCTCCTGTCTATCGAGCGTTTTTCCCTGTCGTAGCTTTTTGCGAGCCAATCGGTTTCGCCGTAGATTATCCTGGCGAGGGCTTTCTTGACGATTATTTCGGACATGACGAAATTATGCTGTCCGGGAGTGGAATACCTGAACCTGCCTCTTCTTATCTTTCCGAACCTGTCGAGGATGCGTGTGACCGCGAAAGGCCACAGGTATCCGGGCCGGGGCAGTTCCTGCAGGAAATCGGTAAGCTGTTTAGATATCCTGGAAAGCTCCCTCCGGTCGCTTGTCATTTAGATATGTTTTCCGATATCGGCTACCTTTGGCTTGGAAAGTTTCTCGAAGTCGGCGTATTTCATCTTAACGGTGTCTGTGTGGGTGCCCCCGTTGAACACGATCTCCGTATCATCCCTGAGTATCCTGTCGGAGACCGTATCCAGGCCGAAGAGGCTCCCGAAAGGAGGCATGGCCCCCGGCTTATAGTCGGGGATAACCTTCTCGATGTCTTTCTCGGTGGCTATCTTGACGGACCTGCATTTCAGGACGGCCTTAAGTTTCTTCAGGTCGATCAGGTGGATCGCAGGCAGCACTGCAAGCGCAAAACCCTTGTCGGTCTTTACGAGGACGGATTTGATGACCTGCTTTCCGGGTACTTCCTGCGCGGCCGCTATCTCCTGGGCCGTGTACGCGAGCTTGTGCTTCAGCGCCTTGTATTTCACCTTGTTGGAGTCCAGATATTTCTTGAGCTTAACGGGGATCGCCATATGCGGGCCTCCTGTTATTTTGGTGCCGAAGGAGAGATTTGAACTCTCAAGACCTTGCGATCACTGCGCCCTGAACGCAGCGCGTATGCCAGTTCCGCCACTTCGGCAAATCTATTCCTTTACAAACCACATCCTGTCGCGATATTCCTGGACCATCCTGCAGGTGTTGAAGTAGTGGCTTTGTTTGATACAGTTTATCATAATATCGATCCATTTTGAACCGATATTGGCTTTTCCGTCAACGTTCGTCTCGTAGTATAATTTGACCATTCTCCCGAGCGCGTCGTAAAGCTGCGCCGAATCGGAATCGAGGCGCAGGTCGAGCTCGTCGCCTATAGGATCGCCCGTATTATGCCTGTAACCGAATATCCCGCCTATCTCTGCGTCCGGGTTTCCGGCCGCATCGGCAGCCTCGACGACCCATCCGTCGAGCGTCGAGAGCTGGAGCACCCCGTTCAATATCGCCTTCATTCCGCTCGTACCCGATGCCTCGAACGGGGGAAGGGGGGTATTGAGCCAGACATCGACCGAGTTCGTCAACAGTTTCCCGAAGAATATGTCGTAGTTCTCCAGCATTATTACGCGCAGGTCGGATCCCTGTGTGCCGAGAGAATCTATCGTGTTCATTATACTGTTTATATAAGTACCTACCAGGCTGTCGTTGGGATGCGCTTTTCCGGCGATTATTATCTGTATCGGGCCGTATTTTTCCGCGATATCCAGGAGCCTCCGGGGATCCTGGAAGAGCAGGCTCGGCCTCTTATACGCGGCGATCCTCCTCGCCCAGCACAGCGTGAAGCAGTTCTCCTTTATATCCCAGTTGGAAAAGACCGAAGAGAGCTTCCTTTTGTTCGCCTGGTGGGCTTTCCAGAGGTCGGCCCTGAACTGCTCGTTATTCCTGAGCTTTTCGATGTCGATCAATTCCGAATGCCCCGACGCGCAGGAACCGGCCTCGTTCCTGTACTTGTCCAGCAATGCGGCGATATCGTCCGATATCCATGTCGGTATGTGCACGCCGTTCGTAATGGATCTTATCTTATCGGCGTGTTGCGGGAACTGCATGCGCGTCACCTCGCCGTGTTTCTTCGCGACGGCGTTGACGCTCCTGCAGCAGTTCAGCAGGAGGACGGTCAGGTTCGCGTTGCTGTCCTCCGAGCCGTTTTTCCTTATGAAATCTATGTTCTCCTGGGGCAGTATCTTCTCGAGCTCCTTCAGCGGGAAGCGGTCGTGCCCGGCTGCCACGGGGGTATGGCACGTATAGACGAAGTTCTGCTCGAGCGAAGCGAGCGCGTTCTTATCGAGCGCGTCGGCCATCTCCACGAGAGCCATAGCGGCGTGGCCTTCATTCAGGTGGTATCTCTTGATATTGTATCCGAGCGCCTCGAAGGCCTTGACGCCCCCTATGCCGAGTATTACGCGCTGCATTATCTTTATATATGAGTTGTCGCTCCTGTAAAGCTGGTCGGTAAGCCTCCTCAGTTCGGGAGAATTACCATCCACATCCGAATCGAGCAGGATGAGGGGGACCGCATGTTTCTTGTCGACGCTGTATACGTAATACTTCCAGAGCCTCAGGAAGAGTTCCCCGTCCCTGAGAGGTATCTTTATTACCGTATCGAGCGGAATAAGGCCGGGGTACGAATAGGGGTCCCAGTTCGTCTCCTCGGGGACCTGTCCGTCCTTGAACCAGAAATTCTGCTTAAAGTAGCCTTTCCTCCAGAGGATGCCGACTGCGGCGAGTGAGATGTTAAGGTCCGCCGAAGATTTCAGGCTGTCGCCCGCGAGTACGCCGAGGCCGCCGCTGTATATCGGAAGGTCCATTATCCTCTGCTCTATCTTGAACTGGAAATAGTAGTCCCTTATGCGCATGTTGGAAAAGATGTTCTGCTTCGGGAGGATATTCGATTCCGAAACGGGGGAAGAGGGCTTGAAACTGTTATAAACGCTGGTAGCCAGGCCGAACTCCATGGAAAAATAGCCCACAGACGGTTCTTCTGCGGAAAAAAGCCGTTTCTCGGCATTCACAATGCTTTCGAGCGGAAACCCGAAGTAGGAGGCCGAGGTTATATCCTTGGAGTATATTTCCTCGAACCGGTTGACTTTTACCAGCGAAAGGAATTCTTCTAATGTGTTTTCCATAAACGTAATAGATTATACCGATTATTTTCGATTTTTTCAATGAAATATGTTATATTATAGGGGCTAAAATGGCGGACGAAACAGTTGCGACAAACAGGGAAGCCCGGCATAACTACCACATACTCGAGTCTTTCGAGGCGGGCATGGCACTTCAGGGCGCCGAGGTAAAGTCCTTAAGGGACAAAAAGGCAAACCTGAAGGACAGTTTCGCCAGGATAGACGAAGATGAATTATTCATCTTTAACATGCATATATCGCCTTATCCTCAGGCAGGGAGGTTCGCTCCCGACCCGAAGAGGCGGCGTAAACTCCTGATGCACAGGTCCGAGATAAGGAAGGTCCTTGTGCAGCTTACGCAGAAAGGCCTTACGCTCATCCCGCTGAAGGTGTATTTCAAGAACGGGCGGGCTAAGGTAGAGGTAGCGCTGGCGCAGGGCAAGAAGCTCTATGATAAGCGCGACGATATCAAGCGCCGTGACTCCGACAGGGATCTCCGGCGCGAGGTACGCGGAAAAGAATAAGGGGGCGAAAGGCTTCGACTTAAGAAGCGAGTTAAGGGTTGCATGCCGAGGGTGTCAGGTGGCCTCGTTAAAACCTGACAACAAAGTTAAACGCGAATGAACTCGCGCTAGCCGCTTAATTGCGGCACGTCACCCGGTTTTGCCTGCGAAGCCGGATGTGACGCCGCAGCAGGCTGGTCCCGTTTCTTTTGCCTTTGGGGGACGGGATGAGACAAATTAAAGGCTAGTCGTTACGGTAGCGGGCCTGCTTACGCGCCCGTATCGGCGAAACGACAAATTGCAGGAAACGCATGTAGGAGCTCTTAGCAAGTGACTTAAGGACCGGGGTTCGAATCCCCGCGCCTCCACCATTGACACCAATTCGAACCTTTTTGCCTCTCATCCAAGAGGGCTAAGGTTCGAATTTTGGTATGTGCCACGTAGTAAGGCCTAAAATCCCTCTCATCACCGGCAAAGAGCTCATAAAGGTCAGCTTCCTTGTTCAAGACCGGTTCGAGCATAATGGGCGCAAGTAGGTCCTTAAGCGCTAGGGCAGAGGAGACGGTATTCTTATTCAGGGTTTCGCGCAGGTTCTCCAACCTATGGCTTATCCATTCCTTTGGTGGCGCTTTAAAGCTATTTTCCTTGTAAAACTCCAGAGATCCTATCTCTCCCTTTAATTCCTCATTTTTCTTTTCCGCTTCAGTTAACGCCTCAGATACCGCCTTTGAGAAATTCCCCACTTTCACAAAGTTCAAATAGTTCTGTATTTCCTGCTGGATTCTTTCATGTTGGTGCTTTTTCTTCTTAACCAGCTCCGGGACTTCGTTTAGGCCTTCCGCGGCCAGCTTTTCAACGTTTTTATATACATAGTCCAGATTCTCAGCAGTCATTATTTTCTCTTTAAGTTCGTTGATGATGATTTCTTCGACTCTCTTGCGGGGTATAAGAAGGGTATTATTACAGGTTTTTCGTCTTGCGTTGTAACAGCCGTAATAACCGCTGCCTTTACCGCTGATAAGAACCACGGCTCCGCCGCAAACGTTGCATTTCATAAGCCCGGAAAATAAATGATTAGGGCTGGTGTGAATATAGCTTTTCTGTTGATAGAAAACCCCTTTCTTTTTACTTACGGGCCAAGTTCCTTTAATTTCCTGCCATCGTTTTATTGCTTTTTCCCACGTTTCTTTATTGATTATTATCAGGTCTTCCCGGAATACGGGAATTCGGTCTTTGGCCAATCGCGGAACAACTTTTATCTTTCCGGTCATCGGATCTCTGACGTTTTTACGTTTCCCCCAATCCCATACGCCTATATATTTTTCGTTTTTAAGTATTCTTGCCAGAGTCGATGTACTCCATCCGCCGATCATACCTTTCTTTGTCGAAATTTTATCCTCATTTAGTTTTGCAGCTATCTTATGGATACTTCTGCTTTCGATAAACTCTTTAAATATCCTTTGTACCGTTTCTGCTTCTTCGGGATCAATTATATGTTTCATGCCTTCGTATTTGGCTTGGCCCTTTTTATTGAGCCTTAATTCGCCGACAGGTTTTGTATAATAGCCGTATACGCTTTCACCGGCGCTGAAACCCCTTAATTTCTGGCCTTCAAGGCCGCGTATAGTCTTATTTTTAAGGTCATCCAAATAGAGCTCGTTTATTAAGCCGCGCATTTGAATGCCCAATTTGGAATTTTGATCATCGGTAACTATTCCGTCGGAAACGGAGATCAGCTTAACCTGATAGTAGTTGAATTTAAGCACCAGAGTAAGCATCTGATGGTTGCTTCTTGACAGTCTTGATAGGTCATCTACCATAACCGCTTCGAATTCTTTATTTTCCGCGGCTTTCTCCAAGGCCTGAAGCCCGGGCCGATTGATAAGAGAGCCGGAGGTAGCCTCATCAATATAAATATGTTCTTCGCTTGCGGAAATCTCGTGGTCTTTACAGTAGTTCTTACATACTCTTACTTGATCTTCGATACTCTTTTCGCTTTGATTTTCGGAAGAGTATCTTGCGTATATTGCTGCTTTCATTTGTTATCTCCAATTTTGATAAATATCTCGTGATTCTGTTTGGCTATAATTACATATTCTTCGGCTATAATAGAGGAGATTACATCCAGTAGGCGCTGAACAGAGAGGGAGTCCTTCCAGCTTAGTGAAGGGACTGTCCCCGCAGGGGACTGTCCCTGAACCTTAGTTTCTAATAACGTTAAATTACTCATAATTTCGTTGATTTTATTACACGATAGGTATATATTAGTTCTTAGGGGTATAAAAACCCGATATTTGTTTAGTGACTAAATTATACCCTAAAGGGTATAATTGTCAAGTGTTATTTTCGGAGAAATATGGACGCAAAGAAGTTAGGCAAAAAGATTAAATTAGCCAGAATAGAGCTCGATATGAATCAAACCGAGCTGGCAGATAAGATTAAAGCTAAGCAAAAGAGTATTTCCCGCTACGAAACCGGCCTTTCGATGCCTTCCATTGAAACGTTAGTCAAGATAGCAAAGGCCCTCAAGAGAGAACCTGCGTATTTTCTGGAAGAGTAACAGAATATTATGCATACAGACCTAACATTTTTTACCAACGAAAAAAATTCAACACTCTTGAGTAGGTTCAAGGTTACCCTTGAAAATAATACTCAATTCTTCGATGTCTTAGTTGGCTATTTTCGTACCAGTGGTTTTTTTCATTTGTACAAGTCGCTGGAGAAGGTTGAGAAAATTCGTATTCTTGTAGGCATTAACGCTGATAAGCATACGCACGATCTTTTAACGAGAGCAAAGGAAGAGCAGATTGAGATCAAATTCTCCCACAAGGAAGCCAAAGATGCTTTTTCTGAAGAAGTTGCGCGCGAAATGGAGGAATCCGAGGATAATGTCGATGTTGAAGTTGGTGTCCAGAAGTTCATAGAATTCATTAAATCCGGTAAGCTCCAGATTCGCGCGTATCCCACCGGAAATATCCACGCCAAGGTTTATATAATCCGCAAAGATACTAACAAAAGCGAAGATTATGGCCGGGTTATTACCGGTTCAAGCAATTTCTCATATTCCGGCCTTCATGATAACCTGGAGTTTAACGTCGAGCTTAAAGATAGCCGTGATGTTAAGTACGCCCTGGAAAAATTCGAAGATCTTTGGAAAGACGGGGTTGATATCTCCGAGAAGTATGTCGAAACCATTAATGAAAAAACTTGGCTCAACGATACCGTTACACCTTACGAATTATATCTGAAATTCCTCTATGAATATTTCAAAGAGAAGATCAATGAAGATATGGATTCGATTTACAAAGACAAACGTTTCCTGCCCGAAGGATTCATGGATCTTGAATATCAAGATGAAGCGGTTAAGGATGCCTTAACTAAACTGGGCGACTACGGCGGGGTGTTCTTGGCTGATGTTGTCGGTTTAGGCAAAACATACATTTCCGCATTACTTGCTCAACAGTTAGAGGGCTACACTCTGGTTATTTGCCCCCCGGTTCTTATGGATTACTGGCATGATACGTTTAGAGATTTCGGTGTTCGGGGTTTTGAAGTTGAATCCCTGGGCAAACTGGACAAGCTTATAGAGAACGGGGTTGAGAAATACCGGAATATCTTTATTGATGAGGCCCACCGCTTTAGGAATGAAACCAATCAGACATACGAGAAACTCAAACAAATCTGCTGGGGCAAGCGAGTGATACTTGTATCCGCGACGCCCTTGAATAATACGCCGTTTGACATTTTGAGCCAAATAAAACTATTCCAGAAAGGCCATAACAGCACCATTCCTAATGTCCGCGACCTCGACAAATTTTTCTCTACTCTACAGAAGAAGCTAAAATCCATTGACCGTAAGGAAATTAAGAATTACCTCAAGATAGTCAAAGAGAACTCCTTGGCTATCCGGGAAAATATCCTCAAGTATCTTATGGTCAGGAGGACCAGGTCTGAAGTTCTGAAATATTTCAAGAAAGACCTCCAGCAGCAGAGGCTGAAATTCCCAGAAGTGGCTGAACCAAAGCGGGTCTATTATAAATTTGATGCTCAGCTTGATAAAATATTTATGCGCACTATTGAGCTTATTAAGAAATTTAAATATACCCGTTATATGCCGCTATTATATTTGAAAAATCCCGACCCGCAAGAAGTTGCCGGTCAGCGTAACCTTGGGCGTTTTATGCGGATATTGCTTGTAAAGCGCCTGGAAAGTAGCTTTCACGCTTTTAAGATGACTCTCGATAGATTTATCCATTCTTACGAAGCTTTCATTAAGATGCTTGATAAGGGCACAATTTATATCAGCAAGAAACACAGCGAGAAGATCTATGAAGCATTAGAAAATGACGACATAGACAGGATTATGGAACTCGTCGAACAGGATAAAGTACAGAAATACGAATCCGGAGATTTTAGCAAATCGTTTAAAGAGAACCTGAAAGATGATTTGGATATTCTGCTTGAAATGAAAAAGTTATGGGATGCTGTTCAGTCCGATCCCAAGATAGACCAATTTAAATCGATCCTAGCCAAAGATAAAATTCTCAAAGAAAATAAACTGATTATTTTTACTGAATCTAAGGAAACCGCCGAGTATTTGGACAAGAATTTAAAGACAGAATTCGGCGATCAGGTTTTGTCTTTTTCCAGCAAATCCAGTTCGTCAGTCCGGGAAATGATTATTGATAACTACGATCCAAAACATAAGAATCAAAAAGACGATATTCGAGTTCTCGTTACTACCGATATTCTGGCTGAAGGCGTTAATTTGCATCGCTCAAATGTGGTCATTAATTACGATATCCCTTGGAATCCCACTCGGGTTTTACAGCGCGTTGGCCGCGTTAACCGCGTTGATACAAAATTTGATGATATATATGTCTATAACTTCTTTCCTTCCGTGCAAGGTAACAACGAAATAAAACTGGAAGAAGCTGCTATTGCTAAGATTCAGGCTTTTCATGACACACTTGGGGAAGACGCTCAATACTTGACCGAAGGGGAAGAGATCACTTCTCACGAGTTGTTTAACCGCCTAAACTCCAAGAAACTCCTGGAAGAAGGCGGGGATGCCGAGGAAGACTCGGAATTGAAATACCTTTCTGAGGTGAGGGATATCCGGGATAACAACACTGCATTGTATGAAAAGATAAAACGCTTGCCCAGGAAAGCCCGCAGCGCCAAAGTTTCGCCGGATTTCGGGGAAACAGTGGTTACGTTCTTTAAGAAGGGTAAATTACGTAAGATCTATATGGCTGATGTAAAGGAAACCAAAGAACTTGATTTCTTCAATGCTGCCGTAATTTTAAAGTCTAAAAATACGGATAAAAGAGAGAGGCTTTCCGCCGATTTTTACAAACTTTTAGCTCAAAATAAAGAACAATTTAAGCTTGCCACTACCGAAGAAGCGCGAGAATTCAAGCAAGAAGGTGGCAGGAGTAATGAGATAACGCTTGCCCGGACAATTAAAGCCATTAAGAAATTCTCCGGGTTTACGGATGATGATGAAGAATACCTGGAAAGAGTCTTGAAAGCTTTAGAAGAGGGTGCTTTGCCTAAACAGACAACTAAAACTCTGGTCAAAGAGATTAAAAAGGAGAATAATCCTCTAAAGATACTTTTTAAGTTTAAGCAGGGGATTCCGCAGAATTTCTTCGCCGAAGGATTTGCGGATAATCCCTATTATAATGCCGCGCCCAGAGAAGTTATTTTGTCTGAATATTTGATAGGTAAATAGAATGAAGAATCTGGTAAAACAGACTTTAGAGCGGGATTTCGACTTACCGCAGTATACAGACTTCGTAAAAAACCTATTCAACGAGATCCGAATCCAGCCGCAAGAAATAAAAGTTCCTGACAGCTCCAGAGAGTTTATCAAGAAGATAACATTCCTTTCCGATTTTTCTGACACCCAGAGAAAAACCATAGATATTTACGCCGTTGAGCTTGCCAACGGTACAAAAGTAGAGCGTGCCCGCTCCTTCCAGCGTAATCTTATATCCAAACTGCTCAAGGATAACACTAAAGACGCCGGATTAGTGGCGTTTTATTCAAAAGATAATCCTGATTGGCGTTTATCCTTTATCAAGCTTGATTATAAGTTGACTGATAAAGGCGTTAAGGTTGAAGTTGGAACCCCGCCAAAACGTTATTCTTTCTTGGTTGGTGAAGCCGAACCTTCGCACACTGCCCAGAAGCAACTTCTGCCAATTCTTGAGGACCATAAAAATAATCCTCTGCTTTTAGACTTGGAAGAGGCTTTCAGCGTTGAAAGAGTAACTAAAGAATTCTACGAGCGTTATAGGAAATTATTTGAAGATCTCTCCAAGGACTTAAAGAAAAACAAGGCTTTCCAGATTATTGCCGAAAAAGAGAACATAAATATTGATAATTTCGCTAAAAAACTGCTCGGTCAGATAGTATTTTTGTATTTCCTGCAGAAAAAAGGTTGGCTGGGCGTACCGCAAGATAAAAGCTGGGGGCGGGGGGATAAGTTTTTCTTAAGGACTCTTTTTGATAAAGCGAAAAGCCAGAAAAAGGATTTCTATAACGAATATTTAGAAATTCTTTTTTATGATACCCTGAATAATCCTCGCCGCGATGAAGTTGACCCTTCATACTCACGTTATTTTGGCTGCAAAATCCCATTTCTAAATGGCGGTTTGTTTGAGCCTGACTACGATTGGAAGAATACATTTGTTTCTCTCGGCAATGATATTTTCGAGGAAATAATCGATACCTTTGATCTATATAACTTTACTGTTAAAGAAGACGAGCCTCTGGAAAAAGAAGTTGCGGTTGACCCCGAGATGTTAGGTAAAGTTTTTGAGAATCTCCTACCGGAGAATATGCGTAAGGGGCAGGGTACGTATTATACGCCCAGAGAAATTGTGCATTATATGTGCCAGGAAAGCTTAATCAACCACTTAAATACTGAGACCAAGCTTGATGCCGAAAGAATAAGAAAACTGGTCGCTTTTAAAGATGAGGATTTGGTAAACGGCAATGGTTCGCGCAAGAAGGCACTCGGTTTTTCTGATGATGAAGCTCAAAGTCTCGATCGGACTTTAGCAAATATTAAAGTGTGCGATCCCGCCTGCGGTTCAGGCGCGTTCTTAGTCGGAATGCTTAACGAAATCGTCAGCGCCAGGCGAATCTTGGAACCGCGTTCAGAATATAAGTTAAAAAAAGAAACAATTCAAGAATGTATTTATGGCGTTGATATTGATCCCGGCGCGGTGGATATTGCGAAACTTCGCCTTTGGTTAAGCTTGGTAGTTGATTTTGAACTAAGGGATATAGAGCCTTTACCGAACCTGGATTACAAGATAATGTGTGGGAACAGCCTGCTTGAAGAGTTGATTGTTGGTGACGAATCGATTAAGCTTTTTGATGAGCGACTTTTAAATCTCAAAGAACTTAAAAGCAATCCTTCGCAAGACGCAAGGCAGGTAGAGCTTAAAAAACAACTCCAGGAAAAACAGAAAGAATTACGCGATCTTTATGATGCCAATAAGCTTAGCGTTGCTAAGAAGAAGGAACTCGATACTCAGATAATGGTAATCAACAAAGAGCTTAATCCTAAGGTGAAGAAAGCAAAGTCTGAAATATATCATCCGGTTTTCTTTGCTGAGCAGGCTGATGAATATTTTAAACAGCTTAGGGATTTGCATAAGCAGTTCTTTACCGAATACGACCCCGTCAAAAAGAAAGAACGGCGTAAACAGATTGAAGAAATCGAACTTGAGTTTATCAGAAGCTCGGTCAAAGAAAAAGTGGATGAGCTGGACTCAAAAATTAAGAACCTGAACATGCAGGATCCCGGAGATAGAAAAAAACAAGCAGTATTAATGAAAAAGAAGTTCGAATATTCAACTATTCCGAAACAAATACGCGATTCAAAGATTAGGCCGTATTTCCTATGGAAACTTAACTTTTTTGAAGTATTCCAGGAAAAGGGCGGATTTGATGTAGTTATAGCGAACCCGCCGTATGTAGATTCAGAAACTATGACCAAAGCAAACGATAATTTAAGAAATAATTATGTTGGTTTGTTCAAGTCAGCAAAAGGAAATTGGGACTTGTTCGTGATATTTATAGAAAAAGGATTACAGCTATTAAGAGAGCTTGGAATAATAACCTATATTGTACCTAACAAATTAATAGCGGCTAAGTATTCCGAAGACTTGCGCAATATTTTAGTAACGAAGAATATAAAAGAATTAAGGGATTATTCTCGAGTCGGAGTTTTTAAAGATGTTAATGTCTACCCGATCGTATTTTCAATTCAAAACAATAAACAAAAGCACGATGTAGCCGTGACAGTAATGAAATCGATTAATGAAATATCTGATAGTAAGATAATTCCAAGCGCTATATTTTATCAGGATATATATTGGGATCGCTACTTTACCTCTAAAGAAGTTTTGGAAATTATAATTAAAATATCCAAATTCCTGCCATTAGACTCATATTTAGTTGATATATCTGCGGCAGCCACTGTGAATGAAGCGTATAAAATAAAAGAAAAAGTTAAAGATCGGAGTGTAGCGGGGAGTAAATTTACTAAAAAGTTAATTAATACGGGGACAATAGATAAATATTTAAGTCTATGGGGCAAACAAAAAACCCAGTACATAAATGGTAGTTATTTAATGCCTATTATCTCAGATGATGATTTAAGGAGTATAAGCGCAAATCGGTATAATCAGGCAAAATCAGGAAAAATTATAGTAGCTGGGATGGCTAAAGAATTGGAGTGTTTTTATGACGAGGGACAATATTTAGCCGGGAAATCAACAACGATAATTCTAGAAAATGGTAATAATAAGATTGGTTTAAAAGTTATTCTGTCAATTCTAAATAGCAAGCTTATTTCATTCTGGTTTACTAGTTATTTCAAATCTCTAGCAATGGCCGGTGGTTATTTATCGGTGAGTCATGCATTGATACGCAAAATACCGATACCTCAAATATCAAATGGGCAGGAAAAACAATTAATTGATATTGTTGGAAAAATACTTGATGCTACCGAAGTGGAGAATTATTTAAAAGATAAGGAAAAGCAGGCGGAAGTGGAAATATGCGAACACCAAATCGACCAGATTGTTTATAAGCTTTATGGGCTTACTCCAGATGAAGTAAAGATAGTCGAAGGATGTAATCATGGCAAATAAGGACTATTTTGACAGCCAAACCGATTTAACCGCATCAAAAATACTGTTTTATCGTAAGTATTTGAGTAGTTATTTGCCAAAAGTGTTGATGCAGTATGGGCAATGTTTTATAGCCGATTTCTTTTGTGGATGTGGCCGGAATGGGAGCGAAGATGGCAGCCCGCTTGTCCTGTTGGATGTCGCAAAAAAGATTTTGGAAAGTCCGGTTTTGAAGCTTAAACAACCGAATGCAGAAATCGTAATTATATTTAGCGATTCAGAGCAAAAACGTTGTGATGATTTAAAGAAGTACTTGCAGCCCGTTCCGGGTGTGAAAATATTAGGGCCTTATTGCGAGGATTTCAAAGATATTAAAACAAAAGCAACCGCAGCGTTTCAGAATATAGCCGCTCCAAAGTTTTTCTTTTTGGATCCATTCACGTATAGTGAGGTAGGAATTGATGACGTCAAAGAACTCATGAAGGTTCCTTCAGCAGAAGTGTTGTTGTTTTTACCGACATTTCATTCATATCGCTTTGTTAAGTGTGCCAATGAAGTCGGAGCATTGAAGGATTTTCTAGAGAATTTTACAGAGAGGGGTTGTGCCGATTACTCAGATATTAACGATTTTAACGAATCTATCCGTCAGAAATTACTAAAACATATCGGGTTGAAATATGTTAGATCTATTGGCTTGGATGATGGTGCGAGGAAGAATGCCTTATTTTATTTGACTAAGCATATTACTGGTATGTTGCTTATGAATAATCTGGTTTGGAAATATGCTCATGACGGGGTAACTGTGAAGGCGAAAAGAGAAACAGAACCTACCTTATTTGACCTTTCAACCATTACCAGCAATTTTAAAAGAATTAAGGATCTTTTTAAGAATTACATAAAAGAAAAGAGAAGGCTCACTAATATCGAAATTATCGATTTTGTGGCGCAAAATAGCTTTGTTACTAAGTATGCCGGAGAAATATTGAAAGAGATGAGGAAGCAGGGCGTAATTGACATAGAGTATAAAAAGAGTGATAAAAAACGTGGATTTTATGTCGCCGATAACCATTGGGATGAGGAATTAGCGACAACTATTTATCGAGGAGATAAAAATGGCATCTAATTCTTCCATAGAATGGACAGAATCAACGTGGAATCCGGTTACCGGATGTACAAAGATCAGTTCTGGCTGTGAGAATTGCTATGCTGAACGCATGGCTAAGAGGCTTATGGCTATGGGGCAACCAAACTATGTCAATGGATTTAAGCTGGCTATGCATGAGCATGTGCTAGAGTTGCCTTTAAAGTGGAAGAAACCTCAGACTATTTTTGTGAATTCGATGAGCGACTTATTTCATAAGGATGTTCAGGAAGACTTTATTCAAAAGGTGTTTAATATAATGAATCGGGCTCCATGGCACACATTTCAGGTATTGACTAAGCGGGCAGATCGTTTAGTGGAGATTTCGAGTCGATTGGCATGGGGAAAAAATATATGGATGGGCGTAAGCGTTGAGAGTGCAGATTATAAATTACGGGTTGATTTGCTTCGTGAAACCAAAGCACAGGTTAAGTTCATTTCATTCGAGCCTTTAATCGACAGCGTTGGAAAGATCAATTTAAAGAACATCGATTGGGCGATTGTTGGTGGCGAGTCAGGGCCCGGAGCACGTTATATGTCTCCTGAATGGGTTGCTGACCTTAGGGACCAATGTCTGGTTCAAAAAGTGCCATTTTTCTTTAAGCAATGGGGCGGTGTAAATAAGAAGAAGGCAGGACGCTTACTTGACGGTCGTACATGGAACGAAATGCCAGTTGTCGAAATGGCAGAAGTTTAATGATATAAGACTATTGGATGCTTCGAAGGATAAAGAAGGGATGCGACAAAAAGTAACAGGTTGCAGAATGTTCAAAGTAACGCGTCCTTAAAAAATTGTATTCCTGAGAAACTCAAGAGGTCCAAATGAACGCAAAAGATTTTTATGACCTAAAAGTTAAAAAAGCTAAAGGATTTGGTTTTCCCGAACCTATTTTTGTTAATGCTGAAAAACTAACCGATAGAACCAGGGTATTATATATTGTAGAAATTCAAGCAACGCATATTTCAGATAAAACTAAGCATAAGGCACACCATTATGCATTAAAATTTTCTAAGTTCAAGAAAATTAAAGAAGAACCATTTTGGATTGAAGAAGACCTAGAAAAGGAAACCGGGTTTAGCATATCAGATAAGGCATCTATTGAAAAATTAGCCGCCTATATAAAGGCCAATCAAGCATTATTGAATATAGACATTTTTTCAAAAGAGTACACATCCGTTATTTTATCAAACGATGCTGTTACAATTGATATCGTAAAAAGGATTTTAGAATCTGAAAAAAATAAGGATGCAATATATCAGCTATTTAAGGATCAATACCCCGAGTTTGATAAAAAAATATTAGCCTATAAGTTAGTTCAAGCTAGAAAAAAATCACTCGAAGAGTTTAAAGTGTCCCTGGATGATGTAAATAAGAAAGAAAGAGATTATTGGCAGCCATTTTTGGAGAGGAATCGTTGGATGTTCGGTCTATCCTACTTTGTTTTACTCGACGAAAGCAGGATAGACTTATGGGATACAGCCGATTATTTATTTGAATCCGAGGATGGGTTTATAGACATAGTGGAAATTAAGCATCCGCACTTTGAGTTTTGGCAAAAAGACGCTATTGGTAAATATAAGAAATATAGAAGTTATTTACAACCAAGTGAAGAATTAAAGGGAGCGATAACGCAAGCTACAAATTATATCTTTCAACTAGAAAAGAAATTCAGTGATCCTGATTGGCAAAGAAAAAACCACTGCGGGACGCCAGTTAAGCCTAGCTGCACAGTTATATTCGGAAGGTCAAATAATTGGGATTTAGAAGAAAAAACAGCATTTAGATTACTTAATGATAGTTTGCATGGCATTGATATAATTACATTTGATCACTTATATAGCAGGGCAGCCCTACTATTACAAAGTCTGGAAAAAGAAAACTAATTTCACGGTTAGAGTTAAATGGAACATATCAAAAGGGGACAGGTTGCAGGGTGTCCCAAAATGACACGTCCCCCCAATAGAACTTTGAAAAAATACGGACAGGCAAAATGAGCAAAATTCCAGAAAAGAATCTAGCAGCTTATGAGTATTTTTGGAAATTGGAACGTTGGTTACGCGAAATTATTTATACCGAATTAAAAGTTGCCTTTGGAAATCAATGGGAGAGGCATTTAGGTCCCCTGAAAGGGTACCCACCATTGAAGTCGCTGAGAAACGATAAAAGACTAACCCACATGAAAACAGCTTCCGCGCGAGTGTTGGATTACGTCCAATTCAATACCTTGTTTGACATCATGCTCTTGGAAAAAAACTGGAGAATTTTCTCTTCTTATTTTCCGCCGAGAAAACAACTCAGGGCTAAAAAAGAAGAATTAGAAATCATCCGGCATAGGCTTTGCCACTTTCGCCCTTTGCACAAAAATGATTACGATCGATTGATTTTATTCTTGAAAGATATTGACCACCAGCTATGGACATTTTGTACTTCCTATAATGACTTGAAACATGATGTCCGCTTGCAGGATGAAATCTGCAGAGAATTCGCAAAATATGACCCATTTCCTTGGACCGAGGTAAAAAAGAATACTTTCGCAAGAGTCGGAATGAGAGATGGTAGTATTATGGTTGATTTGACAATCGGTTTTGCCAAACGGCCTTGGACCAAACGAGGCCCTTTTAATAAACGAGATTCTCTATATCACTTTAATTTTATGACAGCAAACCAAAAAAGGCTATTGGATTACGACAAAATTCTGGAAAGAACTAAAAAATATCATTTCGACTGTATTCATATAATGCTGGATAATTTTCGTAATCAATTAGGCGTAACAGTTCCTGTTTGTATTGATAAAAAGCATACCAAAGAATTAGTCAAAGCTTTTTATGAAGCTTGTCTTTACGATAGCCGATATGGGTCTATGGATCCAGATGAGGGAGAGAAGCGAAACAAAAAACTACTTGAAGAGTGGCCAGAATATATTTTATCAGGGGACAACCCACTAACTTTTTTATGTCATGACATGCCGTGTAATTTTTTGCTATAGGAGTGCTATATGAATCCTGGAGACGTGAGAGTGTTCAAAGGCAAAAAGGCCATTGTTGCTGCTTTTGGAATATGGGCGGAAAAGGATAAGAATGGGCATATCCATATCCACATGACGGGTGATAACGAGAATTTTAAACACATAACAGTATGTAATAATCCGCGTTCTAAGCTGAGGTATAATAGGGTCTTATTTAGAGATCTGCGAATATTATTAATCGCGTACGATAAGTGGCCGTATCCAGAGGAATAGAATTTTAAGGAGTAATAGGGACGTGTCAAAAAGGGACAGGCCGCATAAGTGAAATGTCTCACCTAGGGTTATGCGTTCCCGAGGTCGTTAAAATGTTACAGTTGCATTATGAATATTGATGATGCGATAAATGTATATACCGACGGCTCTTCTTTTTCAAAACCGCGAAGAACTGGCGGCATAGGAATCCGCTTGGTAATAGTAAACTCATTAGGCTGCGAGGAATTTGAGGATATACCACTTCCAGGTTACCCTGGGGCTACAAGTAATCAGATGGAACTACGTGCCTGTATAGATGGCATAAAAGAAGCAATGCGTCATTCGTTTTTCGGTAGCGTCAAGCGAATAGCTATTCACTCAGATTCAAAATATGTAGTAGATAATTATATAAGGGCGCGCTGCGGGTGGTCCAGGAACAGATGGCGTAACTATCAAGGCAAGCCCGTGGATAATGCCCCGTTATGGAAAAAGCTATTGAAAACCGTAGGAAAATGCCCAAAAAGAGTTGAATTTCATTGGGTAAAAGGTCACGCAAAAGATCAGCACAATAAAGCTGCTGACAATCTGGCGAGGCAATCGGCCAAGAATGCGTTCAATCCTTCCCTAAGCATAGTTAAGGTTCGAAGGAAACTATCTCCTAGGTTTGTTGTGCCAGGTTGTGTTCCTATGCATAATCAGAGGATTTCGATCAGAATAATAACAGATGAGTATCTTGGGTTGCAGAAGTGTTATAAATTCAAGTATGAGGTTATTTCCAAAAATAGCCCACATTATAGAAAAGTTGACCTTGCATATTCAAAATTAATGCTAAATGCAGGACACTGCTATTCAATAAGGTTTAATGACAATCCAAAATATTCAACTATTATAAAGGTGTATAAAGAGCTGCCAAAACTCAGGAAATAATTTAGTAACAATCCGCGATGGCTGATTTAAAGGAGGTTGCAATGATAATAACGTTAATTGGTTTAGCATTGATAAATTTAGTATTACTGATTATTTTGTTGAATCGAGGAAACGGAGATAGAGCAGAAGAATATAGACTAAAATTTGATCTGCTGGACAAGGGTTTAGAAAAAGTTGAACACAGCATGCGAGAAGAATTTACGAAGAATAGAGAGGAGGGTTCTAATAGCTCAAGACTGATGAGAGATGAGTTATCTGCTTCGCTCAAAAGCTTCAGCGAGACGTCCTCCAGCCAGATAATGGGTTTAACTCAGCTTAACGAACAGAAACTCGAAGGTCTAAAGAAGACCGTGGAAGATAGGCTTAAGGCCATACAGGATGACAACAGTCAGAAGCTAGAGCAGATGAGAGCAACTGTAGATGAAAAGCTTCACGACACCCTAGAAAAACGTTTGGGCGAATCGTTTAATTTAGTATGCGATAGGCTCGATAAGGTACGTGAAGGCCTCGGAGAGATGCAAACCTTAGCATCCGGGGTCGGCGATCTCAAGAAAGTTCTTACAAATATAAAGGTAAGAGGGACCATGGGAGAGGTTCAGCTGGGAACTTTATTGGATCAGCTGCTTACCCCCGAACAGTATGCAAAAAATGTGGTTACCAAGGAACATAGTCGTGAAAACGTAGAATTCGCCCTAAAGCTTCCCGGTAAAGACGATAAAGTGGTGTGGCTGCCCATTGACTCAAAATTTCCACTTGAAGACTACCAAAGGCTCATAGAAGCCCAGGAACAGGCGAATCCAGTGCTTGTAGAGGAAATTGGTAGAGCTCTTGAGAATAGAATAAAATCTGAGGCTAAAGCTATAAATGAAAAATACCTAAATCCGCCGCATACTACTGATTTCGGAATATTGTTTTTGCCCATAGAAGGTTTATATGCAGAAGTACTGAGAAGACCGGGGTTATTCGAATTATTACAGAGAGAGTACAGAGTGATAATGGCTGGCCCTACTACTATAGCAGCTTTGTTAAATTGTCTTCAATTGGGTTTTAGAACTTTAGCTATCGAAAAGAGAGCTAGCGAAGTATGGAACCTCCTGGGGGCCGTTAAGACAGAATTTGGGAAATTTGGCAATATTTTGGAAAGAAGCATGAAACACATAGAGGCGGTTAGCAATACCATAGAGGCTGCAGCTAAAAAATCAAAAACTATTGAAAGAAGGTTGAGAGAAGTACAAGCCCTCCCAGGGAGCGAGACAACGAAAATGTTGGATATTAGAGAAGATTCACTGGCCGAAGGACCCTTGGAAGACAAAAAACCTATAGTCGATTCCGACGATCTACCGTTTTAGATATATGAAATATAATCAATGTCATAAAACCAAAATATTTAAAATGCTTGGGAACAGTTAGATTTAAGAGGATTCCTAAGAGCGATGAATCGGAATCCTTATTTCAGCAAAGTCGAAGTACATTGGACTATTTGATTGGCTGGGGTAAATTGTGCCAGAAGTAAAGGTTGCTAGCAGAAGATTAGAACTTCAATAGATCGGCAGGCTTTACCTTCAACGCCTTAGCAAGTCTTGCAATCGTATCAACCTTCAAAGCAGGTGGATTCTTACCTTCAAGTCTTTGGATGTACTTATAATCAATCTCAGCTACTTCAGAGAGCCTCGCTTGAGTTAGTTCGCGCTTCTTCCGTATCTCTTTAATCTTCTTACCTATCCGTAGCCTAATATTGTCTCCCATGAAACCGTATTATGCTACGGTACTCCACCCATTGACACCTAACTGCAGTAAGGTGTAATATGTATAACATGTCACAGAATGAATCTCATGATTGGTTTGCTGATGCCGCAGAGTCTTTTGTCAGGTATTATTTTGCAAGATCCGGCTTTATCGTTTTCGGCTCAAGCAAATGGGGGGCAGATTGCATTATTCAGGATGAAAACGGACGGAAGCTAGCAATAGAGGTTAAGAGCCAAGATAATAAATGCGGGCTGCCTGCTTGCGATAAGAAAGTAACTCGCAACGGCAGGGGGCTTAGAGATAAACTTAAAAGGGTGAAGGCGGACATCTACGCAGAAGTATGGCTTAAAAAGGAACCTATGGGCATGGAAGATGGTGTAGCGGAAATAAAAATATACCTGTGGAAGGTGATCGATGGTTATCCCTCAGGTAGGGCTTTTTCAAATCTCAGGCCGGATGAAATAAAAAGGTGGGTATTAGACTAGGAGTAAGGGATGTCAGATATCTTCAAGCCTTGTAGCGACCAAGATGTAATAAGCCGCAATATTGAATATGTCGAAATGCAAATAGAGGCACTTGAAAAAACAATCAAAGAACTGAGAAAAACCATTAAAAGGCTAAAGAAAGGCCTCAAGAAATAGCTTAGTACCTCCGCGTTTAAGAGTAGTAGATAGCCTTAACCCCGCCCTTGGCCAAGACGGCCCATTCCCGCAGATAAAGTAGACTCACGGTGTTTTCCTAAAAACCGTTCCCACACCCTTGCCGGAACTAGCCTAATTGTGTATTAATATACAGGTCAATCGGAAAAAAGTGCGCAGTCCATTATAAGGGAGGGATTGAAATGGAGGAAAAGGTTTACGACGACAAGGGCTATCTGGATGAAATATTTGCGATCTACCAGCCGCTGTTGGAAAAAAAAGCGAAAGAGGATAGAGCCGAGGTGAAGCAAAGGGAGAACACCTTTTGGGAAAAAGTAAGGCAGGAGAAGGAGGACGGCGGGGAATTTCTCATAGAAAAAGTCGCCGACCACTACGGCCTTGATTCTTTCGAGAAGCGCATCTTGCTCCTGTTCTTATGCTTGGAGTTCAGCCCTGGCTCCAAGAGTAGCATATCGGCTAACGAGGTTTTGGATATATTAGATTACGGGGGTTCATTTACAGGTAGGCTAAGAAATACCGCCTACTTCCACCCGAATAAAGCGCTTTTAGGAAAAGGCGTCCTGGACGTCCCGGAAGGATATCTTACACGCGATAAGTATTTCAAAATCAGCAGTTCGGTCGTCGATTTAGTATCGCGTGCGATTGACGGGTCAGAGATCGAGTGGAAGGATGCGGAGCTAGATAAAGAGGAGGGGGATAAAAAGAGCAAAAAGGCCAGCACGAAAGCCGAGACTTTAGGCATCGTGAAATGTCCTTCTTACGATCTTTCGAGCGTTATCATCAAGGACGAGGTTCGGAACGATCTGTTTTTATTTCTCGAAGGACATAAAAATTCTGGCTTGGAAAATCTGGGCATTTCACAGACGGTCAAAAAGGGAAGAGGCCTTACGCTGTTATTTTATGGACCGCCAGGAACCGGCAAAAGCATGTTGGCGGAGGCGGTAGCAGCTTATGTCAAGAAGAGGATGCTGGTAGTTGACGCATCGAAGGTCAGGGCGAGGTATTACGGCGATACGGAAAAGAAGATTGCCGCCATATTCAAATCCGCTGCCGAGGAGGATCTGATGATACTACTGGATGAGGCCGATACGTTCCTGTATGACCGGTCCTTTGCGCGTGAGGAGCACGACATCATGTTTGTCAACGTTATGCTAAACGAGCTCGAGAGATTCGAGGGCATAATCATCATGACCACAAACATGGATTGCCTCTTGGACGGTGCGGTTGAAAGGAGGATTGCCCTGAAGGTCAAATTTGAGCTTCCGGATGCAGAGATGCGCGAGCATATCTGGAAGACGCATATACCGGATAAGATTAAGGTGGCTGAAGGCGTCGATTTTGCGGCGCTCGCCGGCAGGTACGAATTCTCCGGGGGTAACATCAAGAATGCCTTCTTAAATTCGGCTAGAAAGCTCGCGCAGAGGAGTACCAATATTATCACCATGGAAGATCTAATCTTCGGCGCAGAGCTTGAGAGGAAGGGGATGTTTAGCGCCAAAAACAGAAGCAAGAAGATGTTAGGGTTCAGGGCGAACTAAAACTAAAACGGGAGGATGGCGAAAATGGCAGCAAAAAGACCCGACGACGTACACGAAGGCAGCGTTTACGATACCCCTACCTATAGGAGGGTGCAGCAAAGGTACAAATTTGACGATCCTGATCTTACTGATGCAGAGAGGGAAGAAATTGATGCTAAATTGGCTACGCCAGACGCCCGTCCCTTTTCAGATATAGATGGTACATATGAGGCGTGGCTATTGCGCATTTCCTTGTGGGGCAAGATAAAAATAACGCACAAGAACCCGGAAAACAGGATTGTCGGATCTATGACGGAGGATCAGTTTCTTGACTACATCGATGATCAGACAAGGAACGCATCATACGGTCAGTGGATTATGGAGGCGGTTGAAGTCAATAAGATCCGCTTCTATCGGAAGTTTTACGCAATTATAGGCAGGGAAGTGACGGAGGAGTTGATCGTTGACATCGACCTGCGGCCTGACCTGAAGGAAAAATTGCGCAAAGCAAGAAGAAAGAGCGGTTGGCTGGGTATATTGGGTTTCTAGGAGGTGGAGGCATGGTTATGACGGTGATACTGGTTATGATAGCGGTTGTGGCGGCGCTCGGGGCAATCGGCATTTGGCTTGGTGCCAGCAACAGGGCTGTTTTTTATAGTAGTGGTCAAGATGTGTTTGTCTCACTTGTTAGCTTGTATGCTGTACTAATTACTATAACATTGCTGAATCGAGGGTACTTAGGGAATCAGAATGTGCGCATAATGGCAGCATGTGCAGTAATAGGTTTTGCGACTCTTTATAATTACGCCAAATCGTTTCAATGCAATGGTTTGTTTTATGGTACGTGTGTTTTCTTCGGGCGTTTTCTTATGCCTATAGTGGCAATATTTGCCATCCCCAACCTTTTTGCCAAGGACAAAGACGGCAGGACAGACGCGGTATCAACTATGGTTTCGTTGGGGATAGCTGTTGGCGTGGTCGCGCTTATACGTCGTTTGATTAATGGGGATGAAATACTAAACGAAAAGGATTGGGGCGAAAATGAAGGAATATAGCTGTATTAACTGCATAAACCTAAAGACAAGGGTCGTGAAAGCAAGGAGCATAGGAAACCTTTCTATGCGCGAGGTTGCGGCCGCGGTGAAGAGGCAGGACGTTGAGTCGCTGAAGCTGAAATTCCCGCTCAATTTCAGCGTGTACAAAAGGCTAAAAAGGGACAAGGAGTGCGCCATAGTTTACTGTGCAGAGCACATGTGCCAAAGGGACCTTTATATATACAGGAATAACATCAAAAACACGGTTTCAATGAGCCAGCCGTGCACAAAATACAGGTAGTTTAAGCCAAAGGAGGCGCCGCAGGGAACCATGAGAACATTTCTCGTCATGTTTATAGTGATATTGATGGCTGGCAATTATGCTGACGGCCTGGCGTATTTTGAAGAGTACCCCCCTTATGAATTCAAGAATGGTCCGCCAAAACATTTGGAAGCAGAGACACTTGTAGATCACGGCAGCAAGCACGACTATAAATCAGAAGATGGTAGCGTTGTAGCGCGGTTGATGGCCACAGACATAAGCTTGGATTTTCTGGTAAGGGAGGGCGGGTATGTGCTGACCCGCAAAAACGTGCAGGAGCTTCCCTTCCCTGTCGGCGCGGTATATTGGGCTGATTTGGAAGGAAACGGGCTGAAAGATTTCATAATATTTTATTGGTGGCAGGCGCCCGGAATAATGTTCCCTTTGTGCAGAGTTGAGATATTCCTGAAAAAAGAGACAGGCGGATACAGGAAGATTTATTACGACACCCTTTCGCCGGGCCTGGAAGATTTCGCGGATTTGGATAACGACGGAAAATACGAAGTCATCATAACGGACATATACGAAAGGGGAAGGCATAATTATTACTCATATAGCATCTATGAGTTTAAAGGTTATGAACTTGTAAATGCGGATAATAAGTTCAGGGGCTTTCCGAAATTCGTTTGGTATACACATAATCCTAACGACAAGGATACGGGGCATTTAACCAGGCAGGAGAGGCTTTTGCACACAAAGGAAAAGGATGCCATGATTTGGTATGAAAACATAACAAAAACCGGAATGCCATACCGTGATTAGCACGGAAGGATATCATAAATGAAGGACTACGACGGACTGGTTACGCTTAGGGGCCACGAGGAAGCAGTATTGGCGCAGGGCTATTTCAGCAAAGGCATCCCGTATGGATTATGGAATTTTTGGCACGCTAACGGACAGCTTGCGAAGCAGTACAATTTGCCGGAGAAAAGGCGCCCGGAACCTAATCCCTATGGGGTGATAAGGGAGTGGTACATGGATGGGAAGATGGCTCTGGAGGGGCATTACGGTGAGATATGGGGCAATATGATCGGGATGTGGAAAGGATGGGATGAATCAGGAGAGATCTCCCTGAGAGATGGTAAAAGGTTCGAGAGCGGGACGATAGGGGCCGTCTTCTTTAAGGATATAGGGCCGGTTGTTTTTGGGGATGGCAGCCCCTACGGAAAATGGCCTACCGATTCGGAAGACGGGTACGTAAGGTGCATGATACTGCTGCCGGAAGGGAAGAAGGCATATTTTGAGGGGTACTATAAAAATTCATTGAGGCAGGGATGGTGGAAGCTCTGGATGTACGACGGCCGTATCATATCATTGACCTACTATATAGACGGGTTGCCCAATGGGTTCATCTTTATCATCAATCCGTGGCTGCTTCGTAGTATGAATTATGAATTCAGGGGATTTATAAAACATATAAAGTACTGTCCATATGCCGTTTACTTTAAGGGCGGCATGGTGGTGACGAAGGAAGAATATGAGCAAAATATCTGAAGGCTGCCTAAAATTTGAGGATGAGTGGAAATCCGGAAAGCATAGAAATGCAATAGACATATACGAGAGGATAGGCAGGCCTTTCTGGTATGCCGAAATGGTAGGTAAGTATTATGAAAGACGCGGATTAGTCAGCAAGGCGATGGCAGAATATGAAATATTGATAAACGCATACGAAAAGATGGGGATATTGCCCCTACCGGGAGGTCCGGAGGCGCTATTTTGGCTAGGAAAGTGGTATAATAAGCAAAATCCGGCAAAAGCGAAGAGATGCCTTGTGCTATATCTTAAAGCCGAGGAGCTTGAGAATGATCCGGCATTTAGGATTAAGCACAAAAAACGAGCGCAAGATTTACTAAGAGGCTTAGATTAGATGGGGTATAGCGAAAGATTGAAGAAGTGGTCATGTGAAAACTGCAAAAATCTTAAGCGCAAAACAGTTACCAAAAAGGATTTGGAGGGTATTAGTAAAAGGGTGTTCCTGAAAGCAAAAGATATGCACGATTATGAAAGGCTTGGGCTAAAGTTCCTCCTTACGTATGGGTTATATATAAAAGTGAATAGAAAAGCGAAAAATGATGGGTGCGCGATATTTTATTGCAAAAATGATTTATTTAAACGACGGGCATACGAAGTTAAGGAAAACATGAAAGATAGCTCGGTGATTAATAAAGAGGATAAGTGTCCAAGGTATAAATAAAAATGGAATATAAAAATACCACGCTCATATCAAAGAGTAAATACCTGATTGGTCTGCAGTGCCCAAAGCTTTTATGGCATCACTATAACGCAAAAGACAAATTACCGCTAACAGATACCGGTACCCAGGCGCTTTTCGAGCAAGGTCACGATGTAGAAAAGCTGGCGCAGGCGCTCTTCCCCGGCGGCATAACAATCGGGGAGGAAGCTGATTTCAGGAAAGTGGCCGATCTTACGCTGCCCCTCCTAGAGAAACGCAAGCCTCTCTTCGAGGCGGGGTTTATATCCAACGACATTTGTGCCAGGGTAGACATATTAGTCCCGTCGGGAGACGGGGAATGGGATATTGTTGAAGTAAAGTCCTCCACGAGTATAAAGGGTATTAACTATCACGATGTCGCATTCCAGAGGCATTGCCTTGAGGGTGCAGGAATAAAGATATCCCGCTGCTATTTAATGTATATAAACAACCAATATGTGCGGAAAGGCGACATCGATTCCCGGCAGCTTTTTATAAAAGAGGATATAACAAAAGAAATAGAAGAATATGCTGAAGGGATTGAAGAAAGTCTCGACAAGATGCGCGGAACAATCGCATCTAAAGAGCGCCCGGATCTTAAGATAGGGCCGAATTGCTTGGATCCATATGAATGCGTATTGAAGCCTGTTTGCTGGGATTTTCTGCCGGAAGACAATGTCCTTACGTTTTATAGGTTGAACAAGAAGGAAGCGTTTAGGCTTATCGATAAGGGAGTGTTTGATATTAAAGACGCCCCTGCAGGTATGGTGCTTACCGGCTGTCAGAGCATCCAGCGCGAATGCGTAAAGAGCGGGAAGCTGCATATTAATAAAGCAGAAATTGCTGATTTTCTTTCCCAATTGGAGTTCCCTTTATATTTTTTGGATTTCGAGACATTTGGACTTGCCATACCGCCGTATGAAAATTCAATCCCGTATAGACAAGTCCCTTTTCAGTTTTCGATTCATCTGTGGGAAAGGCCTGATTCGAAACCCGTGCACCATACATACTTGGCGGATGCAAGAAAGGACCCGCGCCCGGAGATCCTGTCGCGCCTTAAAGGATTGTTGGACAAGAAAGACAGCATAGTTGCCTACAATATGTCCTTTGAAATAAGCCGACTTAAAGAATGTGCGGAAGCCTTCCCGGAGTATCAGAAATGGGTTAACGAGATAACCCCGCGTTTTATAGACCTGCTTGTTCCGTTTAGGGGATTTCATTATTATCATCCTTCACAGAAAGGCAGCGCTTCTATCAAAAGAATTGCTCCTCCGCTGACAGATAAATCGTACGAAAAAATGGAGATAGGCGAAGGGGGATTGGCAAGTGCCGAATATGTGAGGGTGACCTTTGGCGATGTGTTAGGCAGCGAGCGCCGGCGTGTTTACGAAGCCCTTCAAAAATACTGCGAGTTTGATACACTGGTAATGGTAGATATTATAAAGGGTCTAAGAAAGCTTATAGCTTAAACATTGGTACAGTTTTAGGAGAGAGGGTTGATGCCGAACGAAAGTAAATATAATAATATAGTCTGTTAGATAGAGTGGATGCCATAATGAATAACAACATAACAATAGAAAGATTATTTAATCTACAAGAGAGATGCTCGATCAAGAATAAAGAACTCGTAACGGAGAAGAGTGCTTTTGTTGAAGAATGCATCGAGCTAATCTGCAATAGAGTTATTATTAATGAAGGCTTTACAGAGATAGAGAAATCCAAATTTAAAGTAATGCATCAATTTCTGGATACAGCTCTATCCAGTTTAATAAATAGCTATAAGATGCTTTTATACGGTTGCCCAGGGGATTCGTTGTCATTGTTACGGATTTCTTTTGAGGCAACGGTTTTCCAAGATTATGCTGTTGTTTTCGAAGATTATGAAAGAGTCAAAAACGAAGTAATCTTAAATAAAAGAAAACAAGGCGTATTGACATTCGAAAAAGCATTGGGAAAACTTGAGAAGAAAGAAAGAACAACCAGAGGAAAATTATTTGGCTTATTATCTGCTTTAGGAAGCCATCTTACATCAAATAGAATGCATTACAATTATTTTATGATAAAAGGGAAAACCTATCCCATTACAAGCCATGCCATTCTAGACAAAGCAATCTTAGAAGAAGTAATTAGCATACAGATGCAAATAGCACTATATATGGTGAATGTCTTATCGGATTTTTATCGGAAAAATAAACCGGAAGCAGTAGACAGGGAATTCTTTAGTCAATCGGATTTACTAAAAAAGAAATACGATAAATATATAATTTCTATAGGATAAACATGTTGGAGTATAGCCGGAAGATATCTTCTATAGCGGGGGATTTAAATGAACGACATTAGCAGAGACCCTATCACAAAAGCGATTTACGGAGAAATCAAGGAAGGAATCAAGCTTTGTATCGATAACGAATGTCTTGGTTCAGCAATTATTTTGGTTCTTTCCGGCATAGATGCAATGGCATATCTATCTATGCCAGCCGAACAAGAAGATGTAACAAAAAACGATTTTGTAACCTGGGTGGAGAAATATATAAGATTTCCATGCAAAGAACAATTGACAGGACTCGATCTCTATGGAGCACGCTGTGCAATGCTTCATTCTTTTGGAGCGGTGTCAAAGCTGAGCAGGGAAGGAAAGTGCCGAATGGTAGGATATATGGACAAAAATAAGCCCGAAGTCATTTTTAATCCAGAGGTATCTAAAAAACTAGTGTTAGTATCTGTTGCAGCTTTGGCGGAAGCATTTTTCCGTGGGATTGACAAATTCTTAGTTGACTTATTCAAAAACCCAGAACAAGCAAAAATTGCAGAGAAACGTCTCAATAATTTTGTTCAAAAGATTCCACGAGAGGATTAATAACGATTATTTTTTCGAAAATAAAGATCACCTCCCCAAACATCATAAGCGCCAAAACCGCTTCTTTTCAAATAAAATATATCTTGACAAAACTAAATGCCAGCGCTAACCTGTAGAAAGAAGTCGAAACGTTTCGAGCTTATCTGGTCGAAGTAACGAAACAATAGCTAACCGCTGGAAGTCCAAAGATGGCGTCGACTCATTCAAGGCTTATAGAAAAATCGTAATTTAAGACGGCAATAATTTTGCCGTTTTTTTGTTTTGGTAACAGTTCACAACAGTCAAATCAAGGTTTTCCTCCTTGAAAAAAGACCCCCTGATGTATCAAATCGTCGCTTTCCTCTGGATATACGCTATACTTTATTTTGACCCCCGCATAATAGCACTTCTTGTGGGACCGGAAAATATCGCCGCAAAGTTAACGATAATCTGTTTTGCGATTCTGCTTAATCTATTCTGGTTCTACGCATTCTATCATCTCGTAATAATAGCATTTTCGTATTTTAAGAAAACCGCCGCATACCGCGTATCAAATGCGATCAATTCGCCTAATCATCCTCATGTTGCTCTTCTATATACCACATGCAATGACTTTAGGGAGGAGGCGGTCTTATCTTGCCTTAAGCAGGATCATCCAGATGTCCACACGTTCATTCTTGATGATAGCGATGATGCGGCGTTCAAAGCTCGCATAGATGATTTTTGCCGTCAACGTGCGGGAAATGTAACTGTTATGCGCCGCCATGGAAGGCAAGGATTTAAGGCCGGCAACCTGAATAATTGCCTCAAGGCTATAAACGGTTTCGAATATGTCAGTGTTTCCGATGCGGACACTGTATTGCCTAAGGATTATGTTACTAAACTTCTGCCATATTTCAGCGACCCTAAGGTGGCGTTCGCGCAATCCAGGCAGGAGTTTAATTCTGCCCAGAAGTCTTCATTCGCCCAAGGCCTCGGTTATCAGATAGAGCTTCACTGTGATCACTATATAAAGACGAAGAACAAGTACGGATTCGTCATGTTCTACGGGCACGGCGCTTTAATGCGAACGGATGTATTAAAGGAAATAGGCGGCTTCCCCGAAGTGGCTACGGAAGACCTCGCGTATTCCATGGAGATAAGGCAGAGGGGATATCACGGCGTTTACGCTCAGGATGTCACATGCCTGGAGGAGTTTCCGTCCACCTTCCGGCAGTACCGCAAAAGGAACGATAAATGGATTAAGGGCACGGCGGAATGCCTTCTTAAGTATTACCCGTCATTTTTCAATAATAAGAATATCAGTCCTGTCGAGAAATTCGACGTATTCGTATCCGCGCTAAGCCTTTTGTTAAGCCTTCCTTTTGTGATGCTTCTACTGTTAGTGGGCATTTTGCTCCCCTATTATTACTCGCATTTTCAGTTCCAGGGGCCGATGTTCAAGATGCCGCTTTCCTATAATGGGACATTTCTCGGCGCTTTGACGGGGATCTCGAGCAATCTTTTCTGGAGGTGGGACTTTTTCCTGATGCTTATGCTGACGCTGGTCGCGCCCATTTTGCCTGCAATATTACAAGCGGTCCGCGATCCGGTTAAAAAGATCCGTTTTATAGTAATGTACACTTTTATATTCTATGCGACGCAGGTAAGTTCGGCATGCGCGCTCGTTGCGTACCTAATGAGCAGGAAGGCGGAATTTCCTGTTACAGGAGATGCTTCCGAAAAGCGCGAGACCAGCAAGAAGGTTATCATCATTGAGTGCGCGTTTGCAATTCTATTTTTGTCGATAAGCATTATTTCAAGGAATATCTGGTTTTTGTCATTCGCCGCGGGAATAGCAGCAGGAATATTGATTTTAAAACGCGGCTTTGAAAATAAATTGGCAAGGATATCCGCAGTTATTCCCATAATCATCCTGGCGGTAATAGTAATATTTATCGGCAGGAAGCTCCAATAACAAAAGGGAGGCTGAAGTGAAGAGAAAGATACTGATAGTCACCGCTATATTGATGATGACGACTGCGTTCCTGGCGGGTTTCGAATTGACCGATGAAGTCATTGCTTTCCGCGCTCTTGAGGAAGGCAACTACCAGGGAGCGCTCGAGATATATGTCAAAAACAACAATAATTCCGGGGCAGGTATGGCGTACCTCGGTTTGAAACGTTTCGACGACGCTAAGGAAAAATTTGAAAAGGCGGGCGATCAGTCCGGCATCGGCCTGGCATATTGCGGAAAACACCTTTACGATGACGCCATTAAGAATTTTGAACAGAAGAAGGACAATTCCGGCATCGGCCTTGCCTACTGCGGCAAGAGGGACTTTGACGCCGCCAGGGGATACTTCAAGCAGGCGAACGATTATTCGGGCATGGGTTTGGCTGCTCTCGGAGAGAATAAAACGGATGAAGCGAGGGAGTGGTTTACCAAGGTGGGGGATAAGGGCGGTCTCGGCCTTGTTCTCTTAGCCGAGAAGAAATACGATGATGCCCTAAAGAGTTTTGTTGCCATTAAGGACAATTCCGGCGCAGGCCACGCCTATTGCGGCAAAAAGGATTACAGCTCGGCCATGACGTATTTCAAGAAGGCCAACGACCTTTCCGGCCTTAGCCTCGCCTATTCCGGAAAGAATATGTATACCGAGGCGATAAGATACGCTATCGAGGCGAACGATTATTCCGCGCTCGGCCACGCATATCTCGGCAAACACGATTATAAGGAAGCGCTGGATAGCTTCACGAAGGCCAACGACCTCTCCGGTATCGGATTTGTCTATTGCAAGCAAAAGGATTTCACCAAGGCAGCCCAATACGCGAAAGCCGCCAACGATCTTTCTCTGCAGGGGCAGATATATTTGGGGGCAGGAGACTATAAATCCGCGGAAGACTGTTTTACGGCCGCCAACGACCTTTCCGGCCTGGGTTTAGTCAACTTAAAGAACAAAAAATACGACAAAGCTAAGGAACTATTCCAGAAGGCCAACGATATGTCCGGCCTCGGTTTTCTTTACGGCGAGATAGGCGACTACTCTAAATCGGAGGAGTGTTTTACGAAGGCCAACGATATGTCCGGCCTCGGCAGGATGGCACTTAAAAGAAAGCAGTTTAACGAAGCGATCGCGTATTTTACCAAGGCGAACGACCTCGACGCATTAGGTGATCTTTACTGGCAGTTAAGGGGTTTTGACAAGGCTATAGAATGCTTCAAGGCGGAAGGCGACGATGTAAAAGTCGTCCAGGCATTGCGCGAAAAGAAGAGAAGAGACCCTATAACGAAAAAAGTCAGTTATTATGGCGCAGAGGAAGCCATTGCCTACGCGAAAGCCAAAATAGAAGAAGGAAAATTCGTCGCGCCGCTGCATATCGAGATAGGGCACATATACAGCTCGCGTAACGACTTCGAGAACGCCCTGAAGGAATACGAAGCGGCCTTGAACAGTGATACTTACTACGCGGCCGACGCGCTCTTCTGGATAGGCAAGACCCGCTATCAGCAGAAAAATTACCAGCTCGCGAAGGAAGTTTTCAGCAGCCTCGTGCTGAAATATCCCTATCATCGCCTCTCGTATGAAGCCCGCGGCGCTATAAAATATTTGGAAAGATCAGGTAAATCGTCAGCCAGTCTTCCGGCAAACAATATTTGCGGTCCTTACGCTTTAAAACTGCTTCTGGGCAATTACGGGATAGAAGCCGCGACGGATGATATCGCGAAAGCCGCCGGAACGGATAAGGAAGGCACGACCATGCTCGGGCTTATCCAGGCCGCGAAACTGAGCGGTTTGGAGCTATCGGCATTCAAAACGGATTCCGGAAAGCTCAACGGATACGCCGGTAAGGCCGTCCTGTTCATCAACAATTCCCACTATGTATTTTTGAAAGAAGTTAAGGCGGCGGGAGTGCTGGTTACCGATAACATAGCGGACGCGTATATGACTTTCAGCGCCCTGGACAGATGCTGGCAGGGGCAGATCATCGCCGTAAAGACAGACCCGGACATCAAGGAGTTCGCTTACGACGAACTGGTAAATATCAAAGGCGGCAATCGCCGCGCTTCGGAGGGAGGGACCACGAAGAACGACCCGGGTTTATATCCGAATGGGTCGTTAACACTGGATTACGGGAAGATAGGCCCGATCGTACCGGGCGATTATTTAATGATGAATAATCTCTCGGATTCGGGAACCGGGCACAATCCCCAGCCGGATGGCGGCATGGGAATAACGCGCATGGGTACCGGCGAGAATGCTCTCGGAGGGCAGCAATGCGATGCCGTATTTGATCCCATTGCGATAACCGGCGGGCAGGTAATTATCCCCAAAGAAGACATCTTCATACCCTGCAGGGGAAGAAAACACGGTATAAACCTCAGCCTTAAAAGGACATATTCATCAAGCAGCGAAGTAGAAGGAAAAATGGGTTTTGGCTGGGCGCTTGCGCACGATGTTAAGTTGCTTGTCGTAGAAGCACATGATGATGATCCCGAATATGTTGTTGTGACGGCTCCGGACGGGACCGTGTTTAGCTATGAATACGACGGAAATGGTTATTATTACCAGCCGGAATGTGACGGCTCATACGTTCTAAAGAACGAGGACGGAACGTATTATTGGATGCGCCGGACCGTAATGTACGGCACCCAGAAATATTATTTTGAAAAATACATAACGGAAACAACAACGCATCGCATTAAAAAGATAGAGGATCTTAATGGCAATTACCTGATATATATTTATTCAGGAGCGAATCTTTTAAGGATATTTGATAACAACAGCAGATACCTGTATTTTACCTATCTTAACGGCAAGATATCCTCGGTAACCGGCGGAACGGGGTCTTTTTACGTAACGTATAATTACGGCTACGACGAAGATGACAATCTTACTTCTGTTACCGGGCCGGAAGATTATTCGGAAACATACGAGTACGAGGATGCCAGTAATATTCACAATATCACTGCCTATGTAGACGCTGAAGGCAACAGGACGGTATACACCTACGAGATGGACCCTTCCGGCATAAGCGACGTTTGTGTAGACGTTGAAGATGCTCTCGGCAATCACGCCACTTACGACTACCTGTTTGAAATAGGCGTCACGACGGTTGTGGACGCTCGCGGGCGTACCAGTACGTATGAATACGAAAAAGGCAAAATAACGAAGATCACAAATTCAAACGGTGAAATAACCAATTATTCTTTTGACGACGCATATATGCGCAATTCAATAACCGACGAACACAGCAGGGGTTGCGGATGGTCGAATAAATATCACTATGGCCTGGTGGAAACATTGGACAACGAAGAAGGCCACAGCGCGTATTTTAGTTATAACTCGTTCAATTATATTGAGTGGATTGTCGATGCCAAAACCCGGACATGGTCATATGAATATGACGCGAACGGGAACCTGAGATACAGGCACACGCTCGCTCCCAACAACCAAGGCATATCGACTGTTGAAAAGCAATATAACCAGTATGGCTGTCTTACCGCCGTCATCGATCCCGAGAACATAACAACTACCTATACATACGATTCAAAGGGCAATATCCTGAGTGAAACAGACGGTACGGGCAATTATATCGGATATACCTATGACAACCTCGGCCGCATGACTTCCTCGAAATACGGAGATCTCGGTGGCTACGATACCGCCACCACCTATGACTATGACGGGTTGGGCCGGCTTATAAAGAAGACCTATCCGGATCAGAGCTACGAGGAATACACTTACGACAAGAACTCGAATCTTTTGACTTTCACGGACGCGAACAATCATCAAACAGCGTATGAATATAACGCGCTCAACCAGTGCGTAAAAGTAACCGATCCTGAAAGTAAAATTACCGAATACGACTACGACGCCTTCGGCAATATGACAGAGCTAACGCGTTACGTGAGCGGCAACCCGCTTACAACTTACTATGAGTACAACGATCATTACAATCGCTTGACCAAGGTCACCGACCCCACCGGCGAGATGACCGTTTTTACCTACGAGGATTCTCCGCCTTTACTCGGCGACAGCAAGAACTACACAACCATGAAGAAATACAAGCCGGATAACTCTCTGTTAGCTGTCGAGACCCGCACATTCGATCCCATGTATCGCATAAAGACAGTCAAAGACGGGCTCAATAATATCACGACCTATAATTATGACGAGGTGGGCAACCTTATCTCGGTCGTTGACCAGAATGAACACACGACTACCTACACCTACGACCCCAACGTCAACGTCGTTTTGACGGAGACCGACCCATTAAACAACTCCACCAGTTATACTTACTATAAGAATGGCAAGCTTAAGACCAAGACGGACGCCAACGGCAATACCACGACCTATACATACGATGCCGCCGGCAAGCTCTCGCTGGTAACCTACGAGGACGACTCAACCGTCGAATACGCCTACAACAAATACGGCAAGATCTTCGCCATGGTCGACTCCCTGGGCACGACCGTATATTCATACAACACAAGGACCTGGCTTACCTCGGTTGACGGCCCAAACATGAACGATACCGTCTCCTACACCTACGATTACGCGGGCAATAGGGCGACCATGGTCACCCCGGCGGGCAACTTCAGCTACGCCTATTACGCCAATAACCTGCCCTATACCCTGACCAACCCGCAGTCCCAGACAACGACCTTCATCTACGACACCGCCAACCGCCTGACGAGGATGAACTACTACAACTCCACCTACACCGAATGGACCTACTACAATAACGACAGGGTAGATACCGTTACCCTTAAAGATGGCTCCCAGACGACCCTGGCTAGCTACAACTACGACTACAGCAGCTTAGGCAAGATAGCCACCGTTACCGACAACCTAAGTAACACCTATAACTTCACCTACAACGACGCCGGGCGTCTCACCCACGAGGACAAGAAGGACTCCCAGAACAACGTCATCTTCGGCAGGGATTACTCCTATGATAACGCTGGCAATCGCACTTCAGAAACACGGGATGGTGTCTCGGTAACCCTCACCTACAACAACGCCAACCAGCTAACCTCAAGGGTAACCTATTCCCAAACTATAACC